>ERZ1673742.1430-NODE-1430-length-22059-cov-6.764543_pt1 | contig 22059 bp, 20 predicted proteins | sample MGYA00580208_ERZ1673742 | MGnify/ENA primary metagenome ERZ1673742 (study PRJEB41218, sample SAMN15661774) | gut metagenome | host: Homo sapiens | place: Canada: London | collected 2015-08-20/2019-03-30 | study: EMG produced TPA metagenomics assembly of...
TGGAGCGTATCTGTATCGATACGCTCCATTGACTGTTTTATGAACACCCATCTAACCGTCCCGGTTTTTTGCGCTATGTTACAGGCCGAGCTTCTGCTCGAGCTGTTCTTTGGACTGCGCGCCGACGGCGGCAGCGACAACGGCGTTATCCCGCAGCAGCACGAGCATCGGAATGCTCTGCACGCGGAAGGCCTGCGCCAGCTCCGGCTCTTCGTCGACATTGACCTTGCCGACGGCAATCTCGGGATGGGCCGCGGCGATCTCCTCGACAACGGGGGAGACCATGCGGCACGGGCCGCACCACTCCGCCCAGAAATCCAGCAGCACGGGCTTGTCCGCCCGCGCGACGAGCTCATCATAATTTGTCGCTGTGATCTTCAGCATGGGATGCTTCCTCCTTTATCGGATCTTTTGTTTTATAGTACAGCATGCAATGGCAGTACCCCTCAAAATTGGGATCCTTCATCTGCTCGCGGAATTCCTTGCAGATGCACTTGTTGTCCTCGGTCTTTTCGAGCCTGCAGGGACAGTAGCCCCCACGGCGGCGAAGCCCCTCGCGGATCTGCGCGACAAGCTCCTTATCTTCATTCAGACGGATGGCCATATGCGTCTCCTCTTTCTTTTTCGGGGCCGCATCCTTCCAGCGGCTCCTTTCTGATATTCCTATCGTACCACGGCGCGGCGAAGAATCGGTGACGGATTTATGAATTTTTCAGCGCCGCCTGATACTCCAGATACTCGTCGTATGTCCCGAGGCGGTCGCAGATCGTGCCGTCCGGGCGGAATTCAATGATGCGGTTCGCCACGGACTGCAGCATCTCGTGGTCGTGGCTGGCCAGCAGGATATTTCCCGGGAAGGCGATGAGGCCCTTGTTCACGGCCTGAATGGACTCCATATCCAGATGGTTCGTCGGCTGATCGAGCAGGATCACGTTCGCTCCCGAGAGCATCATGCGCGAGAGCATGCAGCGGACCTTCTCACCGCCGGAGAGCACCTTAACGGATTTGAACACGTCCTCGCCGGAGAACAGCATCCGCCCGAGGAAGCCGCGCAGATACACGTCATCCTTCTTTTCGGAGAACTGGCGCAGCCAGTCGACAAGCGTCTCGTCGTGGCCGTCGAAATACTCGCTGTTGTCCTTTGGGAAGTAGCTCTGCGACGTGGAAACGCCCCACTTGACCGTGCCCTCATCCGGCTCCAGCTCGCCCATGAGGATCTTGAACATGGTCGTCTGCGCGACCTCGTTCTCGCCGACAAAAGCGATCTTGTCGCCGCGGTTGACGATGAACGAAACCTTGTCCAGCAGCTTCACGCCGTCGACGGTCTTCGAGACGTCCGTCACGAACAGGATGTCCTTGCCGACCTCGCGCTCCTGCGTGAACCCGACAAAGGGATAGCGGCGGGACGAAGCAGGCATCTCCTCGACGCTGAGCTTATCGAGCAGGCGGCGGCGGGCCGTGGCCTGCTTGCTCTTGGCCTTGTTGGCAGAGAAGCGGGAGATAAAGGCCTGCAGCTCGGCGATCTTTTCCTCATTGCGCTTGTTCTTGCTGCGAATGAGGTTCTGCATGAGCTGGCTCGACTCATACCAGAAGTCGTAGTTGCCGACATACATGCGGATCTTTCCGTAGTCGATGTCGACGATATGCGTGCAGACGGTATTCAGGAAATGACGGTCATGGCTCACGACGATGACAAGGCCGTTGTCCTCGTAGTCCAGAATGAAGTTTTCCAGCCAGTTGATGGACTCAATGTCGAGGTTGTTCGTCGGCTCGTCGAGGAGGATAATGTCCGGCTGACCGAACAGGGCCTGTGCCAGCAGGACCTTGACCTTGATACGGCCGTCGGTGTCGGCCATACGGTCGTTGTGCAGCTCCACGGGCACACTGAGGCCCTGCAGAATGCGGCTGGCATCGGACTCGGCCTCCCAGCCGTTCAGCTCTGCGAACTCCGTCTCCAGCTCCGAAGCCAGCAGGCCGTCCTCATCGGAAAAATCAGGCTTGGCATACAGAGCGTCCTTCTGTTTCATGATATCATACAGGCGCTGGTTGCCCATAATGACCGTGTCGAGGATGGTATAGGCATCGTAACGGAACTGGTCCTGCTTCAGGACGGACATGCGCAGGCCCGGCTTGATGGAGATCGTGCCCTTCGTGGAGTCCAGCTCGCCCGAGAGCAGCTTCAGGAATGTGGACTTGCCCGCACCGTTTGCGCCGATCACACCGTAGCAATTGCCGGCGGTAAACTGCAGATCGACATGCTGGAACAGGAACGTTCCGCTATATTGCAGCGCAAGATCGCTGATCGTAATCATTGGAATCACCTCGGCAACAGTGTACCACAGATCCCGCAGAAAAGAAAGTGTAAAAAAATTGTGACAGCTCTTGCAAAACACGGAAAAGCGGCTATAATAGGATTTAGCACTCAGGCACCAAGAGTGCCAATACGAAATAAGGAAGTTGATCCATATGGAAAAGAAACAGTTTCAGGCAGAATCGAAACGCCTGCTGGACCTGATGATCAATTCGATCTATACACACCGCGAGATCTTCCTGCGCGAGCTGATCTCCAACGCCTCCGATGCCATCGACAAGCTGGCCTATCAGGCCCTGACGGACGACACCGTCGGCCTGAGCCGCAGCGATTTTGCCATTCATCTGTCCACGGATGAGACGGCGCGCACACTGACCGTTTCCGATAACGGTATCGGCATGACCCGCGAGGAGATGGAGGAGAACCTCGGTACCATCGCTCACAGCGGTTCACTCCGCTTCAAGAAGGAAATGGAGAAGAGCGACGATATCGACATCATCGGTCAGTTCGGCGTCGGCTTCTATGCCGCATTCATGGTCGCCGAGAAGGTCACGGTTATTTCCCGCCGCTTCGGCAGCGACGAGGCCTGGAAGTGGGAGTCCGAGGGCGCAGACGGCTACACCATGGAGCCGTGCGAGCGCGCAGCCGCCGGTTCCGACGTCATCCTGACGCTCAAAGCCGACACGGACGAGGACAAGTATTCCGATTATCTGTCCGAATACCGCCTGCGCAGCCTTGTCCGCAAGTATTCCGACTACATCCGCTATCCGATCCGCATGGAGGTCTCCAGCCAGAAGCTCGTGAACGAGCCGAAGGAAGGGGAGGAGCCGAAGTATGAGACCGTTCGCGAGGAGCAGACGCTCAACTCCATGATCCCGATCTGGCAGAAGGCCAAGAAGGATGTCACAGAGGAGGAGTACAACAACTTCTATCACGAAAAATTCTTCGACTACGAAAAGCCGCTGAGCGTGCTGCACTTCGGCGTCGAGGGCGCCGTGACCTATAAGGCCCTGCTGTATATCCCGGCAAAGGCTCCGTATGACTTCTACACCCGCGACTATAAGGCCGGTCTGCAGCTTTATTCCTCCGGCGTGCTCATCATGGAAAACTGCGCCGACCTGCTGCCGGAGCACTTCCGCTTCGTCCGCGGCGTGGTCGACACGCAGGACCTGAGCCTGAACATCAGCCGCGAGATGCTGCAGCACACGAGAGAGCTGAAGGTCATCGCCGCCAACCTCGAAAAGAAGATCAAGGCCGAGCTGGAGCGCATGCTGAAGGACGACCGTGAGAAATATGAGACATTCTATGCCGCCTTCGGCCGCCAGCTGAAGTTTGGCCTCGTCTCGGATTACGGCATGCACAAGGACCTGCTGCAGGATCTCGTGGAGTTCCGTTCCGACAAAGAGGGGAAGGACATCACGCTCAAGGAATACTGCGACGCCATGCCCGAATCCCAGAAGCACATTTACTTTGCCACCGGCGACAGCGCAGCGCGCCTTTCGCAGCTTCCGCAGACCCAGCTGCTGCGTGAACGCGGCTTCGACGTGCTGCTCATGACGGAGCAGGTCGACACGTTCATTCCGCAGACGCTCAATACCTACGCCGAACATGAGTTCCGCAACATTCTGACCGACGATCTCGACCTTGCGACCGAGGAGGAGAAAAAAGCCGCCGAGGAGAAGGCCAAAGCCTTCCAGTCCGGCGTGGACTTCCTGAAGGAGAGCCTCGGTGAGAAGGTCAAGGACGTACGCGTTTCGACGGAGCTGGGCAGCCATGCCGTGACTATGGTCCCGGACGGCGGCATGAGCTTCGAGATGGAGAAGTACATGCACACGGTCGACCCGTCGTCCGATTATCACTGCGGCCGCATTCTGGAGGTCAACCCGGAGCATCCGCTGCTGCAGCGTCTGTCCGAGAGCAGGGAAGCCGATCCGGAGCGCGCCAAAAAGCTGGCTGAGCTTCTCTACGATCAGGGCCTGCTGATGGCAAACCTCCCGCTCGAAGACCCGACGGCCTATACGGATCTCGTCTGCGAGCTGATCGGCTGAGCCAAGTCCATCTCTGCGTAAAGCGCGAAACAGAATATGCTCCCTCTATGAGAGACAGTGAAGTAAAGATCACCATCCTCATATGGGGAGCATTTCTATGCCGCACACGGAAAAGCTGCGCGCAGCCGCATCCCGGTCTTATCCATCCCGCTCCGGGAAAAACGGCTGGAGCTCCTGCCACAGGCCGATGGCGCAGCGGCAGCCATGTGCCGCAGCATATGCCAGCTTCTGCCGGAGCGACTCCGGCGTGTCAAAGTAGCGCAGGCCTGCCGGGCTTTTCTCGCAGCTGCACAGCGCGGCCGGGAGCATGCCGCCGGGATAGGGGAGCGGCGGGGCCGGAAGCTCTGCCGCCCACGGCGTCAGCTCCAGCGCCCAGCCGTTCGGGAAGCGCCGCTCCGCCGACCGGACAAAGCCGTCCCATGCATTGCAGGGCCGCAGGCAGGAGAGGACCGGCAGCGCTTCCGGCGCAAAGGCGTGATAAGCCGCGGGCAGCAGCATCGGGGCATTCCCGAGCCGCCGCTGCAGGCCCTGCGCCACGGCGCGGTGCACGGGGCCGGGCGTTCGCAGAAAATCCAGACAACACCCCCCGCCGCACCGGGCTGCAAGCCGGTCCAGCGTCTCCTCCGGAACGCGCTGCGGCAGGACGGCGTCGTCGATGACGGCCATATGTCCCTGCAGCGGGCACGCCGGGATGCGGGCCCCGCCATCCGGCAGAAAGCCGAGGCCGAGCACGGCGGCCCGGCCGGTAAATGTTGCAATTTCTTTACAATTTGCCGCCAAATACACCGGAACAGGCAATAGACAAACCTCCCCCTGCGTGCTATAATAAGGAGGATCCTGAACATGGGAACCTCAGAATCAACCTATGGAATACCCGAGGAGAATATGCTGTCATTTTTACCTGACTTCATTTTCCAAACCATCACGCAGATCCGCCCGGCGTTTCTTCGTGAGCACGGCATCCGTCTGCTGCTGATGGACTTTGACAACACCATGCTTCCCTACACGACGGACCGACCGGAGCAGCCGCTTCTGGACTGGATCGCCGGGATGCAGGATGCAGGCATCACGCTTTGCATCGTCTCCAACAGCCATAAGCAGCGCGTGCCGCATTTCTCGCAGCAATATCACGTTCCCTGCGTGACGCATGCCGCCAAGCCCGGCACACGCGGCATCCGGGAGGCCATGGCCCGCTACGGAGCCGCTCCGCAGCAGACCGCACTCGTGGGCGATCAGATCTATACCGATGTGCTCGGCGCAAAGCGCGCCGGGATCACGGCGATCGCCGTGCGATCCATTCATAATCATACCGTCTGGCTGAAGCTGCGGCACCTGCTGGAGCTGCCGTTTCTTGCCATGGCGCGAAAAAGGAGAGTAGAAACATGACCAATCTGGAAAAATACCGTTCTCTGCTGCACGACGGCGTGCAGGGCCTTCTGCTGACCTCGCGCTACAGCCGCATGTATGCGGCGGAATTTGACATCGCCGAGGGCGTTGCCGTTGTCTCCGCGCAGGGCGCTCGCTATTTCACCGACAGCCGCTACATCGAGTCCGCGCAGAAGAACCTCAAGGGCTTTGAAGTCGTGGAGATCGGCCTGAACAATCCGATGATGCAGGCGCTGAAGACCACGCTGGACGAGTTCGGCGTGGAGACGCTCGGCTTTGAGGACGAATATCTCACCGTCGCAGAGCTCAACGGCTTTGAGGCCGCGCTTCCCGTCAAGTTCGTTCCGCTGCAGAAGGAGTTCAACGCCTTCCGCGCCAGCAAGGAGGACTGGGAGCTTGCCCGCATGCGCAAGGCGCAGGAGATCACAGATCGCGCCTTCACCGAGGTCTGCACTCGCATCCACACCGGCATGACCGAGAAGGAGCTCGAGGCCGAGCTGATCTACTGCCTGTATAAGAACGGCGCAGAGGGCCTGTCCTTTGACCCGATCGTCGTCTCCGGACCGAACACGAGCATGCCGCACGGCGTCGCCGGGAGCCGCGTCCTGCAGGACGGCGACTTCGTGACCATGGACTTCGGCGTGCTGTATCAGGGCTACTGCTCCGATATGACCCGTACCGTCGCCCTCGGCCATGCGACCGAGGAGATGCGTAAGGTCTACGACACCGTCCTGCGCGCCCAGCTCGCCGGTATTGCGGCCAGCCACGCAGGAGCGAGCGGCAAGAGCGTCGACGGCGCTGCCCGCGACATCATCACGGAGGCCGGCTACGGCCCGTATTTCGGCCACAGCTATGGCCACAGCCTCGGTCTCGAGATCCACGAAGCGCCGAATTGCACCCCGCGCAACGAGAACCCGATCCCTGCCGGCGCTGTGTGCTCCGCAGAGCCGGGCATCTACATTCCGGGCAAATTCGGCGTCCGCATCGAGGATGTCGTGATCTTCCGCGAGGGCGGCTGCGAGGTCATCACGCACAGCCCGAAGGAGCTGACCATCCTTTAAGCGGTGATAACTCAGAGAAATTTGCCGAAAGACTTGAATTTCTTTGACAAATCGGTTAAAATAGAAACGCATTTTTTTACCTTCGGAACAGATATGGTATTCGAGAGGAACACAGGAGGATAAACCAATGATTTCAGTCAGTGATTTCCGGAACGGCGTTACGTTTGACATGGACGGCAAGGTGATGCAGATCATCGAGTTCCAGCACGTCAAGCCCGGCAAGGGTGCAGCCTTTGTCCGCGTCAAGATGCGCAATGTCATCACCGGCGGCGTTACCGAGACGACGTTCAACCCGAACGACAAGTATCCCACCGCTTACATCGAGCGCAGAAAGATGGACTATTCCTATAACGACGGCAACCTGTATTATTTTATGGATCCGGAGACGTTCGAAATGACGCCGGTCGACGAGAACATTCTCGACGCCAGCTTCAAGTTCGTCAAGGAGAACGATCAGTGCACGATCCTGTCCTACAAGGGCAACGTGTTCAGCGTCGAGGCTCCGAACTTTGCCGATCTCGTCGTCACGAAGACCGAGCCGGGCCTTGCAGGCAACACCGCCACCAACACGCTGAAGCCCGCTACGCTTGAGACCGGTGCCGAGGTCCGCGTGCCCCTGTTCATCAACGAGGGCGACAAGATCTCTATTGATACCCGCACGGGCGAATATCTGGGCCGCGCCAAGGGCTGATCCGGCCCACATCTGGAAAGGAGAACGCTATGAATCTCTCTGAAAAGTCCGCATATCTGAAGGGCCTGATGGACGGCCTGAAGCTGGACCAGGAGGCCCCTGAAGGCAAGATGATCTCCGGGATCGTCGAGCTGCTGCAGGAGGTCACCGGTGCAATTGGCGATCTGCAGGAAAACGCCGAGGCTGTCTCGGATGAGCTCGATGAGATTGAGGATGATCTCGATGCCATCGAGGATTACCTGATGGACGACGATGACGAAGAGGACGGCTTCATGGACGACGACGGCGAAGACTTCGACTATGACGACGACACCATGTATGAAGTGACCTGCCCGAAGTGCGGCGAGGTCCTCCATCTGGATGAGGAGACGCTCCTCAACGATTCCGTCGACTGCCCGAAGTGCGGCGAGCCGCTCGAGTTCGAGTTCGACGAGGACGACGGTCTCTGATCCTCATACGCAAAACGCAGGCGCGAAGCAGATCCCTCTGCTCCGCGCCTGTTTGCACATCGGGCTGTACTGCGGCATAGTCTGGCCGGGAGGTGAGTGCCATGCGGCAGCGGCTTGAGCGGCTTCTTTGCGTCAAGTCTCTTGTGACGATCGCCCTGACCGTCGTATTCTGCAGGCTGGCCGTGACGGGCGCAGTCAGCGCGCAGCAATTCCTCACGATCTTTACGGTCGTGATCTCGTTTTATTTCGGCACGCAGGTGGAGCGGCGTTCGGCCGGCGGCTGAATACAGCAAATCCCCGGCCGTCCGAGGGGGATGGACGACCGGGGATCCGCTACAGAAATGAGAGAGGGGAAAATAAAAAGAGAGATAAAAATGAAAAGATGGACCAGTAAGCCCGTTACCGCGGCAGGTTCGGTATCGTTCTTACGAGTATGAGTATACCGGGGACATTTGAAAAATCTATGAACGAAGTCGGAATAAATTGAGAATCCGCAAAATTTGTCGAACGCGCGCAGTCTATCACAGATAATTTGGAGGAGCCTATGAAAAAAGCCTACCTGACCCTTGACCCGCCGCGCGAGCCGGACGGCACCCTCTGCCGCACCGGCCTGCGCCGCACCGCGCCCGTTGTGCTTCTGCCGGGTGATCCGCAGCGCAGCCGCAAGATGGCCGCGCTGTTCGCAGAGGCCTCGTTTACGGCCCACCGGGGAACATTTGCGACCTATACCGGCAAAACACCGGGCGGCGCGGATATCGCCGTCACAAGCAGCGGCATGGGCTGTGCCTGCGTTGCCGCCGCACTGGAGGAGCTTGCTGCCGCGGGAGCGGAGGCCGTTATCCGTGTGGGCACCTGCGGCGGCGTGCAGCCCGATCTGGCCCCGGGGACCATCGTCATTGCCAGTGGCTGCGTCCGCGGCGAGGGCGCAAGCTATGAGCTTGTGCCGCCGGAATTCCCGGCCGTTGCGGACCCGCTGCTCGTCCGCGCGCTGTGCAGCGCTGCGCAGGAGCTGGACGAGCCCGTGCGCGTCGGCCTGTACCGCAGCCACGATGCGTTCTATATGGAGTCCAAGGCCGCCCATCCCGGTCTGCGGGAGCGTATGCAGAAATGGATCGACACCGGCGTACTTGTCGTGGAGAACGAGTCCGGCCTGCTTTTCACCTATGGCCACCTGCTCGGCCTTCGCGCCGCGAGCATCTGCGTCGCGCTTGGTTCCATGTTCGCAGACCCGAACGCCAACGTCTACGGAGCCTATGCCGACCCGGAGCATCTGGCGCGCCGGATCGAAACTGCCACGCGCATTGCCATGCGCGCAGCCGAGCAGCTGGAGGGATCGAAATGAGCTTTGGAAGTCAGAAACTTGTCCATACCGACGGCACGATGCACCACCTCGGCATCGATGCCGTGACGCCGCGCGTCATTCTTGTGCCGGATCCGCAGGAGGTCCCGCTCTATGCCGCGCTGCTGGAGGGCCCCGTGCAGCAGGGCTGCTATCGCGAATATGCGACCTGGCGAGGCATATGGCGCGGCGAACCGCTCACGGTGATGAGCTGCGGCTTCGGCTGTATGCCTATGGCCATCGCTGTGGAGGAGCTGCACCATCTCGGCGCGGAGTCCCTCATCAAGATCGCGGCCTGCCCCGCCATCCAGCCGGAGCTGGAGCCGGGCACGCTGCTGGCAGCCTCCGGCGCGGTCCGCGGTGAGGGCGCGACGCGCGAATACATCGACCCGTCCTATCCCGCCGTGGCGGATATGCCCCTGCTCGGCGCGCTGCTGAGCTGCGGCGTACCCGATGCAGGCCTGTTCCGCAGTCACGACTGCACATCGCTCGAGACGCCGTGGGCCCCCGGCGGCCCGGCGCGCATTGCCCGCTGGGCAGAGCTTGGCGTCAGTGCGCTGGACGGCGAGACGAGTGCCCTGTTCGTGCTGGCATCCATTCTCGGCATGCATGCGGCCTCGCTGGCCTATCTTGCAGAAAACTATGCAACCGGTGCAGCCGCCCCGATGGACGCACAGGCGCGCGGGCGGCTGTTCACGGCTGCGGCGGAGGCACTGCGATGCTGCTGATCCGTGGGGCAATGCTCCCCGATTTCGAAACAGGAACGACCACGCAGGCCGACGTCCTCATCCGGGACGGCCGCTTTGCGGCGATCGCACCCCATCTGGAGGCCGATTGCCCCATTGTCGAGGCATCTGGTCTTCTGATGCTGCCCGGCATGGCTGATCTGCACACGCACATGGTGCAGAGTCTGACGCAGGGCCCGCTCGACGACCTGAACATCACGCAGTGGCTCACGCGCATGCTCCGGGCACAGTGGTCGCTCACGGAGGACGAGTGGTACTATGGCGTGCTGCTCGGCTGTCTGCGGAGCATCCGCTATGGCGTGACGGCCATCAATGAAATGACCTACTATCCGCACATCGACGCTGTTGTGCAAGCCTATCAGGACGCCGGTCTGCGCGTCACCTTCGGCATCGGCGCGACGGATATCGCCGAGAACGACCAGATCCGCGTCACGCCGGTGGACGAATGCCTGCGGCAGGCGGAGGAGCTGTACCACAAATGGCACGGCAGGGGACTGCTGCGCACGGCTGCCGTGCCGCAGGGACGTCCGGCCTGCACGCCGGAGCTAATGCGGGCCCTCAAGCAATTTGCGCGCGAGCGCGGCCTGCTCTACCACACACATCTTGCTGAGGGGAAGGCCGAGACGGAACGTATCCGAGCTTGGACCGGCCGCGGAGAGGCGGAGGAGCTGGCGCATCTCGGTGTCCTGGATGAGTCCACGATCCTTGCGCACTCCATCTGGCTCACGCAGGAGGAGATCACGCTGCTGGCACAGTCGCACGCCGTTGTGGCGCACTGTCCCTCGACAAATATGAAGCTGTCGGACGGTGCGCCGCCCATTGCGGAGCTGCTGGCATCCGGCGCGCGCGTCGGCTTCGGCTGCGACGGCGAGGCCTCCAGCGCAAACCGTGACCTGCTGCGCGAGGCTCGGCTCGGCAGCTACCTGCAGAAGGTCCGCACGCTTGACCCGACAGTACTCCCGGCAGGGCAGTGCTACGCCATGCTGACGGAGCAGGGAATGCGTGCGCTCGGCTATCGAGACGTCGGCCGTATTGCAGAGGGCTGGCAGGCGGATTTCTCCCTTGTGCGGACGGAGACACTGTGCACGGTGAACCGGCGTCGCATTCTGACGAATCTGCTCTATGCCGGAAGCGGCGAGCAGATCGACAGCGTCTATGTGCAGGGCAGGCCGCTTCTCCGGAACGGGCAGTTCGTGCACCATGATCTGGAGCATATCCTGCAGCGCTGTGAGGAGATCACGGCGCGCATTGAGCGCACGCTGGCATAGCATATTCCCCGGCAGGCCAAAACACACCTGCCGGGGAACCAATTTTCCGGTCTGTGAAAAATAGGGCTTGATTTTTTCAGATCCTGTGCTATAATATTCGTGCTACGGAGGCTTAGCTCAGCTGGTTAGAGCGCCTGCTTCACACGCAGGAGGTCGATGGTTCGAGTCCATTAGTCTCCACCAGGATATAGAAACCCGGACGTTCCCGATTATGGGATGGTTCGGGTTTTCTGTTTTATCGATCCTCGCCAAAATCGCCGGACTCATCGATGAAAAGCTCAGCTCTCTCAGATCTATATGCAGAATACCTTGTGACAGCCGGCAGGGTCTTTGTCCCATTTTTCAGTATTTATTATTCATTCATATACGCAGAGTCCCCTCCGCACCGTTCTGATGCAGAGGGGACTCTGTTTCTCATTAGAGCAAACCGGCTCAGACGCCAGCGGCCCGCACGGTGCGCTGCGTTCTGCGGTTGAGCAGACCGCCGAGCACCATCACAAAGGCGAACACGATAAGATACCAGAAACAGCCCATGCCATGGCTGACGAGACAGGCAATGACCATAAAGACCGAGCCGCAGATGGCAAGGATCGGCAGGATATAGTGCTGCCAGACGGAGGTGCCCTTCTGCTTGCGGATCCACTGGATGAACACCGGGATATAGAGCGCATAGATCGTGATGATCGGCAGCTCCGTCGGGTCAAACAGGAAGGGGACGCTCTCGAAGATCGTGCCCGTGAAGACCGTCTTGTGGCTCCAGGTGCCGGCGAGGTTGGAAAGGTAGAAGTACAGACCCCAGAAGCCGCACAGCAGCAGGCCCATGACGGCGGAGTTGTTGGGCATATTCGTGTGCTCATCGACGCGGGAGAACATATGGGTGGCCGGGCCTTTGCCGCGCGCTGCGACGGAATAGACGCCGCGGCAGCAGGCGAGCATCAGACCGTTCATCGTGCCGATGCAGGAGATGGCGATGAAGAGGTTCAGGATGTTGCCGATGACGTTGCCGAAGATGTTCGTAAAGGCAACGGTCGCGCCCTTTTCGATCAGCTCCGCGTTCGATGCACCGCCGGTCACGCCGATGTAGTACAGCAGGTAGGTGGCGATGACGATGATGCCGCCGACTGTGAGGGCTTTCGGAAGATTGCGCTTCGAATCCTTCAGCTCGGAGTTGATGGTTGTTGCAATGATCCAGCCCTCATAGGCAAAGGAGGTTGCGCAGACGGCTGCGAAGAGGATGCTGCCCTTGCTGCCCACAACGGCGAGGGGAGGGGCGACAAAGTTCTCCGTCAGCTGACCCGAGGCGAGACCGGCAATGATGCCGACGATCGCCATGACGCCGAGCGGGATGAGCTTGATGACCGTGGTGGATGCCTGAATCTTGCCTGCGAGCTTCGGGGAAAGCGCGTTGACGGCATAGGAGCAGCAGAGGTAGAACAGCATGAGCGCGATGCACTCCGGGCCGACCACAACGCCGCCCTCGTTGATGTGGATGAGCAGCGGCATATTCGGGAACATCGTCGTGAGGAACACGAGTGTATAGCGGGCGGAGAGCCAAGCCAGAGCCGCCGTCAGGGACGGATAATAGATCGTGGACAGGAACCAGCCCATATAATAGCCGTATTTCGGGCCGACCGTCGCTTCGGCATAGTCCACGATGCCATTGACCTTTTCATATTTCTGGGACATACCGGCGAATGTGAGGATGCAGGCGAGCATGATCGCGCCGCCGATGAGCCATGCGATGACGCCGAGCGGCATATCACCGTTTGTGATCTGGAGGATGGTCTGTGCCTTGAAGAAAACGCCGGAACCGATGACAATGCCAACAACCATGCAAATTGCGGTGAAAAGGCCGTATTTGCGTTCCAATTTGTTATTCATGAGAATACTTCCTTCCTGAAACCTGAAATGAGTGGCGCGAATACAAAACGTACCGTCGAACAGAGGGATCAACGAACCGCCTCCTGGCGGTGGAAGGGAAACCGGTCGCAGAGAAAATGATCATCAGAGCTTCGACATTATGTGCAACGGCAATTCCTCCCTTGGTGTGCGAAATCTTTCTGGTGGCATCATATCATGAACAAAAAACGATGTCAAGAGGATATATTTTTTGGACAACTTTAACATATAATGAGAAATCATCCACAAGTTACAAGTGTTACAAATCCTTTCTGTTTTAAAATTGCAGATTTCCGGATACAATGCGGAATTTCATTCATTTGGAGTTTTGTCCATGAGCGGCGGACGTGAAAAATTTCTCCGTTGACAAACGGTCCGTTTCATGGCATGATGATGGGGAGGCGGCGGATCAGCCGCGCGCCCGATACTGTCCGCCAGTCGCCACTGCAGCCCTGCCGCAGGTCGATGACCGGGGTATCCAGAATCACGGCGCTCTGCGCCGAATCATGGAGGTCAGTATGAATCACGAAGAATATCCCCTGAACGTTGCTACCCCGCGCTCCTTTACTTATGTCACGCGGGACATCCCCCGCGTCACCGCTGCGCAGCGCGAACGCGCCCTCAAGGCCACGCACTACAATGAATTTGCCTTCCCCGCAGGCATGCTGACGGTGGACATGCTCTCCGATTCCGGCACGACGGCCATGACCGATGTGCAGTGGTCGGCCATGTTCCTCGGCGACGAATCCTACGGCCGCAACAAGGGCTACTACGTCCTGCTGGACGCCCTGCGCGACTGCTTCGAGCGCGGCAACGATCAGAAGCACGTCATCGATCTCGTCCGCACGAACTGCAAGGACATCGACCGCATGATGGACGAGCTGTATCTGTGCGAATATGAGGGTGGCCTGTTCAACGGCGGCGCCGCGCAGATGGAGCGCCCGAACACGTTCATCCTGCCGCAGGGCCGCGCCGCAGAGGCCGTCCTGTTCGAGCTCGTGCGCAAGATCCTCGGCCAGCGCCACCCCGGCAAGGTCTTCACCATTCCCTCGAACGGCCACTTCGACACGACCGAGGGCAACATCAAGCAGATGGGCTCCATCCCGCGCAACCTCTACAACAAGGAGCTGCTCTGGGAGGTCCCGGAGGGCGGCACCTATGAAAAGAACCCGTTCAAGGGCAACATGGACACCGAAAAGCTCGAGGAGCTTATCGTAAAGCTCGGGCCGGAGAACGTTCCGCTCGTCTACACGACCATCACGAACAATACGGTCTGCGGCCAGCCCGTCTCGCTTGCCAACCTGCGCGAGAGCAGCCGCATCGCCCATAAGTACGGCATCCCGTTCATGCTCGATGCCGCGCGCTGGGCCGAGAACGCCTACTTCATCAAGGTCAATGAGGAAGGCTGCGCCGACAAGTCCATTGCGGAGATCGCAAAGGAAATGTTCGCCTGCTGCGACGGCTTTACGGCCTCGCTGAAGAAGGACGGCCACGCGAACATGGGCGGCATTCTGGCCTTCCGCGACCGCGGCCTGTTCTGGAAGAACTTCTCGGACTTCAACGAGGACGGCACGGTCAAAAACGATGTCGGCATCCAGCTCAAGGTCAAGCAGATCTCCTGCTACGGCAACGATTCCTACGGCGGCATGTCCGGCCGCGACATCATGGCGCTGGCCGCCGGCCTGTATGAGTGCCAGAACTTCGACTATCTCGACCAGCGCGTCAAGCAGTGCGAATATCTGGCTCAGGGCTTCTATAAGGCCGGTGTCAAGGGCGTCGTCCTGCCCGCAGGCGGCCATGGCGTCTACATCAACATGGACGAATTCTTCGACAACAAGCGCGCGCCGGAGAGCTTCGCGGGTCAGGGCTTCTCCATCGAGCTCATCCGCCGCTACGGCATCCGCACGGCAGAGCTGGGCAACTACTCCATGGAGTACGACCTCAAAACCCCGGAGCAGAAGGCGGAGGTCTGCAATGTCGTCCGCTTCGCCATCAACCGCAGCCAGCTGACGCAGGAGCACATGGACTATGTCATCGCCGCCGTGAAGGCGCTGTATGAGGACCGCGAGTCCATTCCGAACGTCCGCATCGTCAAGGGCCACGATCTGCCGATGCGCCATTTCCACGCCTTCCTTGAGACCTATCCGAACGAGTAATAAAAATAACGACCGCACCGGCAGCGCCGGTGCGGTTTTTATATCAAGTACTTGGAGAGGTGCAGCGCTCACATGCCGTTCCGCGCCTGCGGCAGACGCCGCAGAGATAGGAGCGGAAGAGCTGCACGTCTTTTTTCTTCATGCCGCTCTGCAGGCAGATGAATTTCAGCGATACAAAGGTCTCCGGGTGCAGCGGCACGGCCGACACGCCGTAGTAGGATGCGAACGACTCCGGCCCGAGCACGACGCCCATGCCGTCGCGCACAAGGCGCATGTTCGTATCGATGCCGTCGGAGCGGTAGACACGGCTGAGAGAAATGCCGTACTTCTGGCAGGTGCGGCGGAGCATGCGGTCCTCGGCCGAGTTTTCAAGGCCGGAGATCATGTTGCAGCCCTGCAGATCGCCGAACGACAGCCAGGGGAGGGACGCACGGGGATCGTCCGGCGACATGAGCACGCACTGGCGCTCCTGCACAAGGTCGCAGACGAACAGGGAAGGGTCGCCCTCCTCTCCGGCAGGCAGACGGTCGAGCGCCAGATCGATGGAGCCGTCGCGCAGGCCTGCCAGCACGTCGAGCCCGGCCTCCGTGACAAACGTCACATCGATCTCGGGGTGGCTGTCAAAATAGCGCGCAATATCCTGAAACAGGCGGTTGGAGTACACACGCGCGCCCATACCGATGCGCAGCCTGCGCCCGCGCCGTCCGTCCGGCTTGACGGCGCTGCAGAGCCGCTGCCACTGCTCCGCGACCGGCCGGGCCTCCCGGCAGAACGTCTCGCCCGCTGCCGTCAGCGTCAGCCCGCGGGGCGTGCGGACGAACAGGGGATAGCCAAGCTCGCCCTCGAGTCGCTGGATCTGCTGCGACAGCGCCGATTGGGAAATAAACTGCCGCTCTGCGGCCGCCGAAATGCTGCGGCAGTCCGCGATCTCCAGCACATAGAGCACCTGCGCGATCGTCATAGGCACATTTCCTTTCCTTCATGCTATAAGCAAATCTAATATCGTTATTATATTATCGTGTTTTACAATTTTCAAGTCTTTGCATAAAATAAATTTGTACGAATTGCGTAGAAGCACTTCGCAGAAAGGTGGTAATCGCATTGGATCGAATTCTGTTCTCCGGCAACGAAGCCATTGCGCGCGGCGCCTATGAAGCCGGCGTAAAAGTCTGTTCCGCTTATCCCGGTACCCCCAGCACGGAGGTATTCGAGGCGCTGCCCCAGTATCGTGATTCGCTTTACTGTGAGTGGGCGCCGAACGAAAAGGTCGCGACGGAAGTGGCCTACGGCGCAAGCCTCGCAGGTGTGCGCAGCCTCTGTGCGATGAAGCATGTCGGTGTCAACGTTGCGGCAGACCCCATTTTCACGGCTGCCTACAACGGCGTCGGCGGCGGCTTCGTCATTGTCTCCGCAGACGATCCCAGCATGCACTCCTCCCAGAACGAGCAGGATAACCGCCACTATGCCCGCGCAGCGAAGCTGGCCATGGTCGAGCCGTCCGATTCGCAGGAATGCCTGGACTTCATGCGTGAGGCCTACCGCATTTCCGAGCAGTTCGACATTCCCGTGCTCTTCCGCACCACGACGCGCGTGGCGCACTCCAAGAGCATCGTGACATTCGGCGAGCGTGAGGAGCAGGAGGCCAAGCCCTATGCCCGCAATACGCGCAAGAACATCGCCTCCCCGGCAAATGCCTTCCTGAACCACCCGAAGCTGGAAAAGACGCTCGAGGCTCTTGAGGCCTACGGCTGCACGTCCCCGCTGAACCGGATGGAGCTGAACGGCACGAAGGTCGGCGTCATCTCCGCCTCCATTGCCTATGAATATGCGAAGGACGCCTTCCCGGCGGACACGTCCTTCCTGAAGCTCGGCCTGACGAATCCGCTGCCGATGGACCTCATCCGTTCGTTCGCAGAGAAGGTCGAGAAGCTCTACATCATCGAGGAGCTCGACGATTTTATGGAATCCCAGATCCGCGCGGCCGGTATCGCCTGTGAGGGCAAGAGCCTGACTGGCAAGCTCTATGAGCTGAATCCGCAGCTTCTGAAGGAGCGTATCTTTGGCCAGAAGGCCGAGACGGTCGATGTCGGCGTCTCCGCCGTGTCCCGCCCGCCTGCGCTGTGCCCCGGCTGCCCGCACCGCGGCTTCTTCTATACGATGTCCCGGCACAAGGACTTCGTGATCTCCGGCGATATCGGCTGCTATACCCTCGGCGGCTCCGCGCCCCTGAGTGCGCTGGACAGCGTCGTGTGCATGGGCGGCGGCTTCAGCATCGGCATGGGCATGTCCAAGGCCTTCGAGCTGACCGGTCAGACGGACCGCAAGGTCTTCGGCGTCATGGGCGACTCGACGTTCTTCCACAGCGGCATGACCGGCGCGGCCGAGATCATCTACAACAAGGGCAACCTCATCCCCGTCGTGCTCGACAACTCCATCACCGGCATGACCGGCCATCAGGAGAACCCCGGCAGCGGCCGCAACCTGCAGGGCGACATCGCCGAGGCCCTGAAGATCGAGGACATCCTCGCCGCCTACGGCTACAAGAATATTTACATCGTCGATCCGCAGGATCTCGAGGCCATGGAGCAGGCCGTGCAGAACGCGCTTGCCTCCGAGGTCCCCGCTGCCATCATCACGCGACGCCCGTGCCTGCTCATCAAGCGCATCAAGCACGACATCGGCCAGTGCGTGGTGGACGAAGAAAAGTGCGTCGGCTGCAAGCGCTGCCTGAAGGTAGCCTGCCCGGCCGTCACCATCCGCGACAAGAAGGCCCACATCGATCCGAACCAGTGCGTCGGCTGCACGGTCTGCGCGCAGGTCTGCCCGAAGGGTGCCATTTCCAGAAAGGAGAACTGAGCCATGAAAGCAACAAAGAGCGCACTCCTTGTCGGCGTCGGCGGTCAGGGCGCCATCCTGACGGCCAAGGTCCTGGTCAACGGCCTGATGAAGGCGGGCTACGACGTCAAAATGTCCGAGGTCCATGGTATGAGCCAGCGCGGCGGCAGCGTCTCCACGCAGGTCCACTGGGGCGAGAAGGTCTATTCTCCCGTCATCGGCAAGGGCGCGGCGGACATCATCGTCGCATTCGAAAAGATGGAAGCCGTCCGCTATGCGGATTATTTGAAGCCCGACGGCGTTGCCGTCATCAACGATTACGAGATCGCATCTTCGAGCATTGCCGCCGGTCTGTGCGAGTATCCCGACGGCTGTCTCGAGGCCATGCAGCAGCACTTCCGCTGCCATGTGCTCAAGGCGGGCGAGATCGCCGAGCAGCTCGGCAATGCCAAATGCATGAACATCGTGCTCTTCGGCTCCATGGCCAAGGCGCTCGGCATGGACGACATCGACTGGGAAGCCGTCATCGCCGAGACCGTCCCGCCGAAATTCCGCGAGCTGAACCTGCGCGCCTACCGCGCCGGGCATGATGCCGTGCAGCTTTAAGATCGGAGGAACCATGATCCACAGCTTTACCGAGCTTCGGGAAAGGGCCGGCGCAGTCCGGCCCCAGACCGTTGCCGTTGCGTGCGCGCATGACGCGCACACCCTCGAGGCCGTGCTCCACGCCGCGCAGGAGGGCATTCTGAACTATCTGCTCATCGGCCACCCGGAGGAGATTCTTTCCATCGGCCGCAGCCTCGGCCACACCGTCGCACCGGAGACTGTTATCCCCGCTGCAACGGACGAAGAGGCGGCCGCCATTGCCGTTTCTCTCGTGCGCGAAGGCCGCGCAGGCTTCCTGCAGAAGGGCCTGATGCAGACGGCGACTATTCTGAAGGCCGTCGTCAACAAGCAGACCGGCATCGGCCTTGGCCGCCCCATGTCCCATGTGGCGCTGCTGGAGCTGCCGGGCTACCCGAAGCTGCTCGGCGTGACGGACGGCGGCATGATCCCGAATCCGGATCTGGAAGGGAAGAAGGCCATCGCCCACAACGCCGTCGCCATGTTCCATGGCCTCGGCTATGAGCGCCCGCTCGTCTCCGCCGTCTGCGCGGCCGAAAATGTCAGCCCGAAAATCATCGAGACCGTCGATGCGGCGGCGTTGAAGCAGGCCGCGCTCGAGGGCGCGTTCGGCCCGTGCTATGTGGAGGGCCCCATTTCGCTCGATCTGGCCCTCAGCCGCGAGTCCGCGCAGATCAAGGGCTATGAAAGCCCCGTGACCGGCGAGACGGATATTCTGCTCGTGCCCGGCATGGCGGCAGGCAACATGATGGTCAAGTCGCTCGTCCTGTTCGCCGGGGCCAGAATGGTCGGCGTCGTCACGGGTGCAAAGTGCCCCATCGCGCTCAATTCCCGCAGCGCAAGCTTTGAAGAGAAGTACCATTCGCTGCTTGTCTGCGCGCTGATGAGCAGCAGCCGCGAGGAGAATGCAGAATGAAGCTTTTGATCATCAATCCCGGCTCCACCAGCACGAAGCTGGCGCTCTACGACGGGGCGAAGAAGCTTCTGCAGGAGAATCTGGAGCATGATGCCGCTGCACTGCAGCAGTATCATGGCATCGGCGATCAGGTGCCGATGCGTCTGGCCGTCATCCGCGATTTCCTCGACCGCAGCGGCGTGCATCCGGAGGAGCTTGCAGCCGTTATTGGCCGCGGCGGCCTTGTCTTCGGCCTGAAGACGGGCGGCTACCTTGTGAACGAAGACCTGTGCCATGCCCTTGTGGACGACGACCTCAGCCAGCCGCACGCCTCAAACCTCGGCGGCCTGCTGGCCCGCGAGATCGCTGCGCCGCTCGGCATCCCCGCCTATATCTACGACGCCGTGACGTCCGGCGAGCTGACGGACGTCGCCAAGATCACCGGCTTTGTCGACATCGAGCGCCGCAGCTTCTGCCATGTGCTCAACAGCCGCGCCATGGCCCTGCGCTATGCGCGTGAGCACGGCAAGCACTATGAGGAGCTGAATCTCATCGTCGCGCACCTCGGCGGCGGCATCTCCGCCAGTGTGCACCGCCACGGCGAGATCATCGACTCCGTCGGTGACGACGACGGCCAGTTCTCCCCGGAGCGCTCCGGCTGCGTGCCCTCGCTCGGGCTCATCAAGCTCTGCTATTCCGGCAAATATACCTATGAGGAAATGCGGAAAAAGATCCGCGGCCGCGGCGGCATGTATGCCCACCTCGGCACGAGCGACTGCCGCGTCATCGAGCAGATGATCCGCGACGGCGACCGCCACGCCGACCTGATCTTCCAGGCGCAGGCCTATCAGATCGCCAAGGCCATTGGCCTGCTGTCCATCGTGCTCAAGGGCGACTGCGACGCCATCATCCTGACGGGCGGCGTGGCCAACTCCAAAATGCTGACGGAGCGTGTGGAGGACTACGTCAAATTCATCGCGCCGGTCTGCGTCATGCCCGGTGAAAACGAAATGGAAGCGCTGGCCCTCGGCGGCATGCGCATCCTGCAGGGCGAGGAAAATGCCCGCATCTATCATATTTTAAACGGAGTAAATGGAAAGGAGGGGCAGGGATGATCTCGGAGAGCCTTGTCCATTTGGGAGAAAAGAAGTCCGGCATCCGCGAGCTGTTCGAGTACGGCCTCCGTCAGGCAGCCGTCGTCGGAAAGGAAAATGTCTATGACTATTCGCTCGGCAATCCCTCCGTACCCGCGCCGGAGGAGGTCGCCTCCATCATCCGCGAGCTTCTGGAGGGTGACAGCCTTGCGCTGCACGGCTACACGCCCGCAGGCGGCGCGAAGGAGGCCCAGCAGGCTGTTGCCGACGATCTGACGCAGCGCAGCGGCGATACGATCCGCCCGGAGAACATCTTCTTCACCTGCGGCGCGGCTCCTGCCCTTGTCGCTGTTCTCCGCGCGCTGGCCGTAGAAGATGCCGAATTCGTCGCCATCGCCCCGTATTTCCCGGAATATCAGGTCTTTGTGTCCTACAACGGCGGAAAATTCGTCGAGGTCCCGCCTGATACGAAGAATTTTCAGGTCGATATCGCCGCTGTGGAGCGAGCGCTCACGCCGCACACGCAGGCCGTTCTGGTCAATTCTCCGAACAATCCCTCCGGTGTGATCTACAGCCGCGAGACACTCACGGCCCTCGGCGCCCTGCTCGAGCGCAAGAGCGCGGAATACGGCCACCCGATCTATATCATTGCCGACGAGCCCTATCGTGAGCTGGTCTATGACAATGCCGAAGTCCCGTATATTCCCGGCATCTACCGCGATACCGTCATCTGCTATTCCTATTCCAAGTCGCTGTCCATGCCCGGCGAGCGTATCGGCTACGTCTGCATCCCCGACAGCGTGACGGACAGTGCCAAGCTGCACGCCGCCGTCGCCGGTGCATCCCGCGCCTTCGGCCATGTCTGCGCGCCGTCCATGATGCAGCGCGTTATCGCCCGCGCCACGGGTCTGCGTCCCGACCTCGAGGCCTATGACAAAAACCGCCACACGCTCTACAACGCGCTGTCGGAAATGGGCTACGAGTGCGTGAAGCCCGAGGGCGCATTCTACATGATGGTCAAGGCCCCGGGCGGCGACGCCCACGCCTTCTCCGAACGCGCCAAAAAGGAAAATCTGCTGCTCGTCCCGGCGGACAGCTTTGGCTGCCCCGGCTTCTTCCGCATCAGCACCTGCGTCGATCCTGCCATGATCCAGCGGAGCCTTCCCGCGTTCCGCCGCATCCTGCAGGACTGAGGCAGGATGCCCATCTCGATACCGCACCCTCAGCGGCATGGTCCTCATCGGGCCATGCCGCTGA
>ERZ1673742.1461-NODE-1461-length-21600-cov-7.297006_pt1 | contig 21600 bp, 20 predicted proteins | sample MGYA00580208_ERZ1673742 | MGnify/ENA primary metagenome ERZ1673742 (study PRJEB41218, sample SAMN15661774) | gut metagenome | host: Homo sapiens | place: Canada: London | collected 2015-08-20/2019-03-30 | study: EMG produced TPA metagenomics assembly of...
ATCGAATGACACATCTTGAGATACCCAACAATATCTTTAACTAAGGGAAACGGGTGAAGGCTTTCCCGATATTACTTTGTTGCCTAAAATAGCGTTTTATTTTGATATAACTGTTGATGAATTGCTTTGTGTTGATCAAGTAAGAGTTGAAGACGCAATTTGCGAATATCAGAGACAAAGCAAAATTTGTCAACACAACGGAGAAAATCAGGAAAACCTTGAAATATGGGAAAAAGCATATACAGAATTTCCGCAGGATTGCCGCGTGATCGAAGGCCTTATGCATGCAATCAATAGAGATGCAATATATCCTTGCCCAAGAGATAAAGCGGAGCGTATTATTGCGCTTGGAGAAGAGCTTTTGCAAAAATCCACAGATACCCGGCAAAGGGAAAATGCAGTACAATGCTTGTGTTACACTTATGATGGTATAGGTAAAGAAAAAGCATTATATTATGCTGATATGGGTGGTAATTTTCATATAACAAGAGAACATCTCAGAAGTACTATTCTTGATGGAGAAGAAGGGATAGAGGCTTGCCAAAGCTATATAATGTCTTTGATTCATACTGCGGCAATGACTGCATCAAGTATGATTTCAAAAACTCAGTTTACACATGAAGAAACTATTGAAGCATATACTTTTGCAATCGATATACTCAAGAGGTTATATTCGGATGACAATGTTGGCTTTTACGCTTTTGATATATCATATTACTATTATTGCATCGCACTGAAATATTCCGATATGAATCATACAGGAAAAACACTGGAAGCGCTTGAAGAAAGTTGTAGATATGCAATTATCGAAGCCAATCTAAAGGATATGGATTATACGGCTCCAATGGTAAATCGGATGAAACACAAAAAATCAGACACTTTCAAAAATTATAAAGGCAATGCTTGTAATCTCAGATTGAAGGCATTGGAAGATAAGAAATTTGATTTTTTGCGAAACGAAAAAGTCTTTAAAAAGATTGTTTCTGATCTTGAACAATACGCGGAATGCGTTTAATATTTAAGCATCTCACGATGCATATCCCTGTCGGATGCTATTTTCATTTTTTGATATTAAACCTGGGATCCTCAAATACAACCAATAAACTGAACGCTTTTCATGCGGTGCGAATGCTCTTAACGATTTGATAAAAAAAGAGTGTTTACAACCGAAATCCGTTATAAACACTCAATCTGGTGCCGGTGGCCGGACTCGAACCGGCACGGATCGCTCCGCGTGATTTTGAGTCACGTGCGTCTGCCAATTTCGCCACACCGGCATGCATCAGAAACAGAAAGCGTGTGTATTATACAATAAATTCCTACTCCGCGCAACAGGAAATTCCGGAAAGAAAACGGCTCGGAAGAATATAAATTTATATAGTGTAAAATTTTACAGTATATGATATCATAGTCCGCGGAGGGTGAAATATGCAGCAGAATACGATACAGAAAATGAAAATATTATTGATCTCCGATCAATTTTACTCCGCAAACAACGGAATGACGATTTCCGGACGGCGTTTTGCAAAAACGCTGATCCGACACGGGCACAGCGTACGTGTCGTAAGCACAGATCCGGACGGCAGGGCTGTGGAATTCTGGAATACAGACGGACCGGAGAATGCAGAAGCCTCCGCAAATCTCTCCTATATCATGAAAAAGCAATATATCCCCATATTCGACAAATTGGTAAGCTCCCAAGGGATGACCTTCGCAAAGCCGGACGATCGGAAGCTGGAGAAGGCCGTAGAATGGGCAGACGTAATTCATATTTTAGTTCCGTTCGCTCTGTCCCACCACGTAATCAAAATTGCCCGTGAGAAGGGAAAGCCTTTTACAGCCGCTTTTCATGTGCAGCCGGAAAACATCACGGCCTCCATCCATATGCGGCATCTGCAGCTCATAAACAAGGGAATCTACCGCTGGTTCCGCCATTACATATACAAATATTGCGAATATGTGCATTGCCCCAGCAAATTTATCGCAAATGAGCTGAAAAAGAACGGCTACCAGAACAAGCTCATCGTGATATCCAACGGAATCGATCCCGATTTTACTTACCGAAAAAAGGAAAAGCCGCATGAAATTTCTGACCGATATATTATATTAATGATCGGAAGACTTTCGATCGAAAAGAGACAGGACGTCCTGATAAAAGCCGTCGCCGAATCGCGATACCGCGATAAAATACTGCTGATGCTTGCCGGCCAGGGGCCGTGCAGAGAGCGCCTGCTGCGCTTGGCCAAGAAGAAAAAAATCGATATGGTCATCGATTTCTATGAGAAAAAAAATCTGCTGGATCTCATCGCGATCAGCGATCTCTATGTCCATGCCGCGGACATGGAAATTGAAGCCATGTCGTGTATGGAGGCATTTGCGGCAGGGCTCGTGCCCGTAATCTCCAACAGCAGCAAGTCCGCGACGCCGCAGTTTGCACTTGACGAAAGAAGCCTGTTTCGGGCAGGCGACAGCCGCGATCTTGCGAAAAAGATCGACTACTGGATCGAGCATGAGGACGAAAAGAAAAAAATGGAATACGAATACAGCAGCGCCGCCCGGAAATATAGTCTGGACGACTGCGTAAGGCAGGCAGAAGAAATGTTTTCAAAAGCCGCCCGTTTATAAGTCCCTCGAGGGTTTTTGCGGGAAAATGAATTTCACATTTCTGCGAAATTATGCTAAACTATAAAAAGGCCTGCTGGCAGGCCGGAAACGCTTTACAAAAATATTTGCGGACAAGAAAGGGGTTTTATTATGTCAAACAGATTTGTATTGAATGAAACGTCATATCACGGCGCAGGTGCCATTCAAAACATTCCCGAAGAAATCAAAGGCAGAGGATTTCAGAAGGTTTTTCTGGCCTCTGATCCGGATCTGATCAAATTCGGCGTGACAAAAAAGGTAACCGACCTGTTGGACAAGGCCGGAATTGCCTATGAAATTTTTTCCGAAATCAAACCCAATCCGACAATTGAAAACGTACAGCACGGCGTGGAAGCATTTAAGAAAATGGGCGCTGACTGCATCGTTGCCATCGGCGGCGGTTCTTCCATGGATACTGCAAAAGCAGTAGGAATCATCATCAAAAATCCGGAATTTTCCGATGTAAGAAGTCTGGAAGGTACGGCGCCTACGAAGAACAAAGCCGTTCCGATCATCGCGGTGCCGACCACTGCCGGTACGGCGGCGGAAGTCACGATCAATTACGTCATCACGGATACCGAAAAGAACCGGAAGATGGTGTGCGTCGACGTACATGACATTCCTGTAATCGCCGTTGTGGATCCGGACATGATGTCCACAATGCCGAAGGGCCTGACGGCTGCGACAGGTATGGACGCGCTGACGCATGCAATCGAAGGCTATATCACGAAGGGCGCTTGGGAGCTTTCGGACATGTTCCATCTGAAGGCAATTGAAATCATCGCCAAATCCTTAAGAGGCGCCGTCGCGAATACGCAGGAAGGACGCGAAGGAATGGCGCTCGGGCAGTACGTTGCGGGCATGGGCTTTTCCAACGTAGGACTGGGCATCGTGCACTCCATGGCGCATCCGCTTGGCGCTTTATACGATACTCCCCACGGTGTCGCAAACGCAATCATCCTGCCGACCGTAATGGAATACAACGCGCCGGCTACGGGAGAAAAATATAAATATATCGCGCAGGCAATGGGCGTCAAGGGTACAGACGACATGACGCAGGAGGAGTACAGAAAAGCGGCAATCGACGCAGTGAAGCAGCTTTCCAAGGACGTCGGAATTCCGGAGAATCTGAAAGAGATCGTAAAGCCCGAAGACATTCCCTTCCTCTCCCGTTCCGCATATGACGACGCGTGCCGTCCGGGAAATCCGAGAGACACGAGCGTGGAAGAAATCGCAGAGCTCTACAAATCGCTGTTATAAGAGCAAAGCATGGCCAATATTCTGATTGTAGAAGACGATAAAGATATCGTAACGAATCTTGCCGCATTTCTGCGATCCGAAGGCTTTTCTGCGGATTCGGCGGCAGAGCCCGGCGAGGCGGTCCGTAAAATGAAGGAGCAGCAGTTTGATTTGCTGCTCCTTGATGTTTCTCTGCAAAACGGGAACGGATTCGCACTATGTCGGGAAATTCGCGAATACAGCGATGTACCCATTATTTTTCTTACCGCTTCGGGCGATGAGTTCAGCGTCGTAACGGGGTTCGAGCTCGGCGCGGACGATTATATCAATAAGCCCTTTCGGCCGCGCGAGCTCATTTCACGGATCAATAATGTCCTGCGCAGGCGCGGCGGCCCGCAGACACAGCAGATTTCTTACGAGGGCGTCTGCGTAGATCCCGTCCGCGCCGCCGTCTATAAAAACGGAAATGAAATTTTTTTATCCGCGCTGGAATATAGATTATTGCTGGTGTTTTTCCAGCATAAGGGCGCCGTTCTTTCCCGTACAAAGCTGCTGGAGGAAATTTGGGACGCCGCAGGTGATTTTGTAAACGACAACACGCTCACGGTCTATATCAAACGGCTTCGCGATAAAATCGAGGACGATCCGCAAAATCCGACGATCATCAAAACCGTCCGGGGAATCGGCTATAAAATCTGAGCTTTCATACAATTGCTTCAAAGGAAGGCGGAAATGGCTTTTTTCAGAAATCCGGAAATCAAGAAGACGCTCCTTTTATTTTCGGTCCTTGCCGCAGTCTCTGCGGCAGCCGCCGCATTGCTGATATCCCCGCTTGCCGCCGTCGCTGCGGCGGTGCTCTGCGTGATATATGCTTCGATTCATTTTACCATCACATATCTGCGCTATAAAAAAATCGCGGCGCTTTCCCTTCAGATCGACGGTCTGCTGCATGGCGGTCCGGACCTCCGAATCGATGCCTGCTCTGAGGGGGAGCTTTCGGTTCTGCAATGCGAAATCGGGAAAATGACGGTGCGTCTTCGTCAGCAGGCCGAAGCGCTTCAGAACGATAAGATCTTTCTTGCCGATTCGATCGCTGATATTTCGCATCAGATTCGGACGCCATTGACATCTGTAAATATCATCGTTTCGATGCTTGGAGAGGAACAGCTCTCCGTCCGGCGCCGGATCGAACTGACGCGGGATCTCAAGCAGCTTTTGTTCCGGATCGACTGGCTCATTACGACGCTTCTGAAGCTCTCTCGGCTGGATGCCGGTACGGTGCAATTTCAGAATTCCGAGCTTTCGGTCCGAAAGCTGGCGGAAAAAGCGGCGGAACCGCTGGCGGTGCCAATGGAGCTGAAGAATCAGAAATTTCTTTGCCGCATAGACGAATCCGTGTCCTTCCGCGGAGATCTGGCCTGGACCGCAGAAGCGCTCGGTAATATCATAAAAAACTGTATGGAGCACACGCCGGAGGACGGCAGCGGAAGGATCGAGATCGACGCCGAGGAAAACGCCGTTTTCACCCGCATCACAGTAAAGGATAACGGAAGCGGAATTGCCACAGAAGATCTTCCTCATGTCTTTGAACGCTTTTACAAAGGCAGAAATTCCTCCGACAGCAGCTTCGGGATCGGGCTGGCGCTTGCCAGAATGATTGTCCGCAGTCAAAACGGTACGCTGAAGGCGGAAAATAATAAAAACGGCGTCGGAGCCTCTTTTACAATGAAATTTTACAAGGGAGACATCTGATGCGCCTGTCTACTAAAATTTTGCGAAACCAGATAAAGCTCCTTAAGCCGATTATTACGGGCTGCAGTATAGAAACGGCCCGGGCGGCGCAGGATAAGCTCGGAAAATTAATGATGGCAGTTCGGGGGAAAGCTCTGGAGCATTCCCACGTTTCCTTTCCTTCCTTTGAGGCGGCCTTTCTCCGTCTGCGTGAGGTTTCTTCCGCGGGCGTGATTCTGTATCTGCACGGCGGAGGATATGTCGCCGGAGATCTCGACTATGCAAAGGGCTTCGGCAGCGTGCTTGCGGAAGAAAGCGGCATGCGCGTATTTTGTCCCGCGTACCGGCTGGCTCCGGAATTTCCTTTTCCCGCCGCGCTCGAGGACGCCGAAGAAGCGTACCGATTCCTGCTGCAATCCGGATACGATGCCGCGTCCATTGCGCTGATTGGAGAATCCGCGGGAGGAGGACTTGTCTACGCACTCACGCTGCGCCTGAAACGGCATGCGCTTCCCCTCCCCGCCTGTATCGTCGCGCTTTCTCCCTGGAGCGATCTGACGCAGCAGGGAGACTCCTACGAAGAAAACGCAAAAAAGGATCCCTCGATGACAAAGGAGCGGCTTGATTTTTTTGCCGAGCAGTATATACCGAGTTCGGAAAATCCCGTAAACCCGTATATCTCCCCCGTATACGGAGATCTCGCCGGCATTCCCCCTTCAAGGATTTATGTCGGCGGAAGCGAGGTGATGCGGGATGATGCGGCCGCCTTATACGACCGCCTGATCAATTGCGGATGCAGCGTCTCTCTCAGCATCCGCCCAGGAATGTGGCACGCCTACGTGCTGTACGGCACGGAAGAGGGAAAAGAAGATCTGCAGGAGCTGATCGGTTTTATAAAGGAGCGGACAAATGAGCGCACAGGAAAACAGCACAACGTTAAAATGGATGCGGCTGGACAATGCCGCTAAAATATATCCGGCCGCGAAAAGGCGGAACTGGAGCAATCTGTTTCGCGTATCGGCAACGCTTACGGAAAAAATCGATACCGGCGTGCTGCAGAGCGCTCTCGATGCGACCGTGAAGCGCTTTCCTTCCATCGCCGTCCGCCTCCGCAAGGGAATGTTCTGGTACTGTATCGAAGAGCTCGAGCGGGCTCCTCGCGTCATCCCAGACGAATATTATCCATGTACCCGCATGTCTTTTAAGGAAATCAAAACGTGCGCCTTTCGCGTGTTGTATTATGAAAATCGGATCGCAGTCGAATTTTTTCACGCCCTCACGGATGGGAACGGCGGGCTGATTTTCCTGAAAACGCTGCTTGCCGAATACCTTTTGCAGAAATACGGAAAAAAAATTCCGTCGGAGCAGGGCGTTCTGGACCGGAACGAGCTGCCGGCTGAGGAAGAATTTGAGGACAGCTTTTTGAAATATGAAGGAAATTTCAGTATCGGCAGAAGCGAAGCGACGGCATATAAGCTAAAGGGAACGTATGAAACGGACGGCTACGTTCATATTACAACGGGAATCCTTTCGGCGCAGGCAGCGCTGGAATGCGCAAAAAAGTACAAAACGAGCCTTACTGCGTTTTTAACGGCGGTCCTGATCGATTCTATTATTGAGATACAAAACAGCGCACAGCCGAACCCAAAGCGGCAGAAGCCAGTTAAAGTATTAATCCCCGTAAATCTTCGAAAGCTGTTTCCAAGCCGGACGCTTCGAAATTTCGTGTTATATATCACCCCCGGCGTCGATCCGAAAATGGGAAGCTATACCTTCGAGGAAATCGTTAAATCCGTTCACCATCAGATGGGAATGGAGCTCACCTCTCAGCGGCTTTCAGCAAAAATCACGAAGAATGTACGTTCGGAAAAGGCTCTTTTTCTGAAAATCATGCCGCTCTTTGTAAAAAACCTCGCAATGAAGCTCGTCTATAATATGGTCGGTGAAAAAAAATCCTGCATAACGCTTTCCAATCTCGGCGTCGTCAGCATGCCGAAGGAGCTGGCGGAATCTGTAAAGCGCATGGATTTCATCCTCGGGATGCAGGCCCAGACTCATAACAACTGCGGCGTGGTCTGCTGCGGCGGTAAAATTTATATTAATTTTGCGCGGAATATTGAAGAATCCACGTTAGAACGCCTGTTTTTCACAAGATTGGTAAAAATGGGAATCCACGTTAAAGTAGAAAGCAATCATAAAATTCAATGAGGTGATTCGAAATGCCCTATTGCGTAAACTGCGGCGTTGAGCTTGGCGGCAGCGAAGAAAAATGTCCTTTATGCGGAACGGAGGTATACCGGCCGAAGAACGCAGCAAAAGGAGGATCGTCGGATGCTCTCCCCTATCCTCCATATAAGCCGCTGACCATACAGCGCGTTAGTAAAAGCAGCATCATTATTCTTATTACGCTGCTTTCTCTGCTGCCCGTGCTGCTGACTCTGATCTGCGACCTGAGCATCAACCGCGGTGTCACGTGGTCCGCCTACGTTGCGGCATCCGTCGCGTTTCTCTACCTCTGTATCGTACTGCCTCTGCCCGGGAAAAAACGCCGTCCCGTATTCTGTCTGACCGCGGACGCCTGCGCGATGATTTTTCTTCTGATGTTCATTGAACGGAAAAGCGGCGGCAGCTGGTTCCTGCCGTTTGCGTTTCCCCTGGCTCTCTACGTTTCCGCAGTGCTGATCGTACTGACACTTCTGGGATGCCGGCATATCGTAAGCCCGATGAAAATAACGGCGCTTTCTTTTCTCTTTGCCGGCATTGGCACGCTGCTGATTGAGCTGCTTCTGAATCGTGCCTTTGCGCTTCGGGACCGGCTGATATGGTCCTATTATCCCCTGACCGTGCTTGTTCTGATCGGCGTCGTTCTCTTTTACATCGACTGCAACAAGCCGCTGAAGGAACGGCTTGCCAGAAAGTTTTTTATATGATTATTTTGGAACCGTTCAAAAAAAGATTGTATATATGCCCCCAAATATTGTATAATAATCGCACAAAATTTTTTAGAGGAGCTGCTTACACAAATGTCAGACTGGAAATTAGTAAATGCCGAAAACGTCAAGCCGTTCGTATGCGACGAAACGTATAGCTCAAAAATGCTCACCGGGGACGAAATGGCCGGTCGCCCCGTAATCAATATCAACGAGGGAACGCTGGCTGCGGGCTGCAGAACGGCGGGCGGAGCCCACGAAGACACGGAGATCTATTATATTGTGGACGGTACAGGCTTCGTTTGGCTGGACGACGACAAAGTCGCCGTGAAGCCGGGCGACATCCTCATCATTCCGCCGCATTGTTTTCATTGGATTGACAATACAATGAACGACAGACCGTTCAAGCTGTTCACCTTCTGGCCCCGTCAGGAGATGAACGGCGTCTATTTCGAACGGCTGAAGGCCTGGGGAACCTCCGTAAAGTCTATCGACGAAGAGTAATCCTTATTACAATATAATTACAGGAGATCAGTACCGTGAGCGTTGAAAAATTTTTATTTGGAAAATTAGGCAAAAGTGATATTTATTCATATATTATAAAAAATCATTCCGGCGCCTTTGTAGAAATTCTGGATTTTGGAGGAAGAGTGCGCCGCATCGTCGTTCCCGATAAAAACGGGGAGCTTTCAAACGTGGTGCTGGGGTGCGATTCTCCGCAGGGATATCTGGAGCCCGGCCACGAATATTACGGCGCAGTGATCGGACGATGCGCAAACAGGATCCGCGACGGAATCTATATTTATAATAATCTGCTGTACGTGCTTTCCCGGAACGAGGGGGACAATCATATCCACGGCGGGAGAAAGGGCTTTCACAATATGATTTGGAAATGTACCGGTGTTGAAGAAGACGCGGTCTGTTTCGAAGCCATCCAGCGCCACGGTACGGAGGGATATCCCGGCAACATTAAAATGTCTCTGACTTATCGCTTTGGAGACGACAATCTTCTTACGATGTCGCTCATGGCGCAAAGCGACCGCGATACCATCTTTAATCCCACCAATCATTCCTATTTCAATCTGAATACGGAGGGCTCCGACGCAGCGCGCCATTTTCTGGAAATCCCGGCGGACGAATACATGCCGGTCGACCGCAGCGGGATCCCCACCGGTGAGATTCTGGATGTCTCTGAGGTCATGGATTTCAGAAAACCGAAACGGATCCTGACCGGACTAAAGGCAGAAAAAATCAGCGAGGATCTGATCAACCGTCACGGATACGACCATAACTACGTGATTAAACACGATTCCTTCCACATGGCGGACGCGGCGATCCTGACGTGCGTGGAGTCCGGCCGCCGTCTGAAAATCTCATCCAACGCTCCCGGGCTGCAGTTTTACAGCGGAAACTTTCTGGAGCCGGCGCGCACGGCGGTCTGCCTGGAGCCGCAGTATTTTCCGGATGCCATACATCACAGCGACGATTTCTATTGGAATCCTCAGCCAATCCTGGAAGCCGGGCTGCTGACGAAATTTGAAGCCCGCTACGAATTTTCCGTTATTTCCGAGGAAGAAATTGACAGGCTGACAGATCTGGACGATATTCTCGACGATCTACAGCTTTGATTTTCGGAAGCGGTCCGCCGCTCTGACAAATCCCAGGAAAAGCGGATGCGCTCTGTTGGGCCTGCTTTTAAATTCCGGATGAAATTGAACTCCGATATAGAAATCATGCTCCGGAAGCTCTACTGCTTCTACGATATGCCCGTCCGGAGATGTCCCGCTGACGGCAAGGCCTCCTGCTTCCAGCGCGTCCCGATATGCATTGTTGAATTCATAGCGGTGTCTGTGACGCTCCCGGATCAGCTCCGTCCCGTAACATTGCCGCAGCTTTGTCCCGGGCCGTATGCGGCAGGGATAGCTGCCCAGACGCATAGTCCCGCCCTTTGCAATCGTTTTATTCTGATCCGGCATGAAATCAATCACCTTATGCGCCGTTTCGTCGTTGAACTCGCCGGAATCGGCATCCTTGATTCCGCATGCGTTTCTTGCAAATTCAATCACCGCCACCTGCATGCCGAGGCAGATTCCAAGGTAAGGAAGCTTGCGCTCTCTGGCATATCGGGCGGCCGTTATTTTTCCGTCGATTCCTCGTCCTCCAAAGCCGCCGGGAATCAGCACGCCGTCGCAGCCGCGCAAAAGATCCGCTGCGTTCTCTGAAGTGATCGTTTCACTGTCAATCCATGCAATCTCTATAAAAAGTCCCGTTTCGTAGCCCGCGGCCGAGAGCGCCTCTGCAACGGAAAGATACGCGTCGTGCAGCTTGACATATTTTCCGACAAGTGCGATTTTCACGCGATCCCTTCGGTTCTCGATGCGATCCAGCAGCGCTTCCCATTCCGTCAGATCCGGAATTCCGGTCTGAAGGCCGAGTTCGCGGCATACGATATCCGAAAAGTGGTTTTCCTCCAGCATCAGCGGCGCCTGATACAAAACGGGAAGCGTGAGGTTCTCAATCACGCAGTCCTGCTTTACGTTGCAGAAGAGCGCGATTTTCTGTCGGATGGCGTCATCTACGTGCTCGTCGCATCGCATCACGATGATGTCGGGCGAAATTCCCATGGACTGCAGCTCTTTTACGGAATGCTGCGTCGGTTTCGATTTGTGCTCTCCGGAGCTTTTGATGTATGGGACAAGCGTCACATGGATAAAAAGGCTGTTGCCGCGGCCAAGCTCCAGGGCCACCTGGCGGATGGCTTCAAGAAACGGCTGGCTTTCGATGTCGCCCGTCGTTCCGCCGATCTCCGTGATCACGATATCCGCATCCGTTTTCCGTCCAACGCCATATATAAATTGCTTGATCTCGTTCGTGATATGCGGGATCACCTGTACGGTTTCTCCAAGATACTCTCCCCTTCTCTCTTTATTCAAAACATTCCAGTAGACCTTTCCCGTCGTGAGATTCGAATATTGATTCAGATCCTCGTCGATAAAGCGCTCGTAATGGCCGAGGTCCAGATCCGTCTCCGCGCCGTCTTCCGTAACATAGACCTCGCCATGCTGGTACGGGCTCATCGTCCCGGGATCGACATTGATATACGGATCGAGCTTCTGCGCGGCGATTTTCAGCCCGCGCGCCTTTAGAAGCCTCCCGAGAGACGCCGCTGTGATTCCTTTTCCGAGGCCGGAAACGACCCCTCCCGTTACAAATATGTATTTTGCCGACACCGCAGGTCAGCTCCTTTCCCGGCCGTATGTCCGTATAATTTCCTCCGCAATCTCCTTCCGCGCCGAGCGCGTATCCATTGCGGTCTTTTCAATATATCTGTGCGCTTCCTCCTCATCCATGCCCCGTTCCCGGATCAGGATCCATTTAGCTCTGTTTACAATGCGGATTTCATTCATTTTTTCTTTGAGGCTTTCGTTCCTTCGTTCCAGTCGCTGCAGCCTGCGGCGTGTAGCGGCCGAAAGCTTTACGATCCGGTACAGCGCCTGCCGCGGGATCGGCTTGGAGACCGTCAAAATCCCATAGGGCTCCGCCGCATAAACGATCTGCTCGAAAAGCTCGCTTTTCACGAGAAGCAGAATGCCCGTATAGGTTTCATCAGAAAGTCCGATTGCGAATTCCGTGCCGAACTCATCCGGCAGAGGCGTGTTTACGATCACAATGTCGAAGACGTTTTGAACCAGTATTCGTTTTGCCTCTCCCGCGTTGCCGACCGCCGTCACAGGGTAAAATTCGGATTTCGGAAGAATTTCTCTGATGAAATCCGCGCCCTTTTCATTTCCCGAAACGATCAGCACGCTCTGCGGTCCCGCATCCGCCGTCATTTTGATTTCCCGCCCTTTATCGATATCTTGTACGATATGCTTCCAGAATGGCCTCTGGAATGATTTCCCTGACAAATCCGCTGCTTTCTGCAATCTGCGCCGCTTCTCGGTAGGACGCGGGAAGCGTATCGAAGGCCGCCAGCTCCTCCGGAGATAAGCGGTACATGTTTTTCTCTACGGGATCCGGCGGATCCAGCTCCTTTTCGATCCCGTCAAGCCCTGCATGAATCAAAAGCGCATAGGCCAGATACGGATTCATTTCCGGATCTGGAGAGCGAAGCTCAAACCGCTGATATTCACCCGTTGCAGCCGGAATCCGGATCAGCTCGGAGCGGTTGCCGTAAGACCAGCTGATATACCTCGGCGCCTTCATCTCGCCCAGCCTCCGGTACGATTCTTCCGTGGAATTGAGGAAAAGCGTGAGCTCCTTGATGTGGGAAAGCACGCCGGCCATAAAGCTGTCCGATTCATTTTTTCCGAAGTCGCTGTTGATTGACATATTGATATGGCAGCCGTTCCCGCTGAACTGGCGGAACGGTTTTGGAGAAAAGCACGCATGCAGGCCGTTGCGCACCGCGATCGTCCGCACAACCCATTTGAAGGTGATGGCGTTGTCCGCCGCTTCCAGCGCGTCGCTGTATTTAAAATCGATCTCATTCTGTCCCGGTCCCTCCTCGTGATGCGAGGTTTCCGGCAGAATTCCCATTTCTTCCAGCGTCAGACAAATTTCTCTTCTGACATTTTCTCCGCGGTCCAGCGGACCGACGTCCATATATCCTCCGCGGTCAAACGGCACGGCGGTCGGCTCTCCCGTTTCATCCGTTTTCAGCAGGTAAAATTCAAATTCCGCGCCGAACCTGCACAGGATGTTCTTTTCCTTTGCTTTTCGGACGGCCTGCTTCAAAATATATCTGCAGTCCTTTTCGAACGGCGTTCCGTCCGGATAACGGATATCGCAGAAAAGCCGCACCACTCTCCCGTGGGCCGGACGCCAGGGCAGTACGGCCAGCGTTGCCGGATCGGGAAACAGGAGCAGATCCGATTTATCCTCCGCCGCAAAGCCCCGGATCGCGGAGGCATCAAACGAAATGCCGCTTCGGAAGGCCTTCGGCAGTTCCTTGGGCATGATTGAGATGTTTTTCTGAAGTCCGAACATATCCGTGAAGACAAGCCGTATAAATTTAACGTCCTCCTGCTCGATATAGTCCATTACATCCGTTTCCGTGTAAAGCATTTCTTTACCCGCCTTTCCTGAATGTATCCATTGCTTTAGTTTTGTATATACAGCTGCTTATATGGGTTCTGCGTATTCGGCGTCAGGACGTAGAACTTTTTTCCTCGCCCGGAATCCGCATGCAGGCGCCCGCCGAAATATTCCGTATATTTTTCGAGATATGGCCGGACTTCTTCCAAATCCGCCTCGGAGGCCTCTCTGGCGTTGACCTGTTCGGGAAATTTTCGTACGAGCCCGGAGCAGCGCAGGAATATTTTCCCGCCGTGCATCCCGGTTCCGCAGAAGTTTCCTGCGATGTCGTCGCCGTATCCGATTCCGAGAACGATAATCAGTCCGCCCGCCTGATATTCCCCGAGGAAGCTGCCGCAGCGGCCCCCGATTACGAGAACGGGGAGCTTGTCGGCGTACGCTTTCATATGGATTCCCGCGCGGTATCCTGCGTCGTCCCTCACATAAATTGCCCCGCCCCGCATAGCGTAGCCCGCAGCGTCTCCGGTGCTGCCGTGAACAACAATCGTTCCCGCATTCATCGTATCTCCCGTCGCATCCTGCGCATTCCCGTTTACTATGATATCCGCGCCGTCAAGATACGCGCCGAGCGCGTTGCCTGGCACCCCGTTCAGAGTAATCGTTTTTCCGCTCTGGCCGCTCCCAATGAAGCGCTGGCCCAGGCAGTTGTTTACAGTCACCGTCCGGCCGCCCGCGGCGATGTCCCTGTTTAATGTCTGATAATCGAATCCGTATTTTTTTGCATCCAGCACAGTCATGACTGCAGCCCTCCCAGCTTCTGGAGCCTGTATTTCTGCGAAAACGCCATCAGTCCCGGCGATTCGCAGAGCAGCTCGAAATCAACGGTGTCCAGGGGAATCTTCTCCCGGATCAGGGCGGTGTAAATACCGGCCCGCTCGACGTTTCCGGTCAGGATGTATCCCTTCAGAAGATTGTCCCTATAATATAATATTTTATAATTCCTGTCATCCTTCTTTTCATACGTCACCCCGTCATAGGAGCCTGCCGTAATGATAGGAAGGCCGAAAAAGCCAATCGCATTCATCGGGATCGCCTGGCCGAACGAAGAGCGGCCGCCCGCCATATTGATCCCCGCAGCCTCGCCCTGCCGGTATGCATTCGGGAGCAGCGCCAGAATTCGGCTCTGCTCCGAGGAAATATCGTAGCTTTCCGTACAGTCCCCCGCCGCGTAAACGTCCTTCAGGCTCGTTTCCTGGTATTGATCCGTTATAATGCCGCGCCCGACGGCGCCTCCGGCTTCCCGAATCAGCGCAGTCCGCGGACGGACTCCGACCGCAAGCACGAGAAGGTCAAATGTCAGCTCCTCACCGCTGTCCAGTACCGCGCTGTTTCCGCGGAATTCCCGCACGGTCTGTCCGAGACGGAACGTTACGTTATGCGCCTCGATCTGTTTCCTTACAATCTGAGCAGACGTTTCGTTCAGAATGCTGGATAAAATCCGCGGGCTCAGATCCACAACGGTTACGGAATGTACGCGCCGCGAAATTCCCTCGCAGCATTTTAAGCCGATCAGGCCCGCTCCCAGGATCAGGACCTTTTTATCAGGCGCCAGCGCTTTCTCCAGAGACAGCGCATCGTCCAGCGTCATGAAATAATATTTGTTTGCAACGGTTTCCAGTCCTGCAAACGGCGGTACGAACGGTTCCGAGCCGGTCGATACCATTAACTTTGAATATGCCAGCACCGCGCCGTCCTCCAGCGTCACGGTATGCGCCGCAGGATCGATGGAAACGGCTGTTTTCCCCAAATACGTGTCACAGCCATTGCGCTCGTAAAAGCCGGAATCACGGTACAGCATGCGGGTGCGGTCCGTTTTTCCCTCCAGAAGATACGAGATCAGCGGACGGGAGTACGTATGATAAGGCTCCGAAGAGACTACGGCAATCTTCCCCTCCGGATCCGTTTTGCGGATCCCCTCGATCGTTCCGATCGCTGCTGCGGAATTTCCGATCACCACATATTGATACGCTTTTTTCTGATTTACTCCTTCCATGCCGCCTCACCTTTCTTCATATACGATGGCGCCGTTCGGGCAGTGCTTGACGCACTGCGGCACGCCTTCTTTTGTTTTTAGACAGAGCTCGCATTTCTGCATGGCGCCTTCGGCGGACGGCATGATCGCCCCATACGGGCAGCTCAGCACGCAGGTGTAGCAGCCAACGCATTTCTCCCGGTTGATGGAAATCACGCCGTCCTGCTGCGTCAGTGCTCCGCTGATGCAGCCCTTCACGCACAGCGGTACGTCGCAGTGGCGGCAGGATACGGCAAAAGAAATGTCTCCGCGTTCCTCAATCCGGATATTGGGATTGATTGTAAGGTTCTTCAGGGCTTTTGCCATATTTTGCGCTCCGGAGTTCGCAAAAGCACAATAATATTCGCATAAATGGCACGCCAGGCACCATTTTTCATTCACATAAACTTTCATCATGATCCGTCCCTCACTCTCCGGCGTGCTTGATTCCTAATATTTCAAGCTCTTTCTCATTCAGGCCGACGCCGCGGAGCATCAGGCGGTTGCCCTTCAGCGCCTCGATGGAATTGATCCCCATTCCGCCCATCAGCTCTTTAATTTCGTGATTCCATGCCGTCAGCAGATTTATAAGCCTTTGAGAACCGAGCTCGGGATTCAGGCGTCTGACAAGCTCTGGGCGCTGCGTCGCAATCCCCCAGTTGCAATTGCCCGTCTGGCACGTTCTGCAGAGATGACAGCCGAGCGCCAGCAGCGCGCTCGTCGCAATGTATACAGCGTCGGCCCCCAGAGCGATGGCCTTCACAACATCTGCGCTGTTGCGGATACTCCCACCCACAACCAGGGAAACCTCGTTCCGGATTCCCTCCTGGCGCAGCCGTTCATCCACGCTTGCAAGCGCCAGCTCAATCGGGATTCCCACATTGTCGCGAATTCTCGTCGGCGCCGCGCCCGTACCGCCGCGGAAGCCGTCGATCGCTATGATGTCAGCGCCGCTGCGGGCGATTCCGCTTGCAATTGCCGCAATATTATGCACCGCTGCGACCTTCACGATAACCGGCTTTTTATAGCGCGTCGCCTCCTTCAGGGAAAATACGAGCTGTCGCAGGTCCTCGATGGAATAGATGTCGTGGTGCGGAGCCGGCGAAATCGCATCGGAGCCTTCCGGAATCATCCGCGTCTTTGAAATATCCCCCACGATTTTCGTACCGGGAAGATGACCGCCGATGCCGGGCTTTGCCCCCTGTCCCATTTTGATTTCAATCGCGGCGCCGGCCTCCAGATATGCCTTGTGGACGCCGAACCGTCCCGAAGCCACCTGAACGATCGTATTGCTGCCGTACTGATAAAAATCCTCATGCAGCCCGCCCTCGCCCGTATTGTAGAACGTGCCGAGCGCCTGCGCGGCCCGGGCGAGGCTTTCATGCGCGTTATAGCTGATCGATCCGTACGACATCGCGGAAAACAGAACCGGCAGCTGAAGCTCCAGCTGGGGCGGCAGATTGTCCACCAGGTTTCCTTCCCGGTCGCGCTCGATGCCGACATTTTTTTTGCCGAGGAAAACCTTCGTTTCCATCGGCTCCCGCAGCGGATCGATCGGAGGATTTGTAACCTGCGACGCGTTAATCAGCATTTTATCCCAGTATACGGGGAAAGGATTCGGGTTTCCCATGGAGGACAGAAGCACGCCTCCGCTTCCTGCCTGCAGATAGACTTCTTTGATCGCCTGCGCGCTCCAGTTGGCGTTTTCTTTAAAGGTATGATCCGTTTTTACAATTTTAAGCGCTTTGGTCGGGCACAGACAGACGCACCTGTGGCAATTGACGCATTTTGTCTCGTCGCTGATCATGCTCCTTGCATCGGCGTCATACGAGTGTACCCCGTTTGCGCACTGCCGTTCGCAAACGCGGCAGGCAATGCATCTTTTTTCATTTCTTACGATCTCATAGTCGGGATAGGAATAATTCAACGGCATGACGGCTCGCCTCCGTTCCGATTTAATGTTATAATTACAGGCTCTCCGCCCTTCGGCGCCCAAATGCGTTCCACATCCGGCTCCATCATCCGGATTGCGCATTCCTCGCTTGCGATATATACGCGGTCGCCTTTCTCAGCGGCGACCATGGAGCGCAGCTTAAGCCGGTCGTTCAGCGCCATCAGACCGCCCTCAAAGCCGAGCAGGATCGAAAAGGGGCCCGTGATCAGCAGGCTGCTGTATACGTTTCTAAGATAGGTATACCGTTTCCGTTCCTCTTCGCTTTTCCCCGCGATCGTACTCCAAAACGGCGCGGCAATCACATGCGCCGTTTCCTCAAGCGTAAGCTTCCGGCGGCGAAGCAGAAAATCCACGATATATGTGATAACCTCCGTATCCGTCAGCAGCGTACATTTATATCCGTACATTTCGATGAAGCGCCGGTTTGCATCATAAGACGAAATCTCGCCGTTATGTACGATCGAGTAGTCCAGCATTGCAAACGGATGCGCGCCGCCCCACCAGCCCGGCGTGTTCGTCGGATATCTCCCATGCGCCGTCCAGCTGTATCCCTCATATTCTTCCAGCCGGTAAAATGCACCGACATCCTCCGGATACCCTACTGCTTTAAAGACGCCCATGTTTTTGCCGCTGGAGAACACATACGCGCCGGTCAAATGCGTATTGATATGAATAACGGCTTTCACAACATATTCCTTCTCGTCCAGCTGGCTGTCGGCGAGCCGGTTATGATGCGGTGTTACAAAATAGCGCCAGATCAGCGGCTCATTCGTAATTTTAGGAGATTTTCGGATGGGAATCTTCGAAAGGTTTACGACCTCAAATACCCGGTTCAAATATTTTTCGCACGCTTCCCGCGCTTCAATCGTATCGTAAAAAATATGCAGCGCGTATTGATCCTTGTACTGCGGGTATATTCCGTAGCCCGCAAAGCCTCCGCCTAATCCGTTCGATCTGTCGTGCATCGTCGCCATGGACTTTACGATCAGATCTCCCGGAATATTTCCGCCGTCTCTTGATATGACGCCTGCGATCGCACAGCCGGACGGGATGCGGACATCGCCCTCTCTTTGCATCATAGCAGCAGTTCCTCCTTCATTCGTCCGGTTCGCCGTCCGGACCTTCTGCAAATAAGAAAAAGGCGTTCACAGATGCGCAGGTTAGCCTGTACATGTGTGAACGCCTTTGTTCAGTGAAACATTATATAACATCGGTTTCATGATGTCAACAGCTAATTTATGCTTTTCGCAGCGGAAAGAAAACGCTTGACTTGGAGTGGGATACAGGTGGTATCATATCCGAGACGGGACAGATTTCATTGTCCCGCCGCCTTGAAAACTCTTTAATAAAGGAAGGTTGTTCTATGGCTTCTGGCACAGTTATCGCAGCGCGGAATTATGATGAGGAACGCGCTTTGTATCATTTGACGGACGCCGTCGTCCGGGACTGCAGCTTTGCGGGGCCCGCCGACGGAGAATCCGTTTTAAAGGAATGCAGAAACATCACAGTAGAAAACTGCCGCTTTTCTTTGCGTTATCCGCTTTGGCACGCACAAAATTTTCTGCTTACGGCGTCCGAGCTGGACGAAAAAACGCGCGCGCCGATCTGGTACTGCACGAACGGGAAAATTCAGGACTGCAGAATCGACGGCGTCAAATGCCTGCGGGAATGTCTCCGAATTTCCGTAACGCATTCCGAAATTCATTCTCCGGAATTTGGCTGGAAGAGCGCCGAGCTCAGCATCTCCGACAGTGAAATCGAATCAGAATATTTTCTGCTGGACAGCCGCGCCGTTACGCTCGACCAGATCCGGATGAAAGGAAAATATTCGTTTCAATATATGCAGGATCTGACGATCCGGAATTCCGTTCTTGATACGAAAGACGCATTCTGGCACAGCAAGAACGTCACCGTTTCCGATTCCGTTGTAAAAGGGGAATATCTGGGGTGGTTTTCCGAGGGGCTGACGCTGATCAACTGTGAAATTTCCGGCACGCAGCCGCTCTGCTACTGCAAAAATCTAAAGCTGATCCACTGTACGATGCACGGCGCCGATCTTGCATTCGAGTATTCCGACGTGGATGCGGATATTTCCGGGACGATCGATTCCGTCAAAAATCCCCGCAGCGGGAAAATTACGGCAGATTCTATCGGAGAGATCATCCGAGAGGACGCCGTCATGGATTGCTGCGCCGAAATCGTAATTCGAAATACCTGAAGCGCTGAATCATGATCGTTCCTCCTCTGCTAAGATCTCGGAAAGATTTGATTTTCTGAGCTTCCGCACGGTGCTGATCCCTGCGGCGGCCGCGGCCAGCAGAATGCAGGCGACCAGCAGCGCGCCATATTGGAGCAGCAGCTCCGTGTAGAGGTATTTGTGCTTCAGCACGCGATAGAAGGTTTGATACAGGAACAGAAACGCGATCTCGGACAGCGCGTAGCACAGCCCCGTACGCAGAAAGACATACCAGAACAGCGCTCTGGCGCGCAGGCCGGCGGCATACAGAATTGCCAGCGGGCGAAGGCAGAGCTCCGTTTTCCTGTTCTGGTTGTGAAAGAGAATCAATCCGGCAAGAAGGAGCAGAAAAATCATAAACAGGGAGTTTTTCCGGTAGCTTGCGCTTACGGCTCCGCTTTCGGCCAGATTCGTCATTTTTGCGGCATATTCCCGCCAGAGCGCGCCCGCGGGGTGCAGCTTAACGGAGTACCAGTCCTCTTCCGTCGCCAGCTCCTTATACTCCTCCCCTAATCTGTAATATAAATAGATGTCCCTGTAAAAATCGTTTTCTATAAACTGCCTTCCCTGCTCCACATCGCGAAACGTAAAGAAGGCATAGGAGCAGACGTGCGAGGACGGAATAAACTCCTCGTTCTGAAACAAGCTCCAGTACCGCTCGGAGGCGGGCAGAAAGGCGTTCAAATTCCCACTAGAGCGAAACGATTCTACTGCGCTGTCAAAGAATACGCCGGCCAGCACATAATCCAGGTCACGGCCCGACACGCTCCAGGTGAGGGTATCGCCGAGGTCAGCCTTTAAACGGCTATATATCCCATAGTCAATCACGATCGCGTCCTCGCGCCGCATCAGGACGTCGTCCTTGAAAAGATAGAGCTCGTCGGGAATTACCATTTGGTTTAACGGCTCCAGCGAGCCCTCGAGCACCACGCCGGGGGTACAGTCAACCTGATTTTCGCCGCGGCGCAGCGGCCAATGCTCAAAATACAACTGAATGCCCAGCGACGCGGAAACATTCTCACTCTGTGCGATCTGCCGATACGTTTCGGTCGTGCAGCTTCCGACGCAGACGTCAAAGCGATACGCCTCATACGCCTCGGTGTTCTTTCTTTTTTTATACATCGGCTCGATCAGGGAAACCGATATCACGGCGAGCAGCCCGAAGATCAGCAGATACTGCAGAATACTTTTCAGAATATCGCGGAGGCGAAGCGAGCCCGCAAACACGCGCCGGATCAATTTCATGTCTTTCATAACCAGCCCTCCTTGCCTTGCGGAGCCGGCATTTCGCCGGCTCCGCAGCTGTGACTGAGCTGAAGCTGTTACGCTCCGGGATAGAAATCTCTTACCAATGTAGCGCTGTTGGACGTTTCTCCCATGTATGTCCGGATCCTGGCCTCGTCGCCGAACATGATGGCAGTGGAGAAGAGCTTGTTCATTGCCTTGATCCAGAAGGTATCCGGAATATCCTTCGCGGTCATGCCAAAACAAAACCCTGCCTCGCCGTCTATGCGAGGGGAATTAATGGATACCCAATACATATGCCCATCCGGGTTCCAGCCATTATAACTATACGTTAAGGTTTTGTTCCCACACATCGCAATATCAGTAGGATGCGTCATGGCGTCGTACCACTTTGACTTCTTAACAAGAAACTCACAATATGCGTCGTTGCTTCCCCACGAGGTGGGCCATGTCATCTCATAGTCAGCCTGAATCGTATAGCGGTATTGCGTCTGCCCCCAGGGCTGATAGTATT
>ERZ1673742.1462-NODE-1462-length-21594-cov-3.807744_pt1 | contig 21594 bp, 19 predicted proteins | sample MGYA00580208_ERZ1673742 | MGnify/ENA primary metagenome ERZ1673742 (study PRJEB41218, sample SAMN15661774) | gut metagenome | host: Homo sapiens | place: Canada: London | collected 2015-08-20/2019-03-30 | study: EMG produced TPA metagenomics assembly of...
GACCTGCCAGGCGTGGAGGATGGCACCCGCGTGCGCATCGCCGGGGTGGTCACGCACCACCAGCGCCCGCAGACCGCGGGTGGGGTGGTCTTCTTCGGTTTGGAGGATGAGACCGGGTTGATGAACGTGATGGTCTCGCCCGGCCTGTGGGCCCGGGATAAGGTGACAGCTCGGACGGCACCCGCGCTCATCGTGCGCGGTATCGTGCAGAACGCTTCCGGTGCGGTCACCGTTGCCGCGGATCAGCTGGAGCCGCTGGCTTTCGGTGAGGCACTCTCGCGCGGCTCGCGGGATTTCCGCTAGCTCTCGACGCTGAAGAGGTCGCCGGGCTGGCACTCCAAGGCCGTGCAGAGTGCAGCGAGTGTGCTAAAACGCACGGCCTTGGCGCGATTGTTTTTAAGGACTGAGAGGTTTACCGGGGTAATGCCGACTTGTTTGGCCAAGTCGGTGCCGGTGATCTGGCGCTGGGCCATCACCTCATCGAGGTGGCAGGTCACGATAGGTTCAGTGTTGTTAGACAAGGCCATCCACATCCTCTTCGAGCGCGCTGCCACGCTTGATGGCGACGGAAAAGAGAATCAGCACGCAGACTGCGATATAGGGGATGGCCAGTTCTGCTAGGGGCGTGCCGGTGTGGTTGACCCACCAATCAATACCTAAGTCATTGGCGGCCCAGTTGTTGCCCATGCCCTCGATACCGAAGCGGACGATGGCCCACACGAAGATACACACGGCGAGTCCATCCAGCGACCGCGTCGAGCGGGGGTCGAAGAGCTTGCCCTGCTGCATCGTGCGGGCAAGGGAGAAGATGAAGCCTGCGGCAGCAAAGATGGCCACGATCTTGAGGATGAGCGCGGTCATGAGCATCCAGTAGGCGCCGCCGTCCAGGTTGTGCGCGCCGAGCCCCTCTGGCACGGCCGCGCTAAGCGCGGTGTTAAACGTGCCGTCGAAGACGTCCCTGGCGTAGTTGGGCAGGATGAGCGCGATGGTCAGGGCGGCGAGGAAAATAGCCGCGCCGATGTCACTGCGCTCCTTCTTTGCGTTCTTTGCGGGGTCTGTCATGGTTGTCCCTTCCGCCGATTGCTTATCGACTATCGATGTTGTCGTAATTCGATAATATCGATTAGCGATAAACATGGCAAGGTGTAGAGGGAAATTCCTTGCCTCCGCGCCGACCCACTAACTCAGTATTCTGCGAAGGCATTACGGTGGACACTATGACATCGCAGCCACCTGGAATAGCTTCCGAGTCGATGAACCCCGTATCCCCGTCACTCACGAAAGCCCGCTACATCTCGCGTTTGAGCTGGGACATTATCCTCGCCGCCCTCGCAGCCGCGGCGGCATATTTCTGGTGGGATTGGCTCTATTGGGTCGCCGGCGCGCTTCTCGTGTGGGCGCTCTACGAACTCTGGCTCATCCCCGCGCAGGTGAAAAACCTGGGCTGGCAGGAAACCGCCGATGAATTACTGGTCACTCGCGGAAAAATCTGGCACACCTTCACCGTCGTGCCCTACGGCCGCATTCAATTCGTCGACGTCACCGCCGGCCCCGTGGAGCGCGCAATGGGGCTGAAGAAGGTGAAGCTGCATACGGCGTCGCCCAGCAGCGACGCCACCATCCCCGGCCTCCCTGCAGCTGATGCCGACGCCCTGCGCGAGCGCCTCGCCGTCAAGGCCCGCGAGAGGATGAGTGGGCTGTGAAAGACCGCGCGCTTGTCGACGCCGACGGCTACACCCGCGTCCACCGCCTCACCCCGCTGCTGCGCTTCTGGTCGCTGATTCTGGCGCTGCTGGCCGTTGTGGTGGTGAATATCAACGCCTCCATGATTTCCGATGTGCTGTCTTACCTGCAGAGCGGACACTTGGGTGAGATCGGCCGTGGCACTCTCCTGGGTATCGCCGCTTTCCTTCTGGTGTGCGCGATGATTTGGCTCGTATCCGGTATTTGGTGGCGCAAGCTGGGCTACAAACTTACCGACGATGAGATCGCGCTGCGCCACGGCGTTATCTCAACGTCTTTTCGTTCCGCGCGCTATGAGCGCATCCAGGCGGTGGACGTCGTGGAATCCATCATTGCGCGCCTGCTGGGCTTGGCAGCGGTGCGCGTAGAGACCGCCGGTGGCGCGTCCTCGGTGATCACAATTGCGTACCTGTCCAAGGCGAAAGCCGAAGAGCTGCGCGCGGAGCTGCTGCGGCGCACGAATAAGGGCCCCGCCAGTGAGCCAGCGCCGGAAACTCCCGCCGCCTTGATCCCGGAGATTCCCATCCTGCGCACGATTGCCGCTGAGGCTTTGCGCCTGCCCACGCTCCTCGCGGCCCTTGTTATCGGGGGTTTGCTCTTCCTCCCCGGGATGTGGACCGCGCTGCTGCCCATCATCGTGGGCTATCTCGGAAGCGTCTGGGGGCTGGTGGATTCTTCCTGGAAATTCACCGCGCTTTACGATGCCCCCGCCAATGCCCTCAACATCTCCTACGGTCTTGCCGACCGCCGCCGCCAAACCATCCGCATCAGCCGCATCCACGGTGTGCGGGTAAGCCAGCCTTTCCTGTGGCGGCGCCTCGGCTGGTATGAGGTGCACGTCTCGGTGGCCGGGTATGGCGCGAAGGGCGGCGGCAAGCAATCCGGCTCGACCCGCGTCCTGCCCGTGGGTACTCGGGAGCAGGCCGTGGAGCTGTTGGCGCTTATCAGTGATCTGGACCGCACACAGATTGAGGATTACGCACGCCCCGAGGGCCACACCAAGCCCACCTATACCTCCCCGCGCCGAGCATGGTGGGTCAGTCCCATCGACCGCAAGCAGCAGTCGGTGACGCTGGTGGAGTCGCCCCAACCCGTGACCATCGTGCACTGCGGCCGCATCAACCGCCGCGTCATGGTGATTGGCACCCCGCACATCCAGGAGCTCACGCTGAAGGTGGGGCCGGTGGGTCACCTCGCGGGCGTGCGCACCGTGCGCTTCGACCTCGTGGCCGGGCCCGTGAAGATGGCGGGCCACGACCTCACGCCCGCCGACGCCTCTGAACTCCTCACCCGCCTGCGCGCCCGCCGCCTGCCTGCTTTGGAAGCGTCGCGCCCTCACGAGGCACAGGACGCTAAGGGCGGCGACGAAGCTTAAGCAGCACCGGCCCGCGGGTGCCGCTAGGACCGGCGCACGCCGAGGCCGCCGAACAAGACCCGCATCCGCCCGCGGGGCAGGAGCCGAGTGGCTCCATATCGAGTACCCCGCTGGCGGTGAGATGATCCAGGATGACATCGACCGTGCCGGGTTCCAGCCCGGTCTGCGCCGCGATGGCCGCCCGCGAGCGGACGCCGCCCTCGATGGCTTGCTGCACGGCTTGAATGGGCGAGGCGGGCACTAGATAAACACCTTGAGAATCTGGAAGGCTGCCACGGCCAGCACCCACGCAGTGGCCAGCTGGACGCCGAAGCCGAAGAGCGTCCAGCGCCAGCCAATCTCGCGGCGTTGCGCGGCAATCGTGGCCACGCAGGGAGTATAAGCCAGTAGGAAGAGCATGTAGGCCCACACTGCCGCCAGAGGATGACCGCCGGAAGCCTGCTCGAAATCTTCACGCACGTGGTCGCTGAGCGCGCTGTGGGATTGTTCCTCCGCGGAGGCGTCGGTGACGTCGTCGACGGCGTAGGTTTGCGCCCACGTCGAAATCAGCGCCTCCTTGGCCACGAAACCAGTGACCAGCGGGCCAGCCAAGGACCAGGAATCGAAGCCAGCCGGTGCAAAGACCGGGGCAATGGTGCGCGAGACCGCGCCATAAGCGGAATCCTCCGGTGCTGGTGGCTCGCCCAAGGTGGTCTCGTGCACCGTGGCCCCAACCGGGATGGCCATGAGCAGCCACACCACAACCACGGTGCTTACGATAATGCCGCCGGCCGTTTGCAAGAAGCCCTTCAAACGCGTCCACATCACGCTCAGCGCCAAGCGCACCGTGGGCAGCTGGTACGTCGGCAGGTCAATAACCAGCGCTTCCTCAGGCACCGCCCGCCATAGAGTCTTGCGCAGGGCCAAACCCACCAGCACGAGCAGCGCGATGGAAATGACGTACATAATAAAGACCACGCTGCCGGCATGCTCCGGGAAGAACGTAGCCGAGAGCATGACGAAGACCACCAAGCGCGCCGAACACGAGGTAAACGGGATGAGCAGCGCGGTCATAATACGATGCCGTGGGCTGCCCAGCACGCGGGTGGCGGAAATCGCCGGTACGTTGCAACCAAAGCCCACGACGATGGGGATGAAAGCCTTGCCCGGCAGGCCGATGGCCCGCATAAGACGATCCGTGACCACCGCCGCACGCGCCATGTATCCGGAATCCTCCAACACCGCCAAGCACAAGAACATCAGCGCCATGAGCGGGGCGAAGGTCAGGACCATGCCGACGCCGCCGATGAGGCCGTCGACAAGCAGGCCCGTCACCAGTGGGTGACCCAGGCCAATGGCCTCAAGCCCCGCCCGTGCCCAGTCACTCACGGGGCCGGAGACCAACGCCTCCAAACCATCCTGGAGGGGAGCGGCCACCGTGGTGGTGATCTGGAAGACCAGCCACATCACGGCCAGAAACAGCAGCGGCCCCACCACCGGGTGGAGGGCCACCGCGTCGAGGCGGTGGGAGAGTGGCGTGGCATGCTCGACCTCGCTCACCGAGGCCTTCGCCGCTGCATCCAGCTCCGCGAAGCGGCCCTCCAGGCCGGTGTCCTCGCGCAGCTGCACCGGGTGGTGTGCCAAGGACTCCACGACGACCTCGCGCAGCTTCTCGACGCCCTCCCGCTTACGCCCATCAATCTCCACCACCGGAATAGAGGTGGCTTCAGCGAGCGCTGCGGGATCCACCGTTTGACCCTGGTTGAGGGCCACGTCGGTTTTCGTCAGCGCGATGATGAGGCGGTAGGGCTGCTCCGCCAACTGGAGGGCGACGTTAAGGCCGCGCGCGACGGCGCTGGCATCGACGACCACGACGACGGCGTCGGGGCGCTCATCATCGGGGCAATCGATGAGCATGGCGCGGGTGAGCGCCTCATCGGGGCTGAGCGGATCGAGCGAATAGGTGCCGGGGAAGTCGATGAGATCGGCGGTAGATTCACCCAGCTTCCAGGCGCCGCGGCTGACCTCAACCGTGGTTCCCGGCCAATTGCCGGTCTGCGCCTTCGCGCCGGTTAAGGCATTAAAGAGCGTGGACTTGCCGGAGTTAGGGGAGCCGACGAGCGCGATGATGGGTGCTCCGGCAGGAGCTACCGCGCCACCCGGATCACCGTGGCAGCTGGGTTTCGTGGTGGCCATGATTTAGACCTCAATGGCCTGCAGCGTTGTCTTGTCGATGGCGTAGCGGCAGCTGCCCACCGACACAACGCGTGCGCCACCGGCCACGCGCGGGCCCATGGTCAACGTGGCGCCGGGACGGATGCCCAGCTCGCCGAGGCGCACCGCTAGTGCGGCATCGCACGTGCAGGAAATGCACTCGTTTCCCAAGGTGATGGTGCACCCCATGGGGATGGCGTCGGCGGTTTGCCGTGGGCACCCAGACAACTTCACGGTGAGCTCTCTTCCTCTCAAAGCGTTACCGTTATAGGTTACCCTAAGCAAATATAGGCTTGTCTAGTTTTTCGCCGCTTTCGGTTAGGTGATCCTCACCACGCGGCGCTCGGGGGCGTCGCGTTTCATATGTGCTGCCTGAATTAGTTGGTCCAGCTGCTCACCTGGCGTAGCTTCTGGCGGTTCTTCAGCCGCGACTGGCCCAGCTTGCGGGACATTCGGTCCAGGATCTGGATGGCTTCCGTGATGTGCGGGCCCTTGTTGAGCATGACGCACTCCGCGCGCAGCGCATAGCCCGCGTCCGTAATTTCCGCGCGGGAGGGAAGCCCCGTCTTGGCCAGGGTCTCCAGCACCTGCGTGGCCATGATGACCGGGATGTGGGCCGCCTCCGCGACCTTCATGATGCGCCCTGGCACCTGGACCATCTCCTCGAATCCCAATTCCACGGCCAAGTCACCGCGCGCAATCATGATGCCGAACTTGGCGTGGCGCATGCCTTCCAGTAACACGTCGCCCAGCTGCTCATAGGCCGGAACCGTCTCAATCTTGAGCACGATGCCCACATTCCGCACGCGCTGCGCCATCTCCTCCGACTCTTGCTCGGCGGCGATTTCCTCGAGCGTGTCGTAGAGGAAGGACACATCAGCTGGAGTGCGGATGAAAGAAACCGCCGCGATATCGCAGTGTGCGGCCACAAAACGCAGCGCTTCGATGTCCTCCTCGGTGAGGCTGGGAAGCGGGACGTCGGTATCCGGCAGGTTGATTCCCTTATAGGCGGCCAGATTGGTGCCGGTGGGCCCGGCGTGCTCCACGGTGACGATGGCCTCGCGCGCCGCACAATTCTCCCGTACCTCGCGGACGCGGCCGGAGATCGCTCCATCATCGAAAATCACCCGGTGACCCACCTCGAGCGCACCGACCACCTCCGGCAGCGTGCACCCAATGGTGGTCACCTCGCCCTCGATAATGCGCGCCGGCTCCGCGGACGTGCTCAGCACCAACTCCTCGCCGCGGTGCAGGCGAATCTTCTGCTCCAGGGCCGGAACCCCATGCACCTGCGTGGCGTCCCCGCCGTGGCTCAACACCGTTCCCTCGGCGAGGTAGCAGTTGCGATCACTGTGCAGCACCGCCACGCCTGCTTCCGTGCTCTCCACCGTGAACACACGGGAGCGCCCCCGCGCTTCGGTGAAGCGCACCTCGCTGCCGGGGTGCAGGCGCGCCAACCACTCGCCATCCACCTCTAGTGCTACAGCCGGACGCGCCGCGCTTGGCGACGCCTCCCCCGCCACCCCGTGGGCGCGGGTAGCTGAGGGGGCGTCGTGAAGCACGAGCGTTGCAGGGCTCAGCAGCTCGCCCGCGGCGGTGCGCTCGCCGCGCACGCGAATCACCTGCGGGCCCGGCTCGATGGTGCCGGTGCGCACCTTGGGGCCGGCGATATCGCAGGAAATCAGGATCTCGCGCCCCACCTCCTCGGCGGCGCGGTGGACGTGCTCCACCATCTTCTGCCAGGCCTCTTGGCCGTCGTGGGCGCAGTTGATGCGGGCTAGTTCCATGCCCGCGCGGGCGAAACCGAGGACCAGCTCATAGTCCTCCGCGGCCTCGGTGGGAAGCGTCACCATGATGCGCGCGTGCGTGTCCTCCTGGGTGGGGCCGAGGAGGGCTTCGGTGTTGGCGTCGAGGATATCGTCCGCGTCCGCATAGGCCGTGGCGATCGGTTGCACGGGATAGGTCAGCGCGTGGCCATCGAAGGCGTCGAGCACGTTGCGCGCGGCGTGGAGGCGCTCCAGCACTGCGGGCTCCGGGTGGCTGAGGCTCGTGGCGCCCAATGCCGTGAGGCCTTCCTGGATTTCGACGGCGTCTTGGGAGCGCAATTCCATGTAGCGTACGAGGTTGACCGCGCCGGGGCGGTGGACGGGATCCACGCGCGCGATCTGCGCGGCGTGCGCGGCAGACGAAGCTTCGACGCGAGTAGTGAGGGAATCAAGAAGTGGGCGCAGGCTAGGCAAGGTGTCTCCTTCGGTGTGAAAGTCCACCCATATTGTGCCGCGACTTGTTAGACTGCGCCACGGAAGCCGAGCTGGCGCCAGGCCTCGTACACGGCCGTCGACGCCGCGTTGGACAGATTCATCGAGCGCCTAGCCGGCATCATGGGGATGCGCACGCGCTCCGTTATCCGCGGGTGGAAGGCATGTTCCTCCGGCAGGCCAGTGGGCTCGGTGCCGAAGAGGAGGACATCGCCTTCCTGGTATTCGATGTCCGTGAACCACTTATCTGTGTGGGTGGTGAAGGCGAAGACCCGCGCGCCAGGAAGTGCCTCCATACAGGCGTCGAAATCCTTGTGGATCTTGAGATCCGCCAGGTCGTGGTAGTCCAAGCCCGCGCGCTTGAGGTGCTTGTCCTCGAAGTTGAAGCCGAGGGGCTCGATGAGATGCAGGCTCGCGCCCGTGACGGCGGCGGTGCGGATGGCGTTGCCGGTGTTGGTCGGGATCACGGGGTTGTCGAAGACGATGTGCAAGCTGCTCATAGGCATCAGTCTAGGATGGTGGGCATGAGCGCTACCAAACTAGATGGCAACTTGTACCGCGACGAGATTTTCGAGGACCTGGCCCAGCGCGTGGCCGCCCTCAAGGAGAAGGGGATTACCCCGGGACTGGCCACGGTTCTGGTGGGCGATGATCCGGGCTCGCATTCCTACGTGAAGATGAAGCACCGCGATTGCGAGAAGCTCGGAATTAACTCGATTCGCAAGGACCTGCCTGGCGACGTTACCCAGGAAGAACTCGAGCGCGTCATCGAAGAGCTCAACCATGACGATGCCTGCACTGGCTATATCGTGCAGCTGCCGCTGCCGAAGCACCTGGATGAAAACCGCGTGCTTGAGCTTATTGACCCGGCGAAGGACGCCGATGGCCTGCACCCGATCAACCTGGGCAAGCTGGTGCTCAACGAGGACGCCCCGCTGCCGTGCACGCCGAACGGTTGCATCCACCTGCTGCGCCGCTTCGGGGTGGAGCTTGATGGCGCGAAGGTCGTCGTCATCGGCCGCGGCGTGACCGTGGGCCGCCCGATTGGCCTGATGCTGACCCGCCGCAGCGAGAATTCCACGGTGACGCTGTGCCACACCGGTACCAAGGACCTCGCCACGGAGACCCGCGCGGCCGACGTCATCATCGCGGCCGCCGGCAAGGCACACATGCTCACCGCTGATATGGTCAAGGAAGGCGCCGCGGTTCTCGACGTCGGTGTGTCCCGCGTCGACGGCAAACTCGCCGGCGACGTGGCTGAGGACGTCTGGGAGAAGGCCGGCTACGTCTCCCCGAACCCGGGTGGCGTGGGCCCGCTGACGCGCGCGTTCTTAGTGAGCAACATTGTCGAGCGCGCCGAAAAGCTCGCCGCGCAATAACGGCGCAACACGAATGCCCAAGTAATGAACATGTCCCCGCAGTCAGAAGGAAGCCCGCAGCACCGGGCGCAACGAATGCCTCGGCGCCCGGCTCAGGGTCGAGCCCGTGCGCAGGCTAAGGTTGCGCCGCCGGTGTCCTTGGCCAATCCCCACGACGCGCACCTGAAGCCCTCGGCGCTGCCGCCGGCTCTTCAGTGGTTGGCCATCGGCTTGTTCGTGGTGGCGGTTGTGGTGTCGGGGTTTTATGCCGTGTCCGAGCACTGGCGCCGCGCCACGCTGCTGCTGGGTGGGGCACTGGTGTGGCTGACGGTGGTCCGTCTGACCTGCGACTCCTCGCGGGTCGGCGTGCTTGCGGTGCGCTCCCGGCGCTTCGATGCCTGCTTTACAGGCATCTTGGGCGCGGCGATGGTGTTCACGGCCTTTTCCATCGATGCGCTTGGATCGTAATCAGGCAGGCTTAGATGTAATACTCATCGCCCACGTACGCAGGGCCCACATCGAGGCCATGTGGTGCGGAGAGCAGCAGGAAATTGCGCAGGATGCGGTTCATCTGCCGGGTCTCCGTCAGAAAAGCATCGTGGCCCACGGGCGAGACAATCTTGGCCATCGCCAGCAGGTGGTTGACGTTGCGGGAGATGTGCTCCTGCTGGTGATAGGGGTAGAGGATATCCGTGTCCACGCCCACCACCATCGTCGGCACCTGAGAGGCCGCCAGCGCCTTGATGAGCCCGCCGCGCCCGCGGCCGACGTCATGCCGGTTCAGCGCCTCCGTGAGAACCACGTAGGAGCCCGCATCGAAGCGCTCGGTGAGCTTCGCCCCCTGGTAATCCAGGTAGGAGTTCACCGCGAAACGCTGATTGAGCTCTCGGTGCGGTCCCAGCGGGTTTTCGCCCTGCTGCGGTTGGGCGCCGAAGCGCTCGTCGATTTCCTGCTCGCCGCGATACGTCAAATGCGCAATGCGGCGCGCGGCCGCCAGACCATCCCGCGGAGTCTTGTCCGTGAGGTAGTAATTTCCGCCATGCCAAAACGGGTCGCGCTCAATCGCCGAAATCTGCGCAGATTGGATACCAATCTGCCAGCCGGAAGCCCGGGCAGACACCGCGATCACACACACCGCGGACACGCTTTCCGGGTGCAGCAGGCTCCACTCCAGAGTCCGCGCCCCGCCCATTGATCCGCCGAGCACCGCGTGCACGCGCGAAATGCCCAGCTGCGTCAAGCAGTCATATTCGGCTTCCACCAAGTCCCGAATCGACAGCGCCGGGAAGCGCCCGCCCCACGGCTTTCCATCTGGGTGCAGTGACTTCGGCCCCGTCGAGCCACTACAACCGCCCAGCGCATTGGTCGCGATGACGCACCAGCGCGTGGTGTCCAGGGCCTTGCCGGGGCCGACTAGGTCGGACCACCAGTCCGCCACGTTGGAATCCCCGGTCAGCGCGTGCTCAACCACTATGACGTTGTTGACGCCGTCCGGGTCGCCGGCGAAAGCACCCCAGCGTTGGTAGGCCACGTGGGCGTCGGCAAGCACGGCGCCTGCCTCCGTGGTGAAGTCACCGATGGGGACGACGGCGAGCTCGCCTTCGGGCGCGAGCTCCGGGACGACGCTAACCAATGGCCGCGAACCCGCGCTCGAGGTCGGCGATGATGTCGTTGACGTCCTCAATACCGACAGACAGACGCACTGTGGCCTGCGTAATGCCCGCGGCCTTGAGCGCTGCCTCGTCGGACTGGGAGTGCGTGGTGGTCGCCGGGTGCACGACCAGGGAGCGGGTATCGCCGATGTTGGCCAGGTTGGAATGTAGCTTCAGCGCATCGATGAACGCCCACGCCTCCTCGCGGCCGCCGTCGATGTCGAAGGAGAGCACGGAGCCGGTGTAGTCGTATCCCAGCTTCTCCTTGGTGGCCTTGTACGGCGAGGTCTCCAGGCCGGCGTAGTTGACCTTCGTGACCTTGGCGTGGGATTCCAGGTGCTCGGCCACGGCCTGGGCGTTGGCATTGTGCTTTGCGACGCGCAACTGCAACGTCTCAATGCCATTCAGCGTCAGCCAGGCGTTGAAGGGGGAGATGGCGGCACCCGTATCGCGCAGCAGGCCCGCGCGCGCCTTGACGGCGAAAGCCGGCGCGCCTAGGTCGGCGTACTTGAGGCCGTGATAAGCCTCGTCCGGGGTGACGAAGTAGGGGAAGACGGGCTCGCCGTCGCGCTCGACGGTCCAGTCGAAGGAGCCGCCGTCGATGATGGCGCCACCGATGGCGGATCCGTTGCCGCTGTAGAACTTGGTGGTGGACACCACGACGATGTCCGCACCCAGCTCCAGCGGGCGGGCCAGCGCGCCGGTGGCGATGGTGTTGTCCACGATGAGCGGGACCTGGTTCTTGTGCGCTACCTCCGCGATGGCGGGGATGTCGAGGACATCGGCGACTGGGTTGCCGAAGGTCTCGCCGTAGAAAGCCTTGGTGTTCGGCTGGACGGCGTCCTGCCAGGAGGCCGGGTCATCGGGATTCTTCACGAGGGTGACGTCGATGCCCAGGCGCTTCAGCGTAACGGTAAACAGCGTGGAGGTGCCGCCGTAGAGGCGCGGGGAGGTAACAATGTGGTCGCCGGCGGAGGCCAGGTTCAGGATGGCCGCGGTCTCGGCGGCCTGGCCGGAGGCGAAAGCTACGGCGGCGACGCCGCCCTCGAGGGAAGCGAGGCGCTCCTCCAACGCATCCTGCGTGGGGTTGGTCAGGCGGGTATAAATCGGGCCGGCATCCGAGAGGTTGAAGCGGTTGGCGGCGTGCTCGGCGTCGTTGAAGACATAAGAGGTGGTCTGGTAAATCGGCACGTTGCGTGCGTTGGTGGAGCCGTCCAGGTTCTGGCCGGCGTGGAGGGCGCGGGTGGCAAAGGACCACTCGTAGACTTCGGAATTATCGTAATTGGTGCTCATGCCACAAAAGGCTAGACCAAGCGGTTCAGTGTTGTTAGTGGTTTTCTGGAAACCGCAGGCAAGCCCGAGAATAAAAATAGACCGAGCGGTTGGCTCGGCTTAAACGTCGATGCTTTCGCCAACCCGCAGGCGCCGATAGCCGGTCACACCTGCGCGCTGGAGCATGCCGTCGGTGATCTGCTTGCCGGCGTCGGAAAGCACGGCGTCGTGGATGGGCATCGTCAGCCGTGCGCCGATACGCATGGCGTAATCCGCGGCGTCCGCCCCACGCACCCACGGCCCGGCGATGGGGAGTAGGAGCACCTTAACCGTGCGTCCCTCAGGGACGCACCACTGGTCGCCCGGGTGGAGTACCCCGCCGAAGTAATAGCCCAGGTTCTCCGGACGCGGGGTGGTGGGGTGGATTTCCTCGTGGAGGCCGCCCACCGCGTGAATCTCAAGGCCCAGAACTGTAAACGTCTCCCCAGCATGCACGATGGTGCCGGAACCGAGGGCCTCGATAGCTTCCTGCGTTCCCCACACCGGCAGGCCGCTCGCGCGCACGGCGTCGACGTCGAGGTGATCGCCGTGCGCGTGCGTGAGGAGCACCGCGCCGGCGTTGTCCAGGCAACTGAGGTCTGAAAGGGGGCCGGGGTCGATGACGATGCGGCCCTTGGGTGCTTCGACGGTCACGGTAGATTGTCCATGCAGCGAAATCTTCATGTCGCTAACGCTAGCGTGGCGCAGAGTGGCTGCGCCACGGATTATTACGCTAGGGCATGCTTGACCAGCTCGAGGGCGGCGGCGAGTTCGACGTCGCTCAAATGCCCAAAGCCCAAGACCACGCCTTCCTCGGCGGGCGCGCCGCCCCAATAATCGCGCAGCGGGGTCAGCGTGAGTCCCAGATCAGCCGCGCGCTTGACGACGCCCTCCTCACACAACAACACCGCATGGAGCCCACCATGGATGGGCAGGAGGGTGGCGGGGGAATCAGCAAGCGCCGCTTGCACGAGGTCGCGGCGGCGCTTGTAGGCGCGGCGCATCCTGCCTGTATGACGCCGCAGTGCCCCGCTGGCCAGGTAGTTCGCCAGCGCTGCCTGAGGAATTGCGCCGACGGGTTGGCCGAAGACCTCCCGCACGCGGTCCACGCTTGCGCGCAGGTGGGGAGGTGTCACGAGGTAGCCGCACGCGATCGACGGGGAAATCACCGAGGAAAACGTGCCCAACAAGACAGTGTGTTCCGGGGCGAGCGCGGCCAGTGCGGGCAAGGGCTGGCCGACGTAGCGCAGCTCGGAATCGAAATCATCCTCGATGATGAGTACGTCGTTGCCCCGCGCCCACTCGACAAGCTCCGCGCGCCGGGCAGCCGGCAGGGAACCGCCATAAGGGTGCTGATGGGACGGCGTGACGATGAGAACGTCGAGGTCAGCGGTGGGGACGGTGACGCCGTGGGTGTCAGTGGGGACGTCGACAAGCGTGTGGCCCAAGGCCTGGGGGATGCGGCGCAGGCTGGGGTAGCCCGGCGATTCCACGCCCACGCGAAGCTCGCCGCCCAGCGCGCGCAGCAACACCGACAACCCGTCGCGGGCGCCGGCGGTGATGACGACGTAGGCTGGGTCGACGGTGAGCCCGCGCATGTGGCGCAGGTGCGCAGCCACCTCGCGGGGGAGATCGCCGGAAGGGTCCACCGCGGCCTTGCGCCACGCCGCCCTCCATTCGGGGGTGATGATTCCGGCGGTATCGGGCAGACCGGGAGTCAACTCCACGCGCTGTGGAGTGGGGGTCGGCCGCGGCGCCGGAGAGGGCTGCGGGGCGCGCCCGTGCGGCAGGTGTGGGTTGATGATAGTGCCCGAGCCAACCTCCGCGGTGAGGTAACCCTCGGCGGTGAGCTGCTCATAGGCGGTAACCACGCTGCCTCGGGAAATGCCCAAGTCGCGGGCTAGCGATCGCGTCGACGGAACCTGCTCGCCGGGCAGCAGAATTCCGGCGGCAACGTGGGCGCGGAGGGCTTCGGCGATCTGCACCGGCAGCGCGCGCGTATCAGATGGGTCGAGGCGGAAAGACACGGCCCCATCATAAGTGGTCTAATTCAACACTCGGGAAATGGCTCTTGTCTTGGACCATTTTTCTGCGCCACTATGTGAGCCATGACTGAACAGAAGAATGAACAGGGACGCGCCACGACGCGCGTCAAGCGTGGACTAGCTGACATGCTCAAGGGCGGCGTCATCATGGACGTCGTCACCCCGGAGCAGGCACGAATTGCTGAAGATGCGGGTGCGTCCGCCGTCATGGCGCTGGAGCGCGTGCCGGCCGATATCCGCGCCCAGGGCGGCGTGGCCCGCATGTCCGATCCGGACCTCATCGAGGGCATCGTCAACGCCGTTGACATCCCGGTGATGGCGAAGGCCCGCATCGGCCACTTCGTGGAGGCCCAGATCCTCGGCGAGCTGGGCGTGGACTTCATCGACGAGTCCGAGGTGCTCAGCCCGGCCGATTACGTCAACCACATCAACAAGTGGGATTTCGACGTGCCCTTCGTCTGCGGTGCGACCAACCTGGGCGAGGCGCTGCGTCGCATCACCGAGGGTGCGGCCATGATCCGCTCCAAGGGCGAGGCCGGTACTGGCGACGTCTCCGAGGCCGTCAAGCACCTGCGCACCATCAAGGGTGAGATCGCGCGCCTTCAGAACCTGGATCGCGACGAGCTCTACGTTGCAGCCAAGGAACTGCAGGCGCCGTATGACCTGGTTGCTGAGGTAGCGGAGACCGGCAAGCTGCCGGTCGTGCTGTTCGTCGCCGGTGGTGTGGCCACGCCTGCCGACGCCGCCCTCGTCCGCCAGATGGGCGCCGAAGGCGTCTTCGTCGGCTCCGGCATCTTCAAGTCCGGCGAGCCTGCGAAACGTGCGGAGGCCATCGTGAAGGCCGCGACCCTCTACGATCAGCCGGCCGAGCTGGCCAAGATCAGCCGCGGCCTGGGCGAGGCCATGGTGGGCATCAACGTCAACGACATCCCCGCCCCGCACCGCCTGGCCGAGCGCGGCTGGTAAACGCGGTGCGCGCAATGAACCGCGCGATGAACACAGAGCGTGCAAAGGGAATGATGACGGCGGCGGAGACAGCGCGCCCGCTCGTCGGCGTGCTCGCGCTGCAGGGTGGAGTGGAAGAGCACATCGCTGTGTTGGAGAGCCTCGGCGCTGCAACGCGCCGGGTGCGCCTGCCGCAGGATCTCGACGGGCTGGACGGAATCATTCTGCCGGGCGGAGAGTCGAGCGCCATCGATAAGCTGGCGCGCTCCTTCGGCGTCGCTGAGCCGCTGCGCCGCGCCGTCGAGGGTGGGCTGCCGGTCCTGGCCACCTGCGCGGGGCTCATCTACAGCGCCCGCGAGCTGGAAAACCCCGCGCCGGGCCAGCAGACGCTGGGGCTTATCGACGTCACCGTGCGTCGCAACGCCTTCGGCAACCAGCGCTTCTCCGAGGAGCGTACCGTGCCGGTCGCGATGGAAGGCCAGAGGTCCGGCGAGCCTCTAGCCATCGAAGCGAGCTTTATCCGCGCGCCCATCGTTACCCGCGCGGGCGAGGGCGTCGAGGTTATCGCCACCGTGCCCCTGCCCGCCCACGACATTGTTTCCAGTGGTGAGAGAAGTGACGTTCGCACACGAACTCGTCCTATCGCGGGGCGCGAGGCTATTGTGGGCGTGCGCCAAGGATGCGTCACGGCGTTGAGCTTCCATCCGGAAGAAAACGGCGATTCGCGCCTCCATTCCGCGTGGCTCGCTTCCATTGCCCATTAGCTCTTTCGGCAAATAACTATCGCCCAATAGTGATCTGGGATACATTGAGATGTGCTAGCTGAACACATCACGCCCAGAAAGGCTCCTCGCCGTGAGCACACCCGCCCCAGAACAAGTCCGCGAAGACATCCGCTTCCTTGGCCGGGTGCTCGGCCGGGTCATTGCGCAGCAGGAAGGCGAAGACGTCTTCGAGCTCGTCGAATCGACCCGCCGCATGGCCTTCGACGTGGCGCACGGCGATGCAAAGCCAGAGGACCTCGTCGCCATCTTCCGCGATCTCGACATCACCAAGGTCAACCTCGTGGCCCGCGCATTCAGCTATTTCGCGCTCATCGCTAACCTCGTAGAGGATCTGGATGACGAGTCCGTCGAGGCGCCGGTTTCCCTGCGCAAGACCTTCGCCAAGCTCAAGGAAGAAGGCGTCACACCAACCGACGCCTCCTCCGTCATCCGCGGTGCTCACGTCGCCCCCGTTCTCACCGCTCACCCCACCGAAACCCGCCGCCGCACTGTCTTTGATACGCAAACCCGCATCAAGACTCTCCTTAAGGAAGCGCACCGCGGCGGCGACATGGCGGCAATCGAGAAGGAAATGTACCTGCGCATGACGCTGCTGTGGCAGACAGCGCTGATCCGCATCGCCCGCCCCACCCTCGAAGACGAGATCGATGTCGGCCTGCGCTACTACAAACTCTCGCTGCTCGACCAGGTCCCCGCCCTCAACCGCGCCATCCGCCACGCCATGCGCGAGACCTTTGGTCAGCAGCTTCCCGATTCCCCCGTCGTCCGCCCTGGCTCTTGGATTGGCGGCGACCATGACGGCAACCCCTACGTTGACGAGCACACCCTGACTTATGCCACCCGCAAGGCCGCGGCGACGGTGCTGCAGTATTACGCCGACGAACTCGGTGAGCTGGAGCGCGAACTCTCCCTATCAGACCGCTATTCCTCCAGCTCCAAAGAGCTGGGCGCGCTTGCCGACGCCTCCCGCAACGACGAAAAATCCCGCGTCGACGAACCCTACCGTCGGGCCATCTTCGGCATCCGGAAGAAGGTGCTGGCGAGGTTGGAGGGGGAGACGTCGCCAAGCGCGTATGCGTCGCCGGAAGAGCTCAAGCGGGACCTGGACGTGATCGACCGTTCGCTGCGCCAGTTCAATGACGACATCATCGCCGATGACCGCTTGGCTCGATTGCGCTCGGCGGTGACCACGTTTGGATTCCACCTTTCGACGCTGGACATGCGCCAGAACTCGGAGTCCTTCGAGAATGTCCTCACCGAGATTTTCGCCGCGGCTACCATCACCCCGGAGTACCGCGCGCTGGGGGAGGAAGACAAGGTTGCGCTGCTCGTGCGCGAGCTGCAGACCAATCGGCCGCTGCTCTTCCCGGGTACTGAGAAGGAATTCAGCGAGGATACGGCCAAGGAGCTGGGGATTTTCCGTGCGGCGGCACGTGCTGTGCGGAACTTTGGGCCGGAGTCGGTGTCGCACTGCATTATTTCTATGACGGGAACGGTCTCCGACATTTTGGAGCCGATGGTCCTGCTCAAGGAGGTGGGCCTGAGCCAGGTAGATGTGGTGCCGCTCTTTGAGACCATCGAGGATCTGAAGGCGGGGGCCGGCATTCTGGAGAAGCTCTGGCAGGTGCCCGTGTACCGCGAGCATCTGCGCTCGCGCGGGGACATCCAAGAGGTGATGTTGGGGTACTCGGATTCTAATAAGGACGGTGGTTACCTGCAGGCGAACTGGGCGCTGTACGACGCCGAACTGGCCCTCGTTGAGCTCTGCGCGCGCCACGGCGTGGAGCTGCGTTTGGCGCATGGCCGCGGTGGAGCGGTGGGCCGCGGCGGTGGCCCGACGTATGATGCGATTTTGGCTCAGCCGAAGGGTGCGGTGTCGGGTTCGGTGCGTATTACTGAGCAGGGTGAGGTGATTTCTGCGAAGTATGGTGCGCCGGAAACCGCGCGCCGCCACCTGGAGGCCTTCGTTTCTGGCGCGCTGGAAGCATCGTTGTTGGATACCGAGCCGATTGCGGATCCTGAGCGCGCCTACGACATCATGCGCGAGCTGGCGGCGCTCAGTGGCGTGGCCTACCGCCAGCTTGTCGACGACCCCGGGTTCATCACCTACTTCACCCAGTCCACCCCGCTGCACGAGATTGGCGAGCTTAACCTGGGCTCGCGCCCGACCTCGCGCAAGCAGACCACCGCGATTACGGATTTGCGTGCGATTCCCTGGGTGCTGTCGTGGTCACAGTCCCGCACCAACATTCCGGGCTGGTTCGGCGTGGGCAGCGCGGTGACGGCGTGGGTACAGCAACCCTCCGGGGAGGAGGAAAAGCGCTGGGAGGAGCTGCGCGAGCTGTATCGCACGTGGCCCTTCTTCCGCTCCGTGTTCGCCAACATGGCGCAGGTCATGGCGAAGGCGGAGATGCAGCTGGCGCGCCTGTACGCCAACTTGGTCGACGACAAGGACACCGCAAACCGCATCTTTGGCCTGATATCCGAGGAATTTGAGCGCACCCGCGAGGTCTATCTCAAGGTCACTGGTAACGCGGATCTGGTGAGCGAGAATCAGCGCCAGGCGCGTTCGCTTAAGCGGCGCTATCCTTACCTGCTTCCGCTCAACGCCGTTCAGTTGGAGTTGCTGCGCCGCTACCGTCGCGGCGACGATCAGTTCCTGGTGTCGAAGACCATCCAGGTCACGATGAACGGGTTAGCCACCGCGCTGCGCAACGCCGGCTAGACCCACGGCCTGCTTGCCTGCGAGCTAGCTTTATTGCAGTGTGGGTTTTCCGTCGGCACGCCGAATGCCCCCGCGAGGAGGTGGTTTCCTGCGGGGTTCGGTCCAATCATGCCCCCTGCCCGGCTATACGCTGCCAAGATGAGTGCTGCCAAGGTGGGCGCGGTGGTTAGTTGAAGGCTGGCTAATTGAAAGCGCTGGTGAAGATTGGCGCGGCGTCATATGGCGGAATCCAGGCCACCCGCCCGCCGATGCGGTCCATATGGCCGCGCGAGGGCGGGGCGTCGGGGTCATCGTCGTTGACGCCATTATGGTACGGGCATAGCGGCACCAGATTGAGGATGTTGGTGGGCCCTCCGCGGGCCCACGCCTTGATGTGGTGGATCTGGCACTTCTCAAAGGGAACCTTGCAGCCCTCCCACGCGCAGCAAGGATTCTCCGCAGCCAAGGCGAGGCGCTGCTTGGCGGTGGCGAAGCGCTGGAAGCGGAAGACATCGAGCGGGCCGTGCTCGCGGCTGACCGCCACGATGACCCCCTTGTCCAACAAAGCGCGCTCCACCAGCTGCGAGCCGGTCATCGTCGCGCCACTGGTGGTGCGGACGATGAACTCCTCGCCGTCCTTCTCCGTGTTGCCCTTGAGCAGCTCGGCGTAGTCATCGAGCTGCAGGACCGCCATGGTGGCAACCTCAGTCTTGACGCCACCGCCCTCCAGATTCTCCAAGAAGCTCTCACCGGGGCGTTCCTGGTCGATGCCCTCGAAGACGCCGGTCAGCTGGAGCGAGTCCGCCGTCACGGTGAGCGTGGCCAGGCCATTGCCGTGCTGGGTGAGCTTGGCGCGCTCGGCATACGTGCGGGGCTTGCGCATCTGACGCAGTCTCTTGCGCGCTACCTTTTCCACCAGCTCCGCGCTGGTCTGGCACAGCTCTACCCGCAAATCCCACGCTTTGTTGTGGTCCCGGACTTTGGCCACGAAGTGCTCGATAAGCTGCAAGGTCACCAGCCCGTGCCCGCGGCGGCGCGCGGCTTCGACCGCCGTGCGCTGCTTCTTCGTCGAGGAGGTGTGCCCGAAGTAGGTGTGGTGGAGGGAGAGGAACACGGTGGCGTCGGCAGGCGCGGCGCCGAGGGCCACCAAGTCAGATTCAGACAGGCCCGCGCACTCGGCCACCAGGTCAATGGCGCGGCCGAGGGCGGCGAAGAACGTCTGCAATCTCATACCCCGCAGCCTAAAAGCACCCCATCCCGCCGCCAAGCCCCCAACTAGCTTCCCGCCGAAATCTGTGGATAACTAGTCGGCTTTAGGCGCCGGCGAGGCCGCGGCGCTTGAGCAGCGGGGCGACGTCCTTGTCGCGGCCGCGGAACTCGCGGTAGGCCTCCGTGAAGTCGCGGGATGCGCCCTTCGACAGGATCACGTCGCGGAACTTCTGGCCAGCCGCGCGCAGGTCGGCCTGCTCCTTGAACCACTCGAAGCCATCGGCATCGAGGGCCTCGGCCCACAGGTAGGAGTAATAGCCAGCGGAGTAGCCACCGGCGAAGATGTGGTTGAAATACGTCGAGTGATAGCGCGGCGCAATGAGTTCGTTATCCAGCCCGGCCGCGCGCAGGGCGTCAGCCTCAAACTCGCCGACGGCCTCCGGAGTAGTCTCCAGCTTGGCGGCCTCGGCAGCACTCAAGGAATGCCACGCGAGATCGATAATCGACGCCCCCAGATACTCCGAGGTGGCGAATCCCTGGCCGAACTCGGAGGCGGCGGAGATGGCGGCGAGAAGCTCGTCCGGAATCGGCTCGCCGGTCTCCACGTGGCGCGCGTACTCCTTGACCAAGTTCTTATCGAGCGCCCAGTTCTCGTTGATCTGAGAGGGGAACTCCACCCAGTCGCGCGGTACGTTGGTGCCGGCGAAGGTGGGGTAGCGGACGTCGGAAAGCAGGCCGTGCAGGGCGTGGCCGAATTCGTGGAAGACGGTGCGGACTTCGTCCATACTCAGCAGGGGCTGCGAGCCGTCGGCGGGCTTGGTGATGCCCATAACATTGACGATGACCGGCTTGCGTTCCAGCAGGCGAGATTGGCCCACGAACTCGCTCATCCACGCGCCGCCGCGCTTGGTGGGGCGCCCGAAGTAGTCGGTGAGCAGAAGACCGATTCCTTTGTCCCCGTGATTGACGTCTCCGTCAATCACCTCCCAGACACGAACCCCCTCCGCGTAACCCTCGAGGTCATCGCGCGGGATAACGGTGATGCCGTAAAGGCGCTCAGCGGCGGCGAAGACGCCCTTCTCCAGAACCTGGTCCAGCGGGAAGTACTTGCGCAGCTCGTCCTCGTCGAGGGAGAAGTCGCGGGCGCGGACCTTGGATTCCCAATACGGCCAGTCGGCGGCGCTAAAGCCCTGGCCGTTGAGTGTTGCTTCCTCTGCGAGGAGCTTCTGCTCGCCTTCGGCGTTGGCCGCGGCGGCGGGGGCGAGGTCGAAGAGCATGGTGCGGGCGGCGTCGGCAGTCGCGGCGGTTTCTTCGGCGATCACGTAGTCGGCATGGGAGGCAAAGCCCAACAGCTCGGCGCGTTCGGCGCGCAGCTGGACGGCTTCGATGAGTCCCGGGATGTTGTTCTCGGAGCCCCTGCTTGCCGACGCCCCATACAACCTCGCCCTCGCATCCTCCCGCACCAGACGACTCAGCTCCGATTGCACGGTCGGCAGCTCGAGCGGGATGACGAAGCCTTCGCGGCCCAATGCTTCGGCATCGGCCTCGGCGGAGGCGATGCGCTCGGCGGGCAGGCCCTCGAGCTCTTCCTTGGTGAAGGAGACTGCGCGCTCGCGGGTAGATGCCATGAGGTTGCGGCCAAATTCTTCGGAGAGCGCGGAGAGGCGCTGGTTGATCTCGGAGAGGCGGGTCTTGCCAGCCGCGTCGAGGTCGGCACCCTTGCGGGCAAAGGTGCGCAGGAGGTGGTCGTGGAGGCGCTGGCCTTCCGCGTCGTCGGCAGGCGGCGTGGCCTCCTTGATGCGCGCGTAGAGCACCTCGTTCTGGTACATCGCGTCATAGTGCGCGGATAGGCGCGGGTAGATATCGGCGGCGATCTCCTCCATCTCCTCGGTGACGTCCGTGCCGGAGAGGTTGCCAAAGACCGCCATGACGCGGTCAAGGTCCTGGCCGGAGCGCTCGAGCGCCTCCACGGTGTTCTCCCACGTGGGGGCGGCGGGGTTGTCGGTGATGGTGGCG
>ERZ1673742.1474-NODE-1474-length-21451-cov-5.539587_pt1 | contig 21451 bp, 16 predicted proteins | sample MGYA00580208_ERZ1673742 | MGnify/ENA primary metagenome ERZ1673742 (study PRJEB41218, sample SAMN15661774) | gut metagenome | host: Homo sapiens | place: Canada: London | collected 2015-08-20/2019-03-30 | study: EMG produced TPA metagenomics assembly of...
ACGTCAAGTTCGCTCGTTCAGGCGGTCTTTCCGAGAGTGAGATTTTCAGCAAGCATATCTTCAAGAATGCTGCAATCCCCATCATTCACGGTATCCCGGGCACGGTTCTGTTCGCACTTGTCGGCGCGATCATCACCGAACGCGTTTACGTTGTTCCCGGCGCAGGTAACCTGCTCACCACGGCTATCAACATGTACGATAACAATGTTATTGTTGGTTTGACTCTGTTCTACGCGCTGCTGTCGATTGTTGCCATCATTCTCGGCGACCTCCTCATGACGCTCGTTGACCCGAGAATCTCCTTCGTACAGAAAGCGAGGTAATAGAAATGGCTTCTGAATTGGTAAATGTCAGCGATCTCGGTATGAAAGAGGAAGAGTTGTTTTCCCGCTGTGACAGCAACATCGACTCCGAAAAGATTACCGCGCCGCGTTACTCCTATTGGCATTCGGTTTTCCGTGTGTTCTTCAAGAAAAAGATAAACATCGTTGTTCTTGCCATTCTGGCGTTCATCATTATCTTTTCCTACATTTATCCGATTTTCTCCGGATATGATGCATACGCAAACCTGCTCGACTCAACCGCAAAGCATTTGAGTCCCGCAAAGGCGATCGACAAATGGGGCTTCAGCCTGCATACCATTCTTGGTACCGGCGGTGCCGGCCAGTCCACTTTCGATGCAATTTGGCACGGTGCGGAGATTTCTCTCTCCCTTGCATTTGTCTGCGCACTTATCAACATGACTATCGGCGTCACCATCGGCGCACTTTGGGGTTTCTCCAAAAAAGTCGATGCCGTCATGATGGTTGTCTACAACATTATCGGCAATGTTCCGTACATTTTGCTGATTTCCGTTCTTGTTATGTTGTTCACCGCGAGCTTCTGGTCCATGGTTTTCGCAATGACGATCACCGGTTGGATAGGTATCGCATACTTCATCAGAACGCAGGTTGTCATCATCCGCGACCGCGAATATAACCTTGCATCGAAGTGCCTCGGTACTTCCACCGTTCGCATTGCAATGAAAAACATCCTCCCGTTCATGACCTCCGTCATCGTTACAATTGCAGCTACCGAGATTCCTTCTTACATCTCCTACGAAGTCTTCCTGTCCTACCTCGGCATGGGTCTTTCCGAGATGTCCCTTGGTAAGCTGATCCAAGCTGCACAGAGCGCGATGGTCACCCCGGGTTGGGAAGTCGAGTTCTGGAGCCCCGTTCTGTTGGCATCCATTATCACGATTATCCTGTATGTTGTCGGTCAGAACCTGGGCGATGCATCCGACCCGAGAACGCACAGATAAGAGGACACCGCTATGGAAGAAAAGAAAGTATTGTTATCCGTTAAGGATCTTGAAGTCGAATTCCGCGTTCGCGGCAGAATTCTGACAGCTATCCGCGGCATCTCTCTGGATATTTACGAAAACGAATCGATCGCAATCGTTGGCGAATCCGCTGCGGGTAAATCCGTATTCACGAAAACCTTCGCAGGTATGCTCGATGATAACGGCTATGTCAGCAACGGTTCCATCGTTTTCAATGATCCCGAACTTGCCGAAACAACAGTTCCCAACACCCCCGAGGTCAAGGCGCGCATTAAGTCCATTCATGCAAAGCTGAATGCAGCATCTCGCTATGAAAACGGTGCCGCAATCTACCGCCGCATCAATGAGCTTAAGCAGGACAGGATCCGCAGGTCCAGCCTCAGCGAGGCAGAGGCTGAACAGCTCGATACCCGCATTGAGGATCTGAGATTCCGCAGAGCCGAGACTTATAACCTCAAGCTCACAATTGACCCGTCCAAGGAGAAAGATCGCCTTAAGGAGCTTTCTCACAGCATCAAAAAAATGGACGAGGAACTGAAGCAGCTTGAAGATGAGCGCAAAAAGACCATTGCCGCACATAAGCAGGCAATGAACAACGATGTTGCGTACAACACCCAGTTCAAGACCGAAATGGCTCAGCTTACCGCTCAGTACAGAGAGGCATGTGCTCAGCCCGTTTCCGCAGACAAAATTGCGCGCAACGAGATTATCGCAAAAGAAATTTATCTGTCCGTCGGCAGATACAATGTTGCAAAACGCATCAAGGCGATTAACGACCTTGTAAAGGTTGTTCGCAACGCAATGAAAAACGGTCTCGACCTTAACGATGACGCAACAAGAACCGATGTATTCGATGATGTCGCTTTCCGCGTCAGGTTCCTTGACGAGAACGAAGAACGCATCCACGGTACCTGCGTTATCAACCTTGCAAAGCTTAAATATGCAAAGGACTGGACCCGTATCCGCGGCAGAAGAATCGCAACCGTTTTCCAGGATCCTATGACATCGCTCAACCCGATCATCACCATCGGCAAGCAGATTTCCTCCATCATTATGAAGCATCAGGACTGCTCCGAGGTTGAAGCACGTGCGCGTGCAATCGAGATGATGCGTAAGGTCGGCATCCCCAATGCTGAAAACCGTTACGACGATTATCCCTTCCAGTACTCCGGCGGTATGCGTCAGCGTATTGTTATCGCAATTGCGCTTTCCTGCCAGCCGAAGATCCTCATCTGCGACGAGCCTACCACTGCGCTTGACGTTACCATTCAGGCACAGATTCTCAAGCTCATCAAAGATTTGCAGAAAGAATTCAATTACACGATCGTTTTCATCACGCATGACCTCGGTGTTGTTGCAAATGTTGCCGACCGCGTTGCAGTTCTTTATGCAGGACAGATTGTTGAAGTCGGCACGACCGAAGAGGTCTTCTATGACCCGCGTCATCCGTACACATGGGCACTGCTCTCCTCATTGCCGCAGCTTGCACAGCGCGACACCGAGCTGTTCTCAATCACCGGTACGCCGCCTTCTCTCTACAATAAGATTGCGGGCGATCCCTTCGCACCGAGAAATCCTTATTGTTTGAAAATCGATGTCGTCAAAGCTCCGCCGATGTTCAAGATCACGGAAACTCACTATGCAAAGACTTGGCTGCTTGATCCCAGAGCGCCCAAGATCGACAAGCCTGCCGCGATCGACAACATCCACGACAAGATGATTAAAGCGTTCAATATTTAATGGGAGGGTAGAACTGTGGAACATAAAGAAAAAATTACCGCAAAAGAGGGTAGGGTTGCCCATCTGCCCGAAAAAGCTCCTGTTGATGCAAGCGGCAAGGAAGTTCTCCTTTCGTTGAAAAATGTTGACATCACCTTCGGCAAAGGCGACAATGCCGTGCGTGCGGTCAAAAACGCTTCTTTCGACATTTACAAGGGTGAAACGTTCTCTCTCGTCGGCGAGTCCGGTTCCGGTAAAACCACGATCGGCCGTGCCGTAATTCGTGTCAACCCCTGCGCCGCCGGTGAAATTTATTACAAGGGCGTTCGCATCTCCGGCAAGATTCCCCATTCACTGGACCGCGAAGTTATCCGCAACATCCAGATGGTTTTCCAGGATCCCGCCGCATCTCAGAACGAGCGCGCAACCGTTGACTACATTATCTCCGAAGGCCTCTATAACTTCCACCTCTTTGAAAATGAGGCGGATCGCGTGAGGAAAGTCGAGGATATCATTCAGGAAGTCGGTCTGCTCCCCGAGCATTTGACCCGCTATCCGCATGAGTTCTCCGGCGGACAGCGTCAGAGAATCGGTCTTGCAAGGGCAATGGTCATGGATCCCGAGCTTGTTGTTGCAGACGAACCTATTTCCGCACTGGACGTTTCCATCCGTGCACAGGTTCTGAACCTGCTCAAAAAGTTCCAGCGTGAGCGCGGAACGACCTATCTGTTCATCGCTCATGACCTTTCGATCGTTCGCTTTATCTCCGATCGTATCGGCGTTATCTACAAAGGCGACATCGTTGAAGTTGCAACCGCAGAAGAACTGTTTGACTTCCCGATGCATCCCTACACCCGCTCTCTGATTTCCGCGATCCCGATTCCGGATCCGAATCTTGAGAAGCACAAAGTGCTGTTCAGCTATGATCCTTCACAGCATGATTACAGCGAGGATAAGCCCGAGCTTACCGATATCGGCCATGGCCACTTCGTTTTCGGCAACAAGAAAGAAATCGAAGAGTATAAGCGTCTCCGTGAGGAGGGAACTCCCATCAAGAGCGTTACCATTGCCGGCGTTAATGCTCCTGCGGATGCAAAAACTGCCGAAAAGCAGCTTGAAGAGAAAAAAATCGAGGGTTCAATCCTTGATACACCGCTGCACGATACCGGCAGCTTCTGGCTTGCGTTCCTTTCCTTCTTCCTTGCCATCCCCGGCTTGATTGCGGGTGCGATTTTCAAAAAGCACAACTATATCCGCAATTACAAGAAGTGCAAGAAGGGCGCGATTGCCGGCCTTATCACAACGGCAGCAATTATTGTCCTGTTCGGACTTATGCTGATAATTTCTATCCTGTAATCGGACTTTAAAAAAGGACGGCGGACTGAATTCAGTATGAGGCGAACAGCAAAAGAAAAAAGTCTTCCGAGGCCAAAGCCGGTACAACGCATTGAAGTGTCGGATAAACATACCGCGTTGCGAATTGTGTGTTTCGTGATTTGCATCCTGTTTGCGGTTGTTGCGATGTCATATGCGGTGTACCGGCTTGTTACAAGGCCGAGCGGATGGACAACGATCAAAGCGGCTGTTACCGGTGAGGATAACTGCACCGATGAACTGCTGCTTCAGTATGATATTGGCCTGCGCGACGATATTTCCACAACGACTGAATATAAACAATTGGCGGAAATGTATTCAAATTTGTGCAGCGAGGCCTACCGCATATTTCAATCAGACGAGGAATATTTCGGCGCGGATGATGCACCGGCAGCAAACCTCGCTTATTTGAATAAACACCCGAACGAGGTTGTGACGGTTGATTCCGCGTTGTATTCGGCATTTGAGCTGATTCGAGATAACGGCAGCAGATATCCGTATCTTGCGCCCGTTTATACGGAATACAAAGGGCTCTTCTCCTGCGAAAACGACAGTGAGGCCGAGGAATTTGACCCGATGCTTAATTCGGAAGTACGCGGGTTTGTTGATGAAACGCTGACGTATGTAAATAATCCCGATGCAATCGACATTGAGCTCCTGGGTGAGAATAAACTTCGACTTAATGTTTCGGACGAATACGCCGACTTTGCATCTAAAAACGGTATCGAAGAATATCTGGATTTCTTCTGGCTGAAAAATGCATTTATCGTTGATTACATTGCAGAACATTTGGCCGAAAACAGCTATATTCACGGAACAATAACGACGTATGACGGTTATACGCGGCATCTCGGCGGAGCGGGCATGGCCCTGTCAATGAATTTTTATGACGAGGCCGACGGACGCGGAATCCCTGCGGCGCAGATGGATTTTAGGACGGCGCGCAATGCTGTTTATTTCAGGAATTATGAAAATTCCGATATGGACACGATGCATTTTTACATCTATTCGAACGGTGAAGTCCGCAATCCGTTTGTTGATCCTAAGGACGGACTTTGTAAGGCGTCAAAAAGCGATCTGCTGATGTATTCGGACGAACTCGGTTGTGCGGAAATTGCGCTTGCGGCCTACGGATTGTATTCGTCGGATTCTTTTGACACCGAAGCGGTGCTTTCGACTGCAAAGCGCGGGGTGAATGCCCTTTACTGCGAGGGAACCGAGGTTTGCTTTACGGAGGCTGAGGCAACTCTTTCGCATTTGTACCAAAATGACGGACTCAGCTATTCAGCGAAACATGTTTCCTGATGGAATTCTAATCGGATTTCAACTGCAATACGAAATATACGGATTATCAAGGCTTGCCGCAAGGCAGGCCTTTTGATTATTGCCTGAAAGGAAACGGAGGAGATGAACGGGAAATGAAAAATGAAAAAAGCGCAGCGAACTGAATTCACTGCGCTGGTGACCGGTAGGGGAGTCGAACCCCTGCTGCCGCCGTGAGAGGGCGGTGTCCTAGGCCACTAGACGAACCGGCCAAACTTGATTGCGTTGCTTATTATACCAAAGCAATCAAGAAAATGCAACCCCGAAGAAGCTTGAAATGAAGATATATTTAACGAACCAAATAAAACACGGATTGAAAATTTCAGGCATGAAGCAGCCGTCGGAAAGTATTTCACGGGAAATAACGTCCGAATCAGCGTTAGGAATATTTCCCGGGAAATCAGTCGCAGCGGGAGAAAGCGGACTTTTATCAGTCGAGCTCAAGATAAATATGCAAGTTCCGACTTAAAGCTCAATATGCTTTTTCACTGTTCAAATGCGGCAATTTATGGTATAATCAGGTTAAGTACCGGTAAAACCTGCTGCTGAGATAAAAATATGCGGATCCGGCCGCCGCTCACTGCTGCAGTTTTTGTCCGGCATGTTTCCGAAAGCGTAAGAATTTGATTCGGGTTCGCTTTAACTGCGGGAAATTCCCGCAGACGGAAAAATCATTATACAAAGGAAGGTATGTTAATGGGAAACATCATTTCCGTGCTGTACATCCTTGCGTTTGCAGGCTGCGGCATACTCACTGCACGTCCGATTTTTGCATCGGATCGCCCGCTGAAGAGGATTCTGTTCGGATTAACTTTCGGACTTGTAATGCTTCTTTGGCTTCCGGTGTTGTTTGCGTTTATTCTCGATTTCACACTTGCTGCGCAGATTCTTGCGCTTGCCGCAGCGGTGGTCATTGCGGGCGTATCAACATTCTTTGCCGTTAAAAAGCAAAAAAACGGCAAAATCAAGTATAAAGCCGCTTCAAAGCGCGACCTTGTTCCGCTGCTGGTCACGATAGTGCCGTTGGTTGCAGTCGGCTGGATACTTCATGCGAATCACACGATAACAAATGCATCGGACGGTTCGCTGCACGTCGGGCAATGCACTTTCGGCGATTTGTGTATGCATTTAAGCTTTATCACAAGCATCAGTGTGCAAAAAACGTTCCCGCCGAACTATTCGCTTCTGCCGGGAACCCCGTTAGGCTATCCTTTCCTGTGCGACAGTGTCAGTTCGACTTTTTATACACTCGGAGCGTCGCTTCGAATTGCGGCAATGCTTCCCGCACTGTACGCTTTTCTTGTTGTTGTGCTGGGTGTGTATTGTTTCTTTGATGAATGGTTCAAAAACACACGCGTCTCCGTGCTTGCGACATATCTTTTCTTTATCGGCGGAGGCTTAGGGTTCGCTTACCTTTTCAACAACAAACAGCTGCTTGCGGGCGAGGGCATAAACCGTTGGCAGGAAATGCTTGAAGGTTTTTACAAAACACCCACCAATCTGCCTGCCGAGGGACTTCGCTGGGTCAATTCAATTGCTGATATGCTTATTCCGCAGCGTGCAACTTTGTTTGGCTGGGCGCTGCTTTTCCCCGCACTTCAGCTTTTGCACAGGGCGGTCATGCAGCGCGAATACAAATGCATAGTTCCGCTCGGTATCATTGCGGGATGCATGCCGCTTGTTCATACGCACAGTTTTCTTGCGATCGGAATTATTTCCGCGTTCCTTTTCGTTGCCGCTCTCGGAAAAATGCTGATGAGCGGTGTTTCCGAAAAACACGAAAAGCTTGCTGTCCGCAATCTCGGACTGTTCGTTTGCTCGGCAATTGTCGGTGCATTGCGAATGATGAATATTCGTGTTGTTACCGAAGGGTTGAATGACAGGTTCACGATCATTGCGGGCACGCTGACTGTTGCTGTTTCCGTTGTTATGCTGGCCCTTGCTCTGCCCAAAAAGAACGCCAAAGGTGAACGGAAGGGATCCGATGACGGCCTTGAAACCGAGCTTGCGACGGAGCTTATGCCAATGTCCAAAGTCACCGAACGCAAATACATATCAGCAGTCGGAATTGCATCGGCGGTTGGTCTTGCGATTTCATCAATGCTGCAGGAAAAAGCATCCGCGCTCGGTTTCGTGCTGCCTGTGTTTATGATTGCAGCAACGATTCTGCTCATTGTTTATAACGGCAAAAAGGCCGGAAGGAAGCCCGCTTCCGATGAGGTGAAGCATGTGCGTTGGTTTGCTCTGTTCGGCGTGATTGCGGTCGTGCTTGCCGCACCGCAGCTTTTCGGATTCACGTTTAAACAGTCCGTGAACAACGACTCGTTCCTGCGTTGGGGATTTAATTGGTGCAATGTCAGTGACAGCTGGCTTTGGTTCTATATCAAGAATCTCGGACTCATTTTCATTCTGATGCCTGTTGCGCTGCTTTCCGAAAAAAAGCAGAACAGACTGTTCTATTACGGAACACTCGTTATATGGCTGCTGTGCGAAGTGCTGATTTTCCAGCCCAACCCGTACGACAACAACAAGCTGCTTTTCGTTTGGTTCGCATTTACCTGCGGCATAGTTGCGAATTATCTCATAACAACATTTGCACGGCCCGTTACAAGACTGGAGCGCGGGAAACGCCGCGTGCTGCGCGGCAAGACCGCCGGTCGCTATCTGCTGCTTGCAATGATGCTTATTGCAATGCTGCTTTCCGGCAGCCTGACTTTGGTGCGCGAATACATCTCGGGCGATCACATTGCATTCGCTGCGGATGCGGACGGGAAGAGGAGCCTGCAATACATTGAAAGCGGTTACGAGGTTGTGCCGGCGGCGCAGGTTGAGCTTGCGGAATGGATAAACACAAATACCGACGAACCCATTGCGGCGGATGCAACCTTCCTGACCGAAAGCAACCATAATAATGCAGTTGCAATGCTCACGGGACGCAACATTTTCTGCGGCTCGGGCTCGTTCCTTGAATACCACGGCGTTAACTATCGCCCGCGCAAAGAGCTTATAAAGCCCATGTTTGAACAGCCCGAAACTTGCCTGCTTCGGTATGCGGCGGAATACGATATTGACTATGTGCTTGTGGGAACACGGGAGCGCGGAAGCTATGCGGTTGATACGGAATGGTTCGATGCAAATCTTCGGGTCGTGTACCGCAATGCGCAGCTGACGGTCTACAAGATTGCGAAATAACAAAGCAAAAGTCCCGTGTTGAAATTTTTCGATGTGGGATGAAAGGAAAACAATAAAAAGAAAACCGTGCGGCAGTGAAATGATTCAAGCCGCACGGTTTTTAAGTTCGGATTCTTTTAAATTCAGATTATTATACCTATGCTGCTCCGTTTCGGCATTGATGACGTGAGCAAAAAAGTGCCGAAGGGGCAAAATGGCAAAAGGGTTTTAAATCAATGCCCGTCAACCATCCTCAGGAAAAAGTAGATGCGTCCGCCGAGGTTGGATTCCCAATGCTGATCGGCGCAGGTGAGAACGGTCAGAAAACGATCGTTCGGAGTGACATGAATCGAATAATCAAGCTCGGTTCGCGCCTGCTGATAGGTTATCCATTCGGAAATCTGTTCGGACGTCATGCTCTCCATGGTTTGCGGATAATTGCAGTTATAGTACTGGGAAGATTGCTCGGCAGAAGCGGGCTTTTCTTCGTACATTGCAAAAACTTCCCAAGTATGCGTTTCGCCGAAAAGGTTCAGCGTCCATAATCTGTTTTTGAATTCACCGTAAGTCGGTGCGTACTCATCCTGAATCTTGTGCAATTGATGCAGCATGATGCCTGCGCGGCGCAGATTATGGCCGGAAATCACCATGTTTTGCGAGGGATAGCCGTAATAAAGATAAATTGATCCGCGTGAGGATGAGTTGCCGCGTGCATCATGGTAATGATAATAAAAATTCGGACCGAACATCACGGGTGCGTCAATATTCGTGCCTTCAAGTTTTATGTAGCCGACGGTATCGGCATTTGTTCGCTCCGCATTTGCGGTCTGTTCGGAATAGCGGAAACTTTTTGCATATTGATCGATTACGGTGTAATTCGAAAGATGACAGCGAAGCTGTTCGACATCTGCCGCATCAACGGAATTCGGCTTTGCGGCATCGCGCAGGATATTTGCCGCCTGAAGCTGAACGGGATCGAGCTGAACATTGCCGCTGAGGTAAGCGGCGAGAAGATCTGCATCGGCGGCGGTTATGCTCCCGTCCATGTTTATATCGCCGAGGATGACCGCTGTGCCGCGTTCCCCGTTTTCAAGCGTATATTCATCACCCGTACGAATTAACGGATCCGCATCCGGTGCAAGCCCGAGTACAAAACCGCCGTCCGCAAGATAAGGGCGCAGCCGCCATGAAGCGGTTTCACTTTCGCAAAAGTCGTTGCTTCCGAATGCGTGGACAGTGCCGTCATCCGACAGCACAAGTGCGTGCCCGAAAGCACAGGCAAAATCCACAACGTTTGCATCATCTTCCGTGAAGGCTTCAGATATGCGCCTTCCGTCCGTGTCGGCAAGTTCACAATCCGTATGCAGCCGTCCCGCATAGTCAACGTAGGCAAAACAATTATTGCCCGCAAAGGCATATTTGCAGTCCGCCGCACCAAAAAGCACCGAAGCTGAGGCATCTGCCGCATTGCTTGCGCAAAGATACAGCCCGCCCTCCGTCCGCGCGGCAAGATTGCTGCCGCATGCGGCAATTGCTGTCAGGCTGTGCCCGGAAAAGACAGAAAGCTCGGGCGTATTGCCGCGGGAATGAATCTTTCCGCTTGCTTCAACCGCAATGAAAAAATCGCTGCCCGCTGCGATAAGGCGGATATTATTCAAATCACCGGTGTTGAGCATTTCGCTGTAGAGTTGAGCTTCGGCATCGGATGCCGCTGCGGATTCGGTTCGCGCACCGATGGCAATGACTCTTCCGTCGCCGGAAAGTGCATACACAATTTCGCTGCTGCAGCAAACGGCGGTTATGTCGTTAAGCTTTGCCGATTCCTGCCGAAGCGCATCACTTCCGGAACAGAGCAATCTGCCCTCTTTAGTCAGTCCGACGGTAAAGGCAGGCGCGGCGGCAATTGCCTTGACATCGCGCCAATCATAGCAATAAGCCTGTCCGTTATTGTAACCGATATATGACATAAGCCCGACGGAGGACAGCCCGAACGAAAGGCCGTCTCCTGCCGCGACTGCACCGCACGGTACGGACGAAAGCTCGCTCGGCACGGGAAGAGGTGCGGGTGTTTCGGGCGTCGCCGAAGGTGTTTCGGAGGCGGGCACAGCAGGGGGCTCGGGCGGGACGGGGTTCGACTCTTTTTTTAAAGACAGGCAGACGATAAGCGCAGCGGCAAGAAGAATTGCGCCTGCCGCAATCAATATGCCGCGTCGTCCGATTTTTTTCACAAACCCACCTGCGGGGACAATGTTTCGGTGATTCGTATCTTTTTTTATTTTTTTCATGTAAGTTCCTCGGTTTTTATTGGATTGCACCCAAACTCGAATTGTTCAAAACCAATCCCAAATCGTGCGTGACGGCATCAAAAATGCGAACCGCGCTTTTTTTCGACTGCTGCGGCATACCGCACGGCATCGCGCACGGCATCGAAAGGCGAGTCGGCTGCTGCAAATATCTCATTGCGTAAAGACAAAAAGAGTTCAGAATCATTTGCGGCAAAGGCAATTGCTTCTGCGGTCAGTTTCCCGTTGCCGGTAAAATTCCGCCCGACAAGGCTTCGCGCCTGCGCAGCGTCGCCGGTGATGAGCCGTTTGAGATTAAAAACATCGTTCAAATTGATTTCGTCACCGTTTGCCGAACGAAAACTCTCCGTATCGGCGGGCGGAATTTTCGCGTTGCGCGGGCAGGCATATTGGCAAATTTCACATCCGATAAAAGTTTTCTGCATGGCGCGAACGCTGTCCGGATGCTGCGCGGTTTCCATTTGCAGCCGCATACAGCGTTCGGTCGTCAATCCGTTTTCGGATATTGCACCGGTGGGGCACGCGTTCATGCAGAGGGAGCAATTGCCGCATTCGCTTTGCCGAGTGTTCAACGAGGGAAGGACGGTCAGCAATTCGGAAAGTGTTTCGGGCGGAATTTCCCGAACCGCAAACGTAAGAAGAACGATCCGCGTTCCGAATTCGGGCAGTGCAATCAATGAGTTGCGGCATTTAATGCCGATGCCTTCCGCTTCAAGCTGCATTTTGACGGGAATATCGGTTTTTTCGACGTGAATTCCCGCAGCGGTCAGGGCTTCCGCCAGTTTTTTTGCACTGTGATAAGCGCGGTTGGATGCAATGTAGTATGCAGGTATACGTTCGTCAGCCGTAAACGGCGCATAGGGGTACACAAGCACCGCAATGCTGTTTGCCCATGGATATGCTGTCGGAGCATCGGCGATAAGATTGAACCGATTGCGGCCGAGGTCAAATTTGCGCGGCGTTGTAAAAAACACCTGTAAGAATCCGTAATCGGCGGCTGCCGTTCGGAAAACAGTCCGCAAATCGCAGGGGGAAACAGCGTGGGGAGTGGGTGCTGACGGCATACGGTGCGCTCCTTTCTGTTCGATTTAATCCGTTTTGCGGTCGGTTCAATATGCGGACGGATTCCTCTTTCGTCCGTAAATTGCAGCAGCCAAACACGCAGACGGGCGGATGAAGAATATATGTCAATTGTACCATACGATACCAATATCGGCAAGAGGGAACGGAAAACGAAGAATGAAACAGAAAGCGAAACCTGTTCAAATTGAACATAATAATATATTTAACGGAAAACGGCAAAAGCGCGGGATAATCGGGTCATTTCACGATAACACAAGTGAAAGAAAAAATAAGGAGATACAACCATGGACACGAAAGAAATCAATGCAGCCGTTAAATGCGCAGTGGAAACAACGCAGCAGCCGCCCTCTTTTTTCATTCACGGTTCATCCGTGTTTGCACTGGAAACCGAGGCAGTTAAAACCGCAGAGACGCTGAAAAGATGCGAAAACATGTTTTTTCGCGGAATCGTTAAGTATTTTTTAATCAAAATGCCCTATTTTTCGGATATGGCAGGTTCGGAAAAATTCCTTGCACGGCTTGACGAGAGCATGAACACAGCGGCGGACTTTTACAGCGAGTTCAAAGGTGTTGTGATAATTGAACTTTCGGAGGAATGGGCAAAGAAAGGCATCAACGATGCGTTCTCATGCCTGCCGGGCTATATCGGAATGCATAAATGCATTTCGTACATTGTCATTATTGAAGCGGAAAAGGAGTCGGCATCGATTGACGATATGAGGAGAGCTTTGAACGGAAGCACGATTTGGATCGATATACGCATGAAAACGGCGGAAATAGGGCAGTGCATAAATCTTTTCTTCAAAACGGCGAAGGAAGTCGGAATTACCGTTTCGGACGCCGCTTCAAAAGAGCTTAAAAAAACACTTGAAAATGCCGATGTTTCCGTTTTGCCGCTTGATCAGGTTGTTCTTCGAACGGTGCAGCAAATAAAGCTGAACAAACAAGTCAAGAACGCCAACCCTGTTATTGAAGCGCGCGATTTGGATATAATGCCTCAAAAAAGGACGTGTGAAAGGCGAGGCCGCATCGGATTTTCTGCAAAGGAATAAGGAGGAACACAATATGCTGAGTGATGGATTGAAGTATCAGGATTCAAGGATGGCGACTTGCGAAGAGATGAAGCAGGATCTTGCGCCGTTCGCATTGCATGATGCGGCTGCAAAGTCCAAGGGCGGGCCGGTGCTGCTGTGCGACGGCGACACGGTTTATACGGATCCGAGTGATTCGCATTCGCTGATAGTCGGGGATACGGGTTCAATGAAGACGCTGCGATTCGTGCTTCCTCTCATTTATTCCTGTGCGGCGGCGGATGAATCAATGGTTATTGTTGACCCGAAGGGCGAGCTTGCGCGGAAATCCGAAAGTTTTCTTTCCGCGAAGGGCTATAAAACAGTTATCATCAACATGAGGGATCCGCAGCGTTCGCCCGACACATGGAACCCGATGGGGGTTATAGAGAGGGCGCACAAAAGCGGGGAAGAGGGGCAGCAAAAGGCCGTTTTGCAGCTTAATGATATGCTGAACGACATTTTCTTTCGAAGAGTCGATACAAAGGATCCCTATTGGAACGAGTCCGCAGGGCAGCTTGCTCTGGGCATATGCCTGCTGCTTCTTGCATTGGGCGAAAAGCTGAACATGAAGAATCTGCTGAAATGGCGATATGAAAAGCTTGCCGACGGAACGCTTGATAAATGCTTCCGAAATCTGCCGACGGACGGCGAGATCTACCAAAACCTTGCGGGTTATTTGGGTATGACGGCCGAGAGCACAAAGTCCTGCATAAGGTCAACCTTTGATCAGCTTGTGCGCGTGTTCAAGTCCGCACCTGCACTGACTGAGATGCTGAATGATACGTCATTTGATATTGAACGGATTGGGGAGGCAAAAGCGGCGGTTTTTGTCGTCATCCCGGATGAAAAAACAACCTTTCATTTTCTGGCGACGCTCTTTATCAGCCAGTGTTACACAACCTTGCTTGAAACAGCGGAAAGGCACGGCGGGTCGCTGCCGCGAAGGACGAATATCATCCTTGAGGAGTTTTGCAACCTGCCCGCACTCGGCGATATCGTTCCGATGATCACGGCGGCAAGGAGCCGCAATATTCGGCTGCATATGGTCATTCAGTCGTACGGACAGCTTGTTGAAAAGTACGGCGAAAACGTGAGCCGCGCCATTCTCGACAACTGCGGAAACATGGTCTATCTGCATACGCGTGAAATGGATTTTTTGACGTATATAAGCAGACTTGCGGGGAACAACGAGTACGGAAGACCGCTGATTTCAACATCACGTCTGCAAAGGCTGCAAAAAAACGAAACCATTATCTTCCACGGCAGATGCTGCCCGTATCTTGCAGAGGATGTTCCGCTGATTTTTGATTATCCGATAAAATTGGGGACGGAGCTGCGCTCTGCGCCGCAAAAACCGAAGAAAGAAAAAAAGCGCAGGCGAATCGGGGATGTATTGAAGCCGCCCGAACTGAGCGGAGACACCGATGCATGGGACTGGTCGTAAAAGCGGTGCAGCGGATATTGAAAATATATTAGCCGTTGCTGCCGGGAAAAAGCAATTTTTCCCGATAAATAAAGTGTAAGGGAAAAACGAATGCAAAAGCGTTTGATGCGCGGGCGGCTGACGCCGAAACGTACAGCGCATGAGCGTTTGAAACACTCCCGGACCGAGGGACATGCTTTCTTCCCGCGGGCGATGAAAATATATCATTGAAAACCGTGGGGAAAAAACAAAAAAGCCCGATAAAGTAAATGAAGAGTGAGCAGAACTGAAAACTCACTGAAAACACAGAAACCGAAAGGAGAAAACTAAAATGGCAAGAACAGGACAAGCTTATTCAACAGCAATTGCGGACAGCATCAACGCCTTCCTTAAGGAGGACAAATGGCGTTTCGACTTTGACAGCGAGCGCGGCAGGTTCATTTTCAACCTCAGCCTGAGCTGCAAGCTCAAATCGGTTCGGTACATTGTTGATGTGCGCGAGAAAGACTATCTTATCTACGTTTTTTCACCTCTGGGCCCGGATAAAGGCGATGCCGCAACAATGAAACGCACGGCGGAGTTCCTGACACGAGCGAACTACGGACTTGTTTTCGGCAACTTCGAAATGGACATGCACGACGGCGAAATTCGCTACAAAACCTTCGTTCCGTGCGGCGGAGAAGCCCCTTGCGCCGATGTTATCCGCCGCAGCATATATGTGCCGGCAATGATGCTTGACAGGTACGGCGACGGCTTGCTGAAGGTGCTGTATTCGGACATTGACCCCGAAAAAGCTTGCAGCATGTGTGAAAATGACCTGAGAGACGGCGCGGACGACGACACCGAAGAATCGGGCAGCACGAACGACAGTACGGCAGACATCCTGTCGAGGCTTTCGGCACATTTTTCAAGCGATACAAGCGATACAGAGGATGAATAATCCGTTTCGAAAAGAACCTTTATCAGCGTCGCCTTAAAATGATGCCTGCAACGATACCGAGCAGCGCAATGCCGGCGCAGATAAGCACAAGCGTCCCGAAACTTGTCGTTTTGGCGGAGCTTGCTCCTTCCGCAAATGCCGTTGCACAGCACAGCGCGGAAATGACGGCCGCAAAGCAGCCGATGAATGAAAAGAAATTGCGTTTCCTCATGTTTGTTTCTCTCCTTGTGTTCCCAACCCGCACGTTCAACTTCATTCATCGTCTGCGAGCGGCAATTAACAGATTCAGCTTTGCTGAAAGCAGAACCCGAGCTCAAACAGCTTCATATGCATTATAACACTTAACCGACACATAATCCACAGCAAGTTTAATAAACACTTCAAACAGCATACCGATTCCAAGTTCATATCAGCCGATGCCCCCTTGCCGAATGCGCAGGGGGTATTTTTATGTAATCGTCCGGCAGGAAATAGTTGTTGACAGGAAATGCGCCCGCGTATTATATATTTATTTGATTTGTTGAACAGCGGTTGACTTTTTAATAAAATTTTTATATTATTGACCTGCACATGCAGCGCGCGGGTTCGATACGCGCTGATGAATGTGTGGGGGAATTTCATAAAACAGACTGCATCTTTTTGCGGTCGGTATGTGCCGACTGCAAATCAGGTGTTTTTTGTGTATCGAATTATGAAATATGAAAGGGACTTGCGGGACTCCGTAAGTCAACGGTTCTTAATGTCATGAACGAATTTGTCCTCACTTGCTGTTCAACTGCAGACCTTCCCAAGGAACGATTCGAACAGCTCAAAGTTTCCTATGTTTGCTTCAACTACACGATTGACGGAGTTACGTATCCGGATGATCTCGGGCAGAGCATCCCGTTCGACGAGTTTTACCGCCGCATGGCGGAAGGCGCAATGACGTCCACTTCGCAGGTGAACATGGATCAGTATTTGCAATTTTTTGAACCCTTCCTTGCAGAAGGAAAGGATGTTTTGCATGTTACTCTGTCCTCCGGAATTTCGGGTTCGTTTAATTCCGCATGCGCGGCAGCACAGGTTTTGCGCGAAAAATATCCCGAAAGAAAGCTTTATATCGTCGATTCTCTCGGTGCATCATCGGGGTACGGACTTATAATCGATAAGATGGCGGAGCTTCGCGATTCCGGCATGAATATAGACGCGCTTCATGACTGGGTGGAGGAACACAAGCTTAACATGCATCATTGGTTCTTCTCAACCGACTTGACATATTATGTGCGCGGGGGAAGAATTTCGAAATCTGCCGGATTTATCGGCTCGATTCTGCATATTTGCCCGCTGTTGAACTGCGATGATTTGGGCAGGCTTACTCCGCGCGCCAAGATACGCACGAAAAAGCGCGCAATTAACGAAATCGTTCAAAAAATGGTCGAGAATGCGGAGAACGGACTGGATTATTCCGAAAAGTGCTTCATTTGCAATTCAGCTTGCTATGACGATGCACGTGCGGTTGCGGATCTTGTTGAAGCGACTTTCCCGAAGCTTAACGGCAAGGTGCTGATAACTTCAATCGGAACAACCATCGGAAGCCACACGGGTCCCGGAACCGTTGCGCTGTTTTTCTGGGGAAAGAAGCGCGTTGACTGAATTTGATAACGGCTTTTAAAACAAAACGCATTGCCGCAAACAGGGGCAATGCGTTTTATCTTTTTCGTCAATAATTTTATGCAGCACAAAATGCGTTATGCACAAGGGTTTCGGCTTTTATGAAAGGAGCAGCTCTTTCACGCGAACTGCGGCTGCCACGTTGAATTCACATCTTGTATCCACCTGGTAATCAACGCATGCGCTTCGGATTATTTCGGGCGCTGCGTCAACGTTTTCGGCAGCAAGCAAAGCCGTTACAATACGAACGAATTCGTTAAGCTGCAAAACGGGCAGATCAACGACTACTTCAAAAAGACTCGGGAGCACGGGTGATTTTGAACAGGCCGCAAGCAAAACATTCATCGGCAGCAAAGGTTCTGTCACCGTTTCGCATGTATCCTCCCGCAGCTCATCGCAGAGGAGCATGAATTTGAGCGGCTGACAACGCAATTTTGCAAGCAAATCAATGCAATTCAGGCTGCCGTTGAGTGTGTAAACAAGGCGGAGCTGGGGCAATTCGTCCGTCAGCTCAAGCATCATGGTCGTTTTGCCCATTCCCTGCTGCCCGCAAAGAAGCATCGGATGTGCGCTTTCGTCCCGCATAAATGCAATCGCATTGTTCAACAGTATACGGTATTCCGCGTCCATCAGCGGAACAAAATCGCCCGCACGCAGCTCGTGAAGCGGTTTCAGCGCACCGTCAAAGATGAAGTTTCGGTATTTGAGGAAGATTCCGCTTCCGTACGAAGAGTGAAAATTCCAAAGGTCGTTCACAAGCTCGGACCAATCATCAGACTCGAGAAAACGCCGATACATGCCTTCAAGAGCAACGTCCGCATAATAACTGTCGCGAATGCCGAACTCACCGTATTGCCACACGGGCGGCGGGAATTCGGTTTTTGCAGGCGACTGTTTGGGTTTGAATTCACGGGGCATGGGTGCAACGGGGGCGCCGCCCCACGCAGCGGAGGCAATCACGGAGGCGGCATCCTTTGAATTCTTTTTTTGCTTTTGTTCCGTGCAATTGCAAATTATGGAGTGCAAAACGTTTTCATCTGCCTCCGAAAGAGTTTTCAGCGCGGAAAGCTCAAGCTGCATTGCGTGAATGACGGCATCGTCCGCCTTTCCGGAAGCAGCGGCACATGAAAACACGTTGTCGGTCAGCAACACCGTATCAAGAATGTAATCGTGCCAGATATTGCCGCTTACTCTGCGTGCGCCGCAGCAAACAAGCTCCGAAGTCAAAGCGGAAAGTGCGTCCGCAGCGTTTTGCACGTTGCCGATATCGGCAAAGCGAAGAAGCTCGGAAAGTTTTCCGAGGGGACGAGTGAGCAGTTCGTTTCGGAAAATTGCAAGCCGGGCAATTGCAGCGGACAGCGTGCGAATGTTTTCCTCAGTTTGTGTGCAATCCATTTTTGCTGCCTTTCTGTAAAAAATGAAGCGTTTGCGCCGCAGACTTACCAAGCGATAAGGTGCAGAATATTTTGATCAAGCACGATGAAAGCTCCGAGAATCGCCGTGTAAATCGCAAAACCCCAGAGTGAGTGCTTTGTGATGAGTTTTATCATGAAACGCACCGCAAAATAGCCCGAAACGGCGGCAGCGGCAACGCCGAGCACGACCGAAAGCCAGTTTATGTTTGCTGCGCCTGCGCTGACCGCACCGGGAATTTCAAGCACCGCACCGCCGAGAATTGCCGGAATCGAAAGCAGAAAACTGAATTCCGCAGCGTCTTCTTTTTTCATGCTGCAAAGCGTTGCGCCCGTTATGGTTGAACCCGATCTTGAAATGCCGGGCAGGATGGCAACGCCTTGAACAAAACCGATAAACACCGCATGATACCACTTCATTGAAGGAACGGTAAGTTTGCATTCGACTTTCTGACGTATAAAATCGCAGAGCACAAGCAGCGCCGCCGTGAAAAGGAAACAGAAGCCGAGCAGACTGCCTTCGTTCGCCGCATCGATGACATCTTTGAATACGAGTGCCATAACCGCGGTTACGAGTGTCGCAACGATCATCCAGATCCAATACTTTGCCTGCTTTACCGGGTGGAGCAGCATTTCAATGATGCGTTTGCGGTAAACAACAAGCACCGCTGCCAAAGTGCCGAGATGCAGCATGACGGTGAAGAAAAGTCCGCCGTCCGATATGCCGAAGATTTTTTGAAGCAGCAGGAGATGACCGCTGCTTGAAATCGGAAGAAATTCGCAAAGTCCCTGAACAAGGCCCAGGATAATTGCAATAAAAGCGTTCATTTTTTGTTCGCCCCCGAACAGCGGAGGCTCTCCCTTCAACTTTGTTTGCAGACCCACAAAACCTGTCGAATTGCCGAATCGGAAAAAACGGCTTAATCAACACAGGCTGCAATGAAATTATATTTATTTTTTTCGAAACGATTCGATTTACGGCGAAAAAAGGTTGAATCTTCATCCTTTTTCGCGAAAATAAGCTTAAACCGGCGTTTTCTTCGGAAGGCTGTCAATCTGACAGGAACTCCCGATTTTTATGTTTGACGGTTGAAAACCGTGAAATCAATAATAGCGGGGTCCGGAATTCCATCCGTTGTCAAACGCAAGAATAAGACCGGCGTACACGAAAATCATAAGAAGGGTCAGAACTGCACCGATTACAATTCCCGCAATTGCAAGGCCGCGTCCTTTTTCCGAACGTTTATTGCATTGACAAAGTCCGACAATGGACAGAATAAGTCCCACGATGCCGGGCAGGCCGAAAAGAAGGATGTTAGAAATAATTGCAGCGCAGGAAAGCGAGAAGCCTGCAATGCTGAGTCCGTTATAATTTGCGGAAGGCGCGCACGGCGTGCAGTCCTGCTGCGGCGGGGTGTAGTTGAATTGATTATACCACGACTGCCGCGAATTCTGCTGCGAGTCCTGCTGTGAGTCCTGCTGAAAATCCTGCTGCGAATTCTGCTGCGAGTCCTGCTGTGAATTCTGCTGCGAGTCCTGCTGTGAATCCTGCTGAGCAGAACTTTGATCATTGCCTTGGGTGAAGCTGTTCAACTGAGCACCGCAGTTGGGGCAGAACGATGCGTCTGCATCGAGGATGTGGTTTCCGCAATTTGGGCAAAACATTTTTTGTTCCTCCGTGTTTGAATTGAATTCGAGTCACATGCAATGTGATTTAAATTCAATAATATTATACAGCACACACAGGGGATTTTCAAGGGGGCGGGGCATATGTGCAAATGAAAGGGGCTTTTAAACGAACCCCGTTTCGACGCAGCCTCTTGACAACCGTATATTACGGATTTAGAATATCCCTGCGGGGTAACCGCAGTTTCCGAAATCGCAATTTTTCGGACAAAAGGAACATCGGCTTCCGCTTTTGCTGACAAAATTTTTGGGAGGATTTTGCGGTATCGCGGCGGCATTGCTGCTGACGGGAAAAGCAGAGCGGCGGAGAAAGCTCAACGTTCCCGAATCGGCAATCAATCTGTTGTCGAAGACAAAACACATATTAAGTAGCGTTTGAATTTTTAGCTTGAAGAAGGGCTTTTGCTTTTTCATACTTTTTGCGCCGCGCGGCAAGCTGCTCCGCATCGATTTCGGAACAGCCCGCATAACGTGTTTCGTCCGAATTATGCGCAATGTCCGCAAGTTTGACGCGGACTGCTGTCGGATTGCTGCGGATTGCCCGGATGTAATCGAAATAGTCAATGCCGTCTTTATGCGTCAGCAGTTTTAACACATCGATAACAGCCGACGGAAATTCGGATTCAAGTTCAGAGAGTGTTATGTCCGTGTCCTCTGCAACGTCGTGAAGAAGTGCTGCGCAGACCGAAATTTCATCGGGCATTTGTTCCGCAAGATGAATGGGGTGAAAAATATAAGGCACGCCGCATTTGTCAACCTGCCCGGCATGGGCAGCGTATGCAATACGCATTGCCTTATTGGTGAGGAGGGTGTAAATCACGGTTCAAACGATCCTTTCGGATTTCAGTGTAACTCAGCATATTCAAGCTGAACATGAGTGCAAAAACACAAAAAACTCTCGAAACCTTCGAGAGTTTGGAGCGGGAAACGGGGCTCGAACCCGCCACCTCCGCCTTGGCAAGGCGGCGCT
>ERZ1673742.1479-NODE-1479-length-21375-cov-5.338368_pt1 | contig 21375 bp, 12 predicted proteins | sample MGYA00580208_ERZ1673742 | MGnify/ENA primary metagenome ERZ1673742 (study PRJEB41218, sample SAMN15661774) | gut metagenome | host: Homo sapiens | place: Canada: London | collected 2015-08-20/2019-03-30 | study: EMG produced TPA metagenomics assembly of...
CCATAAATAACTTTTATTATTACTTCAAATCAGGTCAAACGAAAAAGTTTTTTCATATTATGTCGTATGATTTACGCGTACGACGATTTATTGAACGACCTTAAAACAAGAAAAAATTATTTTTCAATCGGACAAAGCGTGTTTTCGCGCGAAATTTTCGCATTTGTTAAAGGACGGGGAAATCCGCACTCGCTCATATTCGGCGGGATTCACGCAAGAGAGAGCGTTACCGCCGACGTCGTAATGCGGCTTTACGATAATTACGACGAAAGTTTGCCGGCGATTTGTTTCGTGCCGCTTGTAAACCCGGACGGCGCGATGCTTGTGAAATATTCGCTTGACGGGGCGGAGTTTTCGTCGCGCGAATTTTTGAAACTGGTGAATAATAATTCAACGGATTTTTCAAAGTGGAAAGCAAACGGGCGGGCGGTAGACCTCAACGTAAACTTTGACGCGGACTTCGGAAAAGGCGAAAGCAACGTGTTTTATCCCGCGCCCGAAAATTACGTCGGTGAGCGTCCGTTTTCCGAGCCCGAAACGCTTGCCATGAAAAAATTGACTGAAAAATTCGGCTTCAAAGCGGCGATGTGTCTGCATACAAAGGGAAATCTTATCTATTATGGCTATAAAAAATTGAAATGTTATAAAAATTATGTTAAAATGATTGCAGCCGCAACCGGACTTCCCGTCGTGACTAGCGACGGTAGCGCGGGTGGCTACAAGGACTGGTTTTTGAAAAACGGCTTTGGATTTTCGATAACGGCGGAACTCGGCGACGATTATCTTTTGCACCCGATTTCGCGCGATTACACGGCGGAATTTGCGAAAATCCTTGAAAACACGCCGAAAATCCTTGCAAAAATCGGTGAAGAAATATGGATGAAAAGTTTATGCGCCGCGCAATCGAGCTCGCAAAACAGGCGGAAACTTTCGACGAAGTCCCCATCGGCGCGGTCATCGTCCTGAACGGAGAGATCGTCGCGGAAGGCAACAACAGAAAAGAAAGGGACAATTCGGCAATTTCGCACGCGGAAATCGTCGCGCTCAAAAACGCCAACGAAAAACTCGGCTGGTATCTTTCGGACTGCGAAATGTACGTGACGCTCGAACCGTGCGCGATGTGCGCGGGCGCGCTTATAAACAGCAGGCTGAAAGCGGTTTACTTCGGCGCGTACGACCAAAAAGCCGGCTGCTGCGGCACTCTTTACGACCTTCCGACGGACAAGCGGTTCAATCACAGACTCCACGTCGAAGGGGGCATCTTGAAAGACGAATGCGCCGCGCTTCTCACGGAATATTTCAGAAAAAAACGCAAAAAAGACAGCGATATACAAGGTGAAAAATGATTATTATCGGTCTTGGCAACAAAGGACTTTCCTATAAAAACACATATCACAACATGGGTTTCGACGTCGTGAGCAAACTTGCGAAAGAGCTGGGCGTCAGGTTTTCGCATACCGAGTGCAAGGCAAAAACCGCCGTTACGAACGTGAACGGGAAACGCGTCGTCCTTGCAAAACCCGAAACGTATATGAACCTTTCCGGCGAGTCGGTCAGGGAACTTATGGGAAAATATAAGGAAACGGCGGACGGCATAATCGTGATTTACGACGATATCGACATCGCAATCGGCACGATCCGCGCAAGGAACGCGGGAAGCGCGGGTACGCACAACGGAATGCGGAATATCGTGGAATGCCTGAACGGCAACACTGCTTTCAAGCGTATCCGCATCGGCACGGGATTCGACCACGGCAACGTGCCCCTTTACAACGTCGTGTTGTCGAAAGTCAAGGGCGAAAACAAAACGCTTGTCGAGGCGTCGACCGACTTTGTCGCAAACGAACTTTTGTCGTTTTTGAAAGACGGCGACTTTGACAAACTTATGAGAAACGTCAACGGATTTAAGCCCGAATGACGAATAATATAAAAACGAAATGTACGACTTTTTGAGACTCGAAAACTTAAAAGGCGACTTCAAAAACCTTCTCGACGCAGTACGGGGTGGCAAAGCCACCACGGCGTTTTCGCTTGTCCAAGGAGCAAAAAACCACGTTACAAGCGCAATTCCGGGCGTTAAACTGCTGATTGTGCCGGATAGACTTGCCGCCGAAACCGCATACACTCGTCTGAAAGCGTACGTGAACGACCGCGTCGTGTTTATCCCCGACAAGGACGACGTACTCTTGAACAGAAAAGCGGGCTCGGTCGGACTCACGGGAAGAAGAATCGAGGCGTTGACTCGCCTCATACAAAACAAAGTGGAAATCGCGGTTATCCCCGCCGAGGCGCTTTTGCAATATTATCCCAACGTCGATGCGTTCAGGGCGGCGCACGTTACCCTTATGAAAGAAGAAGAGTACGCGCCCGAAAAAGTCGCGAACAAACTTGTGTCGATGGGTTATACCCGCGTCGAAAGCATGTCCGACCGCGGCGAGTTTTCGTTGCGCGGCGATATTCTGGACGTATATCCCCTTGCAAGCGAATACCCGATAAGGATAAGTTATTTTGACGACCTTGTCGAAAGCATAAAATATTTCCGTCCGGAAACGATGGAAAGCGTGAAAGAAATCGGACACGTCACGCTGTCGCCGGCAACCGACGTACTCATCACCCGCGACGAAGCCGACAAAATCATCGGAAAAATCAAAAAACACCGCACGACGAACGGCGGGGCGAACGATGTAATCGACGACGTCATCGGCAGGCTCGAACTTAATCCGATCGACAGAAACCTTGTGTGGATAACGCCGTTTATCGACGAGCGAAGCGTGATTTTCGATTATCTTCCGCGCGACGCGACGATTATCGTGGACGAGCCGAAACTTTTGTACGACAAGTTGGAACTTATCGAAAAGGAACATTCGTCACGGGTAAAAAGCCTTGTCGAAAGCGGCGAAGTACTGCCGATTCATAAGGAGTCGATTTTAACGCGCGCATACGCGCTGACGTATATAAGGGTGATGAAGCGGCTTGCGTTCCAGCAGTTGACCGCACTCAATCCCGTGTTCGAGTCAAACGCCGTATATACGCTCAAATCGCAGCAGCCCGCAAAGTATTATCTTGACCGCAACGTGCTTTACACCGACGTCAAAAATTTCAATGCGACGGGCTACAAAGTCATGCTTTGCTGCGGCGACGAAAACCGCGCGAAAAACGTGTCGAAATCGCTCAAAGAAAACGATATTTACGCAGAGTGCGACGAAGATTTTTCACGCAGTAAAATCATTGCGACAAAAGCCCCGATACGCGTCGGATTTATATATCATCAGGCAAAACTCGTCGTCCTTGGAATGGACGAACTTTTTGGCAAAATCGGACAGAAAACAGAGTTAAGCAAACCAAAAACGGGGTTTATCCAGTTAAAAACGGGAGATTACGTTGTTCATGAGCAATACGGAATCGGCGTTTGCGAAGGCTCCGACCGCATCACTGTCAACGGGATAACGCGCGATTACGTCGTGCTTCGTTACCGCGACGGAGGAAAACTATTCGTGCCGATCGACCAGATGGATATGCTGACGAAGTTTTCGGGCGGAGAAACGCCGAAACTCAATAAACTCGGCGGCGACGAATTCAAAAAAACCAAAGAAAAAGCGAAGGCGTCGATACGTAAACTTGCCTTCGATTTGCTGAAACTTTATCAGGAACGCGAAAAGCAAAAAGGATATAAATATTCCCCCGATACGCCGTGGCAGCGCGAATTCGAGGAAAATTTCGAATACGACCTGACCGACGACCAGGATCGCGCCGTCCGCGAAATCAAGGACGATATGGAAAAAGGGCGCGTGATGGACAGGCTTGTCTGCGGCGACGTCGGCTACGGCAAAACGGAAGTGTCGTTCCGCGCGGCGTTCAAAACGGTCATGGACAACAAGCAAGTCGCGATTCTTGCCCCGACGACAATCCTTGCAAAACAGCATTTCAACACCTTAAACGCAAGGTTGCAGGGATTCGGGATAAAGACGGTACTTTTATCAAGGCTTCAATCGGACAAGGAAATCGACCGCTCGCTCAAAGAAATCGAAGACGGCGTGGTAAGTATCGTCGTCGGCACGCACCGCATACTGTCGAAAGACGTCGCGTTCCACGATCTCGGGCTTTTAATCCTTGACGAAGAGCAGCGTTTCGGCGTGGAGCACAAAGAAAAACTGAAAACGGTGAAAAAGGACGTCAACGTTTTAACGCTTACCGCAACGCCGATCCCGAGAACGCTGAATCTTGCGTTGAGCGGAGTCCGCGACATAAGTCTTCTGGAAACTCCGCCGAAAAACCGTTTGCCCGTGCAAAACTACGTCGTCGAATACAGCGACGGGCTGTTAAAAGACGCCGTCATGCGCGAAGTGAGCCGCGGCGGACAGGTGTTTATCCTTTACAACTACGTCGAAACTATCGAGGCGTTTGCCGAAAAGGTCAGGAAACTCGTTGACGGCAAAGCAAGGGTGATGGTGGCGCACGGTCAGATGGGCGCGGGCGAACTTGACAAACGAATGACGGCGTTTTATCAAAGGGAAGCGGACGTGCTTATCGCAACGACGATTATCGAAAACGGCATCGACCTTCCCGACGCGAACACTCTTTTCGTCATCGACGCCGACAGATTCGGGCTTTCGACTTTGTATCAGTTAAGGGGCAGAGTCGGCAGAAGCGGCGCGCTTGCCCACGCATATTTCACGACGCGGCTTAACAAAGTCCTGACCGACGACGCCGTAAAACGCCTTACCGCGCTTACCGAATACAGCGACTTCGGCAGCGGATTCAAAATATCGCTGCGCGACCTTGAAATAAGAGGCGCGGGGACTTTCCTCGGCGCGGAACAGCACGGCCATATCGAAAAGGTCGGCTATGAACTGTACAGCAAGATTCTGAAAGAAACCGTGGAAGAAATCAAAAACGGCGGCGTAAAGAAAGAAAACAACGTGCTTATCAAAATCGACGTCGACGCATACGTCCCCGAAGACTACGTGGGCGACGGCGATAAAATCAGGGTATACAAGCGCATTTCGGAAGTTACGAGCGTGAAAGAAAGGGACGAACTTATCGCGGCGCTGTCCGACGTATACGGCCCTGTGTCCGCGCCGCTTAAAAACCTTATCGACATCGCACTGTTAAAAAGCCTTGCCGGCGAATACGACGTCGAAAAAATCGTCGCGACGAAAAAAGGCGCGGCATTCGTGTTCCGCGACGCGAACGTTTTTAAGGAGCAAAACCTGCTTTCCGCCGTGGCAAAACTTACCGAAGACGTCGTACTGACGGCGACCGTACCCCCGCAACTGTTGTTCAACACAAAGGGGATGACGGTCGAACAGGTTGTCGAAAAGATGATAAACTTTTTGCTGATCACACAAAAATCGTGAAATTTCCCGCGTGAAAAACAAAAAAACGATAAAAAGGAAAATATATAAAAACGTTTGCCTAATTTAAGGTAATCTTATATAATATGGTGTACGGTTTTTATTATTATATATAATTCCGCAAGGAGTCTATGATGAATATTAAGAAATTCTTGGCAGTTATACTTGTGACGATTATCGCAATTACCGTGTTTGCGGGTTGCGACGTTATCACGAAGAATGAGGAGCGCGACTACAACCAATCGCTTGCCACCGTGAAATACGCAGGGCTTACGTCCACCGTCACGAAGGGCGAGTTTAACGAGTCGTTCAACTCACTTGCCTACTATTACGTTTACTATTACGGATACACCGTCGACGAAGCGGCGACATCCATATTGGATTCGCTTGCCCAGCGCAAGCTGCTTATCCTTTACGTCCGTGACGAAATCGCAAAAAGTCAGGGCGTCGCAAACACCACCGCGGTTGCCGACCTGCTGAACGCCGTTGAGAAAAACGAAGCGGTAAAGAGCGCGAACGAATCCATGGCAAAGTGGTACGAACAGGTGTTTGAGGAACTCTGGAAAGAGGCAAACTCCACCGACGACACGACGGACGATACGACCGACGACGATAAAGTCGACGAAACCGACAAAATCGCTGCGCGTCCCACTCGTCCCGACAAGGCGGAAGCGGAAGTCGATTACAATGCGGAGTTAAAGCCCGAAGACGCCGAAATTAAGTTCTTTGAGAAACCCTACAAAGATTTGTACACCGAAAAAGAATGGGACGAACTTAACAAGGTCGAGGGCAAAGCCGACTATATACCCAAGGCTCTGAACGAACTCAAAAAACAACTTGCAGACAACTACAAGTCCTACGATTATTACCTTAACAGCGCGTACGAAACCCAACTTATCTCGAAGTATAAGAGAGAACTCGTCAAGGATTTCAACCCCGACGACGCCGCAATACAGGCTGAATACGAAAGATACGTTTCTCTCAACAAGGAAAAATTCAGCATCGAAACGGAATCGAATTACAAGTCGGCAATCTCGTCGTCCTTGACAAACACCGTTTATCATCCGACGTCGGAACACGGCTACGGCTACGTTTTCAACATTCTCTTTAAGTTCAGCGACGAGCAATCGACCGAGCTTAAAAACTTCACGGCGGGACAACCCGACAAAACAATCGTTGAAAAGTATCGCGCACAACTTGCAAACAAAATCGAGGTTATAAAGTCGAATCCCGATTACGATCCCGACGAAGTCTGCGAAGAATGCGAAAAGGCACAGAAAGACAACAAGGACCCCAACAAGTACTGCACGAAAGAAAAATGCAACGCCCGTCCTTACGAGGTCGATAGCGAAGGCAATATCAAGAAGTACAACGTAATGGACGTAATCAACGAACTCACGGCGAAACTCGACGCGGCAACTACGTTTGAGGCAAAACGCGAAATCGCGGCGCAGTACGTTTATATGGTAAACGACGACACAGGTATGTATAATACGAGCAGTAATAACGCCATCACCGGAAACGGCAACGGATACCTTATCTCGCCCCACGAAACCGATAAAACTTACGTCGAAGAATTTTCGAAAAAGGGCAGAGAACTTGTAAATAACGGTCTCGGTTCGTACGGCTGGTGCGTCACCGACTACGGCATTCACTTCATGTTTGTAAGTTACATTCCTTACGACACGACCGTTTCGGGCGTAGCGGACGACCTTATTCCCCTTGACTACATCGTTTACTATGGTCGCGAAGACGACGAGAACGACAAAAATAAAACGCTCCGTGACGTCATTGTCCAAGATCTTAAATCCAAAAATACCGAGGCACGCTATCAGATTGCCGCACAGAACGCAATCGCAGCAAACAAAGACAACTCGATTTCAAGGAATAAGAAAGTCTGGGAAAAGACAGTGAAAGAACTCAAAAAATCGCTTGGCGTAAAAGACTAAGACAAAACAATCAAAAACCTTCGGGTAACCGAAGGTTTTTTTATCGGGTTTTTTGAAAGAAAAAACAACCGCAGGATAATCTCAAAAATTAGTATTGTAAAACCAAGAAACTTATGATATTATATAATAAATAAAACAACTTTCGGAGTCATTATGCAAAACGAAAACAATTTTGAAAAACACGAAAAACTGAAAAAAAAGTTGAAGATCGCGGGATTTGTCCTGGTGATTGTCGGGGCTGTGCTGACACTGGCGGCGTTTATCGACCTTGTTATAACGGTCGGTAATCCCGACAAAGGAGTGCCCAAACTCTTCTTCCTGGCGTTTATAGGGCTTCCCATGCTGGGTATCGGGGCAGGGCTTCTCACATTGGCGTTCCGCCGCGAAATTGCCACGTATTCCAAAAACGAAAGTGTGCCCGTCATTAACGAGGCAAGTTCGGAAATCGCGCCGGCAATACAAAACGTCGTGAAAGCGGCAAAAACCGAAAGCGGCGTCAGGTGCGAATGCGGCGCGTTGAACGACGCTGACGCGAAGTTCTGCAAGGCGTGCGGAAAGCCGCTTGCAAAAACCTGCGACAACTGCGGCGAAGATAATTCCGCCGACAGCGCATACTGCAATAACTGCGGCAACAAGCTGTAATAAAAAGAGAAAAGGGGACTTGCAAAAGCAAGTCCTTTTTTTGCGCCGTGTTTTTGACTAATACTGCGTTTCGCCCACGGCTTATACGGTAAAGTATTAAGCCGCTCGCGTGCCTTGTCTTATGCCAACAGATAATAATACGAACTTAGGTTTTACGCCGTGTTTTTGACTAATACTGCGTTACGCTCACGGCTTATACGGTAAAGTATTAAGCCGCTCGCGTGCCTTGTCTTATTCTAAAAACACGACGGAAAACTTGTTCACAACCGAAAACGCCGAGATTTCAGATGATTTTTGGAAAAGGCGAACGCGGTCGTACTTTATGTACTACAAGCGAGCATTTTTCATAAAAGCGCTTAAATATCGGCGTTTTGGCAACGTTCATATTATTATCTGTTGGCATCCTAAAAACACGACGGAAAAACCATATAAAACCCGATATTCGTCGGGAAAAATTTTTTCATATTCGTTGAATTCTCGATTTTTCAATGATATAATGATATAGGTAAAAATTGTGGTTTAACTGTTAAAATCACGCGATAAAAGCCTATTATTGCGAGAAATGGACAAAAAACAAAAATAAAAAAGACAGCCCGCGGGTTGTCTTTTTTATGCAAGGAAACAAGTTGTATTTAACGAGGTTCCGAATTACTGTTCCTGCGATTCCTGACGGAGCAGAGTTGCGTAGCGCAGCATATGTTTGCGAGAGGACACGCCGAGTTTTTCCAGAATGTTGTGGTTGTGGAATTTAAGCGTGCTTTCGCGGATATTAAGGACGTCGGCGATTTCGTTTGCGGACTTGCCGTCAATATACAAGTCGAAAATCTTTCTTTCCGTTTTCGTGAGTTCTTTCAGCCCGGCTTTGAACGCCTCGTAGTTGTCCGGATCGATTTCGTTTTTGCGGGAATACGCAAGCCTTTCGATTTCGGCTTGTCGCTTGTCGATTTCGGCGGTCTGGTTTTCGGTGACGCTTGCAAGTTCCTCGTTCTGGCGTTTCAACTTATCCGTTTCGAGATCGCGCAGTTTATCCTGTTCGGCAAGGTAGACGAACAAGTCGTCGATTTCGATAATGTCGGAGTTGTTTTCGGCGTGCTCCTGCTTGCGGATTTGTTCCAGATTTTTTATCACCGGCGCGACGAATTTTCGTGAGAAGACAACCGAAAGCACGACGGCGGCGAACACCAACAAGAAGCATACCAAAACGATTCTCGTTGCGTTGACCGCAATGGTTTTGTCAAAGCCGCTTTTCGGCTGCATTACCACAAGGGAGTATGCCGTATCGCATATCGAAATCGTTTTCGTGACGGCGACGAAATTTGTTTCGCCGCTAAGTTCGGTAAGGTTGTTTTTAATTATTTTCGGGGAAAGAGTGCCGCTCGGTTTCAGGGAATAGCCGCCGAGAACGCCCGTCCAAAAGATATTTTCGCAGTCGATTTTGCTGTCTTTTGAAGTTTTTGAAAAAGTGCAGGTTAATTGATCCAACCTTGTCGGCTGGGCGAAGTAGTCCTTGAAGTAGGTGTTGGAGATTTCAAAGCCGCAGATTCCGTAAAAAGTGTTGTCCGCGCCGAAAATCGGGGTGATATAAGCCATCGCACTGTCGCTTGTGCCGTCAAGCGCATAAACGTCGGACAGCAGCGGTCTTTTATCTTTTACGGATTTGCCGAAGATGTCTTTTATTTCTGCCACCGATTCGGTATTGAATTCCAACCGCCATTTACGATGCGGCATTATGCCGTTTTGCCTGCCGAGATCCGAGTTTCCTCTGTACATAAGCAACGTTTCGTCCGTGCGGTCGAGGGTACTGCGCTGGAAGTACAGCCCGGTTCTGGATTTGTCAGCGTTTGTAGCACCGGAGTTTACGGTTGCGTCCATCACAATGAACGCGCCCGAGGCGTCGGCTTTCAGAAGTTCTTCTCTGAGTTTCGGCAAAAGGGCTTTCTGCATGCCTTCGGTATGCGACAGGGAGTCGTTCAGCGCGTTGAAAGAAATCCCGTTTTCGGACAGATACGCGTCGATTATCGCAGAAGAGTCGGCGGCAAGCATTTCGCCCATCATCGAGATATCGTCAAAGTATTTTTCGATCTGTCTTGTATAAAACTCGTTCTGGAAAGTGAGGTTGTCGGAATATTTTTCGGTCGTCGTCGAGAACTGCCCGGCGAAAAATAATCCGCAGCTTACAAACACGCCGACGACAAGAACCAGCGCGAGCATATACAACAAAAGCTTGCGCCACATTGACTTTTTTCTGTTTTTGAAATCGGCGATTTTTAACATATTTCGGGATTTATCGCCGCGTTCAGGCGACGTTATAAAGCGCGGCTTTCATTTCCGCGACGATTTGTTCCGTGGTGCCGCCCGCCGCGTATAGCGAGGCAAGGTTTTTCTGGATTTTGCGGATTTCGTCGTACAGCGTGCGTACTTTGGAATAATAGCCGTCGAAATTCGGTTCTCTCACGAAAGTGCAAGTCGCGACGGTTTTCGTCAGTGCGGCGTAAAGGTTTTTGAAGGCGTCCGACTTAAAGGAATTTTCGCCGATTTTCGCAAAAGCCCCCGTTCTTACGGGCATATATCCGGTTGACAGGACGAAGTCCACGTTGCGCTGTTCCTCGGTGAACCACCGCGCGAATACGGTTGCCGCCTCGGCTTTTTTGTCGGTCGTTTTATAGGCGCAAAGCCCGACGCCCGCCTGCGTTGCGACTTTCTGTTTTCCTGCCTGTTGGGGCAGGGGTAAAACTTGCAGTTTCATATCTTCCGACGTATTGTTGGGATACGTGATTTTGTCGTTGGCGTAAAGCACGGAAGCCGAAGAGCCGATGCCGGCGCACGTTTGCGCGGTCATAATCTGCGTGTTGTAGTACATATCGGACACGACGATATGGCCTTTGGCAATCGACGTCGCGAACGCCTCGTAGGCTTTTATAAACGACGGGTTGTTTTCGTCGTACCAGCCGTCCTTGTAAGAAACGCCTTCGCCGTCGGAGATTGCACAAAGTTCCGCAAGTCTTATAAGATAATCGATGGCGCAAAAGGGTTTTCCGCCCGACCAATCGTAATATTTTTCGGCGACGGTGAAGAAGCCGTCCCACGTTTCAAGGTCGGACACGGAAACGTTTGTCGCGGCGGCGAATCTTTCAAAAACTCCGCCCGCGATGAACAGCATATAAGTCGATTTGGAAACGGGGAAAACCGAAAGGCGGTCGCCCAGCATGCCGTCGCTCAGAAAATCGGGGACGAAGGCGTCCAGTTCGGTCGGCGTGAAATAATCTTTCCAGTTCAGAAGGTTGTCCGCCCCGAGACTTTGCGCGTCGCCCGAGTGGCAGAAGAACAGGTCGGGCATATCCTTGGAGCCCGCTTTCCCCGCCTGCGCGTCTTTGAGTTTCTTTCCGATCTGGGCGGCGTTGGACATCAGTGTGACGTCAATGACGATTCCTTTTTCCTTGCCGACGGTTGCGTTGAATTTCTCCACAAAGTCGTTCATCGGGGAGTTGGCTTGCTCGCCGTAAACGTGCCACATCGTAAGAGTCGTGGGTTTTTTGGGATCGAGCAAGGATTTATTTTTGTTGCAAGCAACAAACGTAAACGGAATTGCAAGAAGCGCCGTGGCGGCGATCAACAAAGTGAGAATTCTTTTGGCATTACGTTTCATAGTGTTTTTCCGTTATTATCAGTCGGGGGAAATTGTCCCGATTTTTCAAAAAAATCAAATTATTTTTGGGTTTTTCCCCACCTTTTGGCGGGTTGGGTGGGGGAAAAGCCGTCCTGATTTTGATATACTGTCTATACACTCCAAGGTGACTATCTGTATTATAGCATAACATGCGCGCGCAAGTCAATCCGCCTTTGAGACAATAAAACGCGAAATTTGCGGAATTCACAACGGTTTTAAGTCGCGATTTTCGGCGATTTGGAATAAATCACTTAAATCAAAAAGGAGTAAGACTATGAAAAGAAAGTCATTTCTCGCAATTATGGTGCTGATGCTGGCAATTGTTCTGCTCACTGCCTGCAACAAGGACGGAAAGCACAACTTTGCGGAAGAATGGAGCAACAACGAGACTCATCATTGGCACGCGTGCACAGACAAGGGCTGCAAGGAAACCAAAGACAAAGCCGAGCACACCTGGGACGGCGGCAACGTGACTGTTGAGCCGACCACGGAACAAAAAGGCACAATGGTTTACACCTGCACGGTCTGCCGCAGAGAAAAGACCGAATCGATTAACGAACTTGTCGTCGGAACAGAATATACGATAACCTTTGACAGCAAAGGCGGCAGCGCGGTGCAACCCATCAAGGCAAGCGCAGGCGCGGCGATTACAGCCCCGACCGATCCCACCAAAGACGGTTTTGTTTTTGCAGGCTGGTATGAAAGCACGGACGGCGGCACAACGCTTTCCGACACGGCATTCAGTTTTTCATATATGCCGGCAAGAGTTTTCACGCTTTACGCAAAATGGGCGACTGCCGACATTAAGGGCAAGACATTCAACAAAGTTGACGCAATCGTCGAGTGGGAGTCCGAAGCCGTCAAGCAAGCGCTTCTTACAGAAATGGAAATGACGGAGGATGAGTATGTTCAATTCGTCGCATCATCAAAGATCACAGTTGAGTTTGCGGCTGACAAAAATACCGCGACGGTGACCTATGATCAAGGTCCGGGCGAAGTAGGCGGTCAAGGCAGTTTCGGTGTGCTGTATAAAATCAAAGGTACTGCCATCGTGTTCTACGACAGCCAAGAAGATATGGAAAAAGAAATTCCCGCTCACAAGTACGGATTGATTGCCGGCTCAACGTTTGAGTTGTCCGCAGATAAAACAACCATTATACAGACTAATATTGAACCGGGTTTGGGCACATATAAATTTATTTTAAAGGTTGCCCAATAAACCGGCGTAAAAGGAACAAACACAAATAATAAAGGTTTTAAGTCGCAAGTATTCGGCGATTTGGAATAAATCACTTAAATCAAAAGGAGCAAGACTATGAAAAGAAAATCAATCATAACAGTGCTGGCGTTGGTATTAGTGTTGGCGTTGTCGTTGTCGATATTCTCGGCATGCAACAAGAAGCACAAGTATTCCAGCGAGTGGAAGTTTGACGACAAAACCCACTGGCACGAATGCACCGCGAAAAAGCACACCGACACATCGGAGAAACTCCCGCATGAGTTTAAGGAAGAAATTGTGAAAGCAGCGGACTACGGAGTGGTCGGCGAAAAGAAATTCACGTGTGAGAAATGCGGATATAGTTATACCGAAGACATCGACGCACTTGGCGCGAAGGACAACGAAATCAAACTTCAAGACGGCAAAACGCTTGGCAAGGAATACGACGGAGAAGTTATTTCGATTACGAAAGACGATTTCGTAATTGAAGGCAATCGCGCACTCACAATTATGTTCAAGGTAAAAGGCGCGGACGACAATACGTACACTGCAACCGCCCCGAAGAAAGTCGGCGAATATACCGTGAAAGTCAGCGTAGCAGCCACGGCAGAGTGGAAAGCCACTTCAAAAACGTTTGACTTTGCAATCACCCCCATGGTAATCAGCGTTGCCTGGGAGCATTCATACGATAATAAAAATGTTTTCTCAGGAGAACCCGCCGAATTGCTTGCAGGCGAAGAAGCAACAATTACCGTTACAATGAGTAGTGCCAACGTCGGAGCAGAAGTTCAAAGCTTTGAAATCACAGGGAAAGACGCGGGCAATTACAGCCTTGCAAGAGAAGACGTCAACGTGGAAATCATCAAAGCAGACATTAACTTTGAAATCAGCAATGCGAGCGCATTTAATGAGTTGTTCTTTGTCGGCGCAACGAATATCCCCGATCCCACAACAAATTACGTTGAAATCGGCACCGGTTACGGCGAAAGGACTATCGAGTGGATAATGCACCTTGGTGACGGCGTTTGGAGTCGCACCCTTACAAAAGACGAAGTAGTGGGAACAGCAGGCGAATATCGCGTGCGCATTAAATATGCGGAAGGCGACAACTACAATTTCGGAGCCACCCAGTACGTCAGTTTCACTATAAAGAAAGAAAGCGTGCTTACCATAAAAAATATAATCGGTCCTGATGGTAATCCTATCGCCGGCATAACCGATAGTGCGTTAGGAATTAAGTATGGCGAAAATAGAATTAATATGCAGGCTCAGATAGACGGATTATGCGAATATTTGACAAACACAGACAATGCAGAGAAATACTTTATTATCAGAGTTCAGTGCGGAGAAACCGTCATTGCAAGATTTGAAAGAAGAGGCGTGCAGACCACGAGCGATTTAAGTTATGTGTACACGTATGGCGGTATGTCGTTCGATAATGACCGAGTGACCGGTATGCATTTCGATTTGTTTGGCGCAAACGAGTACGTTAACGCGGAAGGCAAATGGATTGGTAACGAAGATTTGGAAATTACGATAGAAATAACAGACTCCAAAGACCACCCCGTACTCAGCAAAGACTCTTTGCAGAACAGCTCATCGGTTGGAGGCGGTCAAATCGCGGTGTTTGAAGTGCAACTTCCCGAGGGAGATGACGTTATTTGCACGTTCGACGTGAGTTGGTCGGGTTCGCCGAAGAATATCGAAATGGTATTGTACGATGCGGTTACCGGTTCCGAAACAAGCATTGTTGTTAATAAAGTCGGCGAAAACAAATTTACGTTCACGGAAACTTCCGGCAGAAAGAGTTTTTACTTGTACGTAGAAGAGTTGGAAGCGACCAATAATGCTTCGGGGTTTACGATAACGGCTTCCTTTGAATCTTCGACAAGGCTTGAATTTTCCGAGGGCGCAAATGAACTTTCGTCCGGAGAATTGACCTATGCGGCAGGCGAAGAAAAGAGATTTGTTATCAGTGCCGGTTCCATAATGAATGGAATGAAGTACACGTTTTCAAATATCCCCGAAGGCGCAACCGTAAAGGTTTATAGAGCAGACGGTACAGAGGTTACTTTGTCGGCGGACAATTCTTTCTCACTCCTGGCAGCGCCCGAAAGAGATTATACCATCGTTATCACAAACACCACCGACAACAATCTGAACGTTAATTTCAGCATAACAAAAGAAACGACGTCAGGCGGGATTGTAATTTCCTGATTGAAAGCATAGCAACAAAATAAAAACAACAAAAGATCGGATAAGCGGGGTAAAACCCGCTTGTCCGAAAAACATTTTACTTAAAGAAGAAAATAATTAAATTTACATATAAAAAAATAACAACGGTTTTAAGTCGCGATTTTCGGCGATTTGGAATAAATCACTTAAATCAAAAAGGAGAAAGACTATGAAAAGAAAATCAATCATTGCAGTGCTGGCGTTGGTATTAGTGTTGACGTTGTCGTTGTCGATATTCTCGGCATGCAACAAGAAGCACAAGTATTCCAGCGAGTGGAAGTTTGACGACAAAACCCACTGGCACGAATGCACCGCGAAGAAACACACCGACACGACGGAGAAAACCCCGCACGTGTTCACGTGGACAGAAAAAACACCCGCAGGCTTTCATACGGACAAAGTCGAAAAGGGCGTATGTGAATGCGGATACGAAACCGAAAGGACAATTTCCGGCACCGCAACGCACACTTATGGTGAGGAATGGAAAAACGACGAGTCGGGACACTGGCACGATTCGACCTGTGACGCAACGGCTCCCACGCATGACGCAATAAAGGGCAATTTCGCCGCGCATACCTTTGACGAAGGCGTAGAAACCAAACCGGCGGACTATGGCGTGGTCGGCGAAAAGAAATTCACCTGCACGGTATGCGGTTACGAAAAGACCGAAGACATCGACGCACTTGGCGCAAAAGACAACACTATTTCGTTTGCTAACGATTTAGTTGATGAAAAAACCTATGACGGGTTGGCGTTTATCATTGATCCCGCGAAGGTCAATCGTAAGGGCGACGGTGAAATCACCATTACTTACAAAGGCGAAAACGACACTGCGTTTTCCGAAACCGCCCCGATTAATGCCGGCGAATATACCGTGAAAGCAACCGTAAAAGGCACTGCGGAATGGAAAGGCGGAGAAATCACCACGACTATCATAATCAACAAACGCGAGATAACTTTGCCCGCAGGCGTTTTTGAAAGAAAACTTGGAGAAAACCTTGAAAGCGGAAAGTTCGGTTTGACGTGCATAAACGTCGCGGCAGATACGAACAATGTCGTAGAATGGGTGACGATTGGCGCTCCCGAAACATACTATGCGATTGGCATACATACAATCAGCGCCACCGTCCTGACCGTGGACAACGACAACTTCGAGCTTAACAACGGCGTATACGACACGGTCAAATTTACCGTTTGGAACGCTCCCGATTCCTTCTATGCCGGAATCAAAGACGTGTTCACCTTTCCTAGTAGCAGTGATGTTATGATCAATACAATAATAGCTAATGGCACGGTGAAAAAAGGCGACCAAATTTTAGTCAACGAAATCGGCAAGATAATCACAGTGAATAAAATCGAAAAGGATACGGGCACGTCGGTGACAGAGGTTGAAACGGCAACCGCTGGTGATGAAGTAGGCTTGCGTATTAGCGAAGGCGTAACGAAGGCTGAGCTTAATAGAGGATATATGCTGTCCAAGCCCGATACGATTATCGGTTATAGCAAGGTCACGGTAACAATAAGAGTGTTCACAAAAGGCGAGGGTGGTCAAAACACCCCAATTCAGACGGGAATTAAACCGAATGTTGTCTTTGCCGACACGTTCGGTGAAGTAACCGGCGAAGTTACGTTCCCGGAAGGCACGACATTACTTTCAGGTGGTGAAATACTTGAAGGCGTCACCATTAATTTCCAAGGCAAAAAAGTCCCCGCGTTTGTCGGACGCAGGTTCACACTTAGGGTGAGCGGAAAAAATATTGCCGAATGCATAGTCACCGCAGTTCCTAATGCGACAAGAGTTAGGAGCGGTTTTATGTTAGGCGTCCCCGGCACCAATGTCATTGAGCCTATCGAGCTTGGCGAAAACACATTTGCGGTCAACCTGAACAGAAGTGATCTCAGCGAAAAGCTTAAAAACGCCAAAGACACCGATACAATCGAAATAAAATTTCTTAATAGCGGAAAGGACATCGCAAAATACACTCGCACTCCCGGCACAGGCGCGGGGGCATACAATGAAGTTGGCGGAAGAATAGTCGGTTCATATCTCATCGTCGAGTTTTATAAAAACACTGGATCTGATCCCAAACTAACCGGTAATAACGGCGAATGGGTTTTTACAGGCGAGGATATATATATCGGACTTCAAGTTGAAGTTAAGCCCGCTTCGGGAACCTGAGCGACACTGCAACCATCGTAGCAAAATAACTTAAAAGTTATTATCTGTTGAAAAATCGGATAAGCGGGCGTAAAAACCCGCTTGTCCAAAAAAAAACGACATATCGAAAAGCCGTCAGTCAGGACGGCTTGGGTATGTTGCCAAACAGAAAGGGATTGTTCTGTTTGGCAACGTACCAAAAACCAAAAATATACTTATTTATTCGGAGACAATATGAAAGCATTAAAAGGCGTACTTATTACACTTGTCGTCATCATCGCCATCGTCGGCGTTACCGTCATCGGCGGGTACGTCGCGGTTCGCTCCAAGTACGGCATCGACCTTTTCCGCACCGCGGGACAACTGAAAACGCTCTCACAAGACGTGGACGAATCCGCGCTTTGCCCGAACGCTTACGGCGAGCAGGATTTTGTCGAAATGAAAAGCGCAGTCAATGATAAAATCGACGGGCTTATCGTCTATGAAAAGGACAAAGGCTACAACGGCTATTCGGTCAATTTTGCTTCACTTGCGGGCAAAAGTATGACAGATCCGATTTTCCTCACCGAAAAGCATGTCGGGGCGATTGCCCAAACGGTCTTTTACGAGCAAACGGGCGGCAAAATCAAGTTGGGCGATAAGGAAGTGTCCGTAACCGTCGTGCAGATTGACTTTTCGGAAATCGCCGCAAACGGCAGCGCGGACTTCAACGTCGTTGCAAAAATCGACCTTACGCCGTTCAAAGCGGATATGGGCGGTTTCCCGTATAAATACTTCAAAAAATATATCCCCGATAACCTTTACGTTTCGTCCACCGTTCGCGTAGATAAGACGGAAGAAGACGGCTTTGCCTATACCGTAACGCACAAATCGCTTACGCTTAACAATCTTTCGGCTGATGATACGGCGGATTTGTTCAACACCCTGAACGCCGTGCTGAAAATAGGTACTGCCGAAAACCTGAACATGCAGATCGGCACGACGGCGGTAAACGCACTTATCGGCACGAAAGACAACCCCGGTTTTGCCTATTCCATGAAAGCAATCGGGGCAAAGAGTTTCGATTTCGGCACTGTTTCGGACATAGACTTGTTTATCGTATACTAAACGACTTAATGCAGCATATTTGCGATGTAAAGTCGCGTTTTATGCAAAATATCCCCCAAAAATCCAAACAAGGAGATAAAATTATGACACAAACAAAGGCGAAAAAATCAAAGATATTAGCGCTTATACTCGGTCTTACGATGTGCATTTCACTTATGCTCGGCATAGCGATGGCAAGCCCGACGAGTACGGTCTATGCAGAAGGAGAAACGCTTACGCCGTATGATCGTATATACGTAAATGACGAAGCATTAAACAGCGGTTGGTATTTGGACGAGTCTTACACTCAAAAAAAAGGCAACCCTACGTTGGGTTACGTTGCCAAATACAATAACGGCGTTTTGACTCTTAACAATTATCACGGCGGGGACATAGGTACAAGCGCTCCCGCATCAGGATATTACAAAATTGACCTTATTGGAGAAAATACTATTAACGGTGGGCAACGAGGCGTATTTATCGATACATCACGTGAAGGACGAGTAACTATTACGTCTAGTGTAAACGGAAAATTGACGATAAACGCTTCAAGCGCAAACTCTGTATGGGGAATAGCCTGCGGAGCGTCGAATTCAGTAAAAACCACTGACGTTGTTATTGGAGGCAACGCACAAGTCACAATTAACGCAACGTCTAATGGAGAAAACCGTCAAGTTGATGGTATTCATGCAAGGAACGTAACAATCGAAGACAATGCAAGCGTTAATATTACAGCCAAAAACACAAACAATAGCACCGCAAGTCAATGGGTAGCAGGTATTTTTGCAGAAAATAATGTAACTATAAATACAAACGGCAATATCGATATTGACGTTAGCGTGGCGGGTGGCGATAGTGCTTATAGTTATGGTGTTCGAAACGGCAAGACTATGACTAAAGCAGGCAATATGACCATAAAATACAAGAAAGCAGGAAGCAATGGCTGGCCTATTACCGGTGGTGACGTAGATAATACAACCCACGCTGTAAACGTAAACGAAGATAGCGGAAATTGCTTTGCGTCCTATCGCTATGGCACACCGCGCTATGTGGCAGCAATAAACGGCACACTTGCAGGTCCGGGCGTACCTAAGGAAGCAAATAGAGGTAGCGGATATTTCCTTGCGGGTGACTTAGTCACTTTGAATGCGCCTTCTTTGCAAGTGAGCGAAACGGATACGACAAACATACCGTTTGACAAATGGTTTTCGTTTGCAAGTGACGCAGTTATAACCAACGCAACAAGTCAAAACGGAGCAAAACTTACCGTTCAAGACAAGGACATTGAAGTAAGAGCAAATTATAATGCGTTCACCGCACAACCTGTTTTTGAAAGAGAAAGTGGTACAAAAGGTACGGTGACATTTACTCTTATTAGTAATGAATTTAACCAAAGTAATTGGATAAAAATCAGACCGATAAACGATTTAACTATTTCAAAGGGTAACGTTGTGTCTGTTGACGGAACTACTTATAAAGCAACTCTTGAAGATAATGGGACTTATTACGGAACTCCTGCCGGCGAATATGTGGTTGAGGTTGAGTATAATAATAGAACGCTATACAGCGCGCCTTTCACCGTGGACTACACCGAAAGGAAAGCAACCATAGGTAGCGTAACTATTTCCGGCGAGCAAGGCGAAACGATTGCAAATACGGATATTACCGTTACACTTACGGGATATACGTTTGCGACCGCTCTTTCGGGAAATTGGATAACAAATCTTCCCGACGGACTTGTTCAATCTGTTACAAAAGTAAGCGACACCGAGGCGAAAATCACCGTCAGCGGTACGCCTACTGCTCTTAGCGACCAAGTTGTAAATATCACAATTCCAAAGGCAAATATCACGGGACTTACAAGCGATTTGACTGCCGAAAGCAATTCGGACGCAAAATTTAATATCGTTGCTACGCTTACAGAAATTGCCATTCCGAAAGCAAAAACGAATCTAACTTATACGGCAGGAAGTCAAATAGGCGTGGAAGGTGGCGTCGGCTATACGCTAACAGGAAATAGCGGCGTTGACGCAAAAACTTATACCGCAATCGCAAAATTAGAGAGCGGATATAAGTGGAACGACGGCACGATAACCGACAAGGAAATCTCTTGGAGCATAGGTAAGAGAAACCCTATTGTAAGCGATTTTAACTTCTATGAACCGAGCAACCTTACGTATGACGGCAATGCCAAAACCGCAACCGTTAGTTTGATTGCTTTCTATGGTGACGAAACAGGCTTTGCCATCACGGTTAAGTACAAAAAAGGCGGAGTGATTGTTGCAGAGGTAAAAGACGCAGGCGAATATGAAGTGTATATCGACACAACCGCAACGGCGAACTTCAACTCAACAACCGATATTCACGACGTTTCGTGGAAATTTACAATCGCAAAGGCAGAACAATCTGCACCGTCTTCATCGTTGTTCACAACCGTTGCTCCTACTTCGGAGACTTCAACGGACGGAAAGATAACGGGTATAACAGCCGAAATGGAATACCTCAAAGTTGGCGATTCTGCTTGGACTTCGGGAACAGGTAGCGATGTTACAGGGCTTTCGTCCGGTAAATATCAAATAAGGTTTAAGGAAACGGACAACTACAATGCAGGAGCATTTGTCGAAGTGCAAGTTCCTGAAAGCGGCGTTTCTTCATACAATCTTACCATAATAGGCGGAACAGGCGAAGGTGTGTTTATTCAAGGTGCAAGCGTAACTATCACCGCAAACGAGCCTACAATCGGAAAGAAATTTTCGGGTTGGACGATTGAGGGAATAAGCGGTCTTGATACAACTAAAACAAGCCTTACCTTTAATATGCCTGCAAATGCTGTAACCGCAACCGCAAATTACGAAGATATCGAGTACACTATTACCGTAAACGGCGGAACGGGTGGCGGAACGTATAAACAAGGCGATGAAGTAACCGTAACGGCAGAAGATAAAGAAGGCAAAGAGTTCGTAGGTTGGCAGGACGAAAGCGGAAAAATCGTCAGCACCCAAAAGGAATATACCTTTGTGGTAAAAGACGGAATGGTTCTTACAGCCGTATATCAGGACAAAGCA
>ERZ1673742.1510-NODE-1510-length-21103-cov-5.457668_pt1 | contig 21103 bp, 13 predicted proteins | sample MGYA00580208_ERZ1673742 | MGnify/ENA primary metagenome ERZ1673742 (study PRJEB41218, sample SAMN15661774) | gut metagenome | host: Homo sapiens | place: Canada: London | collected 2015-08-20/2019-03-30 | study: EMG produced TPA metagenomics assembly of...
TTCAGTTTTGCTTGTCATATGGTTTTTCCAGATGACTTATCCATTCTACCATTTATTTCTTTACTTGTCAAGGGTTTTTTAAAAGTTTTTCCACTTTTTTTAAAGTTTTTTTAAAATATTTTTACTATCGCTTTACACTCCACTCTATGTAGTTGTCAAGCAAATATATTTACACTATTTTTTTTGCATCTAGCTTGCGCCTAGAACTCGTTCCCTCAGCGAGCTTTCTCAACGTACTCACTTGTACGATATCGTCGCTCGTTTCAGTCCACTTCGTCCTATCCATCAAGCTATTTTGCAAAAAACTTTTAAATTATTTTATTATCATACTTTCATTACTTTACTTGTCACCCGCTCCTCACTCATTATCTACCCGTCATTTATCATCCTCCCGTCGCGTATCATTCCTCTTCACCATTCTTATAAAATTTATTCATCTATAACTGCAATTGCATTTTCTTTCTCCATATGCTATAATTTTCTTGGTGATTATATGAAATTTATTGATTTAAACTCTATGAGTGATGATGAAAGAGTCCCTTATATAAAGGAAGTCTTTTCTAATAAATATACTGAGGCGTCGAAAAAGCATCCCGATATTCAAAGTCTCATCAAACTTAATAATAACTCGCGCCCCAATCCATTAAATGAGATTGCTCTTGAAGGTGTTTGGGGACTGAATTTAATTTTGAAGTACAATAAAAAGCTTAATTACTTGGTGGTCTGCCCTGATTACATCAAGACTGCTGAGGCGCAAAGCCTTATCGATGCGTCATACACGCGCGGCGCGAGGCTCTACTTTGTCTCGAAAAAGACTTTCGACTACTTAAGTGAGGAGAAGAACCCTCAAGGCATCATCACCGTCTTCTATATGAATGAAGGCAGCTTTGACTCCATTGACCCAGCTAAGCCTCTCGTTGTGCTCGACGGTCTTGAGATTCATGGCAATATCGGCACTATACTTAGAACGCTTGATGCGCTTGCCATTTACGACGTTGTCTTTATTAATAGGAAGGTCCGTATCAATCACCCAAAACTTGTTCGTTCGTCCCTTGGCAGCTTCCTTAATATGAATATTATCGATACAAGCTTTGATGAGCTTTATAAATATCTAATGGACAATGGCTACACCATATACCTAACAGATACTGATGCCAAGGCCATATACATGGATACTGAATATAATGACAAGGCCTGCTTTGTGATTGGCAGCGAAAAATATGGCATATCGCTTCCTTGGTATGAAAAGCAATATGAGATGATTAAGATACCAATGAATGGTGACTGTGATAGTCTTAATGTCTCTATTGCGACGTCAATCATTCTGTACGATTACATGATGAGATACAAAAGATAGACATAAAAAAGTGACTATACCTAAAATGATATAGTCACTTTTCTTATTTCTCTGATTTTTCTAATTCTGTATAAATTAATATCCTCTTGTCATTCTTTGGATATGGGTGGCAAGCCATGAGTATAAGCCTTGATTTGTCCTCATCTCTTGTAAATTTACTCCAATCGTCTGGCTCGATGACTTCTGAGCCAGTAACTTTATAGACAAGGACTTCATCCTTAGTCGTTACCTTGACTTCATCGCCGTTCTCTAATTTGTCGATATGAAGGAAGGATAGGTCTTCGTTAACGCCTCCTCTATGCCCAGCTATGGCAGAGCATGTGCCTAGCTCAGATGATGGCATGTCTGTTGTTTCAATCACTCCAACACCTTTTCTAAGCGTGCTTTGCTTATCGTTGTCAAACACTTGTGCTAACACGCCTATTTTATCTATCCTAATAACAGCTATGGCCTTGTCATTCGTTATCTCATCTCTGTCAATAGGTTTATCTGACCCTCTTTCTTCTGTAGTATCTTTAGTACTCTTATCGACCTCTTCTATATTATCCTCAAGAGCTTCTTTTTGAAATTCTCTTTCTAATTCGAGAGCTTCTTGCCTCATGCGATTCTCTCTTACCTTTATAGAGCCAAGCCATATGGCTGAGGATATTATTAACAATACACCGATTATTAATAGTATTTTTCTACTTTTCATCTACAGTGTCGTTCTTTTTCTTTTTAGCTCCAAGTGCTAATAATGCTGAACCCATAAGTCCCATAGCGTAAGCATATAACGATCTATTCATTCCGTCGCCTGTTTTTGGCAATTGTTTTGTCTTATTAATTTCATTTTGTTTTTCAAATTCATGGTTTTCTACTGAATTTTCAGTTTTTTCAACAGGAATTTCTTCGTTAAATTCTGGATCTTTATCTTCTTCTACGCTAGTTTCAGGCTTAGTTTCTGTATCCTTTGTCTCTTCACTAGGTGTTTCTCCAGTGTTTGTAGTACCGCCTTCACTAGGTGTATCAGGAGTTCCTGGTGTATTAGGTTTATCTGGCGTACCTGGTTCATTTGGAGTTTCACCTGGTGTTCCTGGTTGATCTGGTTGGTCCGGAGTACCTGGTTGGTCCGGAGTTCCTGGTTGGTCTGGATCAGGATTTGGTCCTGGATTTGGACTTGGATCTGGTGTTGGATCTGGATCTGGTGTTGGATCTGGATCTGGTGTTGGGTCTGGATCTGGTGTTGGGTCTGGATCTGGTGTTGGGTCTGTAGAATCTGGAGCTGGGCAAGTATTGTCAGTTTTCTTTCTTCCAACTACAATCTTTTGCACTCCTGGAGTTACAGTTGTTTCTTCTTTTGCCTCAATTTTTCCTGTTTCTGGATTATACTTTTGAACAACTTTTGTTTCAACCTTGCCAGGTGTGAAGTCTCCTTCCTTAACTACACCAAGTTCAAGAGTATCATCGTAGACGTACTCAATCTTTGTACCAACTTCCTTGCTTACTTCTGTTGTATTTTCAGCTGCTTTTGTACCAATCTTAATGACTTCATCTTTTGGTTTTTCTACAACTTCTTCTGTTGTTACTAATTCATTCTTATCTTGATTATAAGAAGTTGTGATCTTAGTCTTTCCTTTTTCGCCGTCGGTTTTTTCTACCTTGCCGGCTTCAAGATTTGGATCATATTCAACTTTTGTCTTGTAATCAGTTTCAACTTCTTTTTCTACAGGTTTGATACCAATCTTTATAACTTTATCTACTGGATTTTCTTTTTCTTCTATTGTTACTAGTTTCTTAGTGTCTTTATCATAAGAAGTTGTAATAGTAATCTTACCATTCTTGCCTTCAGTTTCTTCTACCTTTCCAGTTTCAAGATTTGGATCATATTCAATTATTGTTTTGTAATCTGTTTCTACAACTTTCTCAATTGGATCTATATCGATAGTGCCATTTCCGATTTCGATAATTGCATTAACTGGATCTACTTTCTCAATAGTCTTAGGGTCACCTTCGACCTTGGAGTCTTTAATGGTTATTTCTTTCGTAACGGAACCATTGACGCCCTTTTGTTCCTTGCCGTCGATAATCTTATATCTCCATTCGCCCGGATCTAAATCATCTGCAACTTTCACCTTCGTTTCAAAAGGAATACTTTCGGTATATCTATGGGTTCCTTGCGTACCGGAGCCGAGGAATTGGACATTGGCTTTTTTTGTTCCAATTTCCTTTCCTTCGGCGTCTTCATAGTGGGCTGTTACCGGAACAGTTATCATTGTTCCGTCTAAGTCAATCGTCTTTCCATCAGGAGCCGTCGGTACGGTTGCCGTTACTTTACCAGTATCTGGATTTATAGACACAGTCCATTTATTTCCTTTTCCGTCTTCGTATTCTGTTTGATCGATCGTGTATTTTACCGGTTGTCTCTCGTATTCATTTTTGTCCAGTATTACATCAGACTCTAATGTGTCTCCGGCTTTACCTTTTTTCGCATCGTATTGAATGTGATTTAGGTCTTCTCCAGTTGCTACGAATTGAACGGAAGTTTCTTCTGTACCTGCATCATCACCATTTTGGTTAATATAATGCGCTTCTACGGGCACATTAATTATCGTGCCTCTAAGCTGAGCATAGTTGACACCGACACCATATGGAACCGTCGCCTTAACTTCTCCGGTATTCGGATCAATGTTTACAATCCACTTGTAACCATTGTCATCTAGGACATACCTATTTCCGTCTTTATCTGTTAGTACAGTGTCAGGCAGACTATAAGAATTTGGAGTTCTGTTGTAGTCATCTTCATCTTTATTAATTGTTGCAGAAGATGATAATTCTTCCCCAGCCTTACCTACCTTTGCACTATAGTCAGGAGGTGTATTTGTTTTTTCTTTAATAACAAATTCAGCCTTAGTTTCTTCTGTTATAACTTTATCCGGTTCTTTGGGATCTGTATAGTGGGCTATAACAGGAACTTGAAGTTTTTCTCCACCCTTGAAGGCTTTAGGATCTACCGGCTTAGCTGTTACTTGACCTGTTTTTTCGTCTATAGTAACAGTCCATTCATTGCCTTGGTCATCCTTGAATTCTGTTCCCTCTTTAATGGAATAACTACTTGGTCCTTCTCTACCTTCTTCAGCTTTAACTATGGATGGTGAAGTTTGCTCTTCTGTTGGGTAATTAACTTTAACTTCATATTCAGGGTTGATAAAGTATGATTTTTGAACAATAAAATGGTAGGCCTTTTTATCTGTAGATCCATTAGTGTATGTGTAATTTACATTAATTGTTACGTATTGACCAGCTTCTGCATTCTCTGGAGCAGTAATTATGAATTGAGCAACATCATTTTCAGATTTTTTTATTTCCCAACGCTTGCCATCATAAGCCTTGTTTTCCATGAATTCTTCATAGCTAACGTCGTACTTTTTAGCTAATTCTTCATTCTTTTTAACCACGAATTTAGTATCTATTTCACCTGAGGCCTCTCCCGCTTTTTGGGCTGCATTCATTTCTTCGCCTGTTTTTTGATAAATAGTTTTATCGCTAGGGATATACATATCAACAGTAAAATCTTTACCTGGTAAAATGTCTGTGAACTCATCTTCTTTAACTTCAGTTGCTTTTTCGTCACCAGAGGTTTCATCTTTAGTTTTATTAGCAAATTCTTGGTCATAATAGCGAGTGTCGTCAAGATTTATATTAAAACCGCCGATAAGGTTGTAGTGGTCGTAGCGGTCGATGCCTTGCTTGTCAATTACTACATCTTGACCCTTGTGCTTGATGGTTTCTGTGCCGGCACCTGTAGATGTGTAATGACCTCCACCATAATTAACTTTATCAGAAATGGCTTTAAATTCATCTGCTGTTCTAGGACGGGCAAAGAATTTAACTTCTAGGTTTTGGATTCCCTTGAATTTAGGGTCTTTGTAGAAGATAGAATTCTTGTTAATCGTACCGTCTGCATTGACTGCTCCTTCAGGCATTTTGACGACGACTTTACCTTGGTCGTTAATATAAGCTTTCGCTCCTTCAACTACTTGGCCTGTAAGAGGGTTGTAGACTTGGCCTACAAGTCTTTCTCTGGCGTTTTCATCTAAGTTTTCTACTTGAACATTAGTAGTAATCTCTTGCCCTTGGACAAATTCTTTTTTATCGTGACTACCATTTAGCTTGATAATATTAAGCTTGTCATTTTCATTGGGCCAGGGGTTGACTGTGAAGGAAAAACTAGCATTTGATCCTTGGGTAGCTCTTAGATCCTGTTCAGTTGGATCTTTTTTATACTTTCCTTCCCAAGCAATGATTGTATTCTTATTATCTTTATTATTAATATACTTTAGGTCTTCTTCAGTGGCATAAAGATTTAAATTCCTTTGTTGTCTAGAGCTTGTGATGTCTATATTAGCGTCAGCCTTATAGTTAGGATCTTTGAATCCTTCTGCAAGCTTATCCCCTACCTCATTTGCAGAAACATTTTCAGAATCAAGCACTCCTCCCAAGAGACCTGAATTGGTAAAATTAAAATCAGTATAGGTTCTTTGGCTCTTTTCTTTGTCGAATTCCATCTCGACACCCCATTGGGTCTTATCCTCACTGGTCTTAGATGGTTCTAGGGTATTGTAGCTGAAGCCGTCTTTAGGTTGCATTTCAGGATCACCTGAGGTATGACTTGGACCACCGATTCGGTTGCCCTGTTCATCCTCTGTTTCCGGCGGAAGGTCAGAAGAACGATAGCGTTCCTCTTCGCTATAGTCTTTGATCTTCTTTTCGTCTTCGGCATAGTTTGGTTCAGTTGCTTTTTGATCTTCGCCAGCTTTTTGTACTTCAGGTGTTTTTTCTTCTTCTAAATCCAGATTATCTACGTCTAGATTTTTTGCTGCGTCTGCTTTAATTTTATCAGCATCAAATAGAGTCTCAATACCTTCATTGTTAATAAAGTCATCTAGGCTAAGTGTAGTTTTTTCTTCTGCTTGTCCTACTTCGTCTGCTTGAGTTGTATCTTCAGTTTCTTCTTTAGCTGCGTTAAGTTCTTGAGCTTGCGCTTCTTCTGTTTGAATTCCATCTGAGCTAGAATTATTAACGCTTAATGTTTCAGCAGTTACTTCTTTTGCATCGTTTCCTTCTTCATTTTTTGCTGCTTTTACTTCAGCTGCGTCTGTATTCTTTTCTTTAGATGTAAGAATTTCATCTATCATCAAAGAAAGTTCTTTCTTATCACTTTCACTTTGTGTATCAATCGTTTGTCTTATAGCTGTCGGCTCTTGAACTGAGCTTGCTTTAACGCTTTGTCCGCCAGCTATCATAACGCCTGCAATTGATGCGCCTAATACAGCCTTTGCTGCATTTGACTTAATCTTTTTAATAGTTTCGTCAGACATAGGAATGACTATCTTAAAATCATTCATATCTTTTTTCGATTCTAATTGTTCTTTCATTTTTTCCTCCTATTTTATTTCCCGTTTCAAATTTATTAGCTATATAACATAGTTAATATTACTTAAATATTATGTCTAGATATATTGTATATACTTATTGTTCTATGTAGCTTACTTATTAAGTATACCCAATATTGATACAAATTACTCATTTTTGTGCATATGTTACGAGTATCGAATTTATCGTGCTAACACTTTGAATGTGTAAATAAGCCCTATATATGCAAATAACTGGGCTCAGTCAAACTAGTTCCAGTTATTTGTGTAATTATTTACTTTTAATATAGCTTTGCTCCTGCTGGTATGTGATTATCTACCATTAGTAAGTGAAGCTTTTCTTCGCCTTCTTCTTCATGCACTGCTGATAAAAGCATGCCGCATGAGTCTATGCCCATCATGGCTCTTGGTGGAAGATTAACTATAGCGATTAGTGTTTTACCGATTAACTCTTCTGGCTCGTAGTATGCATGTATACCGCTTAGTATTGTTCTGTCCTCGCCTGTTCCATCGTCAAGTGTAAATTGAAGTAATTTCTTAGACTTAGGTACTGCTACGCACTCTTTTACCTTAACTGCTCTGAAGTCTGACTTTGAGAACGTTTCGAAGTCTACCATGTCTTTGAATAGTGGCTCTATCTCAACTTTTGAGAAGTCAATCTTTTCATCTACTTTAGCGCTTGCCTTTGGTGCTGCTTCTGCATTAGGATCAGCGCCGATAGGTTTCATTGTTGGGAAGAAGATTACGTCTCTTATGGATGCTTGATTTGTTAATAGTATGATAAGTCTGTCAACACCTATACCAAGTCCACCTGTTGGTGGAAGACCAACTTCTATAGCGTTTAAGAAGTCTTCGTCCATTGGATGAGCTTCGTCATCGCCGTATTCTTTTTGTCTTAATTGTTCTTCAAATCTTTCTCTTTGATCAATTGGGTCGTTTAATTCTGAGAATGCATTGGCTATTTCCCAGCAATTCGCAAAGGCTTCGAATCTGTTAGTAATTCTTGGATCATCTGGATTTCTCTTTGCTAATGGAGAAATTTCTACTGGATGGCCAATGATAAATGTTGGCTGATCCATATATTGTTCGCAGTATTCTTCGAACATTTCACTAATAACGTGTCCTCTAGTCATACCAGGTTTTATTTCAAGTTTATGTTCCTTAGCTACTTCTAGAGCTTCTTCATCTGTATTTATCTTGTCAAAGTCAACGCCTGTGTGCTCTTTAACTGCGTCTTGCATCTTGATTCTTCTCCAAGGTGGAGTAAAATCAATAGTTTTGCCTTGATATTCAACTTTTGTAGTTCCTAAAACTTCTTTAGCTACGTAAGCAACAAGATTTTCAGTAATTTCCATCATATCGTTATAGTCAGCGTATGCTTCGTATAGCTCGATATTAGTAAACTCTGGATTGTGTCTTGTGTCCATACCTTCGTTTCTGAACATTTTACCCATTTCATAAACTTTGTCGAAACCACCAACTATAAGTCTCTTTAGGTAAAGTTCGTTCGCTATTCTAAGTGACATGTCGATGTTTAGTGCGTTATGATGTGTTAAGAATGGTCTCGCGTTTGCGCCACCTGCGATATTGCCAAGGATTGGAGTTTCTACTTCTAAGTAGCCTAAGTTGTCTAGGTACTCTCTAATCTTTCTTATAATTTTATTTCTTAATAAGAATGTTTCTTTTACTTCCGGGTTAACGATTAGGTCAACGTATCTTTGTCTGTATCTAAGGTCTGGGTCTTTTAATCCGTGCCACTTTTCAGGTAGTATTTGTAAGGATTTGGAAAGTAATGTAAGCTTTTTAGCTTTAACACTGATTTCGCCTGATTGTGTTTTAAAGACTTCGCCTTCTACGCCTATGATGTCCCCCATATCTAAGTATGATACGATCTTGTAGGCTTCTTCGCCTAATTCATCAATTTTTGAAAGGATTTGTATTCTGCCTTTCATATCTTGTATGTCCATAAAAGAGATTTTACCGTGTCCTCTCTTTGACATAACTCTACCAGCTACGGTAACTTCCTTGCCTTCAAATTCATCGTAGTTATCAGTAATATCTGTAGTGTGATGATCAGGATTGAACTTTTCGATTAAGAATGGGTTCTTGCCTTGATCTTGTAGTTCTTTTAACTTTTGTCTACGAATTTGAAGCATTTCATTTAAATCTGTGTTTTGCATCTTTCAACTCCTATGATATCTTTGTTATTTTATATTTCTTAATACCTGATGGTGCTTCTACTTCAACAACTTGATTTCTTTTTCTGCCTATCATGGCTCTGCCTACAGGGCTTTCGTTTGAAATCTTGCCGTTAAATGGATCCGCTTCTACTACACCAACGATTTGGTATTCTAAAAACTCGTCTGTGTCCATGTCCTTAAATCTAACATTCGAGCCAACCTTTACCGATTTGTTATCAGTATCTCCTGCCTCGTCTATAAGTACTGCGTTTCTTAGTATATTTTCAAGTTTAGCTATCTTTTCTTCAAGTGCTGCTTGATCGTTTTTCGCTTGATCATATTCAGCGTTTTCACTTAAGTCTCCGTAACCAAGAGCTATCTTGATCTTTTCCGCTACTTCTTTTCTTGCAACCGTCTTAAGATATTCGAGCTCTTCTTCTTTTTGTTTTAAACCCTCTTCTGTTAAGTATTGTTCTTTGGCCATACATCTCTCCCCTTACATATATATTAACATTGTTATTATATTAGATTTACTCTTAATTGTCAAGCATTTTAAACACAATTGTTATCACGTTATCACATGTATATAGACTAAAAAAGATCTAAGATTAACTTAGATCTTTACAAAAACTATTTACTTGTTTTTTAGTTCTTCTTCGATTGCCTTTCTTAGTCCGGCCTCATCGTCTGGAAGGTCTTCATTAAATGATGGGTCAAGCACGAATAATATACTTGAGTCCTTCTTAAGTATGATGCACTCACCATCTTCAGAGTCTGAATAATCTCTAAAAGCTTCGACGCCCATATCATCAAGTATCTTAAATACAAGGTCGAGCTTCCTGTTACGTCTTGTCACATAGTCTTCAAGCTCATCTGTGCCGATGGCATAAGCGCCAATCACTTGATACTTATCATACATGCCCTTATATTCATTAAGCACAGGATACTCTTCGACGTCGACGTAAAGATATTCTCTGTTTAGGAAGATGTCTCTTGATAATATAAAATCTGCGTCATTGAATTTTAGCTTTAATAATGCTGGGAAACCATCAAGATATATTCTATAGTTATAGCCATCTTCTTCAGGTTTGCAGCTTGGAATGCCTTTTAAAAACTCTTTGTAATCTTTTTCTTCTTTGAACATGCCTATCGAGTAGACAAGGTCAAAGTCTCTGTATAGTTTTAGTAAATACATATAATCAACTCCTTAAAATATATATACCCAATTATAATTTAATCCAGTATCTTTTTGTTGAATGAAGTTCATCTTCTTTAATAATATTTTCGAGCTCACCGCCACACGCTTCTATGGTCTTTGCTGACGCTATATTATTTACGTCACATGTAATAAGAACTTTTTCATAGTCATGATTTTTATAAAACTTAAGTCCTTCTTTAAGCATAGCTTTTGCGTATCCTTTGAGTCTTTCATCTGGGACAATTGAGTAGCCTATGTGTCCACCAAACTTCATTAATAAGTCATTTAGTTCAAGCCTTAAATTTATCATGCCAATAACTTTGCTCTCATCATCGTCAACATAAATGTATTGAAAAGCAGGGACTATTACCTCTGGACAGGTGCTTTTATTTTCTATTGACTTATTCCTTTCAAGCCACTCATCAAAATCAAGTCTTTCAAGTCCACTAACCCCGCAAAATCTTTCGCCTGCTTCTATTATTTTCTCTTTAAATTCTAAAACTATATCTTTATGTTTTTTATTTGCTTTAATTAGTTTCATCTCTTCACTTCCTTTTATTTATATATTATAAATTATTGAGGGGTGAATTGCAAGCAAAAAAAAGATGCGAAGATCTCTCCTCGCATCTCATTAAATATATTTACTTAAATTATTTATCTAAGCCAGCCATTCTCTTGTAGCTTGCAAGTCTGTCTTTAGCAGATTCTTCAGCTGCCTTGAATAAGATTTCTGCTTCTTCAGGGAAGTCCTTTTGAAGTGATGTGTATCTTACTTCAGAGCCTATGAAGTCTTGGAATGATTCTGTAGGGTCTTTTGAATCTAGTACGAATGGATTCTTGCCTTCTTTTTCAAGTCTTGGGTCGAATCTGTATAGGTGCCAGTAACCAGCTGCAACAGCTTGTTTTTCTCTGTTAACACTCTTGCCCATACCGCATTTTAATCCGTGGTTGATACATGGAGCGTAAGCAATGATGATTGATGGTCCATCATATTCTTCTGCTTCTTTAATTGCTTTAAGTGCTTGGTTCATGTTAGCGCCTAGAGCGATTTGAGCAACGTATACGTAGCCATAGCTTGTCATCATTAGACCAAGGTCTTTCTTTCTGATCTTCTTACCAGATGCTGCAAATTTTGCAACAGCTGCTGTTGGAGTAGCCTTTGAAGATTGTCCGCCTGTATTTGAGTAAACTTCTGTATCAAATACAAAGATGTTGATGTCTTTACCAGCTGCTAGTACGTGGTCAAGTCCGCCAAAGCCTATATCGTAAGCCCAGCCGTCTCCACCAAATACCCAAACAGACTTTCTGATCATGTAGTCTCTTAGTTCATCAAGTTGTTCTAGTATTTCGTCTTGAGCTGCGTCGCCAGTCTTCTTAGCTAATTTGTCAGCCATCTTAGCGTAAGCTTCTTTACTTACTCTAGCATCTCTTATATCTGAAAGCCATAGTTTGAATGCTTCTTCAAGATCAGCATCCTTCTTGTCTAATTCGATGTAGCTTTCCATAAGAGCTTTAATTCTCTTTCTGTTAACTTCATCAGCTAGAACGAAACCATAACCATATTCAGCGTTATCTTCAAATAATGAGTTAGCCCATGCAGGTCCCTTGCCGCATTTGTTTACACAGTATGGAGTTGATGGAGCTGAACCTCCCCAAATTGATGAACATCCAGTTGCGTTTGCAACGATCATTCTGTCACCATATAATTGAGTGATTAGTTTAGCATAAGCAGTTTCACCGCAACCAGCGCAAGCGCCTGAGAATTCAAGAAGTGGTTGTTGGAATTGTGATCCCTTAACACTGAATTTATCCATAAGGTCGTCTTTTACTTCAACTTCGTCCATAGCGAAATCCCAGTTTTCACTTTCTACTTCAGCAATGTCTTCGAAGTGAACCATTTCTAGTGCTTTTTCCTTAGCTGGACAGATGTCAGCGCAGTTACCGCAACCTGTACAGTCAAGTGATGAAACTTGCATTCTGTATTGTAATCCTTCTAAGCCTTTACCTTTAGCTTCGATTGTTTCAAATGTTTCAGGAGCTTTAGCAGCTTCTGCTTCATTTAGAAGTATTGGTCTGATAACAGCGTGAGGGCAGATGTATGAACATTGGTTACATTGGATACAATTTTCTTTGTGCCACTTAGGTAGATTAACAGCGATAGCTCTCTTTTCAAACTTAGCTGTACCATTTTCAAAAGTACCGTCTTCAATACCTACAAACTTAGATACTGGAAGAGTGTCACCCTTTTGAGCGTTCATTACTTCAGCGATTTCTTCGAAGAATTTAGTAGTTTCTTTCTTTTCTTCTTTTTCGTCCTTTAAGTCTTTCCAGCTTTCTGGATATTTAATTTCTTTTAATTCTTCAATACCCTTGTCAACTGCTTCGTAGTTCATATTAACTACTTTTTCACCCTTACGTCCGTAAGATTTAACGATAGAGTCCTTTAAGTGAGCAATTGCTTCGTCAAGAGGAAGTACTTCAGATAACTTGAAGAATGCAGCTTGCATAATCATGTTTGTTCTTCCGCCTAGACCGATTTCTTCAGCGATTCTAGTTGCGTTTATAGTGTAGAACTTAGCATGATGCTCAGCAATAGAGCGTTTTAAGCTGTTAGGTAAGTTTTCTTCTAGTTCATTTTCGTCCCAGATGCAGTTTAATAAGAATGTTCCGCCATCTTTAAGTCCATCTAGTAAATCATATAGATTGATGTAAGATTGTTTTGAACAGCTTATGAAGTCTGCGTGACTGATTAGGTATGTTGATTTGATAGGTGATTTACCGAATCTTAAGTGAGAAACAGTTACACCACCTGACTTCTTAGAGTCATAAGCAAAGTAGCCTTGTGCGTAAAGGTCAGTGTTATCACCGATAATCTTGATAGCTGACTTGTTAGCACCTACTGTACCGTCTGATCCGAAGCCCCAGAATTTACACTTGATAGTTCCTTCTGGTTCAGTATTTATAATTTTCTTAATTTCTAGTGATTTATGAGTAACATCATCATTTATACCAATAGTGAAGCCATTGATAGGATTTTCTGATGCTAAGTTTTCATATACAGATAAGATTTGTGAAGGAGTAGTATCCTTTGAACCTAAACCGTATCTACCACCAACGATAAGTGGCTTAGTATCTGCATCGTAGAACATTGATTTAACGTCAAGGTATAGTGGTTCGCCTAGAGCACCTTTTTCCTTAGTTCTATCTAGTACAGCGATTCTCTTAACAGTCTTTGGATATACATCGAAGAAGTATTTCTTAGAGAATGGTCTATATAGTCTAACCTTGATAAGACCAACCTTCTTGCCATTGTTGTTTAAGTAGTCAACAGTTTCTTCAACAGTATCAGTTACAGAACCCATAGCAACGATGATGTCTTCAGCGTCTTCAGCTCCGTAGTAGTTGAATGGTTTGTACTCTCTTCCAGTGATCTTTGAAAGTTCCTTCATGTAGTCAGCAGCTATCTCAACGATATCTTCATAGTGTTTGTTAGATGCTTCAGCAGCTTGGAAATAGATATCAGGGTTTTGAGCAGTACCTCTAGTTACTGGATGTTCTGGGTTCAAAGCGTTTTCTCTGAACTTTCTTAGAGCGTCCTTGTCAAGAAGTTTCTTTAGATCTTCATAGTCGATAACTTCAATCTTTTGAATTTCGTGAGAAGTTCTGAAACCATCGAAGAAGTGTAAGAATGGTACTCTGCCCTTAATAGCTGAAAGGTGAGCAACACTTGCAAGGTCCATAACTTCTTGAACTGAGCCAGAAGCTAACATAGCAAAGCCAGTTTGACGGCATGCCATAACGTCTTGGTGGTCACCAAAGATGCTTAGAGCGTGAGAAGCAAGAGCTCTTGCTGATACGTGGAATACACCTGGTAGTAATTCACCAGCGATCTTATACATATTAGGAATCATAAGTAGAAGACCTTGTGAAGCTGTATATGTAGTAGTTAATGCACCTGCTTGTAATGATCCGTGTACAGCACCAGCTGCGCCAGCTTCAGATTGCATTTCTTGAACTAATACTCTTTCGCCAAATATGTTAGTCTTGCCGTGAGCAGACCAGCTGTCAACAGCTTCAGCCATATTTGAAGAAGGAGTTATTGGGTAGATGGCAGCAACTTCTGTAAATGCGTATGATACATATGCAGCAGCTGTGTTACCATCCATGGTTTTAAATTGTTTTGCCATTTTTATTCCTCCTATAAAATTATTATCTTTCACAAATGTAATTATATAACAAAGGCCAAATATTTGCAAGGATAATTTATAAATGTGATTTAAATCACCTATAAGATTTACTTATACATACATGGCCTCATATAGCTTTTCTTTATAGCTATGCTTATGGCCTTGCCACGATAATCACAGTGCACTAGATAAGTAAAATCACTTGCTTAAGTGCGCGTCATTATAATAGTGATTTTGCTTGTGTTATTAAAGACGTTTATTAAAACAGAGATTTCGATTTGCACGTACTATGAGCAAAGAAAAAAGATACTTAAAATAGTTTAAGTATCTTTTCTAAAAAATTCATATATATCTTTTGCGTTTGTCTTTGATATGCCCTTGACTGATTCAAGCTTTTCAAGGCTTGCTCTTCTGATTGCGTCGATATCGTCGAAGGCTTCATATAATATCTTCTTCTTTTTAGGACCGATGCCAACTATCTCATCGAGTATAGACTGATTGATATTTTTCTCTCTTAAGGACCTATGATATGTGATGGCAAATCTGTGTGCCTCGTCTTGTATTCTTGTTAATATCTTGAATAGCTCCGAGCTCTTGTCAAGCTTTATAATCTCGCCCATATAAGCGAGTGAATCGGTTCTGTGATGGTCATCCTTCTTTAGTCCGACAACTGGTATCTCTATACCGAGGCTATCTAAAACCATCTGCGCGCTCGATGCTTGACCAAGGCCGCCGTCTATAAGTATGACGTCTGGCAGCGCCGCAAATGAATCTTCCTTATCCTTCATACTTCTCATAAAGCGTCTCTCTAAGACTTCTCTTAGTGAGCCGTAGTCGTCTGGCCCAACTATAGTCTTAATTCTAAAGCGCCTATACTCATTTCTTTGCATATCGCCGTTCTCGTAGACAACCATTGACGCGACTGAATTTTGTCCCATGGTATTGGATATATCGTAGCACTCAAGCCTATTTGGCACATCTTCAAGCCAAAGTAGATCCTTAAAGCGCTGCATCGCCATATCCTTCAAAGCTTTCTTCCTTATATATCTGTCTGCATGTTTCTCAACCATGTCGATGGCATTTTTCTTCGCCATAAGCACCAAGGCTCTCTTCTCGCCTCTTTGCGGCACGTGTATATCGACTTTATGATTTGCTATCTTCGACAGTGCCTCAATCATTTCCTCCCTATCAGGAAAATCGATTTCTGAAATGATTTCGTTTGGCATATCGATGTTGGCTGAGTAATGCTGCGAGATAAAGGCTTTGAATATGTCTTTGATCTCGGTCTTCTTTTCATTTTCGAATAAATAATAGTTTCGCTCAACGATTTTCCCGTCACGTATGATAAATAGTTCGAGTATAACGTCTGAGATGCCTTCTGCATAAGCAAGGACATCTCTATTGATGGCGTCGGGCGAAGTAATTTTTTGCTCCTTGTGTATGTCGTTAAAAGCATTGACCACGCTTAAGTATTCGGCTGCCTTCTCGAACTCAAGATTCTTAACCGCTTCGTCGAGCTTAGACTTATATTTCTCCAAAAGTGATTTATCTTTATTTTGAAGTATCTTCATCGCTCTATCAACAAGTTCTGCGTACTCTTCTTCTGTGACCTCGGCTCTGCAAGGCGCAATGCACTTGCCGATGAAGTAGTTAAGGCAGGGCCTAATCTTGCCCTTGACTTTTTCGATATTTAAATTACAGTCCCTTAGCTTAAGCTCTCTATTGATTATATCGATCGCAATATTGACACTGGCAGCGTTTGGGTACTGGCCAAAGTACTTTGCCCCGTCTTTTCTAAGTAAACGCGTTTTTAATATGCGCGGATACTTTTCGTTAGTCGTCACCTTGATGTATGGGTAGCTTTTATCGTCACGAAGTACTATATTGTACTTAGGAACGTAACGCTTAATAAGGTTGGACTCTAGAATCAGAGCCTCAACCTCATTATCAACAATTATATATTCAAACTCGGCAATGTTTTTTACCATCGCCTTAACTTTTTCAGAGTGATTAGTCGAACTCCTAAAGTAGCTCCTCACTCTATTAGATAAATTTTTCGCCTTGCCTACATAAATTATCTCGCCCTTGTCATTCTTCATAATGTAAATGCCAGGGTTTTTAGGCAGCTTCTTTATCTCGTCTTCAAAGTTAAACATTAAATTTCACTTGTAGCCTTTTTTAGCCAAGCTTTTTCGTCTTCATCTAATAATGGACTCACTTTTTCGTAAACAGCTTTATGATAATCGTTTAGCCACGATATTTCTTCAGCTGTAAGCATGTCTTTATCTATAGCGTCCTTATCGATTGGCGCATATGTTAGTGGCTCAAGTCTAAAGAACTCGCCATATTTACTTGTGCCTGCGTCTTCAACATAGACAAGGTTTTCAGTTCTAACGCCATATTTACCGTCTTCATAAACACCTGGTTCAACGCTGAATATCATGTTCTTAACTAAGTCTACATCATTATATCTAGATGAAATATTGTGTGGTCCCTCATGAACATTTAGTAAGTAGCCAACGCCGTGACCAGTGCCGTGAAGATAATTCATTTGGTTTTTGTAAAGGTCTAGTCTTGCTAATAGGTCTAGTGAAGATCCCTTAGTGCCCTTCTTAAATACAACGCTCATAAGTCTGATGAAACCCTTTAAAACTAGAGTAAAGCCTTTTCTTTCTTCATCACTGAGCTCACCCATCGCCATAGTTCTAGTGATGTCTGTTGTACCAAACTTATATTGTCCGCCGCTGTCAACAAGTAAAAGCCCCTTTGCTTCAAGCTTTTTGTTAGTCTCTTCGCTTGACATATAGTGAACAATTGCGCCATTATCAGCGTAACCGCAGATAGTATCGAAGCTTTCTTCTAAGAAATCTTCTGACATAGCTCTAAACTCATGAAGTTTGTCTTGAACTGTAAGCTCATCAAGCTCAGTCTTATCAGACTCCTTAAGCCACTTCATGAATCTCGCTATAGCAACGCCATCAGTTATGTGCGCCTTCTTTATATTTTTGATTTCAGTATCATTTTTAACCGCTTTAAACTTTGTAGTGATGTTTATGTCGTCTATAACGTAGTTGTCGTCTTCGATTAGCTTAAACATGTATCTATTGATTTTGTTTTCGTCTAGGTAAATGGTCTTGTCCTTGATCTTTCTTAAATCATCTTCAAAAGCTTCATATGCCTTAACTTCAACGCCTTGTGCGTTAAGCGCCTTGATTATGGCATCATCAAGCTTGTCAAAATCTGTGTAGATGGCTGCCTTATCAAAATCGATGTAAGCGTAAGAAATAAGTACTGGCGAGTCTTGTATATCGTTTGCTCTGATATTGTATAGCCAGCAGATGTCATCTAGTGAAGCGATTATGCTTAGGTCAGCGCCTTCTTCTTTAAGCGCTTCTCTAAATCTCTTTAATTTATCTCTAGTGCTTTCACCTGCCTCTTCGTCTGATAGTATAAAGGCTTTATCCTTCTTAAGAGCAGGTCTATCAGTCCAAATCTCTGAAATAAGGTCGACGTCGTCAACAAATTTTACGTCCCTACCATCAACAAGGTCCTCTATCCTTTCAAACATTGCTTCGGAAAAAGTCTTGCCATTAAAGCCAATCACTTCGCCCTTAGCTACGCTATCTCTAAGATATTCCATAAATGTCGGAACGCCTGGCTTACCCCATTTATATAGCTCATATGAAGTACCCTTTAATTGATTTTCTGCTTGAACGTGATATCTTCCGTCCGCCCATAGCATTGCCTTGTCCATAGTGATGATGACATTGCCTTGTGAGCCAGTAAATCCTGATATGAAGACTCTATCCTTGTAGTGATCAGAAAGATACTCGTTCATATGTGGGTCCGCTGTGGCAACTATATACATAGTGATACCGTTTTTCTTCATTAATTCTCTTAAACTTTTAACTCTATCGTCAATTGACATTATAAAACCTCCCTTATATATGTATTATACCACATAAGGTGATTTTTTAATATATGGACTTGAAAATATATTATTTGTACAAATTGCTTTAAATGTGCATAACATTTATCTTGTCTTTAATAAATTTATATGTTATAATTAATCGTATGAGAGAGGTAAAAAATGACAAGGATTATAATTGATAGTGCGAGTGATTTCACGCAAGAAGAAATAAAAGAATTTGATCTCGAAGCATTGTATGTCAGTGTTTTTGACACAGATGATGTGGAGACTATCCTACGTGACGGACTTGATATAAAGCGCTCTGATATATATAAAGCTATGAGAAAGGGTAAGATTTTTAAGACTAGTCAGATCAATCTAAACCAATACCTAGAAGGTTTTGAAAAGGTATGTAAGGAAGGCGAAGACTTTATCTACATCTGCCTTTCCTATGGACTAACAACGGCTTGGGACACATCGCGCATGGCGATTAAGATGCTTGAAGAAAAGTATCCCCAAAGACGCATGGTCTCAATCAACTCAAAGTCGATGACTATAGGTGAGCAAATCATAGTTAGAGATATTATTGAAAAGAAAAATAAGGGCTACTCACTTGACGAGCTTGAAAAAAGAGCAAACGAGATTAGTGGCAAGGTAGTTCATCTCTTCACTGTTGATGACTTAAACTACTTATTCATGGGTGGAAGAATTTCTAAGACCGTGAAGAATGTTGGCCAAGTCTTAAACATCAAGCCGCTGCTTGGTGATGACGACGATGGTGCTTTAGCTCTTAAGGACAAGGTACGCGGCGAAGCAAAGATATATAAAAAGCTAGCTAACACTTTCATAGAAGATGCTAAGAAAAATCCTGAAGTATTGAAGCACGCAATTGTTGGTCACACTGACAACATTGAAGGCGCTCAAAAGCTTTTTGAGATGATATCAGCTGAAGTCGATACTAAGGATGTCATCATTAGAGAGATAGGCCCAGCTATAGGTGCTCACTTGGGACCTGGTGCTGTTGCCATCGCTTACTTAGACGAAACAAGATAAACTTATATTTGGTCAAACTCATTAAGAGCTTGACCATTTTTATGCAAAGAAAAACTCCTGATCATTTGATCAGGAGTTTTTTTGTATTAGCTAAAATTTTGTATCGACGTAATCGCTTGTTAGGTCTATATTTAACTTTCTAAATAGTTCTATGTCTGTTAGATTAAGCATAGCTGTCGAGTGTGCTCTTAAGTTTCTTATCTTAGATAGATTGTCTATACATAGCTTGGCGCTCGGATTAAACATCTTTGATGTCGCTAAGCAGATTAAAACCTCTTCGACATTTAGTAAAGGGCTTTCTTTCTTTTCGATTATGCCCTTGACTTCCTTTATTGGTTCAAGTATCGCCTTGTCTATCAAGTGCAAATCGTCTGGTATATTCGATATATACTTAAGTAGATTAAGTACAGCAGCAGCGGCTGAGTCCATAAGTTCGCCGTCTCTACCAGTTATGATAGTATCTTCATATTCGATAGCTGTGACATTTGAGTTAGTGATACCCATATTGATTAGTTCAGCCTTTTTATTTCTTGCAGCAACTAAAGATTTTCTATCCTCAACGGTAAGATTAAGCTCCTCCATAAGCGTTTTGATTCTTTGAGCTTCGTCCTTCTTTTGATTAGTCATCTTGTAAGTAAGTAGTGCCTTTAAGTATCTTCTGATAATTTCTTGTCTCGATGCTTCTTTAACTACTTCTTCATCTATGATACCTGACTTGATTCTATTGACGCCCATGTCAGTTGGTGATTTGTAGAACTCCTCACCCATAATTCTATCAAGTATCTTCTTTAATATAGGAAAGGCTTGTACGTCTCTGTTGTAATTTACTGAAATCTCGCCATAAGCTTGTAAATGATATGGGTCGATTTGATTGACGTCACTAAGGTCAGCAGTTGCAGCCTCATAAGCAAGATTTAGCTCGTGCTTTAAAGGCATGTTCCAAACTGGAAAAGTCTCGAACTTCGCATATCCCGCCTTGACGCCGCGTTTGTACTCATGATATAGCTGCGAAAGACATGTAGTCATCTTGCCGCTGCCAGGTCCCGGGCCAGTTACCACGATGATCGGCATAGTCGTCTCAATGTATGGGTGCTTGCCAAAACCATCTTCAGAAAGTATCTTGTCAACGTCATTAGGAAAGCCTTCAGTCTTGTCATGAAGATAAACCCTCATGCCTCTTGCTTCCATGTATTCCTTAAATTTATCAACATTTTCGTCCTTTTTGTAACGGTTGATAACGACACTGTTAATCTTAATGCCCTTTGCCTTTAATCTCTCGATAAGTCTGATGGCCTCTCTCTCGTATGTAAGACCAGTGTTGTTGTTAAGCTTGTTTGATATGATGTCTTGAGCGTGTATAGTGATGATGACCTCCATCCTGTCCTTTAACTTCTCAAGTAAAACAGTCTTGACGTCTTCGTCGTAGCCAGGCAAAACTCTTTGCGCGTGCTTGTCACCGATGAGCTTACCGCCAAACTCCATATAAAGCTTCTCAAACTTTTCAACCCTCTTAAGGATATAGTCGCTTTGTTCTTTTATATATAATTCATTCGAAAAACCTAGTTTCATCTTTTCACCTCGTTTTGATTATAACATATGAGTAAAATTATTACAATTATTTTTTGCTAATAGCTTAAGATTTTTGAGAATGGATTTGCCACTCTTATGTAAATGGATTTGCCATTGTTAAGGGAATCGATTTTGTGAAATGATTTTTGAAGTAAATTGATTAATGGCAATAGTTTTTCGCAGATGAATTTAAGAAAAACACTTTTATCGCAAAAAAATCTTAGGACAAAACGCACTA
>ERZ1673742.1520-NODE-1520-length-20941-cov-23.788183_pt1 | contig 20941 bp, 19 predicted proteins | sample MGYA00580208_ERZ1673742 | MGnify/ENA primary metagenome ERZ1673742 (study PRJEB41218, sample SAMN15661774) | gut metagenome | host: Homo sapiens | place: Canada: London | collected 2015-08-20/2019-03-30 | study: EMG produced TPA metagenomics assembly of...
CCAGCTTCTTCAGCTGGCTGACGATGCGGTTGCCGTACTTGGTCTTCCATGCCCATGCACGGTCCAGAAAACCATCGCGGCCCACCATCTCCTTGGTCAGGCCCTCGGCACGCATGGCCTCCACCACCTTGGCTTCGGTAGCGATGGATGCATGGTCGGTACCGGGCACCCACAGGGCGGCATAGCCCTGCATCCGCTTGGTGCGGATGAGGATGTCCTGCATGGTGTTATCCACCGCATGGCCCATGTGCAGCTGACCGGTGACGTTCGGGGGCGGCATGACGATGGTGTAGGGTTTCTTGTCGGGGTCTGCCTTCGTGTGGAAGTAGCCGCCGTCCAGCCAGAACTGGTAGATGCGGTCTTCCACCTGGCTGGGATCATACTGTTTTGCAAGTTCTTTCATAAGGTCCTCCCAGTAAAAAATGATGAAGTGGGACGAAAAAAGCCGTCCCACGGAACGTTCCATGGGACGGCTGTAATAACCGCGGTACCACCCAAATTGCGCAGAGCATCCTGCGCCCCTTGATGCCCCGGTAACGTGGGACAGCTCCGAGAGCGGCTTGCTCTTCAGCTCACCGCTCCTGCTCCAAAGTGACAGCACACCGCCGGGCCATACCGGGTTTTCAGCAGCCCCCGGCTCTCTGGATGGCAAAAGCGATGCACACTCTTCTTCAACGCATTTATAAAAAGAATATAGCGTTTTTTGTGCGATTTGTCAATTACTTTTTCTTCAAAAGAATTTATCCCACTGCATCTTACGGTTTGGGCCTTATTCGTGAAAACGCGTTTGGAGTGGCCCGCAGGCCACGACAAACGCAAATATAAAAAATATTTTTTCCGCTATCAATGGCCAGAGCAAACGCATCGGCCATTTTCAATCCGCGATCCCTTCATCCTTCAGCCTTGCAATGAGCCGCTCCATCAGGGCGATGCGGTTGAAGGGGGTCATCAGGTAAAAGCCGTCTGCATAGGGCGCTGCAGCCTGCGCGGCCTTCACCGAGACTTCCAACCCCAGCTCTTCGCCCTGCGCACGGTCCAGCCCGGCAAAACGCTCGATGATCTCCGCATCCACATGGATGCCGTTGACCTCGTTCTCCATAAAGATGGCGTTGCGCTGGCTCACCACCGGCATGATGCCGGCCAGAATTTTCGCCTTTTCGCCCAGCGTTTCGCGGGTCTTTTTCAGGTTCACCACCGCCTGTGCGGAGAGCACCGGCTGGGTAAGGAAGCCGCTCATGCCATTTTGCAGCTTTTCCTGTGCGCGGCGCAGCTCCACATCAAAGTTGCGGGCGTTCAGGTTCAGCGCACCGAACACGGTGAGGGGCGAGGGCATCTCCCGGCCCTCCCCTGCCAGCGAGACGATGTACTGCGCCAGCTTGCGGGAGTTGAACTGGTACACGTTTTTCACCTCGTCCCGCTCCGCGGTGGGGATGGGGTCGCCGGTGATGGCCAGCACCTCCCGCACGCCCTCGGCGTACAGGCCCAGCAGCAGGGCCTTTGTGGCGTTCAGATTGCGGTCGCGGCAGGTCATGTGGGGCAGCACGTTCAGCCCCAGCTCCCGGTGCACCCGGCAGGCCACCAGCGAAGAATCCATCCGTGCCCGGGCAATGGGACAGTCCGCAATGGTCAAAAGGTCTGCACCAGCAGCCTGCAGGCGGCGTGCACCGTCCAGATAGCCGGTCAGGTCGGCATCCTTGGGGCTGTCCAGTTCAATGGCGATCACCTTTTTGCCCGCGTTCAGCTTGCGCAGGAAGGCATCGTCTTTTTCCACCTCCGGCTTTGTGGCAGTGGAGACTGCTGCTGCCGGGGCTGCAGGCAGTGTTTCCGGCAAGGCATCCAGTGCCGCACGCAGGGCCGCAATGTGGGCAGGCGTAGTGCCGCAGCAGCCGCCCAGAATACGCACACCCTCGGCAGCAAGGCGGGCCAGCTCCCGTGCAAAATATTCCGGCCTGCCCTGATACTGCACCCGGGTGCGTGTGACCACCGGGTAGCCCGCGTTGGGCATCACTGCAAGCGGCAGCTCTGTCTCGCCAAGCTGCTGCACCAGCGCACGCATGGCACCGGGAGCAGAAACGCAGTTCAGGCCCACAGCATCCACTGCACCGCAAGCAGTCATGCTGCGCACAAGCTCTGCGCAGTGACGGCCCTCGCGGGTGTAGCCGTCCGGCAGCACTGCAAAGGACACCAGCACAAAGGCATCCGGCACGGCTTCTTTGATCTGCCGCGCGGCTTCGGCCACACCGGCATCGCTGCTCAGCGTCTCAAACAAAAAGTTCTTTGCACCCAATGCGGCAAACCGCTCGGCAAGGGCCGTATAGATCTGTGCCGCCGGGAGTGCCTCGGTGTCCGTGGCCGGGCCAAGATCGGCAAACACGGCAGCGCTGGTCTTTGCAGCGGCCTGTGCAGCCAGTTTCCAGCCTTCGTCCGCCATGGCCTCCCACATGGGATTCTGCGCTGCTGCCATGCGCGGCAGGCCAAAGGTGTTGGTCTTGATAGCATCGGCACCCGCTTCCAGATACGCGCGGTGCACGGTCAAAATGCCGTCCGGGTCCAGCAGGTTTGCCTGCTCACATTCCTGCCCGGGCTTTGCCTTATAATATGTGCCCATGCCGCCATCGAACAGCAGCGGGCGCTTTTTTAAAATTTCACGCACATCCTTCATGAGGGAGTTCTCCTTTTTCCTACAAAAACGCTTGGCTTTCAGTTTAATGCACAAATGCCGTCCGGTCAAGCGTTTTTTCACGGCGGCGCTTGCAGGAACGCAAAATTTGTGCTATCCTATGCATACTTTATAAAGTGGGGAGGTGTGTGCCATGCGCCATGCCGGAACGCAAACGCTTGAGACCGACCGGCTTTTCCTGCGCCAGCTTCTGCCCGAGGATGCCGAGCAGATGTATACGAACTGGGCATCCGACCCGGAAGTGACCCGCTTTCTGCGGTGGGAGCCGCACAAAAACGCGCTGGAGACCGTAGGTCTGCTGGCGACATGGGCCACCCTTTACCCGAACCCGGACTACTACCAGTGGGCCATTGTGGAAAAGGCTTCCGGGCAGGTGTTTGGCAGCATCGGCATCTTCAATGCTCTGCTCGGTGACCCGGCGCAGAAAGCGCTCTGGCCGCAGCAGGACTGCACAGACGGCATCTGGGAAGTAGGCTACTGCATCGGGAAGCACTGGTGGAACCATGGTTTTGCAACCGAAGCTTTAAAAGCAGCAGTAACCTACTGGTTTGAGAATACAGACGGCGGCTGGCTCACCTGCTGCCACGCAAAAGAGAACCCTGCCAGCGGCCGGGTGATGGAAAAAGCAGGCTTTCTCTACCACCACGATGCCATTGATCATAAATTTGACGGCACACCGGTGGAGTGCAGAAGCTATCTGCTGACAAGAGAACGATATAACAGAAAGGACTTACTTTGAGCGAACTTTACGATATTTTGGTAGAAACACCCCCGACGAAGGTCATTCTGCTGGCGCTGGATCAGGGCCTGTGGGACCGCGAGCGCAGCCTTGCAGAGCTTTCCGCCCTGTGCGAAGCAAACCACATGGAAGCCGTGGCACAGGTGACCCAGAAGCGCCAGACCCCGGAGACCGGCATCGTGCTGGGCAGCGGCAAGCTGGAGGAAGCATCCCTTGCCGCCGAAACGCTGGGCGCGGAATGCGCCGTATTTGACGGTGAACTGACCGGCAGCCAGATCCGCAACATCTCCAATGCGCTGGGCGGACTGGAAGTGATCGACCGCACCATGCTGATCCTTGAAATTTTCCGCAGCCGCGCCGTCACCAACGAGGGCAAGCTGCAGACCGAACTGGCCCTTCTGCGCTACCGTCTGCCCCGTCTGCAGGGCATGGGCGAAGCGCTCAGCCGTCAGGGCGGCGGTGGCGGCGGCGGTGGTGGTGCCCGCCGCGGTGCCGGTGAGACCAAGCTGGAACTGGACCGCCGCCATGTGCATGCCCGCATCGATGCGCTGGCTGAAAAGCTGGCCGAAATGGAAAAGCGCCGGGGCGAGAGCCGCAAGGCCCGTGCCAAGACCGGGATGCCGGTGGTCAGCCTTGTAGGCTATACCAACGTGGGCAAATCCAGCCTGATGAATGCTCTGTGCGGCCCCAGCGTAGCGGAAGCGGACATGCTGTTCGCCACACTGGACCCCACCAGCCGCAAGCTGATACTGCCCAGCGGCATGGCGGTGCTGCTGGTGGACACGGTGGGCTTTGTGTCCCGCCTGCCCCACAATCTGGTGGAAGCCTTCAAGTCCACGCTGGAAGAAGCGGCATGGTCGGACGTGATCATCCGTGTGGCAGACGCAGGCGATGAGCAGCGGGAAGAGCAGCTGGCCGTCACGGACGATGTTCTGGACGGGCTGGACTGTGCGGACATCCCCCGCCTGACCGTCTACAACAAGTGCGATAAGCCGGGTGCCATGAGCTTTGACCCGGACATCCTGCTCACCAGTGCCAAGACCGGCTACGGTCTGGACACCCTGCTGGCAAAGCTGGACGAGGTGCTCAGCGACCGGGTGCACACCTTAAAGGTGCTGCTGCCCTACGATAAACTGGGCCTTGCCGCCCCCATGCGGGAGCGCGGCAGCGTGCAGGTGGAGGAATACCGGGAGGACGGGCTGTATCTGGAGGGCATCGTCAAGACGGAAGACCTGCACTGCTTTGAAGGGTATCTGGTCTGATAGGCGTACACGATCTAAATCGCCTCCGCTGTGCTCCGGCTATCATCAGCGGAATAATATTTTGAGATAGAACAAGCCCGGAAAGTCTGCGGACTTTCCGGGCTTGCATTTTCACGGGCGGGGTCGCAGCCGAAAGCAGCTGCTCTATGGGTCGAGTACATTGTCTGCCACTGCTTTTTTCAAAAAGAAAAAATCCCCAACAAACACAAAAACCCGCCTGGCAGCGGGCTTTTGTGTATAGAGGGGTGGGAAAGTATATAAAGTGGTGAATCTCAAATTCAAAGCGGCAGGCGCTTTCTGTTCTGCGCTGCCTTGCATGATGTATTATACCCCTTTTTGTTTTCTTGTCAAACAAAATTTTCCGGTTTTGCTTTAAATTAAGTCTTTACTTTTTCGATAAAACTTTATATAATTAACGCAAAGCAAAGCAAAAGCAAAATTTTTTGGCTTTTGTATGTTTGCACCAACAATAAAACTTTACTTTCAAAAAATTTTATACAATCCAACATATTTTCAAAAAGGAGTATTCCCCATGGATGATCTGGATCGTAAGATTCTCTCCCTGCTGGCAAAGAACGCACGGATGCCGGTCAAGGAGATCGCCGAGCAGGTATCGCTGACCAGTCCTGCTGTTTCCAGCCGCATTCACAAGCTTGAAACGGATGGCATCATCAGCGGCTACACCGTCACCCTGAACCGCCCCGCTGACCGGATGTATGTGGATGCCCTCATCAGCCTTTCGGTAGCACCTTCCAAGCAGGATGCCTTTCTGGAGCTGCTGCAAAGCAGCAAGGAAGTGCTGCAGTGCTACCACGTCACGGGTGCATACACCTTCCTTGTCAAGGTGAGCTGCGGCAGCATGCCCCAGCTGGAACACCTGATCCTGCAGTTCCAGAAGCTGGGCACCACCAGCACCCAGATCATCCTTTCCACGCCGGTGAACCACGGCGAGCTGGATGCCCTTATGCTGTAACGCTGTTCATAAAATGGTTACGTTTGCGGTGCAATTCTGCCGGGGTGTTCTTTCGTATTATGGATAGCAGGCGCAAAACAGCACACAATAGCTTCAAAACCGCTGCGCCCGCTTTCACACAAAGATTTTCACACACGAAAGGACTTCATTTATGAAACGTATCATTGCTTCCCTGCTTGCCGGTCTGTGCCTGCTTGCTCTGGTGGGCTGCTCTGCCGGCAGCAAGGCCGACTCTGCCGCCCCGAAGGACTACTCTCAGATCATCCACGATGCCCGCACCGACGAGGACAACGAATACGATATGATCTTTACCAAAGGTGAGGACGGCAAATTCACCGCCATCGACGGCTACAGCGCCGAGTATGAGGCCGACCAGCTGAATGACGAGCTGAAAGACATCGTGTTCCCCCTGCTGGGCCTTGAGGACGGCAGCTACGAGAGCTTTGCCGCCTCTGTTTCCTCCATGATGGTGCGCAGCTACGCCGTTGCCATCGTAAAGCCCGCCGAGGGCAAGACCGATGCCGTGAAAGCCGCACTGGAAGCCTATGTGCAGAGTGAGCAGCAGTCCATGGAGCACTACCTTGAGGATCAGTATCTGGTCGCCAAGGCGGCCACCGTCACCGTAGCTCCCACCGGTGAGGTGGTTCTGGTGTGCGCCGAGGATCACGACACCATTCTTTCCAACATCGAGAAAGCCCTTGCCGCATAATTTTTGCCCTGCCGAAGCCGCATCCTGCCGGGATGCGGTTTCTTTTTGTGTGCAGATATGCTATACTGTTCCCGTGAACTTGCACTGAAATACAGGAGTATTTATGTATAAAGCGACTATCGTGATCCCGAATATCAACGGCAAGGGCTGGCTGAAGGATTCTATCGAGTCGATCTATGCCCAGACCGAACAGAACTTCCGGCTCATTGTGGTGGACAACGGTTCCACCGACGAAAGTCTGGAGCAGGCCCGCAGCTATTGCAGCCGCGAAAATTTCACCCTCATCGAAAACGGCACCAATACCGGCTTTTCCCATGCAGTGAATCAGGGCATTGCGCTGGCGGACAGTGAATATGTGGTGCTGTTCAACAACGATGCCTTTGCCGAACCCCAGTGGCTGGAAGAGCTGATCCGCACCGCTGAGACCGACCCGAAAATCTTTGCAGTGCAGAGCCTGATGATCCGACACTTCGACCGGGAGCTGGCCGACGATGCCGGCGATTATGTCACCTGGATGGGCTTTGCCTGCAAGACCGGCGATGGCCGCCGCGTAAGCCGCTACACCCGGCAAAAGCGCATCTTCTCGGCCTGCGGCGGTGCGGCGCTCTACCGCAAGAGCATTCTGGACGAGATCGGCAATTTTGACGAGAACTTCTTTGCCTACTTTGAGGATGTGGACCTGAGCTGGCGCGCCAACAATGCAGGCTATAAAAACCTGCTCTGCCCCACCGCCAAGTGCTACCACATCTGCGGTGCCAGCACCGGCGCGGTGAAGTACAACGCCTTCAAAAGCCAGCAGAGCGGCCGCAACAGCATCCTGCTGCCCCTCAAGAACGAACCGCTGCTGATGCTGATTTTAAACTTCATCCCGCTGGCCGTGGGCTACCTGCTCAAGTGCTACAAGTTCCACAAACAGGGCTTTGGCGAGGCATGGGACAAGGGGATGCACGAAGCCTTTGCCCTGCTGAAAAGCGGCAGGCTGGGCAAGCGGCCTTTCCGCCTGAAGGATCTGCCCAACTACATCCTGATGGAGCTGTGGATGATCTGGAACATGGTGCCGTACCTGTGGTACCGGCTGGTGATCGTAAAATTTGACCTCAAATAAAAAATACCGGATACGAAGCATCTGCCTTGTATCCGGTATTTTTGTTTTGTATTATGCCGCCGGGCTGGCTGTGCTTTCGTCCGCCTGTACCTCGGTGCTGTCTGCGGGCTGTTCCTCCGCCTGTGTATCCACGCCCTCGTCTGCAGCGGTGCTGTCTGCCTCAGCCGAAGCAGAATCCGAACCGGCTGCTGCAAGAATGGCATCCTGCACATCGCTTTCTGCCATGGGTTCCGGCACATTCGCGGCCGGTGTGCTTTCCGTGCTCTCGGCCTTGGTCTCGCTCTCGGTCAGGCCGGTGAGATACCAGCTGCCGCTCTGGCGCTCGAACAGATAATCCATGTACTTGGTGGGCGTATCCGAAGAAACATTGATGATGCTGTCGTCCGTGCTGGCGGTGGGGATATAGCCCACGGTCACATGCAGCTTGCCGCTGCGCTTGAACAGCTTGGTGACGACTGCGCGGTAGTAGCCCACCGTGCCGGTGACCGGGATCTTATAGCACTGGGTGGCATCGTCAAACTCGATGGTCATATCCTCCATCTCAAAGCTGCGGTGGGTCAGCTTGAAGCCGGGGCCAAGCAGCTTTGCAAGGTAGGCATCCACATCCAGCGAGGGCAGCAGCAGCTGTTCGGTGTCGGGGTCGGTATTGTAGTTGTCAAAGCCGCCCTGCGTTTCCTGAATATTATAGATGCAGCCCCACACCGCAGCTTCGCGCAGAGTCAGGTCGTCGATGTTCTCAATGCCGTCAAATGGCATGGGGTCAAACAGCACAAGCCCTTCCAGCTTATCTTCATATTCCTGCTTTTGGGCGGTATCATCGAACAGGTTCGCCACCGCGCCCACACCGGCCCGCAGCACGGTAACAAAGCCCACGATCACCAGAATGGCAACCAGAAGGCCCAGTGCCTGCCGCCCGCGGCGGCGCTGCATCCGGGCATGTTCTTCAGGGGTAATATAATGTTTCATAGTTGTTTTATCTCCCAGGGTTCTCAAATGCTACAGTGTCCAGTATACCACATACCGGCCCATTGTGCAAAACTATGCCCGTGGTTTTTTTGTGAAAAGCGCATTCCTTATTCCCATGTCTTCCACACATCGGGCTGGTAGCCCACGGTGGCCTTGCGGCCATTGCGTACAATGGGCGTTAAAAACAGCTGCTGGTTCTCAAACAGCTTGTCCTCCTTCTGCCAGTCCACCAGTGCGTCCAGAAGTGCAAGGGTCTGCTTGTCCTTCGCATTGGGGTCCACCAGCTTTTCCCAGCCGCCAAGAGCGCGGGCCACGTTCTCGAACTCGCCGCGGCTCATCTCTTTTTCCTTGAGGTCGATCATCTGGAACTTGATGCCGCGCTCCTTGAAATAGCGCTGGGCCTTTTTGGTATCAAAGCACTTGCTTGTGCCAAAGATCTGAATATTCATGGTCTGTACCCTCCTGAATTTTTATTGTACCACATCCTGTGCCCTCTGCATAGGCATAATTCGCAGCCGGATGGGCCATACTGCCCGCAGGGCATTATCAGAAGGAGGTTTTTCTATGAACGCATACGTTGACCCTGATCTGTGCATTGGCTGCACCCAGTGCGCCGGGCTTTGCCCCGCCGTGTTCCAGATGGAAGGCACGCTGGCCGTGGCCCAGCCCGGGCCGATCCCACCGGAGGAGGTGCCGCAGGCTGTGGACGCAGCCAACGCCTGCCCGGTAAGCGCGATCCGCATCGAGGAGTAAAAGGGAAGGCCGTCAACCATGTTGGCGGCTTTCTCTCTTTTTTACGCAAAAATCCCCCGCTGGGCACGGTTTTGTGGTATAATGCAGAATGTGTAATAATGCAATGGAGGAACACGACTATGCGTTTACTGGTCATTGACGGCAACAGCATTGCCAACCGTGCTTTTTTTGGCATCAAGCTGCTGACCACCAAGGACGGACGATACACCAACGCCATCTATGGCTTTCTGAATATCCTGCTCTCCCTGCTTAAGGAGTGCGAACCCGACGAGGTGGCTGTTGCCTTTGACCTGAAGGCTCCCACCTTCCGCCACAAAATGTACGATGGCTACAAGGCCACCCGCCATGGCATGCCCGAAGAGCTGGCCCAGCAGATGCCGGTGCTCAAGGAACTTCTGGCAGACCTCGGCTACCGCACCGTCACCGCCGAAGGCTGGGAAGCGGATGATATCCTTGGCACGCTGGCCGCTGCCTGCGCCGCCCGGAAGGACGACTGCTTCCTTGCTACGGGAGACCGGGACAGCCTGCAGCTGGTCAGTGACACCACCACTGTGCTGCTTGCCGCCACTGTCATGGGACGCAGCAAGACGGTGACGATGGACGTGGACGCCATTCAGGAAAAATACGGCATCCAGCCCAGACAGCTCATTGAGGTGAAGAGCCTGATGGGCGATGCTTCGGATAATATTCCGGGCGTGAAAGGCATTGGTGAAAAGACCGCCCTGACCCTTGTGCAGAACTTTGGCACGCTGGAAGGCGTGTACGAGCACATCGACGATAAGCTCATCAAGCCCAAACAGCGGGAACATTTGCTGGAATGCCGCGAGATGGCCCAGCTGAGCCACACCCTTGGCACCATCCGCACCGATGCACCCATCGACACGGCCGAGGGCACCTATGCCGTGGGCGAGGGCAACAAAGCCGAGGCCGTGCGCCTTTTGCAGGAATTGGAGATTCACTCTCTGATTCCTCGCTTTGGGCTGGACGGCATTGCACCTGCCGCCCCGGAAGAAGAGGACGGCATCGAGCTGGCTGAAGCAGGGCTGGAAGCTCTGCCGCTGACCCCTTCCGGCACCTATCTGGTGGCATCGCGCCCGGCCGTGATGGGCAAGCAGGGCACCCGCAACGTGGTGCTGCAGCCGGAGAGCTGGTACGCCGTGCAGGACTGCACCGTTTACCCGCTGGAGAATGCCGACCTTATGCGCCTGCTGGACAACGCAGACGTAACGCTGGAAGTGTTCAACGCAGCGCCCCTCTATGCCAAGGCCATGGCCGCAGGCGGCTGGGGCAGCAGCATCGTGTGGGATGGCAAGCTTGCCGCCTACCTGCTGGACGCTTCTGCTTCCAAGTATCAGATCAGCGAGCTGACCGCCAGCTACCGCGCCGCTGCTGCCTTTACCTGTGCCGATTACCCGGATGCAGGCCGCCTTGCAGACCTGTTCTGCAAGATGAAGGCCGAGATCACCGCCTGCGGTGAGGACGCCCTTTACAATGAGATCGAGTTCCCGCTGGCACAGGTGCTGGCCGATATGACCCGCACCGGTGTGCTGGTGGACAAAGACGGCATCGAGCAGTTCGGCGTAAAGCTGCGCACCGAGCTGGAGCAGGTGCTCACCCGCATCCACATGGAGACCGGCAGCGCCAGCTTCAACCCCAACAGCCCCAAGCAGTTGGGCGAAATGCTGTTTGACACCATGGGCCTGCCCCACGGCAAAAAGACCCAGCGCGGCTGGTCCACGGATGCCGAAACACTGGAAAGCCTGCGGGATTACCCGCTGGTGGAGGACATTCTGCAGTACCGCGCCTACCAGAAGCTGAACTCCACCTACGTGGAGGGCCTTTTGAAGGTGATTGGCGAGGACGGCCGCATCCACTCCACCTTCAACCAGACCGAGGCCCGCACCGGACGGCTCTCCTCTGACAACCCCAACCTGCAGAACATCCCCATCCGCACCGAGCTGGGCAGCCAGCTGCGCGCCTACTTTATTGCAAAGCCGGGCTGTGTGCTGGTGGATGCCGACTACAGCCAGATCGAGCTGCGCATCCTTGCCCACATTACCGGCGATGAGCACATGCAGCAGGCGTTTTTGAACGGCGAGGACATCCACCGCAGCACCGCCGCAAAAATTTACGGCATCCCGCAGGAAGAAGTCACCTCCCGGCTGCGCTCTTCTGCCAAGGCCATCAACTTTGGCATCATGTACGGCAAGGGCGCTTACAGCCTTGCCAAGGACATCGGCGTGACCGTGAAGGAGGCAGATGCCTTCCTCAAGAACTATCTGGCCGCGTTCCCCAAGGTGAGCGGCTACATGGATAAGACCATTGCCGATGCCAAGGCCTGCGGCTATGTATCTACCCTGTTCGGCCGCCGCCGTGCTCTGCCGGAGCTGGCAAGCAGCAACTTCAATGTGCGTTCCAGCGGCGAACGCATGGCCCGCAACACCCCCATTCAGGGCACTGCGGCCGACGTGATCAAGCTGGCCATGGTGCGGGTATGGAAGCGGCTGCGGGACGAAAAGATGGAAAGCCGCCTGATCCTGACCGTCCACGATGAACTGATCGTGGAAGCCCCGCAGGCCGAAGCCGAAAAGGCTGCGCAGATCCTGCGGGAGGAAATGGAAGGCTGCGTGCAGTACGCCGTGCCCCTGAGCACCGATGTGCACGCAGGCAAAAACTGGCTGGAGGCCCACTAAAACATGATTATTTTGGGAATTGAATCCACCTGCGACGAGACCGCCGCAGCTCTGGTGGAGGATGGCCGGCATCTGCTGAGCAACGTCATTTCCACCAGCGTCAAAGAACAGGCTCTTTACGGCGGCGTTGTGCCGGAGATCGCCAGCCGCCGCCACTGCGAATTTATCAGTGCTACCGTCAAAAAAGCCCTGCTGGATGCAGGCAAGACCATCGACGATGTGGATGCCGTGGCCGTCACCTTTGCGCCGGGCCTCATCGGTGCAGTGCTGGTGGGCGTGAATTTTGCCAAGGGTCTGGCCTACTCGGCGGGTAAGCCTTTGGTGCCGGTGCACCACCTGCGCGGACACATTGCCGCACTGTATCTCACCCACCCGGAGCTGAAGCCTCCCTTCCTCTGCCTTGTGGCATCCGGCGGCCACAGCCACATTGTGGAGGTGCAGGACTACACTCACTACCACATCCTCGGCCACACGGTGGACGATGCCGCCGGTGAAGCCTTTGACAAAGTGGCCCGCACGCTGGGTCTGCCCTATCCCGGCGGCCCCAGCGTGGCCAATGCCGCCAAGACCGGCAACCCCAAGGCCTATCGCCTGCCGGTGCCCCATGTGGACGGCAAGTACAACGTGAGCTTTTCCGGCCTGAAAACCGCCGTGCTCAATGAGGTGAACAAGGCCCAGATGAAGGGCGAAGAAATCAATGTGCCCGACCTTGCCGCCAGCTTTCAGGACCGCATTGCGGGCATTCTGGCCGAAAAGCTGCTGCTGGCCGCAGCGGACACCGGCGCAAAGCAGGTGTGTCTGGCAGGCGGCGTTGCCGCCAACGGACGGCTGCGCCAGCTGGTGAACGACGGTGCCCAGAAGCTGGGTGCAAAAGTTTATCTGCCGGAGCTGAAATTCTGCGGTGACAACGGCGCTATGATCGCGGCGCAGGGGTATTACCAGTACATTGCCGGGCACACTGCCGGGCTGGAGCTGAACGGCCTGCCCACTTTGCCCATCGACTACGAATAAGCAGTAAAAAAAGACCTGCCTTTCCGGGATCTCCGGAAGGACAGGTCTTTTTCTTATGCAAAATATTCCTGTGCACGCTTTGCAGCGTTGTTGATGCAGGCCCGCAGCTCGTCCAGCGTATCAAACTTTTTGCTGGGGCTGAGGTAGGCGTGGAACTCCACCACCGGGTCGGTGCCGTAGAGGTCGCCGGAAAAGCCCGGGATAAAGGTCTCGCAGGTCACCTTGGTGGCATCATCATTGACGGTAGGGCGGCTGCCAAGGCCGGTGGCCGAAGGATACCACACCCCGCCAATGTGGGTGCGGGTGATATAAATGCCGCTGCGGGGCAGCTGAAAGCCCTCGGGATACAGCTGGTTGATGGTGGGCACCCCCAGCGTGTGGCCCAGACCTGCACCGTGCTGCACCTCGAACCGGATGGCGTAGGGCATTCCCAGCATGGCGTTTGCTGCCGGGATGTCGCCGCCTTCCAGCGCGGTGCGGATGCGGGTGGAAGACACCGGCTTTTCCTCAAACTGCGCCATGGGCACCACGATCACCTCCACGCCCAACGGAGCGCAGAGGGTGCGCAGCAGCTCCGGGTTGCCGGCCGCTTTGGCACCAAAGGTAAAGTTTTCGCCGCAGACCAGCGCACGGGCATTGCAGTCCCGCACGATGCCCAGCACGAACTGCTCCGGGGTCAGGCCCTTGATCTCCTCAAAGTCCGGCGTGAGGTAATACTCCACGCCAAGGCTTGCGATCAGAGCATGCTTATCCGCCGTGGAAAGCAGACGCTTGCCCTTCATCTTATTCACCACCGGCAGCTTGAAGGTAAACACCGCCGGGGCGGCATCGTGTTCTTTGGCCCACTGCACGGCGCTTTCGATCACCGCACGGTGGCCGATGTGGATGCCGTCAAAAAAGCCCATTGCCACTGTGGTGCCTTTTTCCGGCTGCGCCAGCGGCAGCGGTGCAAATTGTGAAATGATCTGCATGGGTTTTGTTTCCTTTTTCAATTACGTTCTACGAACAGTTTTTCCACCCGCAGCACACCCTGTACGATATTGGCAAGGCCCAAAAACTGTCCGGCGGCATTGCGCACCCGGTAGCGGCCATCTGCTGCCGGATACCGGCTGGTGGGGCAGCCGTTGTACAAATGCTGTTCCACCCAAGGCTCCACCACCAGCAGCGGCAGGCTTTCAAACACGCTTTCCACCGGCAGCATCAGCGCTTCCAGTGCGTCCATGCCCTGCTCTTTTGCGGCAAGAATTTCCTCCAGCGTGTGGGCATCGGCTTCGGTGTACACGCCCGCTGAGGTGCGGCGCAGTGCGCTCATGGTGCCCTTCTGGCCCATGGCGGCGGCAATGTCTTCCAGCAATGTGCGGATATAGGTGCCCTTGGAGCACGTTACATCCAGCACATACTCATTTTCGGCAGGGCTGCCGCCGTAGGTGATGCTGTAAATTTCAATGGGGCGCGCCTTGCGCTCCACGGTCACGCCCTCACGGGCCAGCTTATACAGCGGCTGACCGTTCAGCTTGATGGCTGAGTACATGGGCGGCACCTGCATCTGCGTGCCGATGAATTGTGGCAGCACGGCCAGCAGTTCCCCTTCGCCCGCCGTGACCGGAGCCGTTTCCAGCACAGTGCCGGTCACATCGCCGGTGTCGGTGCGCGCGCCCAGTTTTAAAACCGCACGGTAGCTTTTATCGTGGTTCAGCTGCAGGTCCACTGCCTTGCTGGCACCGCCGCAGAACACCGGCAGCACGCCGGTGGCCATGGGGTCCAGCGTGCCGCTGTGGCCCAGCTTGCGGGTGCCCAGCACGCCGCGCAGCTTTGCCACCACATCAAAGCTGGTCCAGTCCATGGGCTTGTCAACGATCAGGATGCCCTGCATTTATGCTTCCTCCTGCGGTGCGTCCAGCTCGGCTTCCACCTCTGCCAGAATTGCATTTTTTGCGTTTTCCAGATTGCCCAGCAGCTCACAGCCTGCAGCGCGGCTGTGACCGCCTCCGCCCAGACGCCGGGCGATGGCGCAGGCGTCCACGCCCTTTGCGGTGCGCACGCTGATGCGGTAGCTGCCGCCGGGCTGCTGGCGCAGGGTCAGACCCACCTTGACTCCCTCGATGCTGATGGGCAGACTGGTCAGTTCCTCCAGATCCGCGGGGTCTACTCCGCTCTGCCGTATCTCGTCCCTCGTCAGGTAGATCAGGGCGCAACGGCCGTCCAGATAGTACTCCAGATGGTTGCGGGCGATGCGCTCGGCCTCCATGCGGGCACGGGGCTTGGTGTCGAAGAGCAGAGTGTTCAGCTCCTCCACATGACAGCCGGCTTCAATGAGCTTTGCAGCCACCTTGTGGGTGTTGGCGGTGGTGGAGGAGAACTTGAAGCAGCCGGTGTCGGTGGCAATGCCGGTGTACAGGCAGTCGGCAATGTGGGGGGTGATAGTCACGCCCATCTCCACGATGACCTGATACAGCAGCTCTGCTGCCGCAGCGGCACTGGCATCCAGAAGGGTAAAATCGGCATAGCCGTTGTTGCCTGCGTGGTGGTCGATGCACAGGTCCACATGGTGTGCGTACTGCGGCACACCGTTATTTTCGCCAAACAGCTGCAAACCGGCCACATCCACCGCGATCACAGTGCGGGGCTCGAACTCGCCCTTGAACAGCCGTGGGTTCGTAAAGGCGTAGCGGGACGGAATGTCATCGGAGCAGAGCACCGCCGTTGTTTTTTCCAGCGCTTTGAGCGCATAGTACAGGGCGCTGCCGCAGCCGATGGTGTCACCGTCCGGGTTTTTGTGGCACAGAATCAAAATGTTGTCCGCAGCCAGCAGGCGCTGCGCCATCTGCTGCACATCCAGTTGTTCTGTCATCCAATGATCCATCCTTTCCGCAAAGGCAGTCAGTCCTCGGTCTGTTCGGTATCGGCAGGCTGTGCTTCCTCCTCGCCGTTCACGTTCAGGCTGCGCAGCAGCTCGTTGATGTGGGCGGCGTAGGCGGCACCGTCATCCTCCACAAAGATGAAGCGGGGTGCCTTGCGGATGTGCATTTTTTTGCTGACCTCGGTGCGCACATGGCCTGCGGCACGGTTCAGCGCTTCGATTGCGGGCTTGGGGCCGTCTGCGCGGCCCATCACGCTAACATACACTTTTGCCACATCCAGATCCGGCGTCACGTCCAGACGGGTGACGGTCAGCAGACCGCCCTCCAGCCGCGGGTCCTTCAGCCGGCCGATGATGGCAATGACCTCGCGCTTCATATCCTGCGCAAGACGGCCCATATTTTTCTGAGACATAGTTTTCTCCAAATTCTGTCCGGCAGCCTCCCAAAGCCTTGCCCCGGCCGGGGCAAGGCGGCATTTGTCTGCCAAAACGACGGATGAGGGCGCACGCTCCACACCTGCGAAAGATACGCCCTCATCAGTCTCACTTCGTTCGACAGCTTCCCTCGTCCAAGGGAAGCCTTTTCTGCCGGGAAGCTGTTATATATTCGGTTTTTGCTTAGTCGCGGTACTCTTCCATCTTGAAGGCCTCGTACACGTCGCCTTCCTTGACGTCCGCAAACTTCTCCAGGGTCACGCCGCACTCGTAGCCCTCGGCCACTTCCTTGGCGTCGTCCTTGAAGCGCTTCAGAGATGCGATCTCGTCCTCCGTGATGACGATGCCGTCACGGACCACGCGCACCTTGCTGTCGCGGGTGATCTTGCCGCTGGTCACGCGGCAGCCTGCAACGGTGCCCACATTGGAGATCTTGTACACCTGACGGACCTGCAGCTCGCCCAGAGACACCTCGCGGAACTTGGGAGCCAGCATGCCCTTCATAGCGTCGGTGACGTCGTTGATGGCGTCGTAGATGACGCGGTACATACGCATTTCCACCTTGGTGGCAGCAGCTTCTTCCTTGGCCACGTTGTCCGGGCGGACGTTGAAGCCGATGATGATGGCGTTGGAGGCATCGGCCAGATCCACGTCGGACTTGCTGATGGCACCGACACCGGCGTGGATGACACGCACGCGCACCTCTTCGTTGGAGATCTTCTCCAGACTCTGCTTCACAGCCTCGGCAGAACCCTGCACGTCGGCCTTGACCACGATGGCCAGTTCCTTCATGTCGTTCTGTGCCATCTGGCTGAACAGGTTATCCAGCGTGACCTTCTGGAAGGAGGAGAACTGCTTCTCCTTGGCGGCAGCGATGCGCTGCTCGGCCAGTTCACGGGCCAGACGCTCGTCCTCAACAGCCTCGAACAGGTCGCCTGCTTCCGGCACTGCGGTCAGGCCGGTGATCTCCACAGGGGTGGAGGGGCCGGCATCGGTCAGCAGCTGACCCTTGTCGCTGCGCATGGTACGCACGCGGCCCACAGCGGTACCGGCAATGATGACGTCGCCGGAGTGCAGGGTGCCGTTCTGCACCAGAATGGTGGCAATGGGGCCCTGGCCCTTATCCAGACGGGCCTCAACGACCGCACCCTTGGCGCGGCGGTTGGGGTTTGCCTTCAGCTCCATGACCTCAGCTTCCAGAGCAATGCGCTCCAGCAGGTCGTTGATGCCCATGCCGGTCAGGGCAGACACCGGGATGCAGGCCACATCGCCGCCCCAGTCCTCGGTGATGATGCCGTACTTGGTCAGGCCTTCCATCACGCGCTCGGGGTTTGCGGTGGGCTTATCCATCTTGTTCATTGCCACGATGAGCTTGACATTTGCAGCCTTGGCGTGGTTGATGGACTCGATGGTCTGGGGCATGATGCCGTCGTCAGCAGCAACCACCAGAACTGCGATATCGGTCATGTTGGCACCGCGGGCACGCATGGAGGTGAATGCCTCGTGGCCCGGGGTATCCAGGAAGGTGATGAGGCTGTCGTTGACCTTGACCTGATATGCACCGATGGCCTGCGTGATGCCGCCGGCCTCGCCTGCGGTGACGTTGGTCTTGCGGATGGCATCCAGAATACTGGTCTTGCCGTGGTCAACGTGGCCCATAACGCAGACCACCGGGGGACGCTCCACCAGATCCTCCTGCGAATCCTCTTCCTGCGTGAACAGGCGCTCCTCGATGGTCACATGCACCTCGTGCTCGACCTTTGCGTGGAACTCCTCTGCCAGCAGAGAAGCGGTATCAAAATCGATCACATCGTTGATGGCGTGCATCTCACCCATCTGCATGAACTTGGCAATGACCTTGCCGGCCTGCTGCTTCAGGCGGGCAGCCAGCTCGCCGACGGTGATCTCGTCGGGGATCATCACCTTCAGCTGGGCGTTGCGGGCCTTTTCCAGCTGGATGCGCTGCAGGCGCTCGAACTCGGTCTCGCGCTTGCCCTTCTGGAACTGCTGGCGCTGGCGCTGGCCGCGCTGGGTGAACTTCTGCTTGTTGCCCTGCGGGGTGGGCTTGCGGCGGTTCTCGGTGTTCTTGGTGGAAGCCAGATCATCGTAACGGGCATCGAAGCGGTCCACGTTCATATCCACAGTGCGGGTATCCACGGTGACCTGATTGTCCTCGCGGCGCACGGACACAGCCTGTGCCGGAGCAGCGGATGCCTTGGCACCGGTCTCACGAGCCAGTTCGCTGAGAGAAACGGTCTTTTCCTCGCGCTTCTTGTGCTGCTCGTTCTTCTTTTCGTTATGCTTATTGCCGTTCTTATCCTGCTGGGCAGGCTCTGCCTTTTTGGCGGCAGGCTGCTCAGGCTTCTTTTCTGCCTTGGGAGCTTCGGGCTTTTTCTCGGCCTTCTTCTCAGTGGGCTTCGGCTCTTCCTTTGCGGCCTTGGCGCTGTTCAGGAATTCGTCCAGATTTGCCACGCTGTTATCCTTGCTGAACTTTTCCAGCAGGTAGTTCAGCTCGTTCTCTTCCAGATTGGAGCTGTTCTTCTTGCCGGTGCTGCCCATAGCGTTCAGCTCATCCAGGACCTTCTTGGCGGAAAGGTTCAGGTCCTTTGCAAAATCACTCACTTTATATTTTACGATCATTCGGTCATATCCTCCTCATTTTTGATTGCTCCGCAGTCCGACAGGCGGTCAAAGCAGAGCTTTGCGAGGTTGCGGTCAGTCACCGCGTAAACAGCCACAGGCTTGCGGCTGATATCGGCCAGTTTATCCTGCGTAAGCGGCATGGTGATCACATCCACCAGATCGCCCACAGAATAGTCGAGGCGCTGCACGGTCTTGGCGCTGGCATCGCTTGCCACCATCACCAGCCATGCCTTGCTCTTGACGCAGGCATCTTCCACGGCATCAAAGCCCATGGTCAGTGCGCCCGCCTTGCGGCACAGGCTCAGCGCCTGAAACAGCGCTTCCTCCGGCGGCAGCTTGGGCTTTGCGGGGGTGTTATTCTTCTTTGCCATTTGCTGCTGCCTCCTTTGCGGCTTCGGCCAGCTGTGCGGCCAGAGCCTCGTAAACTTCGGCGGGAACCGGCTGCTCAAAGCAGCGCTCCAGCGCCTTTTTCTTTTTTGCCTTGGTCAGGCAGTCGGGGTTCGGGCAGAGATACGCGCCGCGGCCCGGCTTTTTGCCGACCAGATCAATGCTGATCTCTCCGCTGGGTGCACGCACCACACGCACCAGCTCCTTTTTGGGGCGGCTGGTCATGCAGCCGATGCACTGGCGGGAAGGGATCTTTTTCTGTGCCATCCGGTTTCCCTCCTTTGGCCATCTGCGCCGGAATTACTCGGTGTCGGTCTCGGCTTCCTTCTTCGGCTCTTCCTCGCCATAATAGCCGCTCTCGGGGCGGATATCAATGTTGTAGCCGGTCAGGCGTGCGCACAGGCGTGCGTTCTGGCCCTTGTTGCCAATGGCAAGGCTCAGCTGCTGGTCGGGCACGGTCACACGGCAGGAACGGGTCTCGCCGGGCAGCAGTTCCACCTTGACCACCTTGGCCGGGCTGAGTGCTGCGGAGATGAACTCGGAGATATCCTCGCTCCACTTCACAATGTCGATCTTTTCGCCGCCCAGCTTTTCCACAACAGCAGCTACACGGGCACCGTGCTCGCCGATGCAGGCGGAAACAGGGTTCACGTTGGGGTCCTTGCTCCAAACAGCCATCTTGGTGCGGGCACCAGCCTCGCGGCTGATGGCCTTGACCTCCACAGTGCCGTCAAAAATTTCGGGCACTTCCAGCTCAAACAGGCGCTTGACAAGGCCGGGGTGGGTGCGGCTGATCATAACGCGGGGGCCGCGCTCAGTGCTGACCACGTCCACAACGTAGACCTGCAGGGTCTGGCCCTCGGTGTACACCTCGCCGGGCACCTGCTCGTTGTGGGGCAGGATAGCCTCGCCGCCCTTGCCCAGATCCAGAGCAACGATGCCCTTCTCCGGGTCCACGCGGGTAACGGTGGCCTGCACGATGTCGTGTGCACGGGACTGGATCTCGCTCAGCTGCTGGCTGCGCTCAGCCTCGCGGATGCCCTGACGGATCACGTGCTTTGCGGTCTGGGCTGCAATGCGGCCGAAGTCCTTGGTCTTGAGGGGGGTCACGATGCGGTCGCCCACTTCGTAACTCTTGCGGATCTTCTGTGCCTCGGTAATGCCGATCTCAGAGTGCTCGTCGTACCAGTCCTCGTCGGCCACAACGTCCTGGATCAGGGCCACATCAAAGCGGCCTGCGGCGGGGTCGATATCCACCTTCACGTGGTCCTCTTCCACCTCATAGTTCTTCTTGACGGCAATGATGATCGCAGCCTTGATCTTTTCGATCAGGTATTCTGCGGTGATGCCGCGCTCGTGCTCCAGCATGGAGAGAGCTTCAAAAAATTCATTGTTCGCTGCTGCCATTTTTCGGGTTCCTCCTGTAATTTACTCTCTATCTATGTTAGTCAAACAGGTCTTCATCGTCGCACAGGTTCACGCTGGATGCGGCGTTCACCTCAAAGGTGACAGCGCCCGCATCGGTGTTCACCGTAACGGTGCTGCCCTCGCGGCCTGTCAGGATACCGGAAAACTCACGCACGCCGTCTGCATTCGGGCGGATGAGCTTTACCCGGATCTTCTGGCCCTTGAGGGCTTCATAGTGCTCCGGGCGGGTCAGCTTACGGCCAAGGCCGGGGCTGCCCACTTCCAGATAATAGCTCTGGTCGATGGGGTCTGCCTCGT
>ERZ1673742.1523-NODE-1523-length-20890-cov-38.228270_pt1 | contig 20890 bp, 28 predicted proteins | sample MGYA00580208_ERZ1673742 | MGnify/ENA primary metagenome ERZ1673742 (study PRJEB41218, sample SAMN15661774) | gut metagenome | host: Homo sapiens | place: Canada: London | collected 2015-08-20/2019-03-30 | study: EMG produced TPA metagenomics assembly of...
CTTTTTTAGGCTTATTTGTCATGCTCTTTTATATCTGATTTTTGTTTCATCATTAAATCCTCCCTTTATTTCTAATTTTTAATTCATAAGAAAATCAAGTATATTCATTCCAGCAGATGTATCTGCTTTATATAATTCTGTATAACCACATTTGGTACAACTTATAGTAATAAATTTTTTATTTTGAACATCAAATATTTTTGAAAAGTTTCCACCTGTAGCTTGAAATTGGTCTTTTTCAAATTCTTCATTTCCACATTTAGGACATTTCCAACTTGCCATATATATAACATCTCCTTTCTCTTATAATTCAAATATATTACATTTTAACATTAAGTTTCTAATCTTCACTTTATCTGTAAATGGAATTTCCCATACACTTCCACTAATTGATCTTTTTATTTTATATTCTCTGGTTGGTTCTCCCAATATCTTATTTAATTTTTTCTGCAAATTCACCTTATTTGTATATATAGATATTATTTGTTCCTTATATAATACATTTATTGTTGTTTCTGTTTCAAATTGATTTGCTTCTTTGTATATTTTCTTCTCCATAACATTCTTCACTCCTTGTAGTGTTCTTTTTCTCTTTTGTGAATGTTATTATTTGTTTCTATTTTGTAACTATTACTTCCTTAATGTCATTTTCGTTAATTTCTGTTATTTTCTTTCTTTTTCCATCATGATTTACTATTTCTACTTTATAGGAATCTTTATTAATTCCAATTATTGTAGCTAAATATCCGTTTGTTAATTTAACTACTTCAAATATTTTTCTATTCAATTTACACCTCGTATTATTTATCAATCTTATATTAATCTTTTATTCTTTCCAATTTATCTAATATATTACTATATTCTACATTTGCTCTTTGTATATCTCCATTTTTACTGCTTCTTCTCCAAATATCTTCAATTATATCATTTTCAATCAATTTTGCTTCATCTCTATTATAATTTCTATCTTCTATACTAATTCCTATATTCTTTAATAAAATTGTTTCATTTTCTGATAATTCATTTAATAAATTCATTTTTATTTGCTCCTTTAATTTCTTATTTCATTAAAATTTTACATTCAATATCCTTATGTACCAATTTCACAAAATCTGTAGCATCTTGATTTGTTCCTACTATACTTCCATAGTGAACAGGTATGGCTATTTTGGGTTTAATTTCATTTATAAAATATGCTGCTTCTTTAAAATCCATTGTATATGTTCCGCCTACTGGAACAAATGCTACATCGCATTTTACTTTTTTATTTTCTTCTGTTATATCTGTATCTCCAGCAATATAATATCTGACACCTTTTATTTCTATTATATAACCTACCCATCCATTTGCTTTTGGATGAAATTGTTTATTAGTATTATAAGCTGGTACTGTTTCGAATTTTATTCCTTCTATCATATTTTTTTCTTCTGAATCTACAGTAATAATGTAATTTTGACTAAATCCTTTCTTTAATAATTTTGTTAGTAGTTCTTCTGGTGCGACAATAACTGTATCACCTTTCTTTACTTTATCTATATCTTCTTCAGAATAATGGTCGTAATGGTCGTGTGTTATAAATATTATATCTGCATCATTATAATCCTTATCTATTTTAAATGGATCTATATATATTACTTTTTCCTTACTTATTTTTATACTACTATGACATAAAACTTTTATATTTTCTAACATATAATCCTCCTTTTCAATCTAGTGAAATTATATCATATTATTTTAAAAAATGTATAAAAAATAAAAAAAAAGAGTTAAAGTAATCTATTTTTCAATAAATTACTTTAACTCTACTTTAATTAATTCTCTCCTCTATTACTAAAGGCGAATAAGAACATATATAACAAGGTCTTTTAGTATTTATGATTTTTTTTATATATTGTTTTGTTTCAATAATAATTATTACTTTATCAGCTTTTGATATTTCATCTATTTTTTCAAATAAGGTATCCGTTTCAATTTCTTTTATTGCAATAATATCATATGTAAATTCATCAGTTTTCATAGATACATTTATAGGATATTTAGCTTTATTTAATTTTGGATTTCTATCTAAATATTCCATAACTACATCAAATGCTACTATATTCCTATTATTCACTTCTCTTTTATTGTTATAATTTAATATTTTCGTATTTTTATCTTTGGTTAAAACCTTATTTGCAATCAAACAATTAATATCATTTTCTGTACAATTACATATTTTTAAAACATGTTCTTCCCTTAATGATTGAAAATCCCATAATAATTTAGATATTTGTTTTTGCTTGTCATTCACTTGCATCACTTCCTATAATTTTAACTAACGAACTATAAATTTTTCTTTTTTCAGGAACTATTTTGTATATTTTTATAATCACTTTTTCACCTGGAAATGGAGGTCTATCAAGCCAAGTTGGTAATGTACATACTGTATCAACACCTTGTGTAATATTGGCAAATATTCCATTATCAGTATAACCTGTTATTGTTGCTAAATATTCACCTTTTTCTGTGAACTCTTTTCTTATGTTCTTATACGGATCTTCTAGTAAATCTTTTACTGATATTTTTATTGTTTTATTTTTCACATCTATTTCTTTAATTACTACTTTTATTGTTTGATTTATTTTATACATTTTTGAAACATCTTCTATATATCCATATTGTAGGTCCTGTGCTTTCATTATAAAGTCCATTCCTAAACATTCAATTCTTATATATTTTTTCCATACACCTATTATCTTCCCATAAATTTTATCTCCTACATCTGCTTTTTTTATATTAATTTCAAGTAATCTTTCCATTGCTTTAATTCGTGAACCTATTGCTTTTGAACTTATCTTATCCGCTTCTAATATGATAAATTTTATTTCTGCTCCCATCATATTTCTTAACAACTTTTTATCATTTTTTGAATCATTTGTTATTTCTGTAGCAGGGATTAAAACTTTTATACCCTTAAAATCTACAATTGCACATGTAATATAATTTTCTTTCATCTTTTCAACTTCTATTGCGATTATTTTTCCTGTTAAAATTTTTCCTTTTTCTTTAGATGAATTAATATTTTGCCAAATAATTTTTTCTCGTAATTCATCTGTCATATTTTTTTCACCTTCTTACTTTTTAATTTATTTTTTAAGAGTTTAATATTTGATTTTAAAAGTCTTTAAAACTGTATTTTACTTTTGTTATTTGTTTTTTATTTTTTTCATTTTCTAAGTTTTCTTTAAATCTAACTTTTTGTTCTTCCAATGTCATATCTTCTAGTTTTTCCGCTTCATAATGTTTTGAATAATCATATTTATTGCATATAAATGGTTTTCTGCCTCTTACTATTACAATCTCTTTGTTATTATCCAATTTTAATAATTCATCTGGATTCATTAGATTTCTTTTATTGGTCGATATATTTTCCATTCCATAAGTAAAATTCCCATCAAATCCTGCTTCTTTTCTTATAGCATTAGTTTCTACTGTAGCAATTCCTAAATATTCGGTTATATACTCTGCTGTTAAAATATCTCCTGCTCCCATACATATTTTTGTATCTGCATTTCCTAATATTTCTTGCCATACATCATTATCATATCTATTTTTTAATTGCGCTATGTTTTGAAATATCATAAATATATTAATACCTCTGCTTCTTGTAGTAGCTAGTTTCTTTTCAAAATCTACTATTCTTCCTATATTTGTAAACTCATCAAGTATTAATGATGTTTCTACTTTTAATTTACCATCTGGATTTTCATCTGCTTGTTTTATTAGTTTAATAAATAGAAACGAAAAAAATAGTGTCGAAAGAAAATCAAATGCACTATTAGTATCACTAGTAACTACAAATACACAAGTTTTTTTATTTCCAATATTTTCGAAATTTATTTCATCTCTATTTGTAATGTTTCTTATTTTATCAGTTTGAAATATTTGTAGTCTTGTTGCAAGGCCTGTTACAATACTTTGTTTTACTATATCTGTTGCCTGTGCATATATATTGTAACTTAATCTTGTTGGACCACTGGTATCAACAAATATGTTATCTATTTGTTTTATATTTCCACTTGCTAGACAATCATAAATAAATCCCATACTTTTATCTTCTTCTTTCTTCACATAGTTTATTACATATAATAGTAATGCTTTTAATAAGTTCTGCTCTCCTCTATTCCAAAACTCATCTCCTCCTGACCTTCTATCTAATTGAGTACCTTCAATAACAATTTGACTAAAAATTTGTGCATCTGTTTCATCTTCCACAAAATTTATAAATCTTGCACCATTTGAATAAGTTGGATTTACAAGATTAAATACTTCAACATCATAACTTTTACTTTCAAGATATTTTGCTAATTTTCTATATAATTCTCCGTTTTGGATCTGTAAATACCAAACTCATGTTTCTCTTAACTGCTCGTTGTAATTCTTCTTGAGCTAATTCTATTCCATTAGGTATAGCAAATCCACGAGATTTTTTACTTCCACTTGAACCAAATACAGCAATATTCTTATTTAAATATGTATCCATAGGTAATGTAATAATCTCTTGCTCATCTGTTTCTCCTAAAATTATTCCATCTCTTTTTCCTATGCTTAAATACTCTTTTATTTCTTCTTTAGTTCCCCAATCGGCTGTTCCAAATGTACCATCTTTCTTTTTTAAATTTATCCCTTCAATTTCTATCTTTGCATTTTCTTTAGTTGTAATTACATTCTTTATCACTAATATTATAATTAAGTTTACTATAAACCAACTAATAAAAATTATTTTATTTCTGAATATAATTGTAAATAAATTTAATAAGTTAATATCTATAGTATTTAAATCTGTATTAAAACATTTTTCTAATAATTTCATAAAACCATTAATGGCTGGTACTAAAATGATATATGAAATACAAAAAAATAAAGGTATCTTAACCTTTTTCTTTATCCTCATTAATACCTCCTAACCAATTATCTATTTCGATAATGTTTGTTTTGTTAGTTAGTATATCTTCTATTATTTCTTTATTCTCCTTCAAAGTTATAATATCTATTTTTCTATTTATCTTTTGATTATTCCTATAAAATAAATTTAGTTTATGAAGTTTTTCAGTATCTATAAAAGGCATTAAAATTATATATTTTCTATCTTCTGTCATATAATCTGCTTTTTTCCAATTAGATAATAATATTTCTTTATCATTATATATTTTTTTTACAATCTGATAAATATCTATTTTTTCAAGTTTTCTCATAATAGATAGATTATGAATTGTTGGATTTATTATTAATGTTGTTTCCTTTCCAAATACGAAACTTTTGTCATTATTTAATATCCTTATATTCTCTATAAAAATTATAATGTCTTTATATTCTATCAACTTTTGAATATCATTTATTATTTGACTTATATATGTAATTTGTTTATCTTTTGAAATGTAATACACCATTCTATCTTTTAATTGATAAGTGAGTTTTCCTAAGTATTTTCTAGATGTTTGTGTATATACATTATTATCTTTTAAATTCCAACTTGCAATAAAATCTATATTACTGTCTATAGTTAATGCTGCAATTCTTGCAACTTCATTTAATCTATCTACATATTCTTTTCTCCTACATGAGAAATTATAATCATATCCAAAGTCTTTAACCATTCTAGTGCCTCTATCATCCAATTTAATATAGAACTTGTTTATTCTTCTTATGTACTTTTCCTTCTCTAGCACTTTCAATCTTTTTCTATGATAATCTTTTGCATTATATATTAATTTACAATCTGAACCAAGCATCATCTTATACTTTCCTAAGAACATTAAAACTTCTATATCTTTTCCGAGTTAATCTAACTTTCCCATTCTCTCTATCCTCCTTCCCTTTTCTAATACGACACACCCTCTTTTCTGTTTTTTTCGCTTACCCTGTGTCACACCCCTTAACCACGACACACCCCAAATATTAATTTTGTTTTATTTATCAAGATTTTATATATTGTCAAAGTATCCGTTTTTGATTACCAAAAAAATGCCTCATTCGGACACTTTAGAGTTATCCGTTTTGATAGCATTTTGTATCCACTCTAACACTTTTTCTCCCTTAAAAACATATACTTCTGTGTATGGTTTTTTCTTTTTATCTGTCGTTCCAAGAACACCATAAAACATATTTGCTATATTGTCATCTGCTATTACTTTTGACAATACTAAACCATCTACAATAGGTTTTATGAACTTATTATCTATATCAATATTCTTTTGATTTTCTACTACTTTTATAAATACAAATACTAATTCATTATTAAATAAATCTTTATATTGTTTTGTTTTTTCCATTACATTTATCATAATATTTTTATATGCATAATTATTTATATTCTTGTATTTTGGTATTACTTCAGGAATATATATTTTTAGAATGTCATTTTCTACTGTTGCTTTATATCTATTATTTAAATAATTTATTTTGTCCTGTTCATTCACTTCATATTTGTCTTTCAACTTTATTTTATTGAATATATTATATCTAATTCTTTCTAAACTTCTTAAATAATTTTCTACATGTTTATTTTCAATAACTTCTTCATTATTAATTATAAATTCTGTTTCATCTCTCAAATCCTCTAATTCTGTCAAGATTTCTTTTTGCATAATTACTTAGCACCTCCAAATTTAAAATTGTTAAAGGAAGATGTAAAAGTTAATATAACTCTCACATCTTCCATATTATTAATCTTCTACTGTATCATCATATGCTTCTGAAATAGCTTCTAATAATTGTACCCTAGTTTCATTATTTATCGGATATGAAAAATCTTGTCTAAAATTCCTATTTTTCACTTTTCTCTTTGGCATACTAATATATCTTCCATTTTTACCATCTAATAACTTTATTTCTTTAATTATCAAGCAATTATCTATACATATACTTGCTGCTGCTAATAAATCTCCTTTATTTATTTTTTTAATTCTTACTTCTGTAATATTTAACATATAAATTTCCTCCTTATAATTTAATTTTATTTTTAGAAAAAGAGTGATACAAATATCACTCTAAATTCTATTTATTTTTTTGTTTTTTTCTCTTTAATACAACAATTCCTGCTGTTACTTCTAATAATGATATAATTATACTTCCTATTAATATAGCATAATTCATTTCATTTCCTGTTTGTACTTTTGGTACTAATTTATTATAATAAGTAAATGTGCATATTGAATCTTTATCCTCTAATAATTCACCATCAGCAAAAGTACCTTTATCGTTTATTTCAATTTTTACAATTTTGTCTGACAATTGGTATCCTTTAGGAGCTTCTGTTTCTTTAATATAATAAGTACCATATCTTAAATCTTCAAAAGATACTGTTCCATTGTCCTTATCTGATTTAACTTCTTTTATTAATTTTGTGCATTCTTGATCTTCATAAATTCCAAATTTAAAATTTGCCTTTATTGTTTCTTTTGTTTCACTATCTGCCTTTATTACTTTAATTGTTTTTAATATTGGCATATCTTTCATTTCAATTTTTTGTGTTTCTTTATCAGTTGTAACTGTAAATTCAATTTCTTCTGTTAGCTCATAACCGTAAGGAGCTGTTTTTTCAATTAACTTATATTTTTTATTTTCTTCTAGTCCTTTAATTTTATGTGGCTCTTTTGTAGATACCCACTCATCAATTATATTACCATCTTCATCAACTACTTGTAGTTCTGCTCCTTCTATTTCTTGTCCTGTTATAAAGTCTGTTTTTATAACCTCAACAACTTTATCTATCATCACTATTTTTTGTGTTTCTTTATCTGATGTTACAGTAAATTCTATATCAGTTGCTTTTACATACCCATCAATTACTTTTTCTTCTCGAAGAATATAAGTTTCTCCTTCTATAAGACCACTTACTTTATGTGCTTCGTTTGTAGTTTCCCATTTATCAACTATATTTTTTGTTTTTGTACTTATTATTGATAAAGTTACTCCCTCTATTGTATTTCCATCTATATCTGTTTTTAACACTTCTACTGTTTTATCTATCATTACTACCTTTTGAGTTTCTTTTTCTGTCGTTACTGTAAATGTAACTTCGTTTGAAATTACATATCCGTCTGGAGCATAATCTTCATACAATGTATAGCTTTCTCCTTCAATTAATCCTTTTATTCTATGTGCCTCATTTGTAGATATCCAACTATCTACAATTTTGCCATCTTTATCTACTACTTTTAGTTCTGCTCCCTCTACTTCTTTTCCACCGATATCTTCTTTTGTCATTTCTACAATTTTATCTATCATAGTAACCTTTTGAATTTCATTCGTATTTTTGATTGTAAATTTTATTTCACTTGCTTTTACATAGCCATCCGGAGCAATTTCTTCTCTTAATATATAAGTTTTACCAACAATTAGTCCCTCTATCTTATGTGTTTTTTCAGTAGATGTCCAACTATCTACTACTTCATTATTCTCATCTATAACTGTTAGTTTTGCTCCTACTAATTCTTCTTCTCCAGTTATATCTGTCTTGCTAATTTCTATACAAGTAGTTTCATTTTCAATATTTAGCTTTACTGTATATTCTTTTGTTGTTGTATCTGTTTGTTCAAATATTACATCATATTCTGTTTGATCTAACACTGCTCCATCTATTGTTGTTAGCTCTTTTAAGTAGTATTTTCCCATAGGCAAATTTTCTATTGTTAATGTGCCATCTTCTTTTAAATTATATTTTCCTATAACTTTACCTTTTTCGTATATGACACTTCCATCTGCATAGTCAATTACATTTTCTTTTGCCACAAGTTCAAAAGATATTTTTGTAAAGTCTATATCTTTTATCATTGTTGTATCTATATCTTCTTTTAGATTAACTTTTTTATTTAATTTTAAATTTCCCTTTGGTTGTTCATTTTGTATTGTAACTGTAATCCAAGCATCCCAATCTTCATCATAATTTAGAGTAGAATTTCTTTTATCAACTTTAAAAGTTAGTTCTCCATCTATTTGTATAAAACCTGTTGGAACTTTTATTTCTGTTACTTTATAATTTCCAGCCTCTAATTTTGTTTCAGTTCTTGCAATACCCTCATTATTTGTAGTCCAAGATGTGTAATATTGGTTACCAACTTTGCATTTTACTTGTTCCCATTTGTTTGTATCTTCATTTAATTTATATAATTCAAATGTTGCATTTGAATAAGTTACAAATTTTCCTGTATTCTTATCTTGTTTTTGTAATTTAATATAAGCTTCAAATGGTAAATCATTTTCTACAAGTTCTTTTATTGGTGTTTTACTATCTCTGTCAATAGTTACATAGAACTGTTCTACTGTTTCTATTTCTGCTGATGGTGTATAAGTTTCATTTACTGTATATTCTCCATAGGCAAGTAGTCCAGAAACTCCGTGTCCATCATCTCCAGTTTTAAATATTGAATATTCATCTTTTGCAAATTCATTTAAGTGTTTTTTTGCTTCATCAAAACTTCCATAGAAATCAACATATTTTGTTAATATTGCTGTAAATTCTGCACCTGCAATTGTTTCAGCTGTTGTATTATTATTTGTAGAAACTTTTATAACTTCAAAAGGTGCTTTTTGTACTGTATTTTTTACAGTACCATTTACTTTTATTACTTCTGTTGTACTATCTTTGTATGAAAGTGTATAAGTGTAAATGTTTGTATCTTGTGTATAACCATTTGGAACTACAGTTTCTTTTGAATAATAACTTCCCATTGGTAGTCCTGTCAATGTACTACCATTAATACCTATTTCAGCAGGTGTTGAGCTATTGGTAATCTTTACACTTGCTTTTCCATATTCATTAAAAGTAAATGTTGCTATTTGCTCATCTTTTGAAAAATATTTTATAGTACCTTTCTTATTATAAATATCATTTTGTGCATATAGAGTATAAACAGCTCCTTTCAAACTAGCATCTCCGTGATGACTTTTTCTATCTACTCTATTTTCATTTCCTGTATCAATATCAATTTTTGTAATTGTTATTTCTCCAGTTGGCTCATCATTTACTACTGCTTTTTGTGCTGTTTGATTAGATTTTACTTCCACACTATAAGTTTCTGTATTTAATAAGTATCCATCTGGGCTTGATTTTTCCTTTATATAATAAGTGCCTTTTTTCAATTTTTCTAATACTATTTTTCCATTTGTTACTTCTACATCTTGATTAAACCCACTTGAATTTTTAACATTGAATACTGCACCATCAACTAAATCTCCGTTAGTATTCAATTTGCTCAATTCTAATCTTCCATATTGGTCAATTTTTAAATCTAATAACATTGTTACTGGATCATTGTAATTAAGAGCATATAATTGGTTTTGCACTCCTTCTCTAAAAGTAAAAAATACTGTAGTATCTTTGTCTGCTGTTTCTTCTTTTATAATGCCCCAAGATTTCATTGTACTTTCTGTTATTTTATATGTTTCTTTAGTACAATTTTCATCAACTGTAATAGTTAATGTATTTTGTCCTTTAGTATGTGATATTCTTATTCCATCTACTGTTTTATCAAAACTCACATAATCTTTTAATACATTGTTAGAATCTGTTATTGTTTTTGTTTCTCCTACATCTACTGTTATTGTTTCATATACAAAACTAGGTTGTTTTTTCATATTTGCAATTTTTTCATTTATTTCTGCTTTAAAAGAAATATATTGACTTTGAATACTTGAATCTTTAAATGTAGCATTACTTTGTCCCAAAGTTTCCCATATCATTTGTTGTGTAAATACATAATTCATTTTTCTCTCTTTCATAGAACCAGACATTATTCCACCATCTATGACATAATCTCCATATTTATTGTACCAACCAAAATAAGCAATTTTACAAGCCTCCCTCATCTTTGGGTCTGTTGGTATAGAATGTTCTCCTGTTTCTATTGTTCCTGTTGGAGAATCCACTCCGTGTTCTGCACAAAATACGGTAAGTTTTTCTCCTGTTGTATAATTTACCAATCTTCTCAAAAGAATTCCTGCACTTCCTTTATTATCTGTTGTATAAACACCTGAGTCCCATTGTCCAGAAACCCATTTTCCAGTTCCAGAACTTGAAACAGCAAATATAGGTTGTGCTGTACTAAATAATGTTATTGTTATGAATAAAATTGCCATCAATTTTTTAAATTTATCTATTTTCTTTTTCTTTAACATTAGCATTTCCTCCTTTATAAAAAAAAGAACAAGTTTTTAACTTGTTCCAATTACTAATATTTATTTAATTTTTATCTATAATAAAAGTTTATTGTCCATTTTTGACATTGTGGGCAAGTCCAAACTTCATAGCCAAATGGACATCCTTTTAAATATTCTTCTTTTGTTTTTTCGCCATTTTCCCATTGTTTTGCCCACTTTTCTATTTCAGCATTAAAGTAATTATCTGCCTGTTCTTTTGTTTCAAACCATTTACCAGTATTTCCACTCTCCATTTTGTGATTATTTCCTATGCATTCTGTTTTTGGAGCTATTTGTACTTCTTCTTCCGTATAACTATCATTCGGTTTATTATTTTGAGGTATTGTGTCTTGTGTCTGCTTATTTGTATTATTATCTTTTTTTGAACTACTATTATTATTTATACTTTCATATTTTCTATTATCTGTTGTTTTATCTTTATTGTCTGTTATAAAAGATTCAGTGTTATCAGTTTGCTCATTGCTAGAATTATCTATGTTTTTTTCTTTTTCTTTAATAATAATTTTAAACTCTTTTTCGGCCTTATTAGAATATATATCTTCAATAATAATTTTTGCAGAATATTCTCCACTTAAGCCTGAGTTTACATTGCTAAAATCAATATTATATTCCCTTATCTCTGATAAATCAGATACATTAACTAATTCTTTAAAGTTATATGTTGTTAAATCTGTATTATATGGAATTTCTATATTATCATTAATAGATATTTCTGGTGCAATTGTATCTTTAACTTCTATTTTTTGATTTAATTTTTTATTTTTGTAATAAACATTTATTTCATATTCTCCAACTGCCGGATAATCTTTATCTTTTTCGTTTTTTATATTATTTTCTACTCTGATTTCCTGTAAATCAATAAAACTATATTTAGATAAGTCTATTAATTCCTCAATTTTAGGATTATATTTATTACCATATTCTATAACAACATTATCTTGCATAAGTACAATTTTACTATCTCTTTTATAAAAATATAGCTTTACTATTATTCCAAAAATCATTAATAAAAACAGTATAATTATTAAACTAATAAAAATTTTCTTTTTCATATATTTTACCTCTTGTAAAGAGTATATCATAAATTATATAATTTTTATAAGTTTAAAAAAAATTTTTTATATTTTGTTTAAAAATGTTAAACAAATCAACATTTTTGAGCAATTTAATCAATTTTTTCTAGCTTTGCTATTATATAGTACCTCTGATCCGTTGGCGTTGTACGATTATTAATATATGAACATGTAGATAATTTTACTATTTTTTTGATTTCGTTTATATTTTCTATATAATATTTACTTGCTTTTTTATAATATTCTATCTCTTCTTCATAGCTTAATGACTTAATATTCTTTTCTTCTATATTTACACCTATTGAATAGCAGCTAAATATTGTTGCTTTATAATTTTGTTTTTTTGTGTATATCTCAAAGTTAGAATGTTCATTAAGAAAGTTCTTATTCATATAATTTGCAAGCTCTGAAAACATTAGTCCACTTTTCATATTATGTCCATATATAATTGTTATATTGTCTTGAAAAGGATTGTCATTTAGTGTAAATATTGAACCATTACTATTATATTTACCATTGAATGAATGTTTTAAGTATTTTAAGTTATCATTATCTTTAAGAATTGGATAATTTATTTTTGTATTTTCTATATTTATCCAGCCTATAATATCCGGATTTATTTCTTCTAATTTATCCCAATCTATTTCTCTCTTCTTATCATCATTATCTTTTATAATTACATTTTCTATTAATTCCATACTAGCGTCATTACTTTCCTTATATTCTAACAAATCTTTTATTAAAAGATACGAAGATATTATTATAATTATTATAGATACAATTATAGCAATTTTTACAATCTTAACTATTATATTTCTTTCACCTCCTATCTATATTATCTATCTAATGCCATTTAAGCATCACCTCCTTAAAATTGTATTTTCTACACTTTATTGGTATATATTAAATTATTTTCATTTATATTATTTCTACTATTAGTGTTCTCATTATTAGATGGCAATATCATTTTAAGTCCAAATAAACAAAATACACTCATTAATATTATCAATAAGTTTTTAATAATTCTTTTTATTATTTTCATTTCATACACCTTTACTTTCTACTAAAAAAAGAATTAGACCTATCATCTCTAATTCTCCTTCTACTTTTTAATTTTATATTAAAAGTTTTCCTATACAAGTCCGATATATCTTTAAAACTTCTAGGATGTTCAATAATTTCTTTAATTTGATTTGGATAGAAATTTCCAAACAATATATCATAAATTCCTAATTGCAATGCTAATTTTGTTTCTTCTTGCTTTTGATTTTTTAGTAACAAAATAACTCTCATATTCATTTCTTTTAATGTAAATAAAAATTCGTGTAAATTTCCTTCAATTGCTTGTGGAGATATAATTGCTGTTTGGTCTTCAAATGTATTGTTCTCGATTAAATATTCACTATATCGTGCTATTATTGAATCTCTTAAATTCATTTGAATTTCTTTGTCAATTTCTTCTATCCCTGTATATATTACTATCATCTAAATAATTCCCTCCTTTTTCACTATTTCTAATGGATTTATTAATTCTCCATTTTTTTTAATTGTAAAATGACAATGGCAACCTGTTGTAGCTCCATTTGTTGGATTTCCATTACTGTCTTTATACGGATTATTAGTTACACCATATACATTTTTTGGTCCTACTTTACCAATAATTTCACCTTTTTTAACTTGTTGCCCTACACTTACTATAAATTCCGGTGAACTATGACAATATGAAAATCTATATGTTCCATCTGTACTCTTTATTGTAATAGTATATCCACCAGCACCGCCCCATCCTACTGAAACTACTTCTCCATCCATAATACAAACTAATTTTGATCCTTCAGGAGCTGCAATATCTATTCCAGAATGAAATGTAGATGCACCTGCTGTTGGAGCTTCTCTATTACCAAAATAACTTGTTATCGTATATTCACCCTCAACAGGCCAGTCTGTTTCTTCAGACATTCCACCCGTAAAAATTTTTGATACGAAGTCCCATACACTTTCAAAGAATCCTTTTACTTCTTCTTTGTCTTTTCCTTTGTCATACTCAGTATTATAGTAAGCAAGTTCTTTTTTCATATCCACTTTGTCGTCATTATCAAATGCTATATAAAGAATATCAGTAATACTAGAAATAATGAGTATAAAGATAAGTAATATGATTATTGGTACTATGAAAGGTTTTATTATTATAAATGCCATACCCATAACCTTACTTTTGATTTTACTTTTTAATCTATTCATTGGCATCATCTGCTTCCACCGTTATAATTTTATTATTTTCTTCGTTTTTATCTTCTTGTCTAGTATTATTTATATTATTTCTGTTATATGTTCTTCTCTGCATATTATCTTGACTATTAGTTTTGAAATTTCTACCTTCTGCCATATACATTCCTAAGTTCATAAATTCTTTTCCAACATTAAATGCTCTTTTTATTCCACTTGTATTATTTACTTCTTTTTCTTCATTTAGTATTTTATTATTAATTGGATTTGTTTTATTTTCTATTGGGTTTGCAATATTAGTAATTGAATTAGTATTTTGTTCTTCCATAATATTTTTTGAATAACTTTCATAACTTACACCTGTAGCAGGTTTACTTCCTGCATTATTTCCATTGCTTACTACTCTTGATATAATATCAGGTTGTTCAGATTTATTTTCTATACTGTTTCCTTTAAATTGATATGCAATAGATTTTAATGTATATCCCATTGCAGCACCCATTCCAATACCTCTATTTGCAAGTTCTTCATTATTTACACCAGCAATTCTACTAACAAGATTTTGCATTGTATTTTGAAGTGCATCTCCTAAAGGTAATATCATCATTCCCCATAGTAAACTAACTGCCCACCCAGCATTTGAAGGTAAGAATGTTAGATATATTAAGAATAAAAATGCATACACAAATTGCATAAAAGCATTTATTATAATTTGTCCAAACCATATACTTGATGCTATTGTTCTTTTATTTATAATCCAAAATACTACTACTATAGGGGTAAATATTGTAAATACTATTAATGTAAATTGCCTTATTATGAATTTAATATTAATTTTTACAAACAAATATGCAAATAGTGCAATAACTATTGCTGTCGCTATTGCATTTCCAGTATTAATGCTTGTTAATAATGAATTTCCCAATAGATCATCTAAACTTCCATGAGATTTTGATACTAATATTGTAACTAAATTGTTATTCAACATTAGCATAAATTTTACAAATATAGGTGCTAGTGCTATTGAAGAAACTCCAAAAAATAATCTCATTAAGTTATCTTTTGCTTCATTTCTTTTATCTGGACTTATACCTGCAACAATCATTTTCCATGAAAGAATTATTATTGCTACTAAAATTGGACCTCCTATAATTCCTGCTATAGTCCAATACCAATTATTTATTAAACTCCAACTTTCATTTGTAAATGGTGATAAATCTGTTTGATTGTTTCCAAATATTAATTCATCATAATTCTTAAACCCGTACTCCAAATGTTTCATTTGTTGTTAAATCAAACACAGTTTCTGCAATGCCTCCAATCATTTTAGCAATTATCTTTTCAAATAGTCCTCCATCATCTTTATCTATTGTTTCTTCTATTTCTGACTCTTTCTCGTCATCATCTGAAAATATACTTGCTTGTACTGGATTAACAAGACTAAAAAAAATAAGTATTACTAAAAGAATACTTACTAAAATCTTTTTTGTTTTCAAATATTTCACCACCTATCTTTATGTTGTAATAAATTCACTTTCAAATTTTGTAATATCAATTTTTAATGCTCTAATATCACCTCCTCTTATTAATATGCATTCTCCTGGTCTTGCTTTTGTTAATATTTCTTTTGTACCAGATGGTAATTTAAAAAATTTCATTATTTCATCAATACTTCCTATTGATTGTTTCAATAAGAGTATTGTATCACAACAATTTATTATTGCTTCAGCTTGTCTGTTTTGTCTTAACTCTGACAGATTTTGAGTAGCTAAAATCATTGCAACTTTTTTCTTTCTAGCTCTTCTTGCCAAATTTTCTAAGAAGTCTGATGTTTCTTGATTCTTAAATAAATTCCATGCTTCATCAACTACAACATATCTTTTGTTTCTTTCTTTTGTAGCCATATATTTATTTGTTATCCAAGTAGTTAAAACTAAACATACATAATATCTCATAATTTCATCTTTAATCTCTGAAATATCAAAGCAAATTATTTGGTCATTTACTTTTAATGTACTTTGACAATCAAATATTCCAAGCGTATTTCCATTTAGGAAATTACTTAATGTACTTGCTAATTCTTTATTATTTATTTTTTCTTTCATTACTCTATGAAAATCCGATAAAGTTGGCATTTTCTTTTTTATATTTCCAAATGTAATTATTCCTTCGTGTTTACCACCTTGTTTTTCAAAAAGTGAATTTATATCTTTTGTTATTTCTTTTTCTTTATATACTTCTCTTACTGCTTTTTCAATATCTGCTATCTCATTAGGTTTTAGTGTTCTATTTTCATACTTGTTTATTATACCATTCATAATAGCTCTAATTTCTGTTATTTTACTATCTATATCTATAAAACCTTCATCCTCATCTATTTCAATATCAAATAGATTTATTCCTACAGGTATAGTTTGTCTAACCTTTATAATTCTTCCACCTAGTTTTTCCGTTTGAGCTACATATTCTCCTTCTATATCTAATATGGATGATCTTCTATTAATCAATGCATTTCTTCCCACTATTGTTTTTACAGCTACAGATTTTCCTGCTCCTGGTATTCCAAATATTGCAATATTAGCATTTGCTAATCCTTGTGTAAATGTTTCTAAATTCAATGGAAGTCCTGTAAATAAATCTCTTCCTAAATATATTCCTTCTTTTACACTTGATTTTGTTCTTGCTATTGGAAACATTGCTGCAAGACCTGCTGTAGTCATATTCCTATCATTGTCCTTTATAATATTATTATTTAATGGTAATGTTTCCTTTAAAGCATCTAATTGCTTGAAATATAAAGGTCTAATCTCACAAGATTTGTTTGCAAACTCATCTCTTAAAAATTTACTTTTTTCATTTAATTCTAAAAGACTCTTTGCATTTACTCTTAATGTTATCTTTATAAAGAATAACTTATCATTATTTATTTGTATATTTCTTCGCATTTCTTCAAATGCTTGTATATTTTCTTCTAGTCTATGTATTTCTTCAATATTTCCTTGTTTTTCAAATAAAAGATAATCTGATTGTAATTTGGTAACTTTATGTGTTAGATATTTTATCACATTTCTTTCATCTGCAATTTGCACTTGTGTTGAAATATCAACATCTCCTATTGTATTTAAAATCTCATCCAACCAACCAATTCCAATATAGTTAGGATAAAACATTAATGTAAAAATTCTAGAATACTTATCATCTCCCATATAAATATAATCTTTCTTTTCTTGTATTACTTCTGGAGCAAGTAAAGATATTAATTGAGGTTGTTTATCAAAAAAGTTCTCTTCTTTTACTTTTTTTCTTTTTTTGTATAATTTTATCTTTTGCTCTTTGATTCTTTTCCTTTTTTTATATGGTCTAATCTTTTTTTCTCTCTGTACCTGTAACATATAGTCCAAATCCTCCTTTCTGTTCGATTTCTGTCACTTTGTTTTTATTATCTTTATGTAATTGCTCATATATTAGTTCTACAATTTCTCTATCATTTAATAATCTTGTACTTACTTTTATATTAAGTAGATGATATCTTAATAACTGATAAAATTCTTTTAATTCTATCTCTGCTGCTTTTCTATTATTAAAAGAAGATATAACCATATAATTTTTTCTTTCAAATAGGTTTTTATCTTCTTGTATTTTTTCTAAATAACTTATTATTTGATTAGCATATTCTTTTACATTGCTATTCGAATTTATTGTATTTATTTTTATTTCTTCTAGCATATCTCCAAGTTCAATTTGCTTTTTTACTTCTAAAAATTGTATTGGAAATTTAAGCATTTGTGCTATACTTATTAATTCTCTATCAACATTCTCTTTTTCCCCTTCATGTAATAAACTGTATTCTATACTTTCTAATTCAACTATTATAGAATGTTGATTTTTATTAATTGTAATTACTTGATTATTAAATCCATCTATTCCCCATAAATTACTAAGTGTCTTTTTACTTTTTTTTATATTTGATTTATCTATGGGTTTAATTTCTTGTAGATTGTTTTTCTTTCTTGTATATATTAGAGTACCTACCATAAAGATAATTCCTGCTAATATAAAAACAAATGCAATTATCATTTTATCCCTACCTTTCAAATATAAAAATTTTTTTTCTAAAAATGTATTTTAAAATATTGAAAAAGTATTTATCTGCATATATATTGCCTATTTTCAAGAAAGCAAATGTTAATAATATAGATATAACACCTAAGAATATAATTGTTTTAACAATTATAGGTATATGAACAAATAATATTCCTACTGATATTACACTTACAATTACATATAACATCTGTCTTAATGATAAATAGCCTCCGAAATACTTTCTCTTCATGTGTAAAGTCAAATGGTACTTTATACAAGCTCATAATATCTACCTCCTAAGTGTTGCCTCCTCCTGTAATTAATGCTCCTCCTCCATTAGTTGCTATACTTAATATAATTCCAGAAACTATTAGAGATAATCCTAAAAGCATTGTTCCAGCACATACCCAAGCTAAAGCACCAATAGATTCACTTCTTTTATTAGCATTATTTGAATTTACTATCATTTTTAAAGCAATGATTACAATACTTACAAAAACTAAAATTCCTCCGTATTGGCATTGCTAACTTAATTACAGCATTTTTGATATTTTCTGTTGCTTGATTAACCTCTGCTGTACTAATACTGCCTTCAGTTGCAAATACTTTAGATGGTAATAAGAGCAATGTTGTGGGCAATACCCATAACTTATTTTTTACCTTGTAATATATTTTATTAATATTTTCTTTATTAATATTTTTCATCACATAACCCTCCTTGTTTTATTGCAAATATTTAGGTTATGGTATGTATCAATTTCTTTAGTATTTTAAAACATATTTAATAATAGTGGTATTACTAATATAAATATTATTAATACTAAAGTTATTATAAAATTCTTAATCCCAAATTTTATTGCTTTTTCAGATTTTTTCTTGGCTCCGAAATAACCATATTAACAAACTTGCTACAATCCATACTGTTAAAAGGATTACTGCTATTGTAAAACCTATTTTCATAACATTTTGAAATATTGCATCCAAGCCTCCTGTCAGATTTTCTATATCATATGTTGGTATCATATTTCCTCCTGTCTTTTAATTAAAAAAATAAAAGCTAATAGCTTTTTTCTAATTTCTTTATTAAACTTATATAGTAATATTCAAAAAAATTATCTATTTCTTTTGTAGTTCCTACATATTGAATTTGCTTTATTTTACAATTTTCATAAATAGATATTAAATCTTCTCTCTTTACTCTATAAATTAATTGTTTTTTGTTGCTTGTATATAATTCTTTTAAAGCATATATTATCATTTTTAGTTTTTCTATATTTTCTTTTGTAAATATTTTTATTAATTCTTCTGTATAGTTAAATTCTAATTTTTCAATTAATGCTATAAATTCTCTTGTTTGTATTACTGTCATATTTTCTGGATTTTGCATTTCTTTTTTTATAATAAAATTAAAAAATCTATCTATCCTAATATTTATATTATTATATTTAGCAATTTTGCTTATAGGGTATAAGCTATTCTGCTCATAGGGGTATTGTTTGTTTTGCTTATAGGTATCAGGTATAAAATCCCTATGTGAATCATTAATATAAATTCTTCTTTCAATTATTTGATTTTTTTCATCTTTAAGTATTATTACTTTTACAAAACCTAAACTCTCTAAATGACTAATCCATCTAGAAATTGTTCCAGGTATCACATGGTACAATTCCGCAAAGTATTTATTTTTTGCAAAACAGTATCCTTCTTTTCCTGCTAATGCTGTTATTTCTCCATACATTAATCTTTCTGGATATTTCAGTTCTTCGCAATACCTTACTTCACTTGGAATTATAGCATAATAAGATGGTTGTTTTTCTTCGTTCACATATAAATTATTACCTCCTTATTCAAAGAATTCTTCAGACTCTATTTCTTCTAATTCTTTCTTCAAAAAATCTATTTCTTGTTTTTGTTCAATAATTATTTCTTTATATCTATTTTTTTTGCTTTCTACATTATTTATTAATATTACTGCATAAATTATAATTGAAATATTACCTCCTAAAATAAAAGCAATTATATGTGTTAAAATTCCCATTATTTTTTCCCTTCTTTCATAAAAAATAAGCCCCAAAGTGCTTATTTTTCAACAAATATATTAACTCTACTTTTTTTATTTTTTCCCTTTATTTTTCCCTTTATGAAATATGTTTTATTGAATTTTAATGCTTTTAAATGCATCTTATTGTCTTTTGTTTTTTTAAATTTTCTTATAAAAAAACCTCGTATAATGCTTATATCATTGCATTTACAAGGTTTTTATAATTTGTATAAAATTGTAATTATTTTGATGATTAATAGGTTACGAA
>ERZ1673742.1549-NODE-1549-length-20577-cov-11.857324_pt1 | contig 20577 bp, 16 predicted proteins | sample MGYA00580208_ERZ1673742 | MGnify/ENA primary metagenome ERZ1673742 (study PRJEB41218, sample SAMN15661774) | gut metagenome | host: Homo sapiens | place: Canada: London | collected 2015-08-20/2019-03-30 | study: EMG produced TPA metagenomics assembly of...
GCATGGTCGGCGCTCGCCCCGTCGGCAGAACCGATCATGCTGTCAAAGTCCGCCGCCGGTGCCGCTTTACCTCCGGCCACCGAAGCGGCTCTCCGGCCGGCCGAGACGGACTCCCCGTCTACCGGCGTTATCGGAGCAGTCTCCTCCGAGGTCATCTCCCACGGGTCCCGCTCCCGGCGGGCCTTATCCTCCACCTGCCGGACAGACTGCTCCCTCGGCTCTGCCTGAGCCTCCTCTGCCGACGTGGCCTCTACCGGAGATACCTTCTCCTCCGGGGTCATCTCCCACGGGTCCCGCTCCCGGCGGGCCTTATCCTCCGCCTGCCGGGTACGGCTGCCCCGGCGTTCCGGCTCCTGCCTGGGGGTCGCACCGGCCAGCCGCCGGCCCTGATAACCCCGCTTCCGTTCCTCCACAGACCATTCCTCCTTCCGACCGCCGGCCCTCTGCCGGCACAGCGCCGCTTCTCCTGCGCTGTCGCTTACTTACTGTATACCTCCGGCTTCAGCACGCCGATGTAGGGCATATTGCGATACTGCTGGCAGTAGTCCAGCCCGAAGCCCACCACGAACTCGTCCGGCACCTCAAAGCCCGCCAGATCGGGGTAAATGGGCTTTTCCCGGCGGGAGGGCTTGTCCAGCAGGGTGACGATGGTGATGCTATTGGCTCCCTTGGCCAGCATATAGTCCTTCAAAAAGTACAGGGTGTTGCCGGAGTCCAGAATATCCTCCACCACAATGATATCCCGGCCGGAGATATCCCGCTGCAGATCACGGGTGATCTGCACCACGCCGGAGGACTTGGTGGCGTTCTGATAGGAGGACAGGCCGATGAACTCCACCTCGCTCTTGCACTGGGTGGCCCGCACCAGATCCGCCATAAACAGGAAGCACCCATTCAAAACGCCCACAAACAGCGGGTTCCTGTCGTGGAACTCATCGTAGAGCTGATTGCCCATCTCCTGAATGCGGTCATGGATCTCCTGCTCACTGAACAGGACCTTCAGGATGTCCTGATCCATATTGCTCTTAGCCATTACTTTCTTCCTCCTGATCTTTCTCAATCATCAAAATATTTATATTGCTGCCGTCTTTCCCCGGCAAAAATCTCTGATCTGTACCCACGCCGTATACGGCGGCGGGTTCTCCGTTTATACACACCACCGGGGTGGTTCGCCGTCGCCGGGGCGGCATCCCCCGCTCCGTCAGCAGGCGCTTGACGCTGCGGCGGCCTCTGGCCCCCGGCAGGGTCAGACCGTCTCCCCTTTGCGGACAGCGGAGTGTCCATTCGGACATTTTCCCACCGTCCGAAAGCGTCAGGATATGGTCCGAAAACCGGCCCGTTTTGGACAGCCCTTCTCCGTCAGGGGGCGGGGTATTTTTTTCGCTTCTCCACACCCGGACGAGATAGTCTCCCCAGACCTGCTCCCCCTCCGACAGGGTCAGGGGTAGGGGCAGGGGCGGCGTCATCTCCAGATGCAGCACATCCTTCTCCCGCCATGCCGTGACGCCCTCCGGCAGATCCAGCATCCCGCCCTCCCGAAGGGTCAGCAGGGCCTCTATGTGGGCGGCGGATACATCCTTCTTCCCGACGGGGAGCCGCTCCAGCAGCAGCCGGAGCATCCGGGGCCGCAGCTCCTCCGGTGCCGATCGCAGCACAGCTTCGGACACCGATACGGCGGTGGGTGCCGATGTGAAATCAGGCGAAATATCGCCCGTGCGTGTACATTCTGAGGGCTTATCCGACTTTGACGACTCCTCCGGCAACGTGCCGGGAGGCGGTGCAGGGCTGGGTGCAGCGGGGTCCCGGCGGCCAAAGATCTCCGGGGCATTGGGCTCACCGGCTGACGGGCAATCGGATACGGCTGTCTCCAGATAGGAGCGGGCCAGCCGATCCAGAAAAACATTTTCCCGCCGCAGGATGGCGGCGGCCCGCGCGATGCTCCGTTCCGGAGCGGGGTGGAGCTGTGCCAGCAGGGGCCACACCTCCTGTCGCAGGCGGTTGCGGGTGAAGTCCATGCTGTCGTTGGTCTCGTCCTCTACATGACCCAGCCCGTGGGCCGTGAGATAGGCCTCGATCTCCTGCCGAGGGGTCTGGAGCAGGGGGCGGATCAGCCGTCCCCGCACCGGGGGAATGCCCGCCAGCCCCTCCGGGCCGGTGCCACGCAGCAGGTTCAGCACCACCGTCTCCGCCTGATCCGACAGGTGGTGGGCGGTGGCGATGCGGGAGGCTCCGATGGCGTCGGCCGTGCGCTCCAGAAAGTCGTAGCGCAGGCGGCGGCCTGCCTCCTCCACGCCCCAGCCCTCCTGCCGGGCGATGGCCCGGACGTCGCCCCGCTCCACATAGAGCGGCACGCCCAGCTCCCGGCAGAGCCCGGCCACAAAATTCTCGTCCCGGCCCGCCGTGGGGCGCATCAGATGGTTATAGTGGGCGGCGGCCACGGCAAAGCCCCGGCGGCGGCCCAGCGACGCCAGATAGTGCAGCAGGCACACGGAGTCCCGGCCCCCGGACACGGCGCACAGCACCGTCTCCCCGGCGGCGGGCAGCATCCCCTGCTGCTGCATCCACGGCATCAGATCCATGACTCCTTACTCCTCGTCGTAGCGGTTTTCCAAGGTGCCGAAGGTGGTATACTCCGGCATCCAGCGCAGCTCCACCTTGCCGGTCTCGCCGTGGCGGTTCTTGGCCACGATGCACTCGGCGATGTTGCGCTTTTCCGAATCCTCTTTATAGTAGTCGTCACGATACAGGAACATGACGATATCGGCATCCTGCTCAATGGCGCCGGACTCACGCAGGTCCGACAGCATGGGGCGCTTGTCCTCACGCTTTTCGTTGGCACGGGACAGCTGGGACAGGCACAGCACCGGCACCTGCAGCTCCTTGGCCATGATCTTCAGCATACGGCTGATATCCGACACCGCCTGTTGGCGGTTCTCGCCGCTATACCCCTTTCCGCCGGCGGAGGTCATCAGCTGGAGGTAGTCAATGACCACCAGACCCAGATTCTCGATGCGGCGGCACTTGGCGTTCATGTCCGCCACCGTCAGCAGGGGATTATCGTCGATGCGGATATCCAGACGGCTCAGGGAGGAGGCGCCCTCAGCGATCTTCACCCAGTCGCTCTCCCGCAGGTCGCCGCTGATGAGGCGGGTATTTTCGATGAGGCCTTCGCTGGCCAGCAGGCGGGTCACCAGCTGGTCACGGGACATCTCCAGAGAAAAGACGGCCACCGTCTGGCCGGACTCCTTGGCGGCGTTCAGGGCTACGTTCAGAGCCATACTGGTCTTGCCCATGCCGGGACGGGCGGCCAGCAGCAGCAGATCCGACTTATTCAGGCCGTTGATCTTACCGTCCACCGCCGAAAAGCCGGTGGACAGGCCCGGCAGGGTCTTGCCCCCCTGAGCGCTGAGCTCCGCCAGATGCTCCATGACCTCCTGCAGCACCACCTGAATGGTGGCCATGCTCTGGGCGCTGCGGCCCCGGCGGATGGCGTAGATCTTCTGCTCCGCCGCCTCCAGCACGTCGCCGGGGGCGCCGGTCCCCTCCTGCACCATGGCGGTGATCTCCGCCGCCGCTGCGGCCACCGACCGCAGCAGGGCCTTCTCACGCACCAGACGTACATACTCCAGCACGTTGGCAGAGGTGGGCGTCACCTCCATCAGCTGGGCCAGATACGCCCGTGTGCCATCGTTGGCGAGGCCCGCCTTCTCCAGCTCCCCGGCCACGGTGAGGCCGTCGATAGGGCGGGAGTAGACGAACATGGTGTAGATAGTCTCGAAAATTTCCCGGTTCTGGCGGAGGTAAAAATCGTCCGGCTGAAGCTGGTCCATCACGTCCTTGACGCAGGCGGCGTCAATGAGCATGGATCCCAGCACGGCCTGCTCTGCCTCTGTGGAGTGCGGCATTTGCCGCAGAAGCAATTCATCCATGGGGGAACTCCTTTCGGGGATTTTTCTGAAGGGGGGGGCTTTTCTTTTTGCCTCCGGCGGGGGCTTTTTGTTTGCCTCCGGCGGGTAACTTTCTTTCAGTAGCGAAAGAAAGTACCCGTCGGAGACAAGCAGAAGGGACTGTCAAGCCCCAAAAGCGCCGGCAAGGCCAAAGGGAAGTTACTTCTCCTCGCAGACCAGCACATAGACGGTTCCGGTGATCTCGAAGCCCAGCTTGGCCTTGACCTCGAAGCTGCCGAAGGTCTTGATGGGCTCCGCCAGCACCAGCTTCTTGCTGTCCAGCTCCATATCGTGCTGGGCCTTCAGCTGCTCGGAGATCTCCTTGGCGGTGACGGCACCGAAGAGCTTGCCGCCGGCGCCGCCCTTGGCGGCGATCTTCACCTGGCAGCCCTTCAGCTTCCCGGCAAGCTCCTGTGCGGCGGCCTTGGCCTCTGCGTCGGCCTTTGCCTTGGCCTTGGCCTGCAGCTTCATGGTGTTCATGGCATCGGCGGTAGCCAGCACCGCCAGATTTTTAGGAAGCAGGAAGTTGCGGGCGTAGCCCTCGGCCACCTCGATCATCTGGCCCTTCTTGCCCTTACCCCGGACATCCTGCTGCAAAATCACTTTCATGGAATTATTCCTCCTTATTCTTCAAAATACTTATCAATGGCACGCAGCAGCGTGGTCTTCGCCTCCGCCACCGTCATGCCGGAACACTGGCCGCCGGCGGTGGTGGAGTTGCCTCCGCCCCCCAGCGTCTCTACCAGCACCTGTACGTTGATCTCGCCCAGAGAGCGGGCGGAGATGTAAATACCGTCATCCTTACGGTACAGCACGAAGGATGCACGGACCCCCTGCAGGGTCAGCATCTCGTCGGCGGCCTTGGCGGCAATGACCCGGTCGCACTCCTGATCCAGCGCCGCAATGGCGATGTCGCCGTGGTAGAGCTCTGCCCGGCGGATGATATCGTAGCGGGAGATCATGGACTGGAGGTCGCTCTGGAACATCCGCTGTACGTCCGCCGTATCCGCCCCGGCCCGGCGCAGGTACGCTGCCGCCTCGAAGGTGCGGCCGCCGGTGCGGTTGGTAAAATTCTTGGTGTCCAGCACGATGCCGGCCAGCAGCGCCTCGGACTCCGCCTTCAACAGGTCGCCCGGCTCGATGAGGTACTGGAGCAGCTCCGTCACCAGCTCCGACGCTGAGGAGGCGTAGGGTTCGTGGTAGTTCAGGGCCATCTTGTCGATGTAGCTGCTGCCCCGGCGGTGGTGATCGATGACCGCCACCCGGTTGCAGGCGTCCAGCAGAGGTTCGGACTCCACGCTGCCGGGGCGGTTGGTATCCACCACCACCAGCAGCGTCTCCGGCTGGACCCGCAGGAAGGCATCATCGCCGCTGAGGAAGGCCCCCTGATACTCCGGCAGGGCCTGCAGGCGGCGCAGCATCGGATGGGCGGCGTTATTCTCCGTATCGATGACGATGCGGCACTTCTTGCCACGTTTGCGGACGATGGCGCACACGCCTGCGGCGGCGCCCAGTGCGTCCATATCCGCATAGCTGTGGCCCATGACGTAGACCTGCTTGGCCTCGTCGATGAGCTCCGCCAGCGCATTGGCCATGACCCGTGACTTCACCTTGGTGCGCTTCTCCGTAGCCTTGGAGCGGCCGCCGTAGAACTCGAAATTCAGCTTGTCCTTCACCACTGCCTGATCGCCGCCACGGCTCAGGGCCATTTCCAGCGCCACGGAGGCGTTTTTGAACAGGGCCTCGAAGCTGTCGGCATCCCGGCCCACGCCGATGGACAGGGTGGCTGCCACGCCCTCCCCGGCCACCACCTCACGGACGGCATCCAGCACGTCGAAGCGCTTGGCGGCAAAGTCGGAGAAGTTCTTCTCCTCGAACACAAAGAGGTAGCGGTCCCGGTCGTATTTCAGCATCATCCCCTCGCTGCCGGCGGACCACTGGCTCAGCTTTTCCTCCAGCATGGCCCGCACCGCAGAGCGCTTGCCCTCCGGGGTGGCCTTCATCAGGTCCTCGTAGTTATCCACCATGAGGATGGCTACCACCGGCCGGGTCAGCTCCAGCGTCCGGCGCATCTCCTCGGTGTCGGTAACGTCCATCCAGTAGGTGGTGGCCAGTGCGCTCTGGCCGCCCTCCGGGTGGCTGACGCCGCCGAACACTCGATAGGTGCGGTGGTTCCACACCACGGTCTCCGGGGCCTCGGTCTTGCCCTCCAGCAGCCAGTGGAAGGAGATATTGGGGAACACCGTCTCCAGATGGGCATCGAAGATGCCCTCCCGCTGCTCCGTCAGCTGGAGGAAGCTCTCGCTGCTCCAGAGGATATCCTCCGTGGCCAGATCAAAGACCATCATGGGCAGGGGGGTGAAGAGCATATTGCTGGAGCGGGCGGAGTCCATGCCTCCGTAAAACCGCTGGATATACTGGCGCAGACTCTGCTGGGTAGCCTTGCTGCGGCGGCGGCCCAGCAGGAAAAAGGCCACGGCGGCCACGCCCTCGCCAATGGCGAGGCGCACGTCAAAGGGGATCGCTGCCAGGGCAAACAGCACCAGGCACAGCGAGAAGATCGTGATATTCGTCCGGAGGAGTCGGGCGATCCGTTTATTCAAGGCGCATCCCTCCCTGTTTTGGCGGACTGCGCTGTTCCGCCATTTTGAATTACATTATTATAGCATAGTTTTTCCTCTGCTACAACGTCTTTCTTATCGGTTTGAAAAAGTCTTTTCCGGGGTATTTTTTCGGCGGAGGGATCGGGGAAATGCGGGTTTTGCGAGGGGCGGCGAAAAAAGGGGGAAAGAAAGGCTGTACAAATGCGGAGAAATATGATATACTTTGTGTAAATCGTTGAAAAGCGATGGCCTTTTTTGTATTTTTTGCGGAGGCGGCGGGCCTTCGTGATCAAATAAACGAGGGGGTTCCCCTCACCACTTTTGCACAGGACAGTCGGGCGGGCCGCCGGACTTCTCCGGCGATACAGCGCCGCAGAGAAACGTCGGGAGCCGCCTCTATTTTGCCGTGTCCGTTTGCGGAGCAGCTGCGTCCGCCGACGGGCAGTCTGTCTGTGCGCTACTTATCTTGTAAAGGAGAATATACAACACATATGGCAGAAAAATTGAAGATCATTCCTCTGGGCGGTCTCAACGAGATCGGCAAGAACATGACCGCCTACGAGTACGGCGGGGAGATCATTGTGGTGGACTGCGGCATGGCATTCCCCGGCGATGATATGTACGGCATCGACTGCGTCATCCCCGACGTCACCTATCTCATCAAGAACAGATCCCGGCTGCGGGGCCTGTTCATCACCCATGGCCATGAGGACCATATCGGTGCCATCCCCTACGTCCTCAAGCAGGTGAATATGCCCATCTACTGCACCCGCTTTACCGCCGGACTCATCAAGCTGAAGCTGCAGGAGCACCGGCTGCTGGACAGCACCAAGCTGGTGACGGTGGAGGCAGGGCAGACGGTGAAGGCGGGGAAGTTTCAGGTGGAATTCATCCACGTGAACCACTCCATTGCCGACTCCGTGGCCTTCGCCATCCACACCCGCATGGGCGTGGTGGTCCACACCGGCGACTTCAAGATCGACTCCACCCCCATTGACGGGGAGGTCATCGATCTGGCCCGGTTCGGCGCTCTGGGCAAGGAGGGGGTGCTGGCGTTGCTGGCGGACTCCACCAACGTGGAGCGCCCCGGCTACACCATGAGCGAGCGGATGGTGGGCAAGACTTTCCTTCGGCAGTTCACCGGCTGCAAGCAGCGCATCATCGTCACCACCTTCGCCAGCAATGTCCACCGCATCCAGCAGATCATTGACGCTGCCGCCGCCTGCGGGCGGAAGGTGGCCGTTACCGGCCGCAGCATGGAGAACATCATGAAGGTCTCCACGGAGCTGGGGTATATGAAGATCCCCAAGGGGGTGCTGATGGACATCAACCGCATCAAGGGCCTGCCGCCCCAGCAGCAGGTCATCATCACCACCGGCTCTCAGGGCGAGGAGATGAGCGCCCTGTACCGGATGGCGTTTTCCACCCACAAGCAGATCGATATCGGGCCGCAGGACAAGGTCATCATCTCCGCCTCCGCCATCCCCGGCAACGAGGTGACGGTGGGCCGGGTCATCAATGAGCTGTTCCGCAAGGGCGCCGACGTGGTGTACGACAAGGCGGATATGCTGCACGTATCGGGCCACGCCTGCCAGGAGGAGTTGAAGATCATCCACGCTTTGACCAAGCCCAAGTTCTTCATTCCCCTGCACGGTGAGCAGCGGATGCTGCAGATCCACAAGCGGGTGGCGGAGGCCATGGGCATGGACCCCCGGAACATCTGCGTGGCCGAAAACGGCTCCGTCATCGAGCTGACCACCAAGCACATGAAGTGCGAGGCCTCCGTACCCGCCGGAGAGGTCTTTGTGGACGGCTCCGGCGTGGGTGAAGTGGGTGCTGTGGTGCTCAATGACCGGAAGCTGCTGGCCGAGGACGGCATGGTGGTGGTGGTACTGAGTATGTCCTCCCACGACCACCGGCTGCTGTGTGAGCCGGAGATCGTCACCCGCGGCTTCGTGTATGTGAAGGAATCCGAGGAGCTTTTGCAGGAGCTGCGGGAGCTGGCCATGTCCACGGTGGACGGAATGGCTGCCCGGCGGCGCAAGGACGACAACGAGGTGTGCCGTGCCGTGCGCTCGGCGGTGAGCAGCTACCTCTATAAGCACACCAAGCGCAGCCCCATGATCATCCCCATGGTCACAAAGCTGTAAGAGGGATATAGAATTATAACAAGGAGGGCCTCCGGCATTGCCGGAGGTCCTCCTTGTTGTTTTGCTGGGATGATACAGTTCTCTGCGCTTACTGCACCTTGGCGCCGTCGATGGTGACGGTGAGGTGAGCGGCGTCCATGCTGTTCTTGTTGGCCCACAGGGTGGAACCTGTGTTCTTGCCGGCTGCGAAGCCGTTGACCGTGGCGTTGTTGACGGTCAGGGTGTAGGTGGCATTGTAGTCGTTGCCCACCTCGATGGCAGCCTTACCGGCAGCGCCGCTCTTGCGGTCGTTGAAGGTGCAGTTGTTCACCACCAGATCGGTGGGCTTCTCGGCGGTGGCCTGACCGTAGAGGAGGACGGCCTTGCCGTTGGTGTTGAAGGTGCAGCCCTCGAAGGTCACGTCCGTGCCGCCCCAAGTCCAGATGGAGTACTGGTTGGCCATCGTGTTATCGAAGGTGCAGTTGATGAAGGTGGCCTTGCCGTACAGAGTCAGCTTGCCCTTGATGGTGCAGTTGCGATAGACCAGCTCGTCGCAGACGATGCCGTCGAAGCTGCCCTCACCGGCCTGAACGGTCACATTCTCGAAGGTGAAGGTGGAGCCGCGCTGATAGTTCAGCCGGCCGCCCTCGGCACCGGTGGCGTTCGTGATGACGTCCACGGTCTGAGTGCCGTCACCCACGAAGGTGATGTTGCGGGCCTTGGCACCCTCGTTGGCGATGCCGTTGTCCAGCGTCAGGGTCTGGTCGGCGGGCATGATGACCGCAACGTCCTTGGTCGTAGAATCGGTGATGGCGTTGTTCAGGTCTTCCTGCGTGCCGGGGATCACGCCGGTACCCTTGACCACGGTGTACCAAGTGTCATCGCCGTGCTTCTCGGAGACCACGGAATAGCCGTCAGCTACGAAGCTGCCGCCCAGATTGTCATCGCCCTTGGAGGGATCGTAGTTCACGAAGGTGCCGCCCTTGACGGTGATGGTGCCGGGATTGTCGTTCTTCTGGTTCAGCACATAGTAGAAGCCATGCCAGTTGTAGTTGGTATAGAAGAAGCCGCCCTCGATGATGATGTTGCCGCCGTTGCTCTCCACGACGGAGTTGCCCTCGCCGTTGGCATCGCTGCCCACGGTGAAGGTGCCGCCCTGAATGGTCACGGTGGCACCGTTCATAGCATAGACGCAGATGTTATTGCCGCCGTTGCCGCCGTCATAATAGCCGCCGGTGATGGTAACACTGGTGTCCTGCCCGCTGGCCTTCACGGCGATGTCATTGGGGTTCAGAGCCACGACACCGTTGCTGAGGGTGTGGGTACCTTCGGTGAATTCCTGCGTACCCTTATAGGCAGCATTCTTGTCGTACTGGTTGTCGAAGCTGTCGCTCTCCACGGTGTCCTGCGTGGCGTAGACGGTGATGGAAATGCCGCTGATGGTCAGGTCCATGTAATCGTTGCCGGCAGACTCCTTCATGTGGCCCTTGATGGTGAAGGCATTGCTCTCACCGGCTTTCAGGTACTGCTCGGCGCCCATAGCCACATCCCCGATGGTCCAGTCGATGACCTCGTTCAGCTTGGCATCCCCCTTGATGCCGGTGATCTTGATCATGTACTTCAGAGCCAGATTGCCGTTGTTGACGACACGCAGCTCCGGCAGGGTATAGGTGCAGCCCGGCTCCCACAGAATGGCTTCGCCCTTGGCATCAGCAGCCTTGACGAAGTCCAGCGTCTTGCCCTCGGCGGAGACCCAGTTGCCGCTGGCATCCTTCATCTCCAGCGCCACATCCAGCTTACCGGCCTGAATTTTGTTGACACCCGTGCTTGCGGTGTCGGTGAACCATGCGAAGGTAGCGCCTACCAGCATGGCCAGGCACAGAACCATGGCCATGATGCTGCCCAGTAAGGCCCGTTTGGTACTCTTGCGGTTTGTCATAGTATCTTCCTCCTATTTTTTGTGTGTGGGGCGATGGGGCGCTGCAAGGAGAATGCGGACTCTCACGTCGGGGCTGCGCCCCTCCTCAGAATGGCAACCTCTTTGACCTCTCCTTATCGTTTCTTAGAAACGATAAAAGCCCATGGGCTTTTCGCCGCACACTTGATAGTTGTATCATAGCACCATGATCGACAGAGCGCAAGGGGTATTTGTCCTATTTCGTCATTTTTTACAGACCTTTCACCTGTTGTCCGTGGAGAATAGACAGGAGAGGGTTTCTATTCTTCGGCGGGTGGACGGACAGAAATCGCCCCGGAGGGCTTTGTGGAGCGCTCCGGGGCGATAATATCTTGTATTATTATCGTAATAGATTACAGTTCGTATATCTCCGTGAACTTCTTTTCCAGATACGCCACGTACTCCTCCGGGCGGAAGGGGCCGCAGACGGACTCGAAGAGGGCCACGGGGTCCTTCATGCAGCCGTACTTCCAGATCTTCTCCTCCAACCAGCGGTTGATGGCGGTGAGCTTGCCGGAGCGAACAGCGGCCTCCACGTCCAGATCCTTCTGCATCTCCAGCAGGTACTGGGCGCCGTAGGCGGAACCGATGGCATAAGAGGGGAAGTAGCCGATGTTGCCGTTGGCCCAGTGGGAGTCCTGCAGGACGCCCTCCCGGTCGGAGGGGACATCCACGCCCAAGTACTCCTTATACAGGCGATTCCATGCGGCGGGCAGGTCGTGGGCGGTAATGGTACCGGCGAACATCTGCTTCTCCAGCTCATAGCGGACCATGATGTGCAGGCAGTAGGTGAGCTCGTCGGCCTCGGTACGGATCAGGGAGGGCTGGGAGCGGTTCACCATGCGGTAGAACTGCTCCTCCGTCACGTCCACCAGCTGCTCCGGGAAGTGCTCCTTCAGCCACGGCAGCAGGACGGAGCAGAAGGCCCGGCTGCGGCCGATGATGTTCTCATAGAACCGGGACTGGCTCTCATGGATGCCCATGGAGACGCCGTTTCCGAGGCAGGTGCGGGCCAACTCCCGGCCGGTGTGGAGCTCATAGAGGGCGTGGCCGCCCTCATGGACCACGGAATACAGGGAGGAGACCACCTGATCGGGGAAATAGTGGGTGGTGATGCGGACGTCGTCACGGGAGAAGTTGATGGTGAAGGGGTGTTCCGTCTCGCCGATGATGCAGTGGTCTCGGTCGATGTCCATGACATCCATGATGAAGTCGGAGAACCGGCGCTGGATGGCCACGGGGTAGTTCCGGTGCAAAGGGGCATCGTCCACCCGGTCGGCGTGGGCGGTGACCTGTTGGATCAGCGGCACCAGCTTCTCCCGCAGGGAGGAGAAGAAGGCGTCGCACTGGGCCACCGTCAGGCCACGCTCAAAGGTGGAGAGCATGGTCTCGTAGGGGTCCTTCTCCGGCTCCCAGTAGCCGGCCATGCGGCGGCTGGCGTCGAACATCTGCTGGAGATAGGGCTCGAAGAGGGCGAAGTCATTCTTCTCCTTGGCCTCGTGCCACACGGCGTCGGACTTGGCGGACAGCTCCTGATAGGCTACGTATTCCGCCACCGGAACACGGTGGGTGCGGTCGTAGTCACGCCACAGCTCCTCCGTCTTCCGGCGGGTGATGGGGTCCAGCTCCTCACGGTTTTCCATGAGGGTGCGGAGCATCTCCACCGTCTCCGGAGCGGTGGTGAGCTCATAGCCCATACGGGAGAGCTCACCCAGAGTGCTGCCCCGCAGCTCCGCCGTCCCCTTGGGGGCAATGGTGGCGCCATCGTAGTACATAAGGCCCGTTGCGTGGTTCAGGGCAAAGGTGGCTTTCTCATAGCCTTGCAGCTTTTCCAGTGCTTCTTGGATGGTCATTGCGGTTCCTCCTTTTTCGTTGTGGATTCATCGGCGGGCATCCGAGCCTCTGCCCAGTCGGACAGCTGCTCCAGAATGGGCAGCAGGCGGCGGCAGTCCTCGGTGGGGGCGTACTCCACCCGCACCGGCACCTCCAGATACTCCCGGCGCAGGATCAATCCGTCCCGCTCCAGTTCCCGCAGAGCCGAGGACAGCACGGTGTTGCTGATACCATCCAGCTTGCCCCGCAGGGCATTGTAGCGGATGGTCCCGGCGTTGGTGACGGAGCACAGGATCTGCACCTTCCACTTGCCGCCGATGAGGGACATGGCGTAGTGCAGGGGACATTTCTCCATACAGGGGCAGTCATAATGGGACACGGTCAGTTCCTCCTTACCTGCTCAGCTTTATCTGCGCTCTTGCGCTTCGGGGAGAATGTGTTATCATTATAGCAGGTAGCAAAATCGGAGTAAATAACTAAAAAGGAGAAAATCACCGCTATGAACATCTATTTGCAGGGACTGACCATGGGACTGGCGTATGTGGCCCCCATTGGCTTACAGAATCTGTTTGTCATCAACAGCGCCCTGACTCAGAAGCGCAGCCGGGTCTATCTGACGGCGCTGATCGTGATTCTGTGGGACGTCTCGCTGGGTGTCTCCTGCTTTTTAGGGGCAGGCGCCTTAATGCAGGCTTTGCCGTGGTTGCAGAAGGTCATTCTGGGGCTGGGCAGTCTCATCGTCATCTGGATCGGTATCGGGCTGCTGCGGTCCAGGGCATCGCTGGAGGGCGGCAAGGATGTAAACGTGCCGGTATGGAAGCTGTTCACCACCGCCTTCGTGGTGACGTGGTTCAATCCGCAGGCCATCATCGACGGCACCATGATGCTGGGGGCCTTCCGGGCCAGTCTGCCCACCGGGGGCGATCTGCCCTTCATCTTCGGCTTCGGCAGTGCATCGGTGATCTGGTTTCTGACTCTCTCCACCATTGTGTCGCTGCTGGGCAGCAAATTCAACGAGAAGGCGCTGAACATCATCAATAAAGTGTGCGGCGGTGTGATCATTTTCTATGGCTGCAAGCTCATCTGGAACTTCGTGCAGCTGATGGGCTGGGTGAAGTAAAATCGAAACAGCAAAAGAGGCTGGGTGGACACCCAGCCTCTTTTGCTTTGAGGAGTATGGAAAAGATAGGAAGATATCAGAACAGAAGACCCCAGGCCAGGAAGCCCAAGCAGGCTACCAGACCCACGAACAGCAGGACCACCACCAGATAGCCCATGATGTCACGGGCAGACAGCTTGGCGATACCCAGAGCGGGCAGCGCCCAGAAGGGCTGGATCATATTGGTCCACTGGTCGCCCCAAGCGATGGCCATAGCGGTACGGCCGGCGCCGATGCCCAACTCTGCACCGGCGGGCATCATGATGGGACCCTGCACGGCCCACTGGCCGCCGCCGGAGGGAACGAAGAAGTTCACGATACCGGCTGCCAGGAAGGACAGCATGGGGAAGGTGACGTTGTTGGAGATGTTCACGAAGAACTGGGAGATGACGCCTGCCAGAGACACACCGGCCTCATTCTGCACCACCATCATACCCATGATACCGGCATAGAAGGGGAACTGCAGCAGCACACCGGAGGCGCTGCCGGCGGCTTCCGCCACAGCGTCCACATAGCGGCGCAGGTCGCCGTGGAGCAGAATACCGAGGAACATGAAGATCATGTTCACGATGTTCAGGCCCAGCGTAAAGCCGTTGGTGACGAAGTAGTAGATGATATACACCAGAAAGGCCAGGCACAGGATGCCCCACAGGATCTTGGAATGCTCCAGCTTCTCAGCGGGGGTGTTGATCTCGTAGGTCTTATCCTCGTCCTCCACCAGCAGGGTGGGATCGATGGTGACGGCACGCTCCCGGTCAGGGTGCATGGCGTAGTTGATGAAGGGCATGGCCAGCAGCACCACGGCGCACATGATGATATTCATGGGGTGGAAGATGGTCTCGGTGATGGCGGCCTGATAGGTGACCTCACCGAACTTGGCGCCGGTGACCAGCGTCAGGGGGATGGAGCCGGAGAGACCGGCGTGCCAGATGACGAAGCCGGAATAGGCGGAGGCGATCAGCAGGGGATAGTCCACGGTGGGGACCCGCTTGGCCACCTCCTTGGCCAGCAGCGCACCGGCCACCAGGCCGAAGCCCCAGTTGAGCCAGCAGCACACGGTGGAGACCATGGTGGTGATGACGATGGCCTGCATATTATTGTGGCACAGACCAGCGGCCTTCCGCAGCACCTTCTTGCAGGGCTTGGCGGAAGCCATGGCGGAACCCAGCACCAGCACCAGAGCCATCTGCATGGAAAAGGCCAGCAGACCCCAGAAGCCGTCGGAATTGCCCCATGCAGCCAGCACCTTGATGGGACCCATGCCGGTGGCGAACATGGCTGCCACATAGACCACGAAGGTCAGGATGACGGCAAACAGGAATGCATCCGGCAGCCAGCGGTTCACAACACGCACGCAAGCGTTGGTGAATCTCTTGAACATACTTTTTCTCCTTACATCTTGAATGCCGCCCGTGGCGGAACAACACACACATTGGTTGTTGATATTATTCTATCTCCGTAATAAAAAAATTGCAACCGTAAAGTTGACTAAAGTTTAACAATCAAAAAACTTATCTCGTCGTATATATTAACTATTATTTAACAAAGTTCGTCCGTTTATGCTGCTTGTAGTCCTGTATTGCAGAATGATTCTGTCGACTTTTTCGTGGAAACTGCGCAGAGCAGCGGAGTGTCTTTCAAGTCATGTGGGCAAATGGTACAATTTGGCAGTTTTTTCGGGTGTGATACAAAATCCTCACGGAGCGGAGGTACTTCGGCAGGCAGGGTGCGAAAATTTTCTCACGATGGGTTTTTCCAGCCCTTCGGGGATAAAAAGGGCACCGGGTGATCTGAACTGCACCCCATTTGTTGGACTGTATACAATTACATTTTATATAATTATTCTAACCATCGCACATCCGGCGAACACGGCATAGAGCGCAAGACCCCACACGCCACACGCCACACATACGCGTCCCGTGCGGTAAAAGAGGGATTGTCACCGGAAATGCTGCAAAAAATACTCGGACACGCCGATTATTCCACCACCGCAAATATATATACGCACATAGACGCACAGACACTTGTGGACGCTGTTACTAACACGTTGCTAATAAATAAGAAATGAGCAAAAAAGAAAAGTCCCGGAACCGTAGTGATTCCGGGACTTTGACGTGTGGTGCACGGTACAGGACTCGAACCTGTGACCCCATGCACGTCAAGCAACAGGGTCAATGGAGCAACTGACGGTTCTGCTCTGCAATGGCACCGTTCAGGGCCTTCACCGCTACGGTCATACTACCAAGGTTTGCATGGGAATATTTGGCCGTGGTGGTGATATTCGTATGACCCAAAAGCTCCTGAATCACTCGGATATCGGCACCGGCTTCACGGGTCAGGGTGGCAAAGGTATGTCGGCAGCAATGAGGGGACAAGCGCCGCACGGACGGCTCCGCTTCCCGCAAGTCACGAAAGAATTTGTCGTAGTCACGGGAGAAATTCCGGGGATGCAGCAGCGTACCGTTTTTCGTGCCGAAGATGAATTCGCCCTTATGGGGGAAGTGCCGCAGCATATAGGCCAGCTCCGGAAGCAACGGGACTGTCCGCAGACTATGTTCCGTTTTAGCTTCATGCTCCGTGACGCAAGCCCGGTTATGCTCCAGATACACGGCACGATTCACGGTCAGGGTAGTGTCCGTAAGGTCAGCGTCTTTCAGGCCCAGCAGCTCCCCACGGCGAATCCCGGTCAACAGCAATACCATGACGGCAAGGCCGGTACGGCGGTTTTCGTAGGCCATGGCGAAGTTCAGGATATAGCACGTCTCCTCCAGCGTGAAGGTCTCACGAGGCTGCTCCCGGATGCGGGGAAACTTGACACGCTGCACGGGATTCTTTCCGCACAGGTCATTGTCTACCGCAGCGGCGAACACAGCGCCCAGCAGCACATGGAGCTTATCCATGTAGGACTTGGAAGCGGTCACAGCAAAGGCATTGACAAACCTTTGCAGGTGCATGGGAAGGATCTCCGTTAGCTCCATGTCTTGCAGATCGTCCGGTATTTTACGGGCCACCATTTCCAGCGTATAGTAGGAATCCGGGCGGATGGTGTGCAGCTTGTAATTGGTCAGGTATTGGGGAATCCATTGGCCCAACGTCAATGGCAGTCACCTTCTTTCGGCACATCTACGCTGGTCAGGCGCACGTCCTTATACAGAGAGATTTCCGGGGCATCCGGATTATCCTGCCGGAATTCGTCGTAGTTTACGCCCCAGCGAATGACCTGTACATCCGGTTTCTTTACAAGGTCACGGGAGGAGAAGTACCATTTGCCGAAAATCTTTTGGGAATCCTTGTTCATGTACTTCACCAAATAGTTACAGGTACGCTCATAGTTTTCATCAATGGGAACACAGGTGGAGAAGCCAAACTTCCAATCCAGCATATTGGAAATAGGCTGGCCACGCTCCGTGGACAAGGGCCGACCTGTATGGGGGTCTGTTGCCTGTTGGATGCGGATTTCGCCCAAACAGCAAAGGCCGTGAAAATGGATGGCGCCGTCTTTATGCAGCTCCGGTACCAGTACATAACGAAAGCCCTTGCGATAGCTGGCATTTTTCAGGAACGTCATAACCTTCTTCAAGACCTCCTCCGGGTCATAGCGGGAGATTTTCGCAGCGTCCAGCGTCCACGTAAAGAAGAAGTCGAAGCGGTTACATCGGGCAATATCCCTCACAGCGGCTTTGGCACGGTTACGGCTGACTTCTGCGGCACGCTGCGGGTCATTTCCTTCTCCCTTGGGAGGTACGTCATAGAGACGTCTCAGCGGCTTCCAGCCGGGTTCACGAAAGATTGGTTCGTTGCATACCTGAACCACATCTATTGAAGGATACGACTTCACGCGAGCATTGGAATATGCGTCTACCTGTCTTACACGAAACATCCCTATGTCACCTCCTAAGTGAAACCAATTTGTTGTAATATCAAGTAAGGAAATTCGGACACTGGGGGCTTTCTGCAAGTCCGGAAAGTCTCAGCAGCAAGGTCTCTGCATGGAACAGTGGCCGTTCTCTATCCCGGAAGTCTCTGCGGGCCTTGCAGCCCTTCTGCGTACGGGGGAATTTCAGCAGCAAGGCCGCAGGGATGCGAACCGCTTTGCGGCTTCGCCGCAAGTCGCTCTCGCATCTCCTACCGGTGAGCTGGTACTTCTATCGAAAAGTATCCGAAACAGATAGTATCTGCATTTTACTATCTATTTTAGATAGTGTCAAGTGGAAATTATCCAAAACGGATACTTTCTCTTGCACGGGCACTCAGGAACTGGTACAATAGGGGCAGCATATCAGCAAGGAGGTGTATGCCATGAGTGACGAGAAGCATCCCCTCAGGGACGCACTGAACCGGGGTATTTCCATCGCCAGCAATCCGGACATTCCGGCAGGCGAAGCAGCCAAACAGGTATTTAGCGCAGCCAGAGCCGAATTCAACGCAGCCAGCGCATACACGCAGCGGCGCAAGCAGCGCAAGGCAAGCGTAGCCAAGCGGTTACAGGAGACACGGCTAAAATGCGGATTGAAGCAGCAGGATGTAGCAGAGCGAACGGGAATCAATGTCGTTACTCTGTCCGGCTATGAAATCGGCAAGAATGAGCCGAACATGGAAGCACTTGTGTCTCTGGCCGATGTATACGGTGTGACGCTGGATTATCTCATGTGCAGGACGGATTCTTAAGCATCCGGATATGCAAAAACAGGCGGCCCAATATATCAGGGCCGCCTGTTTTTTTGCGGTGAGCGATCTACAATTTTCGTAACTTTTCAGGTGATTTGGGAGATTCTTCCAAACACCAAGTTCGTCAAAATAACGAAAGTCCCGGAACCGTAGTGATTCCGGGACTTTGACGTGTGGTGCACGGTACAGGACTCGAACCTGTGACCCCATGCACGTCAAGCATGTGCTCTACCAGCTGAGCTAACCGTGCGAACAAAAGTATTCTACCGGAAAGTCCCCCGTTTGTCAACACTTTTCTTGCCAATCTGAAAAGTTTTTGTTATACTGCTGTCAAAGAACATCGCAGGCGCACAAGGAGGAACACTTCATGGAGAAAATCGCACTGGTCACGGGCTCCTCCCGTGGCATCGGCCGGGCCGTGGCCACGGAACTGGCCCGGCAGGGCTGGGCCGTATGTATCAACTATCGGGAGCGGGAGGACTGCGCCCGGTCACTGGTGGAACAGCTCACCGGGGAGGGCTGCCGGGTGATGGCGGTGCAGGCGGATGTGGCCTGCCGGGAACAGGTGAATACCATGGTCCGGCAGGTGGAGGATGCCTTCGGCCCGGTAGCGCTGCTGGTGAACAACGCCGGTGTGGCGGGACAGGCCCTGTTTCAGGACATCACCGATGAGCTGTGGCACCGCTACTTCTCCGTCAACGTAGACGGCGCCTACCACGCCATTCAGGCGGTGCTGCCTGCTATGCTGCACCACCACCAGGGGGGCATCATCAATACCTCCTCCATCTGGGGACTGCGGGGCGCCAGCTGCGAGGTCACCTATTCCTGCACCAAGGCGGCCCTCATCGGCCTGACCCGGTCTCTGGCGGCAGAGCTGGCCCCCACCCACATCCGGGTGAACTGCGTGGCGCCGGGCGTCATCCGCACGGATATGCTGGACGCCCTGCCCGCTGAGATACTGCCCCAGCTGGCGCAGGAGACTCCCATGGGCCGCTTGGGAACGCCGGAGGACATCGCCCACGCCGTGGCGTTTCTGGCCTCGGACAAGGCGGACTTCATCACCGGGCAGGTGCTGACCTGCGACGGCGGCTTTATTCTGTGAGGGAGACAACAAAGCACCCAGCGGAAAACCGATGGTTTTCCGCTGGGTCTTTTTTATTCCGGTATAGGCAAGCCGTGGAGCATCACCCGGCCGAAGCAGGTGAGGCTGCGGCCGCTGCTGGGGGGCAGGATCACGTCCGCATCCGCCCGGCGGCGGTTGAGGCTGAACAGGTACACCACCCCCAGCGGGTCCCGGTAGTACTGCTTACAGAGCATATCGCCGTCCACGCAGAAGATGCCCACGTCTCCCGCCCGCAGGGGGTCATGGTTCACGTACACCACCGAGCCGTCGTGGATATAGGGCTCCATGGAGTCGCCCTGGATCCGCACCGCCAACTCCGCCCCTGTGGGGACCTCACCGGTGACGGGCAAGGGCTCATAATCCTCCCCGAATACCGGGGCGGCATAGCCCGCTGCAGCCGGGGAGCAATACAGCGGGATGACACGGGGCGCAGGCTCCGGGGCGGCGGCCTGCAGCTCCTGCTGCATAGTCCCCAGCGCATCCGCCACGGTGTGGAGGGTCTGGCGCCCGGAGAGGCCCAACCGTCGGTACTTCTCCAGCAGGCTCCGCTCCTCGTCGCTGACCCCCTCTCCCCCGCCCCGGTAGGCATCCCGATACAGATAGTTGGGCTCCACATGAAGGGCATCGAACAGCCGCAGCAGCACCTCCTCCTTGGGAGCGCTGACGCCGGTCTCATAATTGCCCACCGCCGACCGGGATACCCCCAGCCGGTCCGCCAGCTCCGAGCGGGACAGGCCCAGCTCTTCCCGGCGCTTTTTCAGCTGATCGCCAAAGCTCATGGTCACGCCCTCCTTCGACTTCCTTCGACGGTTTCACTGTGATGCTACCATATTTCTTGTTTTCTGTCAAGGCATTTTAACAAGAAACTTGTTAATTCCCTCTTGACATAACAAGATTCTTGTGATAGTCTTAGTTCACTCACAAGAATACTGGCATCACAAGGGTATCATATCCAAAGCTACTGGTATTTAGAACCGCTGGGCCGGAGGATCGTTCCTGCGCCCCGTCAGGAGACGGCATCGGCTCTCGGACAAAAAGAAAACCGACGAGTCTCGTAAAAGACTCGTCGGTTTGGTGGGGGATGGTGGATTCGAACCACCGAAGGCATTGCCAGCAGATTTACAGTCTGTCCCCTTTGGCCACTCGGGAAATCCCCCA
>ERZ1673742.1565-NODE-1565-length-20434-cov-5.710830_pt1 | contig 20434 bp, 13 predicted proteins | sample MGYA00580208_ERZ1673742 | MGnify/ENA primary metagenome ERZ1673742 (study PRJEB41218, sample SAMN15661774) | gut metagenome | host: Homo sapiens | place: Canada: London | collected 2015-08-20/2019-03-30 | study: EMG produced TPA metagenomics assembly of...
ATACTCGTTGAAGTAGGAATGAAACATAAAGGTTTATAACTTTTTATAAGTTTTCGGTAACGGGAAGATGAATATGTGCAAGGCGCTAGAGGAATTAGAAGAAAAAGGAAGGATAGAAGGAAGAAGAGAAGGAGAAATCAAAGGAGAAATCAAGAATAAAATTCTACTCATTCAAAAAAAATCACAAAGAGGAGATTCTATGGAGAAGATAATAGATGATCTTATGGAAAGTATAGAATTTGTTCAGCCGATTTACGAAATGATCAAACAAAATCCAGAGTTATCAGTTGATGAAATCTATGGGATTATCAATAAATAATTTTCAAAATAGAATATCATCAATTTATCAACGGCAAAAAAGAAGCATAGAATGAGGAATAAAATAGGAACCGCAGACCAAATGCAGTTCCTATTTTATTTAATAATTTTAAGATTGAGATGTAATTGATATTATTTAAGAGAAATTATTTTTTCTTAGTTTTTAAAGCTTTCTTAGCAGACCAAGCAGAGTAAACATTCTTAGATTTGTTGTTTACTTTTGTTACTTTATAGCTTCGAACTCTTACATAATATTTCTTGTTCTTTTTCAGTTTCTTTAAGACTTTAGAAGCAGATTTCGCAGAAACTTTGACTGTTTTTGCTTTCTTAAAGTTCTTAGATGTGCTGTACTGAATCTGGTAAGCAGCAACTCCGGAAACTTTCTTCCAAGATACTTTGATAGAAGTCTTCTTAGCTTTGCTTAATTTCACAGTTGTCTTCGCAGGAGCTTTCACAGTTGCTGCGTTTGTTACAGTAGTTGTAGCTGCTGGTTTTGTTGTAGAAGGTGCAACAGTAGTAGTTGCAGCATCTTTTGTTTTTAAAGCTTTGACTGCATTGATCGCTTCTGTTAAATGAGTAATCTGCTCACTAACCTCTGCAGAACTTAAATCCTTTTTGTTAAGTAAATCTTTTGTTTCATCTAATTCAGTTTGAAGATTAGCAAATGCAGTTTGCTTGTTAGAACTATCAACATAGGAATCTTTCTTCAAAGATTCAGCTTCTGTTACTAATTTCTGAAGAGAAGCTTTTTCTTCGTCGCTTGCAAGAGCCTTTTTGGAAACAATATTGTCTTTTGTAGCTTCAAAGTTAACTGTATAATCCTCGTAACCAAGAGCATAAACTGTTAAACTCCAATAACCTGTACCATCTGTATTTTCAGGTAACTGGCAGCGAATAGAATCTGTTAATCCAAGCTGGATTCCATTAGATTTATGCATCCAGTTATCAGCTGCAAATTTTGTTCCGTAAGAAGCTAAAGCTTTTGTACGAGTGCTGTCATTTCCGTAGTATGTCCATTTAACAGCCTGCATCTTGTCACCTAAAGCACTATAGTCATCTCCATTTAGATCCACACGAAGAAATTCTCCATATGATCCAGAAGCAGCTTTTACAGTTGGAGTGATTTTTACAGCTTTCTGTAATGTCTGATCTTTAATACCAGAGTCAGTACCAGTTGTTCTGGCTTTGAAAGAGAAGGAACCGTCAGAACCTTTGACCGCTTCCTTTAATCCATTTGTACTTGCTGTTACATTTGCAGATGTTTTATAAGAACTTAAAACACCTTCTGTATATCCACCGATCAATGTACCATTGTTTTCAACAACAGAGTATTTTGCTTTGAAATCGTTGTAGTCAGAAGCCTTTACTTTTACAGGAACATATTTGATTCCAGAAACACTATAGTGATCCATTTTTTTTGTGGAATTATCAGCAAATGTTAAAGTTCCTTTGTTAAAAGTAACTCTTCCTTCCACGTCTTTTAGATGTAAATAAGTAGCTGTTACTTTACCATCAGAGCCTTTTACCTGTTCCCAGTTAGAAATCTGATAAGCAATTCCATCGGTTGTATAGATCGTTGTGATGCACTGGAAACTTCCTCTATGAAGACCATGGTTTGTTGTAGCACGAGTAACGGCATCGTATCCACCATTATCAAGTTCATTATGACTATCTAATGTATCAGAAGAGCTGTCATTACCGGCAGCATAAACACCCTCAGATGCCCAATATTCATTCCAGGTAAGTCCAGCATAGCAATAAACATATTCATCAGACTGTTCATTAGCAGCCTTAACAATGTGAGCAACATGAAAAATATTCGCTGTCACAGGAGTCGCAGTTAAAACCATTGCACCACTCATAGCGATAGCAAAGGCTTTCCCGATTAATCTTTTACGCATATAGTTTTTCCTCCGTTTTCTGTAATATAAAATAATAGCGTGTACGTAGTTAGAAAACTCTAACTGATGAAAGATATGATACCACACGAAAGGTTAGTGAACAATAACTGCAAATGAGAATAATTATCAATATCTTGTCATTCATTAAATGCAGGTGTGCTCCTACGGTCACTGGACAGGATATTGATAATTATTCTGGAAGTTACTATAATTAAGGAAGTCATATTAAGATGAGAGTGTCAAAAGTACAAATTGCTTATTTGTGCAAGCACAAACGCAATTTGTACTTTTGACACTTACATCATATTAAGAAATTCGTAAGAATTATATCCGCAGAAACGAAAGAACCACCTGATACACTAAAACCATCAAAGATACGAGGAGGAAAAGTATGAACCAGCCAAAGATCCTAGTCGTTGATGACGACAAAGAGATCGTAGGAGCGATCAAGAAACGTCTGGAAATGGAAGACTATGAAATCATAACGGCATATGATGGTCTGGAAGCCATGGATATCCTGATGGAACAAGAAGTCCAGCTTCTGATCATAGACGTTATGATGCCGAAGATGGACGGACTATCCGCAACGATGAAGATCAGGGAAAGCAAGAACATCCCGATCATCATTCTTTCAGCCAAGACAGAAGAAAGCGATAAGATCCTGGGACTATCTATGGGAGCCGACGACTATATCAGCAAACCATTCCGCCCAGATGAACTAGTAGCGAGAGTGAAATCCCAGCTGCGAAGATACATGCAGTTTGGAGGAATGAACGCCGCAGAAAGCAATAAGGAACAGATCATCAATGGCGGACTGATCCTTGACATGAAAGGAAAAAGGATGATGGTAGACGGAGAGCCAGTGAAACTGACTGCAACCGAATACAAGATCGTAAGTCTCCTGATGAACAATCTGGGCAGAGTATTTTCAGCAGATGAGATCTACGAACGCGTATGGAACGAAGAAGCCTATGCAACAGAGAATACCGTTATGGTTCACATCCGTCGTATCCGCGAGAAAATAGAAATAGATGCAAAAAATCCAAGATATTTAAAGGTGGTGTGGGGAATTGGATACAAGATCGAGAAAATGGACTAACAAAGTATTGATCACACTTGTGATGATCGCTATGACCCTGTCAGGCATATATGGACTCGATACGATCAATAACATGGCAGTGACAGGAGATAACAGCTTCAGTCTGGATGAACAGGATCAATCAGACTATATCAAAAACACACAGATGTCACTGTTTGATAAATGGGCGGATCAAGAAGGTGATAAAGTCTATTATACACAGGCAAATCATGTGTCAGAAAGTTTACTGAATAAGATAAAAAAAGAATCATTTGTGAAAGTAACGATGAAGGTCAAACCATATGATAAAAAGATGGTAACGACAACATCAACATATGGAACAGAAAATGCGAACTATACTGGGGGCAGGATTGAACATTTTCATATAGAAAGAGGCAAGACAGAGAAACTAAACAAAGACGGAAGTTTCAAAGGATGGGATCCGTATGACGAATACGATGAGTACAATGCGGATCAGACAGAATACTATGAATTCTATGGGGATAATTATACGCTGCAGGATATATTCCCGGAACAGCTTCTGATCAATGATGAGAAGAATCAGCGTCTGGAAAATGCAGACATTGAGATTTCTTTGACAAAAAAAGCACTAACAGAGATTGAAAATTTCCGAAAAGGATCAACAAAACAGATCACGACGGGAATCAAAACGATCATCGTTGTTTCGATCATTGAAGTAATCGGAACGATCCTGCTGTGCATCTTATTTGCACTTCAGGAAAAGCGAACCAGATTTTTTAGAGGGCTTGACAGGCTCTGGTGGGAGATCATACTAGTGACAGCAACTACGCTGCTTGGACTGGCGATCGCATTATACTTTGCAATCTGGGAATATACGATAGAATATACACAGGGCGGGATCACAGGTTCAACGATCGAGATGATCATGACGCTGAGTTATATCTCAGTCCCATTTTTTATCATGGCATTTGCCGTATGTATTCAGACTACGGTATGGAGGATTCGCCAGAAGAATCTTCTCGATTCAACATTTTGTCTGGGATATATTCGAAAATGGAGCCGTCAGGCAAAGACAAGAAGAAAGCTGGAAGATGAAGCGATGTCATTTGCACAAAAACATGCAAGAGACAGGATCAGACAGTACAGGGTCTTACGATATATTTTAACTGTCGGTACACTTGCTTGTATCATCATGGGAATGAGTGGAATGAATATTCCATCCCCACTCTTGTTTATAGTAGCAGTCATCTTTGTTTTTCTTATCAGATATTTTTCAAGATATTCAGACAAATATGCAAAAGAACAGAGAGATTTAAACATGCTGGTCGATCAGATCGAACGTATTTCCAATGGGGAACTAACGGCAACGACCGATATTTCAAAAGAATCTGCGTATTATGAATACAGTCAGAAACTGACCAATATCGGGCAGGGAATGGAAAAAGCATTAGAAACACAGATGAAGGGCGAGAGAATGAAGATCGATCTGATCACAAATGTATCCCATGATCTGAAGACACCGCTGACTTCTATCATCGGATACGTCGATCTCTTAAGCAGAGATCAGACATTATCTGCAGAATCAAGAGATTATGTAACCATCCTGATCAACAAGACCGAACGCTTAAAATCCATCATTTCTGACCTATTTGAACTTGCGAAAGCAACAAGTGGAGATGCGAAAGTAGATCTGGAAGAAATGGATATGAAACGTCTGGTAGAACAGACACTGGGGGATATGGCAGATCAGATAGAAGAATCTGGATTTGCGATCAGATATCAGTGCGAAGCTACACACACAAGATTTATCGGAGACAGCAGCCGCATGTACCGAGTGGTACAAAATGTCATAGAAAATGCCTTAAAATACTCCCTGAAAGGAACCAGAATCTTCCTAAGGATCACCGAAGCAGATCAAAATATAAAATTAGAAGTTATAAACACAGCATCCTATGAGATGAATTTTACAGAAGAAGAGATCATGGAACGGTTTGCCAGAGCGGAAAAATCACGTACCAGCGAAGGAAACGGATTAGGACTTTCCATCGCAGACAGTTTTACAAAGAATTGTGGAGGAGAGTTTTCGATAAGAATAGACGGAGATCAATTCCTGGTTACTATACAATTTAAACAATATTTAGAAGTAAACAAATAGATTTCATATGTTTTTTCACAAAATTGAAAAAATTGTAAAAAACTATGTTGAAAGGGTAGAAAACATAAATATAAAAGTATATACTAGTGGTGTCGACAATATGCAAATAGACCATTTGAGAGAGTGGTTTTTAAATCCTTTTTTTCATGAAGTTTTGATACATGGTGACTTATGGAACGGTTGCGTATTTGGAGACATCTGCTTTTAAAGTCTCTTCAGACATTAAGATCTGGAGGGGCTTTTTTCTTATTTCATAGGAAATTTCGATGAAATAAGAAAAAAGCCTTCCGGGCAGGATCGCACTGCGGCGGAAGGGAAATTTGTCGCTGAAGCGACCCGCCGCAGGCGGAGAATCCTGCAAAGCAGGATTCTTTCTTACTATTAGAAATAAGACGTAACAGCATTTGATACAAACAAATGCTTCTGGTATAATAAAAAGAAAAGAGCATGCACGGAAAGGACACGAAAGAATGAAGAGACGTTTAATCAGCCTTGTCCTTGTATTGATGCTTGTCATGACAGCAGGATGCGGGAAGAAGAGTACAACAAAGAAACTCAAGACAGAAGATCTGGATGAAACAACCCTGCAGGGAATGGCAAAAGATATCACGAAGGAGATGTCCTTAAAGAATAAGATCGGACAACTATTTATGGTATCTGTTTATCAATTAGATGAGGCAGAAAGCAAGAATCAGACAAGTGTGACGAGTCAGATGGAGAAGACATTGAAGAAGTATCCAGCAGGTGGAGTGATCATGTTTGCGAAGAATATCAACACACCTGATCAGACAAAGAAGATGACGGATGAGCTTCAAGATGCCTCCTATATCCCACTATTTATGGCAGTGGATGAGGAAGGTGGACAGGTTTCAAGAGTCGCATCAAATCCCAAGATGAAGATGACAGTATATCCATCTGCACAGGAAGTTGGAAGAACTTACAATAACAAGAAGATCGCGCAGATGGGGAAGACACAAGGAAAGGAATTAAAAGAGCTTGGATTTAACATGAATCTTTCACCAGTCGCAGACGTTTTAACGAATAAGAACAACACAGAGATTGGAGACCGAAGCTTTGGAACAGACTCAAAGAAAGTTGCTGATATTATTACAACACTGGTAAAGAACATGCAGAAACAACAGATCTCAGCGACATTAAAGCATTTTCCAGGAAGTGGGCAGACTGGAGGAGACACACACCGCGGAAGCACAGAGACCGATCAGACGATCAATACATTAAGAGATACAGATTTTAAACCATTTAAAGCAGGAATCAAGGCAAAAGCTGATGCAGTGATGGTGTCACATCTGATGCTGTCTAATGTGACAGATGAGAAGGAGCCTTCAAGCCTGAGCAGCAGAGTTGTATCAGATATTCTAAGAGATGAGCTTGAATATAAGGGCGTTATCATGACCGATGCGATGAACATGAAAGCAATCACAGATAACTATAGTTCCGGAGAAGCAGCAGTGAAAGCAATTCAGGCAGGAGTTGACCTGATCGTGATGCCGGATAACTATAAAGAAGCATACAAGGCAATTAAGAAGGCACTAAAAAGTGGCAAGATCAAAGAATCAAGAATCGATAAATCTGTAAGAAGGATCATATATACGAAGCTTAAGCGAGGAGAGATCCCTCCAGATACTACATTATTAAAAGAGAATCAATAACAGGGATGCTTGCAGATTTAAAATGAATATGTTACTATCAAAAATGTGTATTTTACAAACGAAACTAAAGATTGTATAACAGAAAGGTCAAAAGATCACGATGAGCAGAGAGAACTTTGATAAGTTGGGAGAAGAATGTGGAGTTTTCGGTATCTACGATTTCGATGGCAATGATGTAGCGTCAACGATCTATTATGGATTGTTTGCACTTCAGCATCGAGGTCAGGAAAGCTGCGGAATTGCAGTTTCTGATACGAATGGTCCAAAACGTAATGTCACATCTCAAAAAGGTATGGGATTATGTAATGAAGTGTTTACACCAGATTCCCTTCAGGCATTAAAGGGAGATATCGGTGTAGGGCATGTAAGGTATTCAACAGCAGGAGAGAGTGTTCCTGAGAATGCCCAGCCACTGGTTTTAAATTATGTAAAAGGTACTTTAGGACTTGCACATAATGGTAATCTGATCAATGCAATAGAACTTCGCGAAGAATTAGAAAAGACAGGAGCTATTTTCCAGACAACGATCGATTCCGAAGTTATCGCATATCATATCGCAAGAGAACGCGTGAATACATCATCAATTGAGAAGGCAGTAGCCAGAGCAATGCAGAAGATCAAAGGTGCGTATTCCCTGATCGTTATGTCACCAAGGAAACTGATCGGGGCAAGAGATCCATATGGATTTAAGCCATTATGTATCGGTAAGAGAGATAACGCTTATGTATTAGCATCTGAAAGCTGTGCATTAGATACGATCGGAGCAGAATTTATCCGTGATGTGAATCCAGGAGAGATCGTAACAATCACAAAGGATGGAATTCAGTCAGACTGTGATTTATGTATTCCAAAGGAAAAAACAGCAAGATGTATCTTTGAATACATTTATTTTGCAAGACCAGACAGTGAGATTGACGGAGTTGGGGTATACCACTCAAGAATTCAGGCAGGAAGATACCTCGCACAGGATTCACCGGTAGAAGCAGACTTGGTTGTCGGAGTACCAGAATCAGGAAATGCAGCAGCTCTTGGATATTCCTTAGAGTCAGGAATCCCATATGGAACCGCGTTTGTCAAGAACGGTTATGTTGGAAGAACTTTCATCAAACCAGGACAGAGCAGCCGTGAATCAAGTGTGCAGATCAAGTTAAATGTTTTAAAAGAAGCAGTCAAAGGAAAGAGAGTCATTATGATCGATGATTCCATCGTACGAGGAACAACAAGTGACCGCATTGTGAAGATGTTACGCGATGCAGGAGCGACAGAAGTTCACGTAAGGATCAGTTCCCCACCATTCCTGTGGCCATGCTACTTTGGAACTGATATTCCAGAGAGAGAACAGCTGATCGCATATAACAGATCGATCAACGAGATCTGTGAAGTGATCGGAGCAGATAGTTTAGGATACTTAGGAGAAGAGAGACTTTCACAGATGGTACAGGGATTACCGATCTGTAAAGGATGTTTCACAGGTGAGTATCCAATGAAACCGCCAACAAGAGATATTCGTGGAAATTTTGAAAGATAAGGATAAGGAGATTTTTATGAACGACCGTTACCAGAGCCCATTATCAGAACGTTATGCAAGCAAAGAGATGCAGTACATCTTTTCTCCAGACAAGAAGTTTAAGACATGGAGAAAGTTATGGATCGCACTTGCTGAGACAGAGAAAGAATTAGGACTTGATATCACACAGGAACAGATCGACGAATTAAAAGCACATGCAGAAGACATCAACTACGATGTAGCAAAAGAACGTGAAAAATTAGTCCGTCATGATGTTATGTCTCATGTATATGCATACGGAGTACAATGTCCAAAGGCAAAAGGAATCATCCATTTAGGAGCAACATCCTGCTATGTTGGTGATAACACAGACATCATCATCATGACAGAAGCATTAAAGCTTGTCAGAGTAAAATTATTAAATGTGATCAACGAATTATCCAAATTCGCAATGAAATACAAAGATCTTCCAACACTTGGATTTACACATTTTCAGCCAGCACAGCCTACAACAGTAGGTAAGAGAGCAAGCCTTTGGCTGATGGATCTCGTATATGATCTAGAAGATCTTGATCACGTGATCGCTAACATGAGATTATTAGGATCAAAAGGAACAACAGGAACACAGGCAAGTTTCTTAGAGTTATTCGAAGGAAACCACGAAACGATCAAGAAGATCGATGGAATGATCGCCAAGAAGATGGGATTTGACAAATGCCAGCCAGTATCTGGACAGACATACTCTAGAAAAGTTGATTCCCGCGTGATCAACGTATTAAGCCAGATCGCACAGTCTGCTCATAAGTTCTCAAACGACATTAGACTTCTTCAGCACTTAAAAGAAGTAGAAGAACCATTTGAGAAGAACCAGATCGGATCATCTGCAATGGCATATAAGAGAAACCCAATGAGAAGTGAAAGAATCGCTTCCTTAGCAAACTACGTAATGTCAGATGCCATGAACCCAGCATTAGTAGCATCTACACAGTGGTTTGAAAGAACATTAGATGACTCAGCCAACAAACGTTTATCTGTACCAGAAGGATTCTTAGCGATCGATGGTATCTTAGACCTTTACTTAAACGTTGTAGACGGATTAGTTGTATACCCTAAGGTTATCGAAAGCCGTTTAAGAAGCGAGCTTCCATTCATGGCAACAGAGAATATCATGATGGATGCAGTAAAAGCTGGTGGAGACAGACAGGAACTTCATGAGAAGATCCGTGTACATTCTATGGCAGCAGGAAAAGTTGTCAAAGAAGAAGGAAAAGCAAACGATCTGTTAGAAAGAATCGCAGCAGACCCAGCATTTGGTATGAACATGGAGCAGTTACAGGCGATCATGAAACCAGAGAACTTCGTAGGACGTGCACCACAGCAGACAGAAGAATTTGTGAATGAAGTGATCAATCCAATTCTGGAAGAGAATAAAGAAGTACTTGGATTAACAGCTGAGATCAACGTATAAAAAGATAAAATTTTAACATAGAAAGAGATGGAAAGATCAAAACAATATAGATTTTTCCATCTCTTTTTGCTGTATTTTAAGAAAAAATTACCAAAAAGCAGGAAATGGGCAGGAGTAGATATAGGAAATTAAGAAAAGGAATGGTATAATAGGTTTAAAACAAATATGTGAGAGCATATGTTAGGGGAAAGTATATGAAGAAATTAAAAACAATCATCCAAAGAAAAAAATGGAATATGATACTTGGGATTTCAGATATCATAATGATGATCATAGCATCATATCTTGCATTATTAACGCGATTTGAATTCTATCCATCACAGATCGCATCGATTTTTTTGAAAAATGCTGCAAAATACATGCCGTTGAATCTCTTTTGCAGTATTGTGATCTTTATGGCATATCGATTGTATTCAACGCAATGGAAGTATGCAGGAGTCTCCGATTTTATTAATGTCGTTAAAGCAGCTGTGATCGCAGCAGCTTTCCAGCTGATCGGAATTTATATGTTACAATGGGAGATACCAAGAAGTTACTATTTCTTGTATTTGGTATATCTGCTGTTGGGAATGTTTTTTATCCGATTACTTGTCCGATTGATTCAGGGAAGTGAACCACTCAAAGTGAATGACATTGGCAAGAAGAAAGTTCCGGTAATGTTGATCGGAGCAGGAGAAGCAGGAAGCATCATTTTAAATGAGATCAAAAAGAGTACATATGTGACTAAAACGATCCGTTGCATCATAGATGATGATCCAGCGAAGAAAGGAACATATTTATCTGGGATACCAGTGGTTGGCAATCGTAATACGATCCTGCGCAATGCAGTTAAATTTGATGTTGAAGAGATCATTTTGGCAATTCCGACAATAGAACCCAAGGATCGCAAGGACATCCTTGAGATCTGCAAGCAGACAGGATGCCGTCTGAGTATTCTTCCGGGCTTATATCAGCTGATCAACAGTGAAGTTACAGTATCTGCTCTAAGAGAAGTAGAGATTGAAGATCTGCTTGGAAGAGAGCCAGTGAAAGCCAATCTTCCATCAATCATGAGCTATGTCAAAGACAGAGTCGTATTTGTCACAGGGGGAGGCGGATCGATCGGAAGTGAGATCTGCAGACAGATTGCAAGATATCAGCCGAAGAAGTTAGTGATCATTGATAATTATGAGAACAATGCCTACGAGATTCAGATGGAATTAAAGAGAACACATCCAGAACTAGATTTGAAAGTATTGATCGTATCTGTCCAGAACCATCTGCGAATACACAATATTTTCGAAGATTATAAGCCTGATATCGTATTTCATGCAGCAGCACATAAGCATGTGCCATTGATGGAAGACAGCCCGCATGATGCGATCAAGAACAATGTATTTGGCACATTTAACATAGCCAAAGAAGCAGGAATGAGCGGTGTAAAGAGAATGGTACTGATCTCCACGGATAAGGCAGTAAGACCGACAAATATCATGGGTGCTTCCAAGCGAATCTGTGAGATGGTCATTCAATACATGAATAGCTTATACGATACAGAATACGTTGCTGTAAGATTTGGAAATGTTCTTGGAAGTAACGGAAGTGTCGTTCCGTTGTTCAAGAAGCAGATTGCCAATGGTGGTCCGGTAACAGTTACACATCCAGAGATCATCCGATACTTTATGACGATCCCAGAAGCCGTCAGTCTGGTGTTAGAAGCAGGAGCTTACGCAGAAGGCGGGGAAATATTTATCCTTGATATGGGAGAACCAGTCAAGATCTTAGATCTTGCGAAGAATATGATCCGTTTATCAGGACTTACACCAGGAGAAGATATAGAAATCCAGTTTACTGGCTTAAGACCAGGGGAGAAGCTGTATGAAGAACTTCTGATCGATGAGGAGAATAAAAAAGAGACAAAGAACAAACGAATTTTCATTGGAAGTCCAAGGATGATGGAGACAGAACAATTTAGTGAACTGATCGCTGAATTAGATCATGCGGCATTTTCCGAAGATCCGAATATTCGTGAAGTTGTAAAAAAATTAGTTCCAGAGTATACATATAAACAGACAAATCAACAGACAAAATGACAGGGGGATGAGACAGCATGAAAGAACGTATATATATGGCATCACCAACGATGCATGGGGAAGAACAGAAGTTTGTGCAGGAAGCATTTGACACCAACTGGATCGCACCACTTGGGCCAAATGTCAATGGCTTTGAACGTGAGATGGAAGCGTATACAGGAATCGCACACTGCAGTGCACTAAGCGCAGGAACCGCAGCACTGCATCTGGCGGTGAAATTATTAGAAGTCGGGGAAGGAGATACCGTGATATGTCCTTCGCTGACTTTTGCTGCAACTGTGAATCCAGTCGCCTACGAAAAAGGCAAGATCGTATTCGTGGATTCTGAACCAGAGACATGGAATATGTCACCACAGGCATTGAAAAGAGCATTGGAAGAACATAAAGAAGCAAAAGCAGTGATCGTTGCACACCTTTATGGAACACCAGCCAAGGTAGACGAGATCAAAGCACTCTGTGAAGAATATAAAGTTCCACTGATCGAAGATGCTGCAGAAAGTCTGGGAGCAACATATAAAGGAGTCCAGACAGGAAGATTCGGAGTCATGGCAGGATTTTCATTCAATGGAAATAAGATCATCACGACATCAGGCGGTGGAATGATCGCATCAGAGAATGAAGAATACATTAAGCATGCAACATTCCTGGCAACACAGGCAAAAGAACCGGTCCGACATTATGAACACAAGGAGATCGGATATAACTACCGAATGTCTAATATCACAGCGGGAGTTGGAAGAGGACAGCTTCTGCATCTGGATGAACACATTGCGAAGAAAAAAGCAATCTATGAGACATACAAAGATGCTTTCAAGGATTATAAACAAGTGCATATGAATCCATATGAAACATGCAGTGAACCAAACTTCTGGTTATCATGCATGACGATCGATGAAGACAGTAAGACAAAACCATTAGATATCATAGAAGCTTTGGAAAGAGAGAATATCGAGAGCCGTCCGATCTGGAAACCATTACATCAACAACCAGTATTTAAAGGGTGTGAATTCTATTCTCATTACGAAGATGATAAGAAACCAGTATCAGAAGATATCTTTGACCGCGGATTATGTCTTCCAAGTGATATTAAGAATACAAAAGAAGATATGGATCGGATCATAGGAATCATAAGATCCGTACTGGACCGATAAGAACAAAATGTAAACGGAGTATATATAAAGATGTATCACAAATATATCAAACGATTTTTTGACATCATATTGTCACTGTGCTGTATCATTGTATCAAGCCCGATCCTGCTTGTCACAGCACTGTTAGTAAGGATCAAATTAGGGAGCCCCGTGATCTTCAAACAAGAAAGACCGGGATATCGTAACGAAATATTTACACTCTACAAGTTCAGAAGTATGACAGACGCCGTCGATGAGAATGGTGATCTGCTGCCAGACAAAGAACGTCTTCCAAGATTTGGACAGATGTTAAGATCCACAAGCCTTGATGAATTACCTGAATTCTTCAACATCTTATTTGGACATATGAGTTTTGTCGGGCCAAGACCATTATTGAAACAATACATAGATTTCTACAGTGCAAGACAGAAACGACGTGCAGATGTAAGACCAGGACTGACTGGACTTGCACAGGTGAATGGGAGAAATGCCATCAGCTGGGAAGAAAAGTTTGAATTCGACCTTGAATATGTGGATAGCATTTCATTTCTTACCGATATCAAGATCATACTAAAGACCGTTACAAAAGTCTTAAAAAGAGCAGGGATCAGTGCACAGGAATCTGTGACAATGTATGCCTTTCAGGGAACAAAGAAAGACCAGTTTTCCAAATACAAGAAAGCAGGACACTTAAAGATCTTATTTTCAAGCGTGGCAGATCAGGTCGAATTTATCGATACCTTCCGCTATGCTGCCGGCAGATTAGGGGTGAAAGTAACATTTGTCGGCTGCGATCATTCACTGGAAGCGCCAGCATTATATCGCTGCCATAAGCACTATCAGGTTCCACAGCCAGGGGAAGAAGGTTATGTCACAGAACTCTTACATATCTGTAAACAGGAGAAGATCGCTCTGCTCATTCCAAGAACAGAAGAAGACGTCTTTATCCTGTCACAAAGAGCCAGCGAATTTGAAGCTGTTGGAACAGAAGTTCTCATTGCAAATGAAGAATTAGCTCTGCTGTGCAGCAACAAACGCTGGACAGCTCGTTTCTTTGAAGAATGTGGTCTTAACGCACCACAGGTCGTAAGCAGTGCCAATGACTATACACAAGGATTCCCAGCAATGTTTGCAGTATTGGATGAGATGGATAATCTGGAGAAAAGCATCATGATCCATGATGAACAAGAATTAAGTTTTCATGCATCAAAATACGCGAATTACACGATACGTCCATTTTTAAATGGGAAGATGTATGAGATCGACGTATTCTGCAATCTAGACGGAAGCCCGGTTTACATCACACCAAGGGCAAAGGAAGAAGTCGAGGGAAAAGAAAGTGCAAGATACAGAGTTGTAAGAGATCACAAGATCGTAGAAGAAGCAAAGAAAGTGATAAAGAAATTAAGGCCATCCGGATGGATGACGATCTTTATGCTTCGTGAAGAACATACAGACAAAGATTATTTTATCCGAATGGAACCATGGTATCATCAGGCAAACACCGTATCGATCAAGGCAGGAGCCGACGCACCATATGCAGCACTCTCCATGATGTTAGGTGAACCAATGGAATACAAAGAGGATGCAGCCGATGACAATGTTATTTTCACAAGATTTGAAAAAAGTGTATGTTTAAATACAAGAGAAGAACCGATTGTAGAGATTCATGATTTTAAAGATCTGTATCATTTAGACGAGGAAATTGGTTCAGTGATTTTTGATTTGGATGACACATTATACTCAGAGAAAGATTATGTACGAAGCAGTTTCCGAGTGGTAGAACGAATGCTTCCAGAAGTGAACAATATCTTTAATAAGTTATGCGCAGCACTGGAAAAAGGGCGGCCGCCACTGGAAACGGTATTAAAAGATGCAGGAATGTATTCGGATGAATTATTATTAAAATGCAGAGAAGCCATCAGGGACCATAAACCAGAGATTTCACTGTATGAAGGAGTCAAAGAATTATTCTTTGAACTACACACGCAAAAGCGAAGTATTGGGATCTTGATCGATGGAACACCAAAAGTACAGCGAGCCAAGATAGAAGCCCTTGGGTTAGATAAAATGGCAGACGAGATACTGATCACAGACGAACTTGCAGGACATGGAAATGTCATGGAATTCAGGAAACCAAATGATCTTCCATTTCTGATCATGAGAAAACGATTAGAAATACCATGCAGGAACATGGCATTTGTCGGAGATGATATCGAGAAAGATTTTATTGCACCGAAAGCATTAGGAATGGAATGCTATTGGAAGAAGAATGAGGATGGGTTATATGAGTAAAGAACCAAAGATAAAACCAATCGTGATCGTTGGAGCCGGTGGTATGGGAAGAGATACTCAGTGGCTGATCGAACGGATCAACGAAGAAGAACCAACATATGAGATTCTTGGATACATAGACGATGGAATCCAGCAAGGCAGCATTATAGATGGCTATCCGATTCTTGGAGGAATGAAATACCTCGAAGAATATGACAAAGAACAAAAACTTGCCGTCGCCTTCGCTATAGGCAATGCAAAAGTCCGTGAAAAACTCGTTTTAAAATGTCTGCCAAATCCAAACTTATGGTATCCTAATCTGATCGATCCATCTGTGATCACATCACAAAGAGTGCATCTAGGACAAGGAAATATCATTTGTACATCCGTTATTATGACAACGAATATAGAGATTGGTAATTTTAACCTGATCTGCAACCGAAGCATTGTCGGACATGATGACGAGATCGGAGATTATAATACCCTGTATCCGGGAGTTTTACTGTCAGGAGATGTCCATTTAAAGACTGAGACAGAGATCGGCACAGGAAGCCAGATCATACAAGGACTGCATATCACAGACGAAGTGATCATGGGAGCAGGAAGTACAGTGATCGAAGATATCAACGAAGCAGGAACTTATGTTGGAGTACCAGTGAGAAGAGTAAACGATGAAGAATAAGAAGATATTAATTTTAGCAAACCTAGACGTAGGATTATACAAATTCAGAAAAGCACTGATCAAAAAGCTTATAGATCAAGGAAATGAAGTCTATATATCCCTGCCAAAAGGAATGTTAGTACAGAATTTAAAAGAAATGGGATGTCATTTTATCGAAACACCGGTAGATCGAAGAGGGATCAATCCAGCAACAGATTTTAAACTGATGATGAGATACTTTAACATCTTAGGCAAGATAAAGCCAGACCTTGTGATCACCTACACGATCAAACCAAACATCTACGGAGGGATCGCAGCAAGATTCAAAAGAATTCCATATGCAGTCAACATCACAGGATTAGGAACTGCATTTCAGAATGAAAATATGATCAAGAAACTCGTCGTATTTTTATATAAACTATCCTGCAAAAAGGCAAAAACGATCTTCTTTGAAAATGAAGGAAATAAGCAGGTGTTTATAGAAAATAATATTATCAAAGAATCCAGATCATGCACCCTCCCAGGAGCAGGAATCGACCTTGATGAATACAAGATGACACCATACCCAGAAGAATCAAGAAACATCCGGTTCTTGTTTATCGGACGTGTGATGAAAGAAAAAGGAGTCGAAGAACTGTTCAAAGCAGCAAAAAACATTAAGAAGATCTACCCAGAAGTATCGTTTGATATCGTAGGACCAATGGAAGATGATTATAAGGAACGAATTCAGTCATTGGTCAGAAATGGGATCATTTATTATTATGGCTATCAGGAAGATGTCAAACCATTCATTAAGAAATGCGATTGCTTTGTATTACCATCGTATCATGAAGGCATGGCAAATACACTGCTAGAATGTGGAGCCATGGGAAGACCACTGATCACCAGCAGGATTCATGGGTGTATGGAAGCTGTAACAGATGGCGAGAATGGGTATCTGGTGGATGTGAAGGATGTTAAGGGATTGGAAGAGAAGATGATGGAATTTATTGAACTTTCCTATGAAGAGAAGAAACAGATGGGAGAGAAGTCACGGAAGGTGATGGAGGAGAGGTTTGATAAGGAGAAGGTTGTTGAGATGACTTTGGAAGGATTATTTAGATAGTAACTAATAAGTTATAAAAATAGTTAGGGAGTTGAATTAATAAAATGGGAGAACCAATCAGAGTATTACAAGTTGTCACTCACATGAACCGTGGTGGACTTGAAACAATGCTTATGAATTATTATCGAAATATAGATAGGAATAAAGTTCAGTTTGATTTTCTGACACACAGACCAGAAAATGAAAAGAAGGATTATGATGATGAAATCAGAAGTTTAGGCGGAAAGATTTATCATATGCCAGTATTGAATCCTTTTAGCCCAAGTTATATGAAAAGTCTGGACCGATTCTTTAAGGAACATAAAGAATATAAGATTGTACATTCTCACTTAGATTGTCTGAGTGCATATCCACTAAAAGCAGCGAAGAAAAATGGAGTGCCAGTAAGAATTGCACATAGTCATAATACAAGTCAAGAAAAGAATTTGAAATATTTGATCAAAGATTATTCAAAGAAACAGATTCCAAAATATGCGACACATTTATTCGCATGTGGAAAAGAAGCTGGTAAATGGATGTTTGGAAAACATAAATTTCAGATTATGAATAATGCAATTGATGCAAAGAAGTTTATTTATAATGAAGAAGTGAGAAAGCAAAAAAGAGCTGAACTTGGAGTGGAAGATAAATTTGTGATTGGGCATGTTGGGAGATTTAATCTTCAGAAGAATCATGAGTTTTTAGTCAAACGTTTTGCTGATTTTGCGAAGACAAATGAGGATGCTGTTTTAGTTCTGATTGGAAATGGAGAATTGCAGGAAAAGATTAAGGAGATGGCAAAGGAATATGGAATTGAAACAAAAGTTAAATTTCTTGGTTTGAGAGAAGATATTCCGCAATTATTACAAGCAATGGATCTGTTTTTGTTTCCATCGTTGTTTGAAGGACTTCCAGTGACATTAGTGGAAGCGCAGGCAGCAGGACTTCCATGTGTGATATCAGATACGATTACAGATGAAATTATGATCACAGATCAGATCAGCAAAGTATCTCTTAGTGGGAATACAAGTCTTTGGAATCAGGAAATAGCCAAATACAGATATTCAAAAAGAAAAAATACAATAGAAGATATCATAGAACATGGATTTGACATAGAAAAGAATGCAAGATGGTTAGAGGAGTTTTACACGAATGGAAAATGAGATCATATTAACAGTATTTACCCCTGCATACAACAGAGCACATACTTTACATAGATGTTATGAAAGTCTGTGCAGACAAAAATGTAAGCAGTTTAAATGGCTGATCATAGATGATGGATCAAGTGATAATACAAAAGAATTGGTTGAAAGCTGGATAAAGGAAGACAGTGGTTTTGAGATTATCTATCATTACAAAGAAAATGGTGGAATGCATACTGCACATAATGCTGCATATCAATTGATTGATACAGAATTAAATGTGTGTATTGATTCCGATGATTATCTTGCTGATGATGCAGCAGAGAAGATTATTACATTCTGGAAAAAATATGAAAGTAATAAATATGCAGGAATCATAGGATTAGATGCAGATTTCAATGGGAAGATTATTGGAAAAAGATTTCCCAAAGATTTAAAAAGTACAACATTATCTGGTTATTATCAAGCAGGTGGATCTGGAGACAAAAAATTAGTATATCGAACGGATGTCATTACAAAATATCCAGAATATCCCGTGTTTGAAGGAGAAAAATATGTAGGACTCAATTATAAATATCTTCTTTGCGATCAGGAATATGAACTGCTTGTTATGGATGAAATATTATGCAATGTGGAATACCAAGCAGATGGATCAAGTGCTAATATGTTCCGACAGTATTTAAACAATCCAAAGGGATTTGCGTTTTTACGAACTGTTTATATGAAATATGATAAGACATTCAAAAGAAAGTTTATGAATTGTATTCATTATGTATCAAGTAGTATAATTAGTAAAAATAAAAAATTTTTAAAAGAAAGTCCAGAAAAAGGATTAACAATCTTAGCAATTCCATTTGGAATCGCATTAACATTTTATATAAAGCAACAGGTTAAAAAGATGAATTAATAGTAAAAGAGGTTATAGGATATGACAGTCTGGTGGATAACATTATTTAGTACGTATTTCTTGTGTCTGTTTGCAAGAATGAGTGGAAAATATAAATATTTAAAAGGTGAGAGAGTATTTCGCGCAAACGCTTTATTTGCGGGGATGGCTTGTGCTGTTTTGATATTTGTGTCTGGGTTTCGGCAGGGTATTGGAGATACAGGGACATACCGCGATTTATTTGAAAAGGTTCCTGCAAGCTTTTTTGGCTTTTTAACACATCCAACGATTAAAACAGATAGTGGATTTTATGCCATTGTTGCATTTATAAAACAGTGTATTTCGTCAGATTCACAGAAAGTTTTACTATGTATGGCAATCGTAACAATTGGTTTGATTTTTATAACTTATTATAAAAATACAGATATGATAGAGATAGCGGTATTTTTATTTATTACTTCTGGTTGTTATCTTGTAACGATGAATGGAGTTCGACAATATTTGGCGTCAGCAATTTTATTCTTTTGTTTTCCAATGATCTATAAAAGACAATGGAAATTTTATCTGCCAATTGTTTTGTTATGTTCAACGATTCATCAGTCAGCACTAATCTTTCTCCTATTGTATTTTGTAGTAGATCAGCCGGCTTGGGGAAATACAACAAAGGGGATTTTATTTGTTGGAATTTTTTTATTTGTGACTTATCCAGTTACAGGTCCATTATTGGCAAGAGCATTAGGAGAAACGCAATATGGAAATTATAAAGAAGTCCTAATATCAGCAGGAGCTGGAGCGAATATGGTTCGAGTTTTTGTTATGGCAGTTCCGGTTGTACTATCATATCTTGGAAAAGATTTTTTAAGGGGAAAAGAAAAATATTATAATATTATGGTCAACTTTTCTGTTATTAATGTAATAGCCATTCTTTTAGCTACAAGGTATTGGATTTATGCAAGATTTAATATGTATTTTTCTTTGTATATGATATTGCTATTAATTTGGTGTATAAAATATTTGTTTGATGAGAGAAATGAAAAAATCATATATTTGATGTGTATGGGATTTTATGCATTATACTATTATTACGAAATGCATATCAGTTTAGG
>ERZ1673742.1566-NODE-1566-length-20429-cov-7.203495_pt1 | contig 20429 bp, 11 predicted proteins | sample MGYA00580208_ERZ1673742 | MGnify/ENA primary metagenome ERZ1673742 (study PRJEB41218, sample SAMN15661774) | gut metagenome | host: Homo sapiens | place: Canada: London | collected 2015-08-20/2019-03-30 | study: EMG produced TPA metagenomics assembly of...
GCAGAAGATAGTTAGACGGTGACGTCTCGCAAAAATATGTATTCGCCGGTCTTTAATCCTCCTTAGCTCAGTGGTAGAGCAATCGGCTGTTAACCGATCGGTCGTTGGTTCAAGTCCAACAGGGGGAGCCAGAAAAAGCACGCTTTCGCGTGCTTTTTCTTTTTGTACTTTTCTCTATTCATGCAAAGCTGTTTTCAGGCAATTCTTAATTCGTTTGCACCTCCCCGTGGATGGGGACTCGTTTTCGTTTTTTATTTCGTAAATAATCAATCTCTTTTTTTATTATCTTCTTCCCGAAGAGATCATATTCGCAACCAAAGCTCAGGTTGATAAATAAAGCATTCCTTCAATTATAATCAATAACTGCTACCTTCTTTTTTGATAAAATAAGCTATACCATAATCACACAAAAGATCTTTTGTACGATAATATTATTAAGGAGTGCAGGAATATGTCTATTGGAACGGTTATAAAAAAATTGCGAAAAGAAAAGGATATCACCCAAGAGCAACTCGCGGATTACTTAAACATAACTGCGCAAGCCGTATCTCAATGGGAATGCGATAAAAGTGCGCCGGATATTTATTAAATTCCGGTTTTGGCACATATTTTTAATGTGAGTGCGGATACTTTGCTTGAAATCAATAAAAATGAAGCGGAAATTGAAGTTGCACAGTTTAAAAAGGATTATGAAAAACTGGGGAATAAGGGCGATCTCTTTGCACAGTTTGATTTAGCTTGTCGGATGTATGAAAAACACCCGAGTAACTTTTTCGTTGTTGATAAGTATATGTGGCAACTGTTTTATGATCCGCATTATAGGACACGGGACGCCAATTCCGTATGTTGCTGAAATTTCGGAGAAAGTTTTGAACATATCATCGCAAGGGTTTTTTCAACATAATAGTAATGATCGATCGGCAAAGGCAGATTCCCTGTTTCCTGTCTGGCTTGTACGGACTTATTTGTGCGTCTGTCTTTCAGTCAGCATCCAATGGTCTACAGCAGTTTTACCATCTTATATCCTCCATGAGCGAAAACCTCCGTTTTGGATTGTCACGCCCGTATTATAACAGATGTAAAGAAAGAATTAAATTTAGGCAGGACCTTATTTATGCCGTATCAGGTGGTTTTGTTCTGAGGCGCCATAGATTTTTCGTAATCGCTTGAAAAAAATGCCGATTTATGCTAAATATAATATGTGTTTTTATATCTATTTTTAGAAGGCTTAAAAACACAAATTTTACAAGGGGATATCCCCTTGTATTGGTTACATAGTAACCAATACAACAACCCTATCGGCATAAAGAGATTTGAACGAGTAGGCGGGGCAGCTCGTTTTCCTGCTTATTTTGCACTTAATGCCGATTCAGAAAAAATTTACTGGAGGAAGCCATGCTGCCGATTGCACCGGGTAATATTTTATATGAACTGATCTGCTTTGCGGCTTTCGTCAGCGTCTGTATCGGATTGCTGAAGTTTCGATATTCCCCCAAAAACAGCGCCTTGATCTTGGCCGGCAGTATCGCTGTCGCCGCCGCCATACAATTTACGATTCTTCTGACGGCAGCGAATCCGGTGCAGCAGATGCTTACCTTGTTTCCTGTCACAGCATATCTGCCGGTCATCATCGCCGTACATATTTTAGCGAGGGGCGGCTTTGCTGCCGCAGTAGCCGCATGGTCCTTTGGGCTGGCTGTACCGTATCTCCTGAATCTGTTCCGCATGCTCATGCGGCAGTTATGGAAAACGGACAGCGGAATGCCCATTGCCAACATGTGGCCGGTGATTCTGGCAGCGCTGATTTTGGCCGGGCTTTTGGTGTTTTTAGCGCTGCGGTTCTGTCGGAAGCCGTTTCAGATGTTTGAGTTCAAAAACAAATACGTATGGCTGATTGTCCCTGTCGTTCTGATTTTTCTGCTGATTTCTTATTTTGAGAGTATGACCTTTGAACCGATCATTACCATAATCACCTTCTTGGTTGTCCTGGCTATGTTTGTCTTCCTTGTGAAATTTTTAAATGTCGCGATGTCTGAACGGGTTGCCAAAACATCGGAGGCGGCGATTGCCAGACAGCTTGATATGCAGCGTCAGGAGCTTTTGCGCATCAACCAAAAGATGGAGCAGGGACGGATTTACCGCCATGATATGCGCCATCATCTTTCCGTACTGAATGAACTGGCCAAGGATGCGCAATCCGAGGAGATGCAGGAGTATATCAACAGTCTGAACCTGCGGATCTCCGACATGGAACCGGAGCGCTATTGCGACAATCCGGTGGTCAATGCGGTTCTGTCCTCCTATATCGGAAGGGCGAAGCAGGAGAATGTCCGCATAGAGATAAAAGTCAATATCCCAAAAGAGCTCCCGCTGGATGCCTTTGATATCTGCACGGTTTTGGCAAACGCGCTGGACAATGCCGTAGCTGCCTGCGGCAGACAGGGAGAACGATGGATCGATATGGCGCTCTCTCTGCACGATAACGGGAATTTTTTCGTGGATATCAGGAATCCAAGCGAGACGCCCGTTGTGTTCGGGAAGGACGGCCTGCCGGTCTCCCGCAGCGGCGAAGGGCACGGGATCGGGATCAAAAGTATCGATGCCATTGTCAGAAAATACAGCGGTATGCTGCGCTGCACCTATGAGGACGGTATTTTCCGGTTAAGCGCCGTTCTGTTCTCACCAGAGAATATCCAACCTGCGGCAAAGTCTGTTGGCTTGAAAAAGGTTGTTTCCAATACCGTGACTTCGGTGCTGCTCGCGATATGCTTTTTGAATTTCCTGCCGGACACTCTGCATGCTGTCGCATCTGTTCCGGTGATCGGCAATATGGTCCAGTTGCTGGATATCAGCACCTACCGCAAATATTTTTCGTGGGGATCCAGCACAATTCAGATGGAGCTTCCCGAAATCGAATACCATACGGAAAGCGTACCGGAGGCAGAGGATCATCCGGAAGGGAACCAAACGACCACCGGTACAGACGACGTGAAGCCATCGAATGAAACTTTGCCGGAAAGTACGGCACCCTCTGCCCCTTCGACAAATGCGCCGTCTGACGGCGGGGAAAGCAGCGTCACGGCACCGGCGGATTCGGATTCTGAGCCCGTTCAGGAAGGGCCTGCCACCTCCGCCCCGGAGGAATCAAAACCTACCGTTCCGCAGGAGCCGCCTTCCAATGAGGCCGTTCCTCCGGAGCCGTCATCCGGCATCGAAGATATGAACGACCAGATGGAGGACTATATCGCAAAGGTTGAGGAGGAATTTTACTATTATTTTTCAATAAAATATAACGGCTATGTGGCGTCGGATACCGGCTACAGCATTCTGCGCAACGACGAACGACTGCTCTCCATCCGGCTTTATACCACCATCAATATGGGCGGTTCGGGCGAATACAGCCGCTGCTTCACGTTGGACAAGACCTCGGGCAAGGTTTTGAAGCTTGCCGATCTTTTTGCGGAACAAAGCGACTATATCGGCGTCATCAGTCGGGATATCCTGCGGCAGATGGAAGAACAGGTGGCGGCGGGCGAAGCGGATTATTTTATTCCCGGCGGAATATGGTCGGAGGAAGAATGCTTTAAGGCGATTGACGCCGATCAGAATTTCTATATTGACAAAGACGGCAAGCTGATCATCCTTTTCGATGAATATGAAGTGGCGCCCGGCAGCATGGGCGCGCCGCAGTTCACGGTAGAGCCTGAAATCTTGCAGACAATCCTGCGCCAGCCTTCTGTGCTGTCTCCGGCCGGAAAGGAGACGGAATAATGCTGCGGCTTGGCGTATGTGACGACAGGAAAGAGGATATCGCCTCCATAGAGGCTCTTGTTGACCGTTTCTCAGCGCGCTATCCGGAGCATCCTGTGCAGGTGTCCTGTTTTGACAGTTCCTATGATCTGCTGGAAGCATTGGAGAAAAGCGGCGGATACGATCTGTATCTGCTGGACATCATCATGCCGCATATGTCCGGTATCGAGCTGGCGAAAAAAATCCGCGAACGGGGTGAGCGTTCAAAGCTGCTCTTCCTCACCACCTCGCGGGAATATGGAATCGAGGCCATCGGTGTGAAAGCGTCCGGATATCTGCTCAAGCCCATAAAGGAGCAGGCGCTTTTTGATGCCCTTCTTTCCTGCATGGAAGAGCTGGCGCCGGAAAACAATCCGTGCGTTATGATAAAAACGAAGCTGGGGCTGACCCGCGTACAGCTTTCCGAGCTGGTGATGATCGAGAGCTTTGACCATATCAGAGAGCTTACGCTGTTAAGCGGCGATACGCTGGAAACAACGGCCAGGCTGTCCGAGCTGAATGAGCTGCTGAGGGAAAGCCCTGCCTTCCTTTTTCCGCACAGGGCATATATCGTCAATATGGAGTATATCCGAAGCATTGGAAATAAACGTATACTGATGACCAACGGCAAACAGATTCCGGTTTCTAAAAAGGCGTATGCCGAAGTAAAATCGGCTTATTTAGAATATATGATGCGGATGTAGACTCCTCATAAAAATACAATATGCTGCATTTCACGAAGAAAAAAGGTCGTTTCACGAAATGAACGGCCTTTTTCTTCGCGTTTTTGTTATCATAAAGCGTGCATCAGGGCTGCGAAAAGAGGTGAACAGATGCATGGAAATCGAACACGGCAAAAAGTCTGCACCCGCCCTGCGTTTTCAGGATGCAGCATCCTTCAATCAGATTCTGGACACCAATCAGGTCCTTCAGGCCGGGATCCAAAAGCTGTCGGAGCAGATACCGTATATAACGGAAGAGGAATATATTGCCAGAATCCTTCGGTTGTTTCGCAACGCCGGGCTGGATCTGTCGGAGCAGGAATTCCGAACGCTGCTTGCCATGCGCAGGCAAACCGATCAAATGCTGCTGCACAGGGAGGGGATATGAAAGAAGACGGTTATTTGCAAACGCCAGACGAGCATACCCGCGCATCGGACAAGTTTTTTTTGGAATTTGCCATAAAAAAATGCTCGCTTACCTTATCCAAAGAAGAAATCCTCTCCCAGACCAAACGGCTGCTCGGCGAGATTTTCGATGTAAAGGTAGAGAAGATCCCGATAGAATATCGGGAATACAAGACGGACACGGCAGCTGCGGATTTCACATCGGACGAAAGCGCGCTGTCCGGCAGGAGCCGGGACGTGCCCGAAGACTTACCGGTGGAATCCGGCAAAGCGGTATCAGAAAAGCAGAAAAAGAAAAAAGCGTTTTTATGGGGCGATCTGCTCTTTTACGGCGTGTTGATCGCTCTGATTGCGGGCGTTGTCCTGCTCTCCGGCAGCGGCAAACAAGGACAGCGTTCCTTTGGGGGCTTTACGATGCAGACGGTGCTGACAAGTTCCATGGAAAGCGAGTTTCCGAAAGGCTCTCTGGTCATCTCCCGCCACACCGATCCGAACACACTGGAGATCGGCGACGACATTACCTTTATGGCGAGTGAAACGACCACGATCTCCCATCGGATCATCGGCATCGTGGAAAACTACGCCGATACGGGACAGCGGGCGTTTCAGACGCAGGGCGTGATGAACGCGGCGCCGGACAGCGAGCTTGTCCCCGCCGTCAATGTGGTGGGCAAGGTCATCTTCCACAGCTACGCCCTGGGAAAGGCGGTAGACTTTGTAAAAAGCTACTGGCCGCTGCTGCTTTTCTTCCTGGTCCTTCTGGCCGTGCTGATCCGCGTGCTGCGATACATCTATAGAAGAGATGATGGCAGCAAGTCCGCCGGTACAGACGAGCCTAAGCAGGAAAGTCAAAAGCGGAGGGCCAGAAAAGCACCCGTTTTCATAAAATAGCATTATTCAAACGTAAGGAGGACAAACATGACAGCAAAACATAAAAAAGCGCTGACCACCGTCGGTGCGGTGGCTTTGGCTGCTGTGATTGCGCTGGGCGGCACCCTCGCGTGGCAATCCATCAACCAGCAGGCGCTCAACGAAGCGGCCGCCACGCTGAATCCGGGCGGGCGTCTGCACGATGATTTTGACGGCAGCAACAAGGACGTCTACGTCGAAAACTTCACCGGTGTGGATGACGGCACGCCGATCTTTGCCCGGGTACGCCTGGACGAGTACATGGAGATCGGCAATGGCGCCGGAACCGACCGGAATCTTGCGCCGGACGCCCCGCTGACTGCCTCAGGCCTGACCGTAGTCGGCCAGGGCTCGGTAATCAACGACAAGACCACCTGGGTCACCCGTACCCCGACCGGCGGGCTTGCGGACGAGGCTGGCGAGGTCTACTGGGCCTGGGATACGGACGGCGGCCAGACCGTGTATATGCCCACCTTCAACAAGAACAAGGATTCGCTGCAGGCGGACATCAACGGTACATACGACGGCCAAGAGGGTACTGATGTCCCCTATGACGATTATGTGACCTATACCGAAGGGCAGCAGGTCACCGCCGACGCCACCTATGACGACGACAACAACGACATCGAGGATGAGGGCACCCGCTTGGAAAACGAAACCCACACCGCCAAAACGACCATCAACGGTACGGTCATCACCATGGACGAATGGGTGGAGCGCTGGGAGGCCTATCAGGAAATCCAAGACCCCACCGAGGAGGATACCGCCCAGGTCATGGGCGACTTCTGGGTATGGGATGACGACGGCTGGGCCTACTGGGCCAACGCCATTGAGCCTGATACCGCTACGGGGCTGCTGCTCGACGGCATTGAGCTTGTCAACCCGCCCAGCGACAGCTACTACTACGGCATCAATGTGGTGGGCCAGTTTGTCACGGCGGACGACATCGGCTTTTTAAACGGCACCGGCTTCTATGACCGGACGGCCGGGCGGCTGCCCTCCTCCGAGGCGGAGGACCTGCTGGAGCTCATCACCGGCACACAAATTGAAATCCCGCCCACCGAGGGCCAGGTAGACTCCTCCACCTCGGAGGAGATCCTCAATGCGGCGGTGACAGGTGATAATTATGAGGTCGTCACCATAGACGACACCGAATGGTATGTGCTGGCCATCGACTATGACACCGACCGCGCGCTGATCCTCTCCCGCTATGTGCTGGAGACGCGTGCGTTCGACGCGGACGGGAGCGTCTATTGGAAGGACAGCGACCTGCGGGAATACCTCAACGGCGACTGGCTGCGCGGGCAGGAGACCTTGTATAACGCCGCGGTGGAAACCACCCTGTATAACCTTGAGGCGGACGATGTTGCCGAAAGCGACATACTGACCTCCACGCAGGATAAGGTGTTTTTGCTGTCCTATAGGGATCTGAACGGCACAAGCGCAAGCTATGACCCGCGGCTTTCCACCTATTACGAATATATGCCTTTGGAAGAGGATCAGGGCGACGTGCTGCCGGATCTGCTGACGGGAGCCACCACCGAGGACGGCACACCGGCAGAATGGTGGACGCGAAGCTATGAGCATACAAACGATAGAAACGGCCCCTTCAACATCGAAACTGTGTCTGACGAAGGCTCCAGCACCGCTAATGACCCGGCCGATATCGCAGGCGTGCGCCCGGCCTTGTGGATCCAGCTGGACACCGACAAGGATCTCACCCCGTCCGATACGCTGGACTATGAGACCTCCGCCGCCATCCGCGCCGCCGAGATTTCAGACATGGGCCTGGAGGCCGAGCAATACGATACGGTGCTCATCGACGGAATTGAGTGGTATGTGCTTGAGGTGCAGGACAATAGAGCCCTGTTGCTCTCCCGGTATCTCCATCCGCAGAAGATGCAAATTAACGAGATAAACAAATTCGTAGATGAGGAGCAGATCGCCCGGTTCGGCTTTGCTGAAAATAACGCCAAAGGTACCTACGATACCATTTGGGCGACCAGCATTATCCATGATTATCTCAACGGCGAGTGGCTGTCCATGCACCCGACGCTGAACGCCGCCGCCGAAACGACGATCCAAACCCGGTTCTATCTCGGCGGAAACACAACTGAGTATTGGTGCGATTCTACCGACAAGGTCTTCCTGCTCTCCACAGCGGATATGTTCGGCACCACCTTTGATGAAGAAGTGTACATACCTAATACTGAATTGTCTCTGGGAACCCCGGTGACAGCGGATGATCCGAGGGAATACACCCTGGGAACGGTGGGCGTCATCGTGCCGGAGGCGCTGCGCACGGCCGATATATTCCTCCCCGACAATGTCATCCCCACCAGCCCTCGCGATTATGTAATGCGCACCAGCTGGCACCATGCTAACCAAAGTGGTGCTATCTCCTCAGGTTCCGAACTCCCCGTAGTCGATATGGACGGCGTGTTGGAGGCTGCGAACCGTCAATGGAATTTATTCTTCCGCCCGGCGATGTGGGTAAATATCAACAGCAGCACCTCCACCATCACCGTGACCCCGCCGGAGGAGCCGATAGAGTATAACACCAGTGCGGATCTGACGGTAGCGGTCACGACGGGCACAGGTGATGTTACCAATCCCGCTGTCACCTGGACGATCCGGGGCGCCACCTCTGCCGATACCCGCTTTGTGGGCAACACCCTGTATATCGGGGAAGACGAGGTGAACCGGCGACTGCAGGTCGTCGCCTCCTATAACGACGGCGGCCAGATCATCACCGACGCCGTCTATGTGTGGGTAAACCCGGCGCCGCCCCGGCTGGACGCAGAGGCTTCAGCCGCCATCCGTGAAGCGGATATTTCCGGACTTGGGATGGATCTGCCGGCAGAGTCATACAACAAGACGGTCACCATCGACGGCGTGGAGTTCTACGTGCTGGCGGTGGACGAGGAAAATGATTTGGCCCTGCTCTTCTCCAAGTATATGATAGACGCTTGGTGTATGGCCAACCAGGACAGCGCCGGAAGCTGGGCGTACAATGCTTCCACTACGGCACGGAAGTATCTGAACGGCAGCTGGCTCGAGGATCACACCACCCTGCTTCAGGTGGCGCAGGAGACGGAAATCTCCTTCTATAGGGCTGTAAGATACGATCGCGCGACAGAAGAGGAGCCATATGGTGTGTGGGTGGACAGCAGCTTAGACAAGGTCTTCCTTCCCTCCTATGCTGACCTGACAGGCTTAGACGCAGCGCAGGAGATGAGTTATCCTACTTTCGATCCAGATCCTGCCGGAGAATACACCTGGGAGAACCGCCAGATCGTCCCGGACAGCCTGCAGTATACAGGCAATGCCGCGGGAGTATCCGGTACGGGCAGCACCTACTGGCTGCGGACGGCTGTGTTAGACGGTGCATATGAGACCAGCTTTATAGAGGTAACAAACTATTCGGGGGCTAACATACAAGTCCCCGGCCGTGAGGACACAACAAGGGAACAGGGCCTCCGCCCCATGATGTGGGTGCGGATCTCGGAGGAGTAAGAGGCACCGGCGGGCCGCGCAGGCGGCCCGCACAGCAAACTGTTTATCAGGGACGTATGTCCCTATAATATCAAAAATATTTTTTAGGAGGAAATAACAAATGACAACCAAAAAGAAAATCGCCGCGTCGGTCGGCGCGGTAGGCCTGGCGGCGGTCATCGCCCTGGGCGGCACCTTCGCCTGGCAGTCCATCAGCCAGCAAGCGCTCAACGAAACCATGGCCACCATCAATCCCGGCGGACGTCTGCACGATGACTTCAACGGCCGCAACAAGGACGTGTATGTGGAAAACTTTACCGAGGACGGCACCGCCATCTTTGCCCGCGTCCGTCTGGACGAGTACATGGAGATCGGCCAGGGCGCAGGTTCGGACGGGGATGACAATCAGGCCGAATCGGTGATAGAGACTGCCACATTGGGCAACAAGAACTCATGGACCACCCGCCTCCCCTCCGGAAGCACGCTTTTGGATGAAGAAGGCGACGCCTACTGGACATGGAACATGGGCGGCCAGACCACCTATATGCCCACCTTCAACAAGAACAAAGACTCCCTGCAGGCGGACATCAACGGTACTTATGACGGCTTAAGCGCCGATGACGAGATCCACTACGACGACTATGTGGATTATTCCGATCCTGAAAACGCGACCAAAACTGCTGATGAAATCTACGACGCCGATACCAATGACATAGATGAAGAGATGCCAATAGAAGGCACAAACATCACAACTGTAGCAGCTCAGGAACATACTGTCAAACAGACAGGCACCGCTACTGTCATCACCATGCAGCAATGGATCGATGACTATGATATGGCCACCGGCGCTTACTGGGTGTGGGATGAAGACGGCTGGGCTTACTGGGCGCAACCCATCGAATCCGGCGAGGCTACCGGCCTGCTGCTGGACGAGATCGTCCATGCCAATCCCCCCAGCGACAGTTGGTACTACGGCATCAATGTCGTCGGCCAGTTTGTGACAGCGGATGACATCGGTTTCCTGAACGGCACCGGTTTCTATGATGAGAGTGCGGGCGCAGCCCCCACCGCCAACGCGGAGCTGCTGCTGGAAAAAATCACCGGCACTAACATCCCCAGCAGCAAGGTCACCGTCACCGCGGCCGACAGTGCGGTTACTGTAGCGGCTAACGGTACCCTCCAGTTCACCGCGGCCGTTGCCGACAAAGATAATGCGCCTATTGCAGACGCAGAGGTCACCTGGAGCGTCTCCGGCGCGCAGCAGGAGGATACTACCATCAGCGAAGGCGGCCTGCTCACCGTTTCGGCCTCTGAATCGGCGGATACTGAACTGACCGTCACCGCCACCTATATGGACGGCGACGAGGCGGTCACCGGCTCGGCCACCGTCACCGTTACGGCGGGCGATTAACCCGCTTGATCCCCAGCAGGGCGGCTTTGCCGCCCTCGACGAAGGGCTTTCCTCTTTTTGGGGAGAGCCTTTCCTCGAAGGCAGAAATCCGCAAAAATATAAAAGGAAAGGAGACTTTGAAAGTGGGACAGGGATTTCATCGCATGATAAGCTTGTTTTTAACATTTGTTTTTATCCTGTCTGCTTTGGTCACCGGCACATACGGCTGGCAGAGTCTCCAAACAATAACCAATGAAACCGCCGCCACCATAGCGCAGGTGCGGCTGCAAAAAAAAGAAAAGCTGCCGGACGGCACCGAGACGGACATCCCAGTGCCGGGGGCGGCTTTTTATCTTTTTACGGCGGAAGGCGAACAGCTTGGCGGCCGGTATGTCACCGACGACATGGGCACTATCAGTTTATCATTGCCCGCAGGCTCTTATTATTTTGAAGAGGATGCCCCGCCGCCGGCGTTTGCTTTCGACTCGCAAAACGGGGAATCCATCACACAGTATCCATTTGCCGTGCCGGAGAGAGGCACGGAGCAGGTGGCAGTGACGGCCTATAATGTGCGGCTGGCCGGATCTCTTTCAATCAATAAAACAGTAGAGAACGCCGACGGTTCGCTTCTCAGCGAAGAGCAATCGGCAAAAGAATTTATCTTTACTGTTTCGTTTTCCGATAACGGAGCATACAGCTATCAAAAAACGGACGGCACGTCGGGCGAGCTTATAAGCGGCGGCACGCTTACACTGAGCCACGGCGAAACAGCGCTGTTTGAGCAAATACCCGCCGGCGTTACCTACACCGTCATCGAGCAGGAGGAGGAAGGCTATGTCATCTCCTCTTCCGGGCATTGCGGAACGATCACAGCAGGCATGTCGGAAGCAGATTTTGTCAACACCTATTCTCTCGATAAGCCGCCTCAGACGCCGGTAAAGCTTACGGTCACAAAACAGCTGGCCGGGGAATATCCGGCCTCCGATACAGAAAAGGAATTTGAGATGACACTGATCCTGGGCGGCGTTTCGGAGGATTTTACCCTGAAAGCGGGAGAAAGCAAAGAATTTACGCTGATGCCGGGGGATGTTTATGAGATCCGCGAAAAGGATTATACCGCCGAGGGCTACAGCCAGTCGATCACTGAGGGCTTCGGAACGGCGGGAACGAGTGATATTGAGGCAACGGTGACCAACACCTTTGCCGGCACGGTTATGACAGAGATCGCGGGTGAAAAGACCTGGGAGGGTGTTGGGCTCACCGACGAGCTGCTGCCGGAATCCATCACGCTGCTGTTGAAGGACGGCGATCGTGTCGTGGAGGAGGCGGAGGTTACGCCGGATGAAAACGGCCGCTGGCTCTACCGCTTTACCGCCCCGAAATACGACGCCGAGGGCAACGAAATCGCCTATACGCTCGAGGAACGGCCGATTGAAAGTTTCCGGCCAAGCTACAACGGCTTCGATATCGTCAATACCTATATTCCCCCTGCGGTAGTCACGTTTCCGTCGATTTTCAAAACAGTGGAGGGGGACCCGCCATCAGCGTTGCGATTTGACTTCTGCATTACCGCCAGGGATAACGCGCCCATGCCGGAGGGAGTCAAAAACAGCTTCCTGACATTGTCTTTGACAGGAGGCGGCGAACTGCATCCCGGAGAGATTCGGTATACCCGGCCCGGGACCTATGTATATACGGTCACAGAAACAGCAGACAGCCAGCAGGGATGGCTTTATGATCCGTCGGTATATACTGTGACGGTCACGGTCACGGAAAAGGACGGCGGACTGACGGCAGATACGGAGATCTCCAAGGGAGCGGAGCCTGCAGACCGAATCGAATTTGTCAATCGATATGACGCCACGCTGCCGCCGCAGGATACGATTGTGATCGAGGGGTGGAAAACATGGCACCACGGCGATAATCCGGAGGAAAATCGTCCGACTTCAATTGTAGTACTGATATATGGGGACGGGGAAATCGTTTTGCAGTGGCAGGTGACGGAAAAAGACGGCTGGCGTTATCGTTTTGAGCTGCCGAGATATAACGCTGCGGGCGAAGAAATCATTTATACGGTGGATGAGGCCGCCGTAGAGGATTATGAAAAAACCGTGGAGGGCTATGATCTGATTAACACCTACCAATCCCATGAAACACCCGATCCGGACATCAATCCACCCACGGGGGACGACAGCAATTTGTGGCTGTGGTTTGCTCTGATGCTGTTGTCCGGCAGTATGTTGATTATATTGGGAAGGAAGAACCGCAGGGCAGAGTGAAAACACCGTTGTCATCCGGTATTTATTCGGCGCAAGGAACCGGCAGGCCTGTCAGATATACGCGGAATCCCTTTAAATTTAACGGCTTTGCGAAGCTCGTTTCACTTTGCTTCATTTGCACCTCTGGAACGATGCTTTGCTATTGCCGGATCGGACCTGGAATATTTTTTCAGGCCGCAGATATCTTTTTCTTAGCTTGCTGTGAAAATTAAGAGGATAAGGCTTGTGAAAATATAAAATATTTCAAGCGTAATGAATGACAATGGATTTTTGCGGGTGTTACATTGTTGGAATTGAAGAAATTGCTTTTTATAAAAGGAATTTGCCCACTTTCTTATTTTGAAGAAAACGGCTTGTACATTTGAAAAAGGACAACTTTTGAACATCCGGTTTTTCTTGATTTTTTAGATAACCGTATGTTCTTTTTTATATTATGCAGCTGCAGCATGCCCAGGCGGATTTTGGAGAAACTGACTTCTATAGAGCGGGAGGGCTCTGTCGTAAGGAATATTTCCGCTGTAAGAAGAATGCGGCAGGTTGTTTGAAGCTGAAACAGTCGAATACGTCTGCCGGCGGTCCCAGAAGAGCTTTGAATTTATCGGCAGAGCTCTATCCAATCATGACACATAAATCAATCCACGTAGTTTATAGATGTGCGGCCGCTTCATATTATTTGCAGAAATGCTGAGATTATTTTCTGAAAGCATATTGATACTTTGCCAGCAAAAACATATAATTACGCATGACAAAGTGACGATATAGTACGAATTCATTGTTTTGAACCTATATCCTTGCGGATGTGCTGCCGTTCGCAAAATATTGTTGCGTTTTGAGAACGATGAAAGAACATATCGAATTATGCGCAGCGGCTATGCGTGGCCTAAGCAGAGGCTTTTTGCGCGAATTTACGGAAGGGCCGCCCGTTAAGGCCTATCATCGCTGAATTATCAATAAGATCGTTTTGGCAGTCACCGGCGCTGAGAAATAAGCAATTATGACGGAAGCAGAATACAATTGCACCGCTGACGTGCGACATTCTAAAAGAAGTTTGGGAGGCATAAAATGACCGGGTTTGAAAAAGTACAGTTTAGGGGAAGCTTTCGCGATTATCAGAGACGTGTGCTTGAAAATGCTGATCAATATTTGAAAGATGGAAAAATAAATATTGTGGCCGCTCCCGGAAGTGGAAAGACCGTTCTGGGGCTTGAACTGATCCGCCGTCTTGGTTCTCCTTGTATTATACTCTCACCAACAACCGCTATTCGTCAGCAGTGGGGAGAACGCTTCAAAGACCTTTTTCTTGAAAATAAGGATGATTTTGATGCGCTTTTTTCAAGCGACCTTCACAACGTAAAGCTGCTGAATTCGGTAACTTATCAAGCGCTATACACTGCAATGGAGAAGGTATCTTCTGACGGCGATGACGATGCGGACTGTTCGGATATTGAGATTTTCAAAATAATGAAAGCCTTTGGAATTAAAACGGTATGTCTTGATGAAGCGCATCATCTCAAGAATGAATGGCAGAAGGCGCTTGAAAAGTTTATATCTGCTTTGGATAAAGATGTGAAAATCGTTTCGCTTACAGCCACACCGCCCTATGATTCGGAGCGGGCGGAGTGGAGCAGATATATGAATGTTTGCGGGGAGATCGATGAAGAAATATTTGTTCCTGAGCTTGTCGGACAGAATACGCTTTGCCCTCATCAAGATTACATATATTTCAGCTACCCGACCGAAGCTGAGACAGCAAGCTTTCGCGAATATAAGGAACGCGCGGCAGCTGCGGTCGAGGAGCTGGGAAAGCTGGAACTATTCGATAATATATCTCAAGCCTTGAATGCAGAAAAGGACTATGAAAAATTGTTTTCATCCGTAAAGCAATATGTCGCGCTTGCAACCCTGCTTCACTATTACGGCTTTGAGATCAATAAAAAGCTTATCAGAGAGCTGACGACAAAAAGGAGTTTGCCGCTTTTTCAAATGCAGTATGCGGAAACGGCAATTCAATTTCTGCTTGACGGCGATATGATAACGGAGGCGCAGAAATTCGAAATCATTGGCGTACTCAAAAAGTACCTGGTCTATGAAAAGCGAAAAGTAACGCTTGACTTAAATGAAAAGCTAAAACGAGCGCTGATTTCATCGGTCGGCAAATTGGACAGCATAAAAAGGATCGCAAAAAGTGAGATTGATGCTATGGGCAATCGGCTTCGCATGCTTATTCTAACCGATTACATAAAGAAAGAGAATCTTGCTAAAGTCGCGACTGCGGAAAATTTCAATTCTGTAAACGTGGTCAGCATTTTCGAAACGCTTCGTCGTGAAAATCAAGAGGCAAAAATCGGCGTGCTTTCGGGAACGCTCGTAATTCTCCCAAAATCAGTTGATCTTTCAGACATCAGTCACAAAAAAGAGGATATTCCAAATACCGACTACCACACCGTCACATTCTCAGGCCCAATACACCGTTCTGTCACCTATGTAGGCAAGCTGTTTGAGGCCGGCAAGATTCAGATCCTTGTCGGAACGAAGTCGCTTCTTGGCGAGGGATGGGATTCCCCCTGCATCAATTCGCTGATCCTGGCAAGCTTTGTGGGCAGCTTTGTCCTTTCCAATCAAATGCGCGGCCGCGCTATCCGCATTGATAAAAATGATCCGGAGAAGTCGGCAAATATCTGGCATCTCGTTACGGCAGAGCCGGCGTATTTGTTTAAGGACAAAGCGCTGGAACGGATTTCAGAATATATCAAGCAAGACCATCAAGAACTCGTTTCTTATGACTACGAGATTTTGAAACGCCGTTTTGATTCCTTTATGGGGCCGAATTATACAACGGGCGTCATTGAAAGCGGAATTGAACGGATTACCACGATAAAGCCGCCTTACGATAAAGCAGGAATTGAAAAGATCAACGCCGAAATGCTGGCGCTGTCTATGCAGCGCGGGGACGTTAAAAGCAAGTGGCGCGGCGAAGTGGCCGACGGAAGCTTTGCGGTGGGAGTTGAAACGGAAGTCCCAAATGAAAAAAAGGTTCCTGCGTTTACTTTTATGAATTTTGCGCTTAATGTGATTTTAATTGCGACACAAATTTCCCTGCTGCGTCTTTTGACGAGCCTGCTCGCTCTTAACAATATCCCGATGACAGTGGGAACGCTTGTAATCATGCTTGTCTTGTCTGCTTTTTTGTATAAGGGCGTCAAGAAAATGGTGCTGCACTCTAATCCGGCAAACTCCATTTCAACCCTCGGCGCTGCAGTTTATAAAACGCTTTGTGAATGCAAACTGATTTCTCCGTCCGCAAAGGTGGAAACAACCGCACACAGGCAGCTGCATTTTGTTGCCCTGCATCTGCGTAATGCTTCGCTTCACGATCAGAACATTTTCAATACTGCAATGACGGAAATGCTGACTCCGATCGAGAACCCACGATATATCTTAATCGCGAAGAAAAGCTTAGGGCGGTATAATTATGCGCTTTCGTTTGCGTGCCCTTCGATTATAGGAAAAAAGAAAGAGTATGCTGCGGTGCTTGCGCAGAAGCTAAAGAATACAACCGGAAATTTCGAGCCTGTGTATACCCACAGAGAGGACGGGCGCAGGCTGATCCTCAAATGCAGAAAACGCTCGTATATCACATTTAATGAAGAGACCATGAAAAGGAAATATAAAGTTTCCCATTGGAATTAAAAACATCTGCGATAGCAGAGATTACTTCCGGGCTTGACGAGAACGGATTAAGCGTAGTTTCAAAATCATATGTATTTATGGCCGGAAAACCCTTTGAGAATCCCTGTGGGTCGCAGCCACCGAAGCAGCGCCGTCCGACATTTTAAAAACCGCGCGGTAAAAGTTGCAGAAAGGCATTGCATAATGAAAACGTTTCGTTATAATTATGGCAGATCATCCTACAATAAAGTTTTGATTTGGGAGGAATCAAGATGGATTTTACGCTATATTGTGACAGCCTGGTCAACCCGATTGTCGTTGACCGTGCGCCGCGTCTTTCCTGGAAGATCGGCGGCGATCCCGCAAGCGTAACTACCGGTGTGACAGACGGTTTTATCCAGACGTCCTATATGATCCGTGTCGCAACCTGCAGGGAGAAGCTGGCCGATGCCGACGTCTGGTGCAGCGGAGAGGTTTTTTCGGATCAGAGTGTGGATATAGAGCTTCCGGCGGAGCTGAAAAGTTCAACTCGTTATTGGTGGAACGTAGCGGTTACGGATGCCGCCGGCACGATGCATATCTCGGAGCCGGACTGGTTTGAAACCGGCCTTTTAAACCAGGAGGACTGGAGGGCGGAGTGGATCAGCGCCGGCAGCCGTTATATTACAAACTGGGCCATGCAGTACCGACGCGAATTTTTAGTTTGCAGCGAGGTTGCAAAGGCGAAGGTATACATCAGCGGCCTTGGCTTTTACGAGCTGACCATCAACGGCCGAAAGGTTGGCGACCATGTGCTGGATCCCGCCATTACAGAATTTCCGCAAAAGATTTTTTATGTCGGCTATGACGTCACTGACCGGCTTCAAAGGGGCGGCAATGCGCTGGGCGTTGTGCTCGGAGACGGCTGGTACCATCAGTCGCAGCTTATGGAGGGCGGCGGCATTTACGGGGATCCCTGCCTGCTGCTGCAGCTGGAAATTACTTATAAAAGCGGTGTGAAGCAGTACGTTGTTTCCGATGGCGGTTGGAAGACCTTCTATTCACCGATTACAATGAACAACATCTATGTCGGGGAGACCTATGATGGACGCATGGAGCAGCCTGGCTGGGATCTCTACGGCTATCATGAGAATGGCTGGTTCCAGGCTGTGCCGGACAATGCGCCAAAGGGAAAGCTGGTTCCGCAGCTGATACCGCCGATCCGCGTAACACAGGAATTAAAGCCCGCGGCGGTGACAATGCCGCAGGAGGGTGTCTTTGTGTTCGATATGGGCAAAAATTTTGCCGGATACGTACGGCTGAAGGTATTCGGAACGCCTGGCAATGAGGTGGTGATGCGCTTTGGAGAGGCGGTCACGCAGGACGGCATGGTGGATGTGGACAGCTCCGGCGTTTTCCACATCCGCGGCGTACAGACCCTGCGCTATATCTTTGGCAAAACGGGCGAGATTGTATGGGAACCGAGGTTTGCCTATTTTGGATTCCGCTATGTGGAACTGACCGGCGCGCATGCAAATGTGACGGCAGAAACGCTGACGGGACTGAAGGTTCATACGGACCTTGCGCCTAAGGCGGATTTTGTCTGCGCCATGCCGATCCTCAACCAGATGCAGGAGCTGTTCCGCAACACCTTTACTTCCAACATTCACGGCATTCCGACGGACTGCCCGGCTCGTGAAAAGTGCGGCTGGACCGGAGATGCCAATATTATTGCGGATACCTCCATGGTGATGTGGGACGCCCAGCTGTTCTGGGATAAATATATTGACGATATTGTCACCGCCCATCGGGAACACGGCGTTTATAACAATGTCGTACCGGGAAAACGCGGGTGCCTTGATACGGTTCCCGCATGGGGCACTGCAATTCTTACGATCCCCTGGAATTGCTATCAGGCCTACGGCTGCCGTTCTGTTCTTGAAAAATATTATGACGAAATGGCGGCTTACACGGCCTATATGCAGGCAAACACCACCGGCTATATCTATAATGACCATCCGTATAAATTGGCGGACTGGTGCGCGCCCTACGGCTACGATCCGGCTCAGCAATATTTTGAAACCTCTACGGCTTATTATTATTACGGGCTCTGCATCATGGCGCAGACAGCCGGCGTGCTCGGCAGGAAAGAGGAGGAAAAGCATTACGCGGATCTGGCGGAAAAGGTCAAGGAAGTGTTTCTTGCAAAATATTACGATGCGGAAAATCACTGCTACGGGACGCAGACGCTGACTTCGTTCTGTGCGGAAATCGGGCTCTATCCGGAGGGCGAGAAAGCGGCGATGGCGGCCTGGTGCGCCCGAGATATCGTCAACCATGATTATCACGTTACCTGCGGCCACTTGGGGCTGCGCTACATTTATAAATTTATGTCGGAATTCGGATACTATGAGGTGCTGGAGAAAACGCTCAACAGCAGGACCTATCCTTCCTTCGGCGCGCAGATTGAAATGGGAGCGACCACTCTGTGGGAGAGCTTTACGCTTTCGACGCACCGCCAATCCCTGAACCATCCCTTCAAGGGCGCTTTCTCACTGTGGCTTTATGAGGATGTGCTGGGGATCAAAAAGACGTCGCCTGGCTACAAGACCTTTACCATTAAGCCTGTAGTGACGCCGATCGTCCCCTGGGCAAAGGGAGAGGTGCAGACCGTTTATGGCAAAATAGCCGTGGATTACAAGGTTGGCAGCCATTTTCTGGTTACGGTTCCGGCCAATACGACGGCGGAGGTCTACGTCCCTCAGGAGGATGGTTCCTTCCTCAGACATACGCTGAAAAGCGGCTTCTACAGCCTTTAAAAGCTTGCTTTCTTGTGTTTTCCGGGCGCACCGGGGAGAAATCCTCCGGCTCGCGCCCTTTTTTATTGAATTTCTTATAGAATACAATGGATTTTCTGCCACCTGCTGCGTTATATTGAAAACAGGCTTGTATTTTCTGTATAGCGACGCCGTATTTTTCGAAATTTTTTAATTATTAAAAATGCTGATATACATAAAACATAAAATAAATATATTGACTATATTCGAAAATTGTAATATTATTTATATAAATACAGACGATACAAATAAATAAGGATGTGGAAAGAATGACGAAATACATATGCATCGAATTAAACGTACAGAAATCGCCGGCAGAAAGACAGTATCGTTTTTTTCTGAAATTTATTCGTTTTACTGATAAAATCCAATGTGAACGGATCGATCATCTGATATATATCTCTTATGATGACGCAGATCCTATGGCGATGCGAGTTGTTCAGCGCCTTCCACGTTATTTTTTACGCGGCTTCCGCATCACGGAATGCTCTGAGCATATTTTTCAAAAAGATCAAACGACGGAGATCCGCCTTCCGATTGAGGAAAATATTGACAGTACGCTTTTTCCTTATATTTCGATGTTTTTACCGGTTATTTTGGGAAAAAGGCAGTATGAATCCTGGTATTACTGCAATTTTATCAATGTGATGTGCGTTAACGAAGTCGGCTTTTATAATTATACCGATGACAGAAGCTGCTTTAAAAGGATTTTATCTGAGAACAGCGCGCAATATATAAAGCCGCTGCATTTTACAAAAGAGGTTTTTATCAGCGCGCTTTTTGAAGAATATTATATTTATGTCTGGATTGACAGCTGCTACAGCGGCGACTGGGATGGAAATCATGATACGCACGAGGCGCACCCGATCCTGATCCACGGAGTAAATACAGAAGAGAACGTCTATTATTGCTATCGTTTTTCACCGCTGAAGGGCGTGTTTGCCTGTACGTATGA
>ERZ1673742.1576-NODE-1576-length-20297-cov-17.178342_pt1 | contig 20297 bp, 12 predicted proteins | sample MGYA00580208_ERZ1673742 | MGnify/ENA primary metagenome ERZ1673742 (study PRJEB41218, sample SAMN15661774) | gut metagenome | host: Homo sapiens | place: Canada: London | collected 2015-08-20/2019-03-30 | study: EMG produced TPA metagenomics assembly of...
TTCTCTACATATTGCCCTTGATGATCTGGTACAGGAAGGAGCGTTGGGGTTGCTCGGCTGCATCGAAAGCTACAATCCCGACAGCGGCAACCTATTTCTGACCTATGCTGCTCCTGCAATACGGAACGCCATGATCGATTATATCCGTTCGCAGAATGTGTCCTTCGAAGCGAAGAATCTGAACAACATCATTTCACTGGATGAACTCGCAAAGGACGAGGTGCGGAGCAAGCATCATTTCATTGCGGACCCCACCAGACAGACGCCGGAGCAGATCTATCTGGCGCAGGAACAGCTCGACGATATCCATCATGCGTTGGACATGATCGAGGACAGAGACGAACAGTATCTGCGATACCGTTATGGCTTTGATGATGACGTCGAACACCCGCTGACGGAAACGGCGAAGCATTTTCATCTGTCCGAAAGCAGAGCGAAGAAAACGGAAGCACTTGCCCTGGATAACGTGTGGTTGGAGCTGCCGTGGTGGTATTAGGAGAACGGGGATGCGTCGCTGCGGCGGGCTTTATATACCTCTTGCTCCCCTGGTGATACAGCATAGCTTCGGTCATTGACCTGCGCAATGTTGCATCACCTACACCCGAAGAACGAATATCCGCAAGCCTCCCGCGCTTGCAAATATTCGCCCTTCTGCTGCCACTGGAAACGGTCTGTCCGATACGGCGACATCCCCTTTCCCGCGTCAGCGGTCGCAAAAGGTATAACACACTAGACTTTGCAGAGCAAAATCGTGTGCCAACAGGATGCTGCTCGCCCCTATTGGAAACCCAGAGCCAAGGGGATAATCCCCTCTGGACACCCCATGTTTTCTTCGCAGGTGGGTACCAAAACTGTGAAAGGCAGTTTGTCACTGGTGCGAAGAAAAAACAAAAGGAAGCATCTGCGCCAGGATCGTGAAGGCGCAAATCTTCCTTTTGGTGCAGGTGCGCAGTATAATAGATTATATCTTCAGCCCCTGCAATCCGTTGTGACGGGGTGAAACGAAAGAATATCGGCGTAAGCCGAAGGAGAAATAGATATGATAAACATCCGAAAACTGGAAGCAGACCTGTGGGAATCCGCCGACTTGCTCCGCGCAGGCTCCAAGCTTACTTCCAACCAATACTGCATGCCCGTGCTGGGCCTGATCTTCCTACGTTATGCCTACAGCCGCTTTAAACTGGTGGAAAAGGAGATTCTGAAGGACCGTCCCGTCCGCAACGGACGAGTGATGCCCGTGGAGGCCAGCGACTTTGCGTCAAAGAGCGCCCTGTTTCTGCCAAGGGAAGCCCAGTATGAATACTTGGTTAATCTGCCTGCTGATATTGCTTCCGCCGGGCTGAAAAATCAGAGCGGCCATGTGATGAACAGCCTTGGCGAGGTGGTCAACAACGCCATGGAGCTGGTGGAGGCCCAGTCTGAGCAGTTGGTCGGCGTCCTGCCCAAGGACTACACCATGTTCTCCGACGAGCTGCTGAGTGAGCTGCTGCGCATCTTCAACAACAACGCTCTGGATGAAGTGGGCGGCGACGTCATTGGCCGCATCTACGAATATTTTCTCAATAAGTTCGCAAAAAACATTGCCCAGGACGATGGCGTGTTTTTCACGCCCAAATCTCTGGTCAAAATGATTGTCAATGTGCTGGAGCCGACCAGCGGTATTCTGCTGGACCCCGCCTGCGGTAGCGGCGGCATGTTTGTTCAGACCGGCGATTTTGTCCATTCCGCCGGTATGGAGGCCAACTCCGCCATGACCTTCTACGGTCAGGAGAAAGTGGAATACAACGCAAAGCTCTGCTTGATGAATATGGCCGTCCACGGACTCAATGGCATCATCAAGTCCGGCGATGAGGCCAACACCTTCTACCACGATGCCCACAATCTGGACGGCTGCTGCGACTATGTCATGGCCAATCCGCCTTTCAATGTGGACAAGGTCAATTCCGAGTCTACCCAGAGTGCGGAACGGTTGCCGTTTGGCATGCCCTCTGTCAATGCAAAAAAGGAAGTCGGCAACGCCAACTATCTCTGGATCTCCTATTTCTACTCCTACTTGAACGAGCACGGGCGCGCGGGCTTCGTCATGGCTTCCTCCGCCACAGACAGCTCCGGCAAAGACCGTGACATCCGCCAGAAGCTGGTGGAGACCGGTCATGTGGATGTGATGGTCAGCGTGGGCAACAACTTCTTCTACACCAAGAGTCTGCCCTGTTCGCTGTGGTTTTTCGATAAGGGTAAGAGCGCAGAATTGCAAGACAAAGTCCTGTTCCTCGACGCCCGGAATTATTATACCGTGGTGGACCGCACATTGAACGAGTGGAGCGATTGGCAGCTCAAAAATCTGAACGCCATTGTCTGGCTGTACCGGGGCGAAGTGGACAAGTATCAGGCACTACTGTGTGAATATGTCGATGCCATCACCGAAATGACCCATGAACTGCACACAAGCTGTGAGCCTTTCTGTGCCACCATCACAGAAGGCGCTGCCGGTCATGTCCGAGGGAATCTGTGGGATGCAGATCCTGCTAACGATCCCAACTTTGAAACACTTAAGGAGCGTCTTAACTGGGAACTGGAAGTCATGAAAAAGGCTGCAGCCATCTCCAAGGAAGAACTGCCTAAGAAGCAACACAAGCGCATGGATCAGGCCGCAGAGGAGTTTGCTGCACAGATTCGTGAAGTTTTACTGGTGATTCAGGAACGAAACTGGCTCTATGAAAAGTTTGGCGAAGGCGAGTATCGGGACATCCCCGGCCTGTGCAAGGTGGCGAGCCGCGCCGAGATCGCGGAGAAGAACTACTCCCTGACCCCTGGCGCTTATGTGGGTGTAGCCGCGGCGGAGGACGACGGCGTGGACTTTGCCCGACGCATGGCGGAAATCCATCAGGAGCTGCTGGCCTTGCAGGCGGAATCCAATGAACTAATGGACACCATCTCGAAGAATATGAAGGAGATGGGGTTATGAAGTGGGAAAGAGTAAGATTAGGTGATGTTACTGATTCCTGTCTTGGAAAAATGCTGGATAAAGCAAAGAACAAAGGCGAATACCAACCTTATCTTGCCAATGTTGATGTCAGATGGGGAAGCTTTAATTTGGATAATCTTTCTGAAATGCGTTTTGAGGATAACGAACAGGAGCGCTATGGATTAAAATATGGAGATTTGGTCATCTGTGAGGGTGGAGAACCCGGCAGATGCGCAATATGGAAAGATCAAATCCCTAACATGAAAATTCAAAAAGCACTTCATAGAGTTCGTGTTCATGATTGTTTAGATTATCGTTTCTTATATTACTGGTTTTTATTAGCCGGAAAAACAGGTGCATTGGAGCAATACTTTACTGGTGCCACAATCAAGCATATGCCGGGCGAAAAACTGAAGAGTGTTCTCATTGACATGCCCCCTATTGAAGTTCAACGGCATATTGCAAATATCCTCTGGGTCTATGATAACCTGATTGAAAACAACCAAAAACAAATCAAGCTGTTGGAAGAAGCGGCGCAGCGGCTTTATAAGGAATGGTTCGTAGACCTGTGCTTCCCCGGCCACGAAACCACCCCCATCGTGGATGGTGTACCGGAGGGGTGGACATATAAACCCTTCTCCGAAGTATTTGACTATGTGCGGGGTAAATCCTACACATCTAAAGAACTGTCGGATACAACTGGCATTTTGATGGCAAACCTGAAAAACATCCGTGCATTTGGTGGGTACAACAGAAATGCAGAGAAGCGATTCACTGGTCAGTATAAAGCAAATCAGATGCTTTATGCCGGCGATATAGTTATGGGCGTTACCGATATGACTCAAGAACGGCGATTGGTTGGTCATGTTGCCCTTGTTCCGGACTTGGGTGAAAAGATGACATTCTCCATGGATTTAATTAAGATCATCCCCAAATTGACTGATAACCTTTTCTTGTATTCTGCAATGTACTATGGGGGATTGAGTAAGCAGATTTCCCCCTTGGCTAACGGTGTTAATGTGCTTCATTTGAAACCGGAGGCCATGATGGGAATCGAAATGTTGACTCCGACCAAAGACATTCTGGAGCGATACCACCAGCAGTTCGCACCAATGGTTACAAGAATTGAAGCATTACAAAAGCAATGCGACGTTGCTGCCGAAGCTCGTGATCGCCTGATCCCAAAACTGATGAACAGAGAAATCGAGGTGTAAATATGAGAAAAATGCCATTGAATCAGATAGCATTTGGGAAAACAGATGCATTTAACGAACTTAACACCTTTGGACAAGAATACTTTATGGAGTCCTTTGTTGCCAACCCCAAATATCACATTGATGATTTTCTTTCCGGAAGTAGGTTCTTTGTCTGCGGGAAAAAGGGTACAGGGAAATCCGCCCTTCTAAAATTTCTTGAATGCCACTTTATGAAAGATGAAAACAATTTAGTGTTCCCTATTCGCTTTAAATCAGAAATTGAGCAAATAGACAAGGATGCGTTTGAAGAGATTGCTTCTGACCCAGATAATCCCATGAGGGACGAGAAGTATGATACATCCTCAATTTCGGATCAATCATCATATGTGTTGGTGTGGAAAACTTTCTTAATTAACCAGATTATCACCAGAGCCTCTGCTGGAGAATACCGTGTTTTTAATGAGACTTCCACAGACTATAAACTGATCGTATCGCTTTTAAAATGCATCTACGGAGAGAGTAAAACATCGTCCGTAGTTATGCCCAAAATTAAGAAAGGCTCAATAGAATTAACAGCGGCTTTTGCAGAGAGCCTTTCTGCCTCGCTCAAACTCGAACTGGAATTTGATTCCAAGAAAAAGAGAATAAACTACGCGAAACTTTCAAAAAAAGTATATCAGATTTTTTCTCAACTGGAATTTGTTCACTCGCCAGTATATGTGTTGATAGACGAACTCGAATTGTCGGTTCGGAATAAATATCAGTTTGAAAAAGATGTGGCTCTGGTTCGGGATTTGATTATAGCTATTGATGACATGAATACACTTTGCTCCAACAAGGGGATGCATATCCACGTCATTGCTGCAATTCGCAGTGAAGTTCTAAAGAATGTGCGGAGCGCAGGATACGAATTGACGAAACCAATTGAGGATCGTGGAATTGAAATAAACTGGTTTCAAAAGGGGGGAGACTACAAAGAGAATCAACTACTTACAATTATCGAAAACAAGATTCACGCTTCCGAACAAATGAACGGTTTCCCCCCTTCAAAAGACGTTTGGAAAGAGTATTTTGGTGAGGATATAAACGGAGAAGAAACTCGCAAATACATTCTCAACAATTCACTCTATAGACCGAGGGATATTATTCGGATGATGTCTGCCATCCATAATCATATTGGGACATCTGAAAAATTCACTCAAGAAGCATTTGATAAAGCCCAACAGGAGTATTCCGAATTAATGTGGACCGAAATTAAAGACGAGTTGAGATTGTCATACTCAGAAGAGGAAGTCGATGCTATTTTTACTCTATTGAATCGGATCACTATGCCGTTCACATATGAGATATTATCTCAGCGGGTAGAGCAACTGGGAAAGTTTTACCCCAGAATGCCAGCACTATTAAACAGTGAGCGGCTAACTCAAATGCTTAATAAGCTATACGAATTAGGTATAATTGGTAACACAGGAAAGCCTATGAATTTTGTCTTTCTCGGACGTACTGCACTTGATCTTCTCGGAAAGATGGTCATTCATACACCGCTGCGTAATTATTTTTCGGTTCAGTACGAAAGATGACTGCTATCCTATATCAATACTTAGCTTGAAGAGATAGAAACAGGAGATGACACCATGAGCTACGACTACTCCGAAAATATCCTCGTTCAGGAATCCGCCGGTCACTTGCTCCAGAATGAGCTGGGCTGGGAGGTCGCTTTTGCCTACAACACCGAGCAGCTGGGCGAAAACGGCACCTTTGGCCGCAAAAGCTATAAGGAGATTTTGCTGACCCGGTATTTTCGGGAGGCTCTGCTGCGCCTGAATCCGTGGATCACTCCCGCACAGATCGATGAGGCTCGGCGCAAACTGGAGCATCGGCTATCTACCTCCTCCCTGCTGCAGATCAACGAGGAAAAGTATTTCCTGATCCGGGACGGCATCCCGGTCACCGTCAAAAAGCCCGGCGGAAAAACGGAAGAAAAGCGCGCCGCTGTCATTGATTTTCAGAATCCGGACAACAACCACTTCCTCGCCATCAAGGAGCTGAAGATCCACGGCGATCTGTATCGCCGCCGTACAGATATCGTTGGCTTTGTCAACGGCATCCCGCTGCTGTTCATAGAGCTGAAAAAGAACACCGTGGATGTGCAGGACGCCTATACCAATAACTACACCGACTATCAGGACACCATTCCTCACCTGTTTTACTACAATGCCTTTCTCATCCTCTCCAACGGCGTGGAGGCCAAGGTGGGTACCCTGGGCAGCAAATATGAGTTCTTCCATGAGTGGAAGCGTCTGTCTGAGCAGGAACAGGGCAGCGTGGCGCTGGAAACCATGCTGCGAGGTATCTGCAAAAAGGAAAACTTTCTTGATTTGCTGGAAAACTTCATCCTGTTTGACCACTCGGGTGGGCATACAGCAAAAATCCTTGCCCGGAACCACCAGTATCTCGGCGTCAACGAGGCGGTCAAAGCCTATGAGGCCCGCAAGCTGAACAACGGCAAGTTGGGCGTATTCTGGCATACGCAAGGCAGCGGCAAGAGTTACTCCATGGTGTTCCTGGCGCAGAAGATTCGCCGCAAGTTCTCCGGTTCGCCCACCATTGTCATTCTGACCGACCGCGACGAACTGAATACACAAATCAGCGACACCTTTGAAAATTGCGGGCTGCTGGGCAAGACAAAGGCCAGCCAGTTTATCGCGTCCAGCGGGGCGGATCTGGAGCAGAAGCTGCGGGGCAATCCCAGCTTTATCTTCACGCTGATTCAGAAATTCAACAAGACGGATGTGGAGCCAATCTACCCCGACCATGACATCATCATCATGTCGGACGAAGCGCACCGCAGTCAGTACGGTATCTTTGCAGATAACATGGTTCGGCTGCTTCCGACAGCGGCCCGTATCGGCTTTACCGGAACACCGCTTCTGTCCAATGACAACATCACCGAGCGCACCTTCGGCGGCTACATATCGGTGTATGACTTCAAAAGGGCGGTGGAAGACGGCGCAACGGTGCCGCTGTACTACGAAAACCGTGGCGAAAAAATCCTGGATATCAAAGATAACCCGGAGATCACTGACCGGATTCTGGATGCTATCGAGCAGGCTGATTTAGGTGTGGACCAACAGGATAAGCTGGAGCAGGAATTTGCAAAAGAAATCCATCTGCTGACTGCGACGCCCCGTTTGGAAACCATTGCCCGTGACTTTGCGGGACATTACTCCGACCTGTGGACAAGTGGAAAGGCCATGTTCGTTTGTCTGAATAAAGTGACCTGCGTTCGGATGTATGATTTGGTCCAAAAATATTGGGCGGCTGAAATTGAAGCGCTGAAAATTCAGATCAAACACGCCACGCAGCAAGAGGCCCAGGAGCTGGAACGCAAACTGCAATGGATGCAGGAAACGGAAATGGCTGTGGTCATCAGTCAGGAACAGAATGAGATCCAGACTTTCCAAAAATGGGGACTGGACATTAAAACGCATCGGACAAAGATGGAAAAGCGGGAACTGGACAAGGAGTTCAAGGACAAAGAGAATCCGCTTCGTATTGTCTTTGTCTGCGCCATGTGGCTCACCGGTTTCGATGTGAAGTGCTTGTCCTGTTTGTATCTGGATAAGCCGCTGAAAGCTCACACGCTCATGCAGACCATTGCCCGCGCCAACCGTGTGGCCGAAGGGAAAAGTAACGGCCTGATCGTCGATTATATCGGCATCGTCAAGGCGCTTCGGAAAGCGTTGGCTGACTATACCGCGAATGTGAATGGCAACGGCGGCAATGACCCTACCGTGGATAAGGAGAAGTTGATTGCTCGTATTCTGGATACTATCTCCACAGCGGAGGCGTTTCTGGCCAGCTACGGCATTTCTTTGCGGGATTTGGTGCAGGCACGGGACTTCGAGAAACTGGCACTGTTACAAACGGCAGCAAATGCAGTATCCTCTACGATCGAGGAGAAAAAGACGTTCCAGACCTATGCCTCTGAGCTACTCCGCCTGATGAAGTACACCAATCGTGAGGATATTGAACTGGATTCTCGAAAGCGATATGAGGCCATTGCGGCTATCTATGGCGAGCTGAAGAAAAAGCGAAAAACAGTCTCCAATGTGGAACTGATGGTGGAGATCAACAACATCATCAGCGAGTATGTTCAGGTTGAACAGGCGGCAGAAGGAATCGTTCCGTCCCGGCAGTTTGATATCAGCCAAATTGACTTTGACCTGCTCCGGCGTGAATTCGCCAAGGCGAAGAAAAAGAATCTGGTGATGAAGGACCTTGAGGACCTCATTCGCGTCCGTCTTGAAGCCATGCTATTCAACAATCCCGACCGTATCAAGTATCACGAGCGATACCAGCAAATCATTGAGGAGTACAACAGCCAGCAGGACAGAGCCACAATTGAGAAAACCTTTGATGAACTGATGCAGCTGGTCAAAGACATGGATCAGGAGGAACAGCGGTATGTCCGTGAGGGATTCTCCAGTGATGAAGAGCTGTCATTATACGATATGCTGTTTTCCGAAAACCTGTCCAAGCAGGATATCCAGAAAATAAAGAAAGTGGCGGTCGATCTTCTGGAGAAAGTCAAGGCCAAGATTGCAGAGCTTGACCACTGGACGGACAAGCAGGAAACAAAGGCTACAATCGACAACCTTATTCGAGATACTCTGTGGGCCGAACTTCCTGAATCCTACGATGAGGTTAGCATTTCTGTATACCGGCAAAAAATCTATGAGTATGTGTACACACGGTATAAAAATGTTGCGTGACAGCACAGCCCACCGATCATCTGACCGGCGGGCTGTCTTGCGTCTATTTTGTTAATCCAGCAACTCAAACCATGATCCCCGCTATGTACCGAACTTTGATCTCATGCCCCACAGCAGTCCTGTCTTTGCGTGTAAAATTCGCAGTTCGTATGGTACTCATCTTCTTGACCATCTGTCCGCCCACGGAACCGGCCTCGCGGGAGGTCAGGTCGCCGTTGTAGCCTTCCTTCAGGTTGACGCCCACCTCGCTGGCAGCCTCCATCTTGAACTTATCCATGGCGGCACGGGCCTGGGGCACGTTCAGCTTGTTGGTATTCTTGGTAGACATGATTGCGTTCTCCTTTCTTGCGTTTTCAGCGAAAACCGCTGTTCGGGTATCGCAACCATAGATTGTGCCGCCGATGCCCTGAATATGCGCCGGGCGCATCTGGTAAAATTTTGCGCCGTTCTGTAAAATCTCAAAAAATTTTAGAAACCCCATCGCTTTTTTTGGTGGTCTGTGCTATCATGGCCTTGATTGCACAGAGAAAGCGAGGAACGATCACATGCTGGATATTTTTGATATTCTGGGACCGGTGATGGTGGGCCCGTCCAGCTCCCATACGGCGGGAGCGGCCCGCATCGGTAGCATGGCCCGCACCCTGCTGGGCGACGAGCCGGTGGAGGCCAAGATCCATCTGCACGGTTCCTTTGCCGAAACCGGCTCCGGCCACGGCACCGACCGGGCGCTGGTGGCGGGCCTTCTGGGCATGAAGCCCGACGATCTCCGCATCCCCTACGCCTACCAGGAGGCTAAAAAGCGTGGGCTGGAGTTCACCATCGACACTGTGGAGCTGCGGGACGCTCACCCCAACACCGCCGTAATCGAGGCCTGGGACGCCGGCGGCAAGCGGCTGGAGCTGCAGGCCTGCAGCGTAGGCGGCGGCCGTATCCTGGTGAACAAGGTGGACGGCATCGACGTCAGCTTTGACGGCATGTTCAACACCCTGGTCATCCGGAACCAGGATGAAAACGGTGCCGTGGCGGCGGTAACCTCGGTGCTGAATCAGCTGCGCATCAACGTGGCCAATATGAGCCTGTGCCGCCACAAGCGGGGCGGCGACGCGCTGATGGTCATCGAGACCGACCAGCATATCAAGCCCCACCAGGTGGCGTTTCTTTCGGAGCTGACGGGCATTCTGTCGGTGACCTATTACGATAAGGAGGACGATGACGATGTCGCTGGATTCGATGAAGGAAATCTTTGACCGCATGGAAGCCGAGCACAAGCCCTTCTGGGAGATCGTGCTGGAAACGGACATGGACGAGCGCCAGGTGACCCGTCAGCAATCCATGGCAAAAATGCTGACCACCTGGCAATATATGGTGGACGCGGCGGACACCTACACCGGCCGCCGCCGCAGCGTCAGCGGCCTGGTAGGCGGCGACGGCCTGAAAATGCGGCAGTATTCCATCCGGGGCCGGGCCATGTCCGGCGGCTACGTCAGCGAGGTCATCGCCGAGGCCCTGTCCATGGCGGAGTCCAACGCCTGCATGCGCCGCATTGTGGCGGCCCCCACGGCGGGCGCCTGCGGCGTGCTTCCGGCGGTGCTGCTGCCCATGTGCAAGTATGAGGAGCTGAGCCAGCACCGGATCCTGGAGGCCCTGTATGTGGCCAGCGGCATCGGCGCGGTGATCGCCTACAAGGCCTGCATCGCCGGTGCCTCCGGCGGCTGTCAGGCGGAGATCGGCACCGCTTCCGCCATGGCCGCGGGAGCCCTGGTGGCCCTGCGGGACGGCACCGGCCAGCAGATCGGCCACGCCGTGGCCATGGCCCTGAAGAACCTCATGGGCCTGGTGTGCGACCCCGTGGCGGGCCTGGTGGAGGTCCCCTGCGTCAAGCGCAACGTCATCGGCGCGGTGAATGCCATCAGCGCGGCGGACATGGCCCTGGCCGGCATCGAAAGCCGCATCCCCGTAGACGAGGTCATCGACGCCATGGGCGAGGTGGGCCGCCGTATGCCGGTGGAGTTTCGAGAGACTGCCCTGGGCGGCTTGGCCGCCACCCCCACCGGCCGCCGGGTCAAGCAGCAGATGCACCCGGAGCGGGAGGAATGAGCAGGGCAGGGGAGAGGCCCTGTGCTGCGATTTCCGGCCATCCAGGCTGAACCGCATATATAAACCAGGCCCGGCGCAGCGCGTCGGGCCTGGTCTTATATATGCGTCTTTACTTTTTCCTGGCGTAGGGGGTATTTTCCAGGGGCAGGGTCAGACGGCGCTGACCGTCCAGCCGGTAATAGGCGTCGGCAATGGCGGGAGCCGTGGGGATGGAGGTGATCTCGCCGATACCGATGGCGCCTCCAGCCACGTTGAGGCCGGGCTTCTCCACCACGATGGCCTGGATCTCCGGCGGGATCTGGTTGGCGCGGAACAGGCCCAGGGTGCCGTATCTGGCGGTGGGCTTGCAGGTGTCGTCAATGGGATACTGCTCCGTCAGGGCGTATCCCATGCTCATGACCACGCCGCCCTCGATCTGTCCCTCGCAGCTCAGAGGATTCACGGCCTTGCCCACGTCGTGAGCGGCTACCAGCTTCTTGATGCGGCCGGTTTTCTTGTCCAGAACGCACATCTGGGTGGCGTAGCCGTAGGCCACATGGCTGACGGGGTTGGGCACGTCCGCGCCCAGGGGGTCCGTCTTGGCCAGATACTCGCCGTAAAACTCCTGGCCCACCAGGTCGCCCAGGGTCTTGCCCTCCAGGGCGGCGCTGAGCTTCTCACAGGCCCGGCGGGTAGCCTCGCCGGTGACCAGGGTCTGGCGGGAGCCGGAGGTGTCGCCGGAATCCGGGGCGATCCAGGTGTTGCTGCGCTCATAGACGATGTCGTCCCGGTGGAGGCCGGTGTTGGTGACTACTACCTGCACCAGCACGGTGCCCAGGCCCTGGCCGATGCAGGACGCGCCGGAGTAAATATGCAGCTTGCGGTCCTTCTCCACAATGAGCTTGCAGCGGCCCCAGTCGGGGATGCCCACGCCCACGCCGGCGTTCTTCATGGCGCAGGCGATGCCCACGGGGTCGCCGCTGCGAACGGCCTCGTCATAGGCGGGCTTGATGGCCTCCAGCGTTTCCACCAGGCCCGTGGACTGGTCCACGATCTGCCCGTTGGGCAGGACGCCGCCGGGGCGGATGGCGTTGCGATAGCGGATCTCCCAGGGGGAAATGCCCACCAGGTCCGCCATTTCGTTGAGCAGCGTCTCCGTGCAGAAGCAGGTCTGGGTCACGCCGAAGCCCCGGAAGGCTCCGGCGGGAGGATTGTTGGTATAATAGGCGCGGCCCTCGATCTCGAAATTCTCATAGGCGTAGGGGCCTGCGGCGTGGGTGCAGGCCCGCTCCAGCACCGGTCCGCCCAGGGAGGCAAACGCGCCGGTATCGGACACCACACTGGCCTTGACCCCCTGAATGATGCCGTTTTCATCGCAGCCCATGGTGAAGTCCATGTCGAAGCTGTGGCGCTTGGGGTGCACCAGCAGGGACTCCTGCCGGGACAGCTTCACCTTCACCGGCACCCGGGCGATATACGCCAGCAGGGCGGCGTGGTGTTGGACGGACATATCCTCCTTGCCGCCAAAGCCGCCGCCCACCAGCATATTCTGGACCTGGCAGTGGTCATAGTCCACCCCCAGCATGGCGGCGCACTCGTGCATGGTGGTGTGCGCGCTCTGGTCCGAGGTCAGCAGGCGGACGCCGCCGTTTTCCAGGGGCAGGGCCACGCAGCACTCCGGCTCCAGGAAGGCGTGCTCCGTCCAGGGAGTGTGGAAGTGCCGGGTCAGCACATATCGGGAACGCCGGATGGTGCCCTCAGCGTCCCCCCGGGAGACGTGCTTGTATGCCTGGACGTTGCTCTCGTCCTCCTCAAACACCAGAGGTGCGTCCGGTGCAGCGGCCTCCGCCGGGTTGTGGACGGCAGGGAGCACCTCATACTCCACCTTCACCAGCTTCTTGGCGGCCTCCAGGGTCTCCTGGTCCCGGGCGCAGATCAGGGCCACGGAGTCCCCCAGATAGTGGGTGATCTCGCCCACGCCGATCAGGGTGGGCTGGTCCTTTTTCAGGTGGCCCACGTTGACCTTGCCGGGGATGTCCTTCTGGGTCAGGACGCACACCACGCCGGGCAGGGCCTGGGCGGCGCTGACGTCGATGGACAGGACCCGGGCCCGGGCGTACCGGCTACGCACCGCGCCGCCGCAGCACATTCCGTCCACATACACGTCGTCGGGGTACTGGCCGGTGCCCAGCACCTTTTCCTCCACGTCCAGCCGCTGGACCCGGCTGCCCATTTTCCAGTCGTCGGCGGAGGCCTCCGGCAGCTTCCCTTCCCGGAAAATCTTGGCCGCCAGCAGGATGCCGTCGATGATCTTCACATAGCCGGTGCAGCGGCAGATGTTGTTGCGGATGGCGAAGGCGGCCTCCTCCCGGGTGGGATCGGGATTCACGTCCAGCAGCCCCTTGGCGGAGATGACCATGCCGGGGATGCAGAAGCCGCACTGAACAGCTCCCGCCTCGCCGAAGGCGAAGGTATACACCTGCTTTTCCCAATCGGAAAGGCCCTCCACCGTGAGAACGGTCCGCCCCTCCAGCCGGTCGGTCTGGGGGGTGCAGGCCTTGGTGGGCTTGCCGTCGATGAGGACGTGGCAGGTGCCGCAGGCGCCCTCGCTGCACCCGTCCTTAACGGATGTCAGGTGCAGGGTATCCCGCAGAAAGCGGATGAGCTTCTGATTTTTTTCCACGGTCACGCTCTGCCCGTTAACGGTGAAGGTTGCCATGTGATCGTCTCCTTTGTCCCGGCCCGCCGACATACGGGGGCATGATTTCAAACATTACCAAGTATTATACCATATTCATTCATTCTTCACAAGGTGAAGCCTTATCCTTCTTTCAGAATAACCGGAATAGCCGCATAAAAGGAGCGCCTCCCGGGCGGAGGCGCTCCTTTTGAAAATCGGATCAGATGCGGATGGCCAGGTTATAAGCGGCCTTGGTGGCCTGCCACATATTGCCGGGCTTCTCGGTGTTATAGCTGTCGCCGATGTTGTGGACCTCGGCGGCAACCATCTCCTGCTGAGCGGACAGGAAGGGCCGGTCGTCGCCCTTGTTGCCGATGGCCATGACCACCAGGTCGGCCTCCAGCTGCTCGATATACTCCTCGTTGGTCATCTTGGGGGCCAGAGGATTCTCCACGTTCTTGGGGATGATGGGAGCCCAGGTGCAGTAGGGATCCGGCACGGCCTTGGCGCGGTTGCGGGCGATGACCACATGGCCATTCTCGAACCGGGTGACCCGGGCGCAGTTGATGAGCTGGCCGCCCTCGGCCTCGAAATAGTGGATCAGATGGCCGCGGTTGGCGGTGCAGGCGCCCTCCTCGAAGTGCTCCAGCATCTCCACGCAGGTGACCTTGCGCTGGTGCTCGGTGGCCAGCCAATAAGCGGTCTCCAGGCCCACGGCGCCGCCGCCCACCACCACGATCCTGCGATCGGTGTCGGCCAGCTCCTCGGGATGGGTCAGCAGCCAGGTGGCCTCGATGTGGCGGGTCTCCTTCAGGCCGGGAATGGGAGGCAGACCCTCCTTGCTGCCATTGGCAAACACCACGGCGTCGTATCCGGCTTCCTTCAGCTGCTGGTTGGTCATGGTGGTGTTCAGGTGCACGGTGACGCCGTCCTGCTTCTCCACCTGGCGGAACAGCCATTCCATATAGTTGTGCAGCTCGTACTTGCTCAGGGGAGCACCGGCGGCGTGCATCTTGCCGCCCATACGGTCGGACTTTTCAAATACGTCCACGGTGTGACCCCGCTGTGCGGCGGTGATGGCGAAGTTCAGACCCGCGCAGCCTGCGCCGATAACGGCGATGCGCTTGCGCACCTCGGCCGGGGTGGGAACGGCAGGCAGCAGCTCCTCGAAGCCGGTGCGGGGATTCACGGCGCACTGGGGATGGCCGCCCTCGACAAACTCGTTGACGCAGCCCTCTTGGCAGCCGATGCAGGGACGGATGTCCTCCACCTTACCGGCGTAGGCCTTGTTGCACCAGTCGGCGTCGGCCAGCACCGGGCGGCCCAGCATGATCATGTCGCACTTGCCGTCCCGCAGGGCCTGCTCGGCCAGGTCGGGATAGCCCAGCTTACCCACGGCCACAATGGGGACCTCCACGCCTACGTTGGACTTGACGCCCCGGGCGGCGAAGTATTCCTTGGCCACCTTGGACACGTCCAGGAAGCAACCGGCGGGCATACCGGCCGGGGGATGGGGCAGCCACCAGTTGTCATAGCAGCCCAGGTCCACGTCGAACATATCGACGCCGGCCTTCACCAGGTTCTCCATATAGTTCAGGGTATCGGCGATGGAGCGGCCGTTCTTGAAGCCCTTCAGGCTCTTGACGGTGTCCATGCGGTCGCCATAGGTCTCGTTCAGGGCCAGGGACAGGTCGATGCGGTACATAATGGGATAGTTGGGGCCCACCTTCTTGCGGATAGCCTTGATCATCTCCACGCCGAAGCGCTGCCAGTCGGCATACTTGCCGATCTTGCGGTGGTTGAAGGCAGGGGAGGTCAGCTGATCCAGCAGATAGCCCTCGTGGCCGTGCAGATACACGCCGTCCATGCCCATGACCTTGGCGTCCATGGACGCCTGGGCGGCATTGCGGATGATCTTGTCGCACTCCAGGTCCGTCAGGGGACGGCAGGGCACGTCAGGCAGATAGAAGTTGGGGTTCCAGGAGGCGGAAACCGGCAGCTGGAGCTTGGTCAGCAGGCACTGGGGGTTGCCCACGCGGCCCAGGCCCGGCGTCAGCTGGATGAAGATGCGGCTGCCCCGGGCGTGAACGCCCTGGGCCAGGTCGCGCCAGCCCATGAAGTTGGTGCGGGTGCCGTCGATACGGGGGAAGTAAGAGTAGTTGCCCTTCTCCGTGACGGAGGAGTCAATGTGGTGGCTGATGGGGATCAGGCCCGTGGTCAGCAGGCCCACGCCGCCCTCGGCCCGGGCAAAGAAATACTGGAGCATCTTGTCGTTGGGACGGCCGGTTTCCTCGGCCATCTGACAGTTGCCCATGGGGGCCATGACCAGGCGGTTCTTCACCGTCAGCTTGTTGATCTGGATGGGGGAGAACAAAGAGGTGTACGGATAGAGGTCCCGGGTCATGCGTGCCGTGCCGCCTGCGCGGTTTTCGCAGTCGGTGCGCACCCAGTTGCCGAAGCTGTTGACCAGCTGCTGTACCAAAATGTCTTTCTTCAAGGATATGCCCTCACTTTCCTGAAATGGTAAGAGTTCGCGTGTTGATTGATGGAACAAGCATACCACATCTTGCCGCCAGAATCAACAAAAAAATTCAGAATTTCAAAGAAATTCGTTGCAACTTGCCGTGTTTCGTGGTAAAATGATAGTGGTAAAAAGCAAATAATGTACAAAATATGGTACTTGTGTGGATTAACAGCCACCTGTTTTGTACAGAACCGCGTGTATGTATATGCACATAGCCCAGAAAGGACGTGAAGCACGGTTGAACAGAAACCCCAAGATCCTGGCCGTGGCCGGTAAAGGCGGCGTGGGAAAGACGTCGCTGTCGGCTGCCTTCGTGCGGCTTCTGACCGAGACGCACCCGGACGCCCGGATCTTAGCCATCGACGCGGATCCCGCCGTGGGCCTGTCCACCGCCCTGGGGGTGGAGGTACGGCAGACCCTGGACGATATCCGCAAGCAGATCGTGTCCTCGGTGGAGGACGGCGAGCCGCGGGAGGCCATCGAGTTGCTCAGCGAGGCCCGGTACCGCATTTTCGACACCATGGTGGAGCAGCAGAAATTCTCTTTCCTGGCTATCGGCCGGCCGGAGACCGCCGGGTGCTACTGCAAGGTCAACGCCTACCTCAAGGAGATCATCAATCTTCTGGCCGGTGACTTCGACTATGTGGTCATCGACGGCGAGGCCGGCATTGAGCAGATCAACCGCCGCGTCATGGAGAAGGTCACCCATCTGGTGCTGGTGACGGACCCCAGCCGCAAGGGCACCCAGGTGATCCAGACCATCAAGCGCGTGGCCGATGACCTGGTGATGTACGACCGCTGCGGCGCGGTGGTGAACCGGGTGACGGACCCGGCCATGATCCCCTATATTCATATTGAAGGCATTGATGTTCTCGCCTATATCGGCAGCGACGCCAAGCACGCCGCCAACGATATCCGGGGACTGAGTGTTTTTGATCTGCCTGACGACGCTCCGGTGATCGCAGGCGCCCGCGAAGCCCTGACAAAACTGCAGATCCTGTAAACTTTTAGGAGAGAGGTGTAATTCTTGAGAGATCTGAAGCATTTGATCTACTTCGAAAATCTGCTGGAAAACGCCGACAATGAGCTGGTCAAGCAGGCTCAGGCAGACGGCAAGCTGGCCGTCGGCTATACCTGCTACCATGTGCCCGAGGCGCTGCTCAACGTCGGCAACTGCTTTTCCGTGCGCCTGCGTGCGCCACGGACCGGCTCTTTGGACATCGCCACCTATTACATGTCCAACTATACCTGCGAGTTCGCCCGTGCCCTGGTGGAGCGAGGCATGGAGGGCGGCTTCCAGTTCCTGGACGCTCTGGCCGGTGTGGACGCCTGTTCCATGATGAATCGCGCCATGGAGCATTTTGAGATCCTCCAGCTGAACTCCAAGCCCAATTTCTTTGTGAGCCACTGCGACATCCCCTATAAAATCACCGACTACACCCTGGATTCCTACGTGTCCCAGATGCGCATCCATGTGCTGGACGAGCTGAAAAACCGCTACGGCGTGGACACCTCCGACGATGCCATCCGCGTTGCCGTGGCCCAGCATAACGAGGTCTGCCGCATCATCAGCGAGATCGGCGAAATGCGCAAGGCCGATAACCCCGTCATCACCGGGTACGAGTTCCATGTGCTGAACCTGGTGACCTATACCTGTCCCAAGGACCTGATCCTGCCCTATCTGCGGGAGACCCTGGAGGAGCTGAAGACCCGCCAGCCCGACGAGAAGCCCGCCTTCCGGGCCAGAGTCGCCATCGTGGGCAGCGAGATCGACGATCCCCAGCTGACCAAGCTCATCGAGGGCTGCGGCGCCCTGGTGGTGTCCGACCGCTACTGCTTCGGCTCCACCCCCGGCCGCGAGGTCATCGAGCTGAAGGACGATGAGGACCCCCTGCGCCAGCTGTGCCTGCACGTGATGCAGCACTCTGAGTGCGCCCGGTATATCGCCGACGAAAAGGTCCAGCAGCGCCGGGACACCGCTGACCGTCTGGCCCGGGAGTTCAAGGCCGACGGCATCATCTATGAGCAGATGAAATACTGCGACTACTGGGGCTTTGAGCGGGCTCTGGTCAGCTATATCATGCACGAGGAATACAACTGGCCGGTGCTGTCCATCGACCGCCTGTACAACAACGGCAATTCCGGCCAGCTGCGCACCCGCGTCCAGGCCTTTGTGGAATCCCTGGAGATCAAGCGCATCCAAAAGAACGGAGGGACCAAGTAATGGCAAAGATGAAATTCCCCAACCCCAAGTTCTTCCGGGCCAAGGACAACGTGGACTGGAAGGCACAGGGCCGGAACCTGCAGGAAGTGGGCGGCATCATCTGGGATATGCTGAAGGAGACCGACTGGAAGGCCTTCGCCGCCAAGCAGAAGGCCAACGTCCAGGACAATGTCCGCCGGGTGGTCCGCGAGGCCAAGACCATCGCCGCCATGACCCCCGCCGAACGGCTGGACCTGCTGAAAACCGGTGAAAAGCACCTGGGCACCCTGTACCGCAAGGGTGACATGGTCACCGTGCGCCGTGAGTGGCGCGGCGTGGCCGACACCGCCTATGATTTCAAGGAATGGCTGCGGATGTGGGGTATGCTGCTGGGCACCTTCTCCAAGGACCTGGTCCCGGCCCTGAACATGACGTTCTACTACCGGTGGATGATCTCCTATATGTGCTGCGTCAGCTTCATGGACAAGAACACCATGGGCCAGCGGAGCAACGCCCTGAAGATGAGCCACCTGCTGATCTACGATATCTTCCGCTATGTGGCCGAGAACCTGGTGTTCCTGGCCAAGTGCGACAAGAAGAACGGCAACAGCGCCGAGCTGAACAAGAAGGTGGTCCTGTTCGACGAGATGACCATGGGTCAGATCATGGCAGGCTTCCCGGATCTGCTGGGTATCCCATATCAGCTGATGCCTGTGTTCCTGGTGTCCGAGATCGACCAGCTGACCTGCGTGCCGTATATTGACGCGGTGGAATCCTTCGGCCTGCCCGCCGACACCTGCCCCGTGCCCTCCTCCGAGTGCGGCGCTCTGGTCATCGACGCTCTGCCTCATATGGGCAGCTGCTTCATCTCCTCCTCCATGCCCTGCGACGGGTCCACCATGGCCTCGTCCTATATGGCCCGCCGGTTCCCCGACCTGCCTGTGTTCCATCTGTGCTTCCCCGTCCGGTATGAGGACGAGGCCACGCTGAAGATGGGCGCGGAGGACATCCGGGCCTGCATCAAGTTCATCGAGGAAAAGACCGGCGCCCAGTGGAGCTGGGACGCTTACTTCTCCGCCATGAAGCGCTTCAACGAGGAGACCAAGTACGAGCTGGAGAAGTGGGAGGTCAACAAGACCGCCTATCCCCAGCTGCTGGGTCCCTGCTACGAGCTGTTCCGCAAGTGGAACTATGAGATGGACGGCGGTATTGATCCCCGTGTCATGAAGACCTGCAAGAAGGTCAACAAGCTCCTGCTCCAGGCCTACGAGCGCCGCGACGAGGCGTGGGTGGGCAAGATGCGCTATCGCGGCATCGTGTGGTCCTGCCCGGCCCACTACTATGCCAACTTCTCCAACTGGCTGGCCAACTGCTGGGGCATCAACATCCTGGTGGAGATGGAGAGCCTGAACTTCACCAAGCCCCTGGAGACCGAGGACCCCGAGCTGGCCCTGCTGGATCTGGCCCGCCTGTACGAGCGCATGGTCATGCGCCGTCACACCAACGGCGGCTACCAGAACGTGGTGGACGAGCTGTGGCGTCAGTGCGAGGCGTGGAACGCCAACATCATCATCATGTATCAGAACGTGGCCTGCAAGAACATGGCCACCGTCCAGGGCATCCTGGATGAGCAGGGCCGCGAGCGGGGCTATCACCTGATCTGGATCGAGCACGATCTGATGGATCCCCGCACCGTCTCCCGCAAGACCATGCGCGACAAGGTCAACGAGTATATGCGCACGGTGATGCGGGCCGAGCCTGTTGATCCCACCCTGCTGGACTTTGATGACGAAATTTGTATGTAATTTCGGACCATACTACATAAATAAGGAGTAATTGACTATGAAATATTACGGCGGCTGCGACGTAGGGTCCACC
>ERZ1673742.1581-NODE-1581-length-20254-cov-20.061934_pt1 | contig 20254 bp, 25 predicted proteins | sample MGYA00580208_ERZ1673742 | MGnify/ENA primary metagenome ERZ1673742 (study PRJEB41218, sample SAMN15661774) | gut metagenome | host: Homo sapiens | place: Canada: London | collected 2015-08-20/2019-03-30 | study: EMG produced TPA metagenomics assembly of...
AGCCAGCTTTTCTTTTTGTGTATCTGCACCTCGTGAAAGCCCGCCTGCTCCAGATACGTCTTCAGCTCGGTGTCCTTATAGATGGTCATGCCGCCGATGAGCTTCGTCCACCTCTCGTCCTTGTCCGTATCGCCGCTGCTCTCGTTGCAGATGAGAAATGTCCCGCCGGGCTTCAGCACCCGGTAAACCTCCCGGAAGCACCGGGGCAGATCAGGCCAGAAATAGACGGTTTCAAAGGCCGTGACCGCATCGAACCAGTTATCCGCGAAGAACATATCCGCCACACTGCCTTGCAGGACGGCGCAGCGTCCCTCCGCGATGGCGGCCTCGTTGACCTTTTTGGATTTCTCTACGCTGACGGGCGAATAGTCGATGCCCTTGACAATGCCCTGTGGGCATTTTTTCAGCAGCCTTTTCATGTTCGCACCGCCGCCGCAGCCGCAGTCCAGCACCTTGGCGTCCGGCGCAGCATTCAGAAATTGAAGCCCCCACCGGGCCACGGCGCTGTGCCCGACATTCATCATGGCGACCATAATTTTCCCGCCAAAGCCCACGGGCTTGCGGGTGTTTTCAAAGAATGACATATCACACCTCCATTTTTACACACTCGGCATAGGTCAGCAGGAACGAGGCTTTCAGCACAGCGCTTTTCCGCACCGTCCAGCTGTTCTGCCTTAGGAAGCGCAGGTATTCCTCGCTCGTCCACCTGCTGTGGAGAGGGAAGCCTGCCAGCTTCATGAAAAATGCCCTGACCTTGCCGGAAAACGAGTTCCCCGCGTGGGTGAAGGTCGGCACGATGAGCACACCATCGTCCTTCAGCACCCGCTTGATCTCTTGCAGGGCTTTCTCCGGCTGCGGCACGATGTGCAGCGCATTGGACACGATCACCACATCGAAGGATTTGTCCGCATAGGGCAGGCAGAACATATTCTGCACCGAAAAGTGCAGCTTGGCAGATCGGTTTTCCCGCTTTGCTTCAAGAATCATCTCCGCGGAGGCATCCGTCGCCTCGATGTGCGCCGCCGCGTTCACGATGTTTTTTGCGATCAGCCCCGTGCCGCTTGCCAGCTCCAGCACCGTTTTGGCTTTCACCACCGGCCGGATCAGCGCATACATCTCCTCATACGCCGCCCGATCCTTTCGCATAAAGCGGTCGTACCGACCGGCATTTCTGTCCCAGAAATTCTTTCGTTCTTTCATAGCCGTTGCCCTTATCTCTTTTTTGTTTCTTTGCCGCCTTGTGTCTCTCAGCAAGACTTCACAGCGCCGCTGAATCTCCCCATGCGGCCTCGATCAGCTCCGGGCCGCCTGTTGTCTTGATGCGCCCATCCTTGAGCCATGCGGCCCGGTCGCACAGGGCGCTTGCACACCGTCGGTCGTGGGTGACGGTGACGATGGTGCTGCCCGTGCGCGTATGCAGAAGGTTCAGCGCTTGGAGCAGCGTCCGAAGCCCCTCTCTGTCCTGCCCCACGGTGGGCTCGTCCAACAGCAGCAGCTCCGGCTGAGAGGCTACCACGGCGGCAATGGACACCCGGCGCTTCTGTCCCTCGGAAAGGGAGTGGGGATGTCTCTCCGATAGATGCGCAATACCGAACAGCTCCATGATCTCCCGCGCAAAGCCCTCGCTTTGGGCGGCGAAGGCCACCTCCTGTGTAACCGTTGGCATAAAGAGCTGGCAGTTTGGGTTCTGATACACCACGCCTACCCGCCGAAACCACGCCCGGCTGCCGCGCCGCTGTCCCAAGGAAGGGTCGATGAGCTGCCGTATCTCTCCCGCCGTGGGACGCGCCAGCCGGGCCATCAGCCGCAGCAGGGAGGTCTTTCCGCAGCCGTTGTCGCCAAGGAGCAAAAGCCGCTCACCCCGGAATATGGTCAGATCGACGCCCTCTAAAATGCTGCGTCCACCCGCGCGCCAGCCCACGCCGCGCAGGGTTATGACCGGCTCCTCCCGCCTTGCCTCTGCGGGGATAGGCTCTGCCGTCTCCGGCTGTGCGGCGCGGAGCGCCTCCCGGCCGGTCTGCCTCTCAAGGCTTCCGTTTCGGAGCTGCCACACCTCATGGACAAAGGGCAGGACCTGCTCCAGCCGGTGCTCCACGATCAGCACCGCATAGCCGGACTCGGTCAGCGTCCGTAGCGACGCCATGAGAAACGCCGCGCCCTTGCGGTCAAGATTTGCCAGCGGCTCGTCTAAAAGGAGAATCCTCTGCTCGGTTGCCAGGGCGGAGGCGGTGATCAGCCGCTGCTTCTGCCCGCCGGAGAGGGTGCGGGTGCCCCACTGGGGACACAGCGCCATCCGACCGCAGGCTTTTTCGATGCAGTCGGTGATCTTCTCCGGCGAAAAGGCGAAGTTCTCGCAGCCAAAGGCCAGCTCGTCCTCCACTCGTTGGTGGATGATCTGCGCGTCGGCGTTTTGCAGCACCACACCCGCCCTGCGGCAAATATCGCTTATCCTCTGCCCGGATACGTCCTCGCCGCCGACGCGTATCTCACCGGAAAGCGTCCCCTTTGTTACGTTGGGGATAACGCCCGACAGGATGGACAGAACCGTGCTTTTTCCCTGACCCGAATCGCCGTACAGCAGGGCAAGTTTTCCGTATTCTAGCGAAAAGGAGGCGTTTTTCAGCACCGGCTCCGGCATATCCTCATAGCGGAAGGACACATTTTTGAACTCGATGGCTCTCACAGCAGCACCGCCCCCATGGCGCACAGCGCGCTCAGCGCCGCGAACGCCCCGTCCTTGGCCTGCAAATACACAGGCCGGTACACGGTGTGCGGCGCGGGATAGGTGGTAAAGCCCCGGGTCTCCACGCTCAGGGCCAGCGTGTCCGACAGGTTGACCAGCCGCACCATCAGCGGAATTAGAAAGGCCCGGTAGAGGATGGCGGGGTTCAAAAGCCCTCCCGCGCCACGCGTGCGCATGGCCTCCCGGGTCTGCCGCACCTCCGCCCGCAGCAGCGGAAAAAACGTGAAGGTGATGAGCATGGCAAGCGTCAGTACCCGTGGCAGGCGCATACAGGAAAAGCCCCGGACAAGGCAGACGGGCGCAAGCCCCAGCCCCGGTATGGCTGCGACGCACAGCGCCAGCATTCGCGCAGCGGCGGCAGAGGTCTGGGCGGCGTCCCGAGAGATGGCGTAGGTCAGGGCGCAGAAAATACCGCACAGGAGCGCAGCGGCGGGCAGCACCGCAAGGCAGGGGCGGAGATACCCGAACAGCGCCAGCAGCAGCCATATCCCGCCAAGAAAGAAAAACACGCCGGGGCTTTTTGCAATGGCAAGGCCAAAGGCAAAGGTGAATACGGACACGGCAATGCCCGCCATGGGGAAAAAGGGGTTCTTCACATACAGTTTTTCGCTCATTTCTTCAGCACTCCCGATTTTTTCAGCTCCCTTGCGATCTTGATGCCGATCAGCGCTCCCAGCGCGGACACGGCGACGACGGCCAAGGTCATTCCCACGGCAGCAAGCGGCGCCCTGTCCGCCACCGCCGCAAGCGGACTGTCCGTGCCCTTTACAAGCCGGTTATAGAGGTAGTTGAAGGGCAGCGACAGGGGCGTGTGCAGCATGGCGGCCACAAATACGGCGGCATCCTTTTCATATCCCCTGAACAGCAGCAGCACGATAAGCTCGATCAAAACGCCGTTCAAAACGCTGGAGAGGAACATGGGCAGCGACATCATCAGCTGAATAAGCCCCATCATCAGCGCCATAATCAGCAGTGAACCGGGCTTTCGCACCTTATACAGGCCGATGGCAAAGAACACGCCGATCTGAAGCGCTGTGACCAGTTGGGAAATGCCGAAGATCAGCGGCTGCAGGCTGATCACCAGCGGCATCACCGCGCAGGTGGCCAGCGCCACCGCCGACATGATGGCGAGGAATACCACGTCCTTGATCTGAAATTTCTGCAAGTATCTGTGATTCATATTGCCTGCTCCTCCATTTGTCCGTTTTCCATTTTGTATACCCGGTCCGCCACCGCCATGGTAGACGCGCGGTGGGATACCAGAATGATGGTCCTGCCCCGCCTGTGCTTCAAAAGCGCCCGCAATATGACGCCCTCGTTGATGCTGTCCACATTGCTGGTGGGCTCGTCCAGCAGGATAAGCGGACAGCCGGAGAGAAAGGCCCGCGCCAGCCCGATGCGCTGCCGCTCGCCCATGGACAGCCGTCCGCCCAGCAGCCCGGCCGGGGTACTAAGCCCTTCGGGCAGCGCCTGCACTAGCTCCTCGGCGGAGGCCATCCGCAGCGCCGCCATCAACTCCTCGTCCGTGGCGTCGGGCTTTGCGATGCGCAGGTTCTCGGCAATGGTGGCGTCAAACAGATAAGTGCTTTGGCTGACCATGGTGACGTTCCGGTAAAGGCTCTCGGTGTTGATTTCGTCAATGTCCGTGCCGTTATAGCGTATCTGGCCGCCGGAGCGCTCCCAGAACCGCAGCAGCAGCTTCAGCAGTGTGGACTTTCCGCAGCCGCTTTCCCCCACGATGCCGACGATCTCGTTTTTGCGGGCGGTCATGGAAACGCCCTTGAGCACCGCCTCCCCGCCATAGGCGAAGGATAAATCGTGTACCTCCAAGTCCTCGTAGGAGAGTTCCGTGCCGTTCTCCACGGCCTCCACCTCCGGCTGCTCCTCCAACAGACGGAGGATGCGCTCTCCGCTTGCAAAGGTCTGGTTTAGGTTTGCGGGCAGGGCGGACACGGCGATGACCGGGCCGAAGCTGCCGAACACGGCGGTCACGCCCAGCACCATGCGCCCCACGCTGAGGCTGCCGCTGCGAACGAGGAAGATCCCCACGGCCAGCACTGCCAGCACCGCCAGCGACACGGCGGCCTCCGTGGCGGCGGCGGAAAGGGCCGTCTCCCGCTTGAGGGCCTTCGTCCTGCCCAGCATGGCGTCGGAGCGGCGGTCAACTTCGGCGGCCCGGGTCTCTCCGGCGTTATAGAGGACCAGCTCCCGTATGCCCTTGATGCTGTCGAGAAAATACGCGCCGAAGTCTCCAAGCTCCCGCCTGTACCGCATACCGGTCTCGGCCATGCGGCGGGAGAAAAACCGGGGCAGCAGAACGCCGATGCACAGATAGGCCGCCGCCGCGATCAGGGACAGATACCAGCTTGCAGCAAGCCCAGTGACCACCATCACCGCCAATGACACAAGCACGGCGATGCAGACGGGGGAAACGGTGTGGGCGTAGAACACCTCCAGCGTTTCGATGTCCGCTGTGATCATGGTGAGTAGGCTGCCCTTCTGCCGGTTCTCCAGCCTTGCGGGGCAAAGTGTCCGAAGCTTGGTAAAGATTTTGTCCCGAAGCACCGCCAGCAGCCGGAAGGCAATGTAATGGTTGCCGTACTGCTCCAGATACCGCAATCCGCCACGAGCCGCGCCGCAGCCCACGCAAAGCGCCGTGATCGCGCCGTAGGACAGGGGGATGTTTTCGCCGAGTGTCTTTGCAACCCCCACAGCGCCGAAAAATGGCACGCCCATGGCGCACAGGAAGCCGGCGCTTCCGTTGAGCACAGCCAGCAGCATGACGGCGGAAAGTCTGCCGCCCAGGAGCTTCAGCAGCTCCGCCGCGATTTGCACGCCGCTTCTGCGGGATAGCTCTTTTTTCATGCCTGCGCCTCCTTTATCAGCTCCAGATAGCCCTGCTCAAGCTCCCGCTGCGCGCAGAACAGCGCGGCGTAGCGTCCGCCCCGGGCCATCAGCGAGGCGTGGTCGCCCCGCTCGCAGATACGGCCGTTCTCCATATACAAAATACTATTCGCCGCCGCTACGTTTGCAAGGCGGTGGGTAATGACCGTCACGCCCGCAAAGGCGCTGAGAGAGCGGATGACCTCCATGATGATGGTCTCGCTCTCGGCGTCGATGTTGCCGGTGGCCTCGTCAAAAATATAGATCCGCTTGGGGGCGGTGAGGTTGACGGCCAGCGCCAGCCGCTGCTTCTGCCCGCCGGAGATGTCCGCCGCGTCCTCGTTCAGCACAAAATCAAGGCCGCCGCGCTCCCGCACAAGGCCGTCCAGCCGTACCATGGCAAGCGCACGCCACATTTCCTCCTCCGCCGCGTGCGGGTTTGCCAGCAGGAAGTTGGCGCGTACGGTGTCGTGAAAGAGAAAGGTTTCGCAGCTCACATGGGCCAGGGAAGCGTAATACGCTTGCCTGTCAAGGCTTTCCACCGGCTTTCCGTCCAGAAGCACCCGGCCGGAGCCGGGGCGCAGCGCCCCGGTCAACAGCTTTGCAGCGGTGGTCTTGCCGCAGCCGCTTTCCCCCACGACGGCGGTCATGCCCCGCTCAGGGAATACGGCGGATACGCCGTGCAGCGTCTCCCGCCCCGGCGCATAGGAAAAATGCACGTCCTCCAGCTCCAGCCGCCCGCCGCAGGGCTGTACCTTGCCCCATGCGGGCTCCGGCTCCTCCAGCAGCGTCAGCATCATCCTTCCCGCGCTGACGCCGTTCATGGCCACATGGAACGCGCTTCCGAAGGCACGGAGCGGCAGGAAGAACTCCGCCGCCACCAGCACCAGAAACAGCGCGGCGGCAATGCCTCCGCCGTTCTGCGTTCCCGTTACCGCCAGTGCCGCGCCAACTCCCGCGCCGCCAAAGGCCACAAGGTCCATGATGGTCACGCTGGCAAGCTGCATGACAAGAACTTTCATGGTGATTTTCCGAAATTCCTCGGCGTTCTCGTTCATATACGCCTGCCGCCTTGCGTCCGCGCGGAAGAGCTTCAGCTCCTTCAGCCCCTGCACGCTGTCTAAAAACACGTCGCCCATGGCGGTGTATTTACCCCAGTATTTGGCGAATATGCGCTTTGCAAAGCGGGACACCGCCACGATGGACACCGGGATCAGCGGCACGCAGGCCAGCAGCACCGCCGCCACGCGCCAGTTGAGGAAGACGCAGATGCCGAACAGCAGCAGCGGCGAGAGCATGGCGTAGAAAAACTGCGGCAGGTAGGAGGAATAGTACAGATCCAGCTGCTCGATGCCCTCCGTTGCCAGTTGGGTCAGCCCCGCCATCTTCACGGTTTTCGTCTCCCGCACGCCAAGACGCAGGAGCTTTGCGTACAGCTGTGCCCGCAGGCTTTTCTTCACGCTGCGCCCCAGCCTGTCCCGCACCGCCGCGGCACGGGTGGTGGCAAGAAAGCGCACCGCCGCGCATACCGCTCCCAAAGCGAAAGGAAGCAGGTAGAAGGACGTCCTTGCATCAATAAGGAGCAGATGAAGCCCATAGCACAGGCAGGCCGTAAAGCCGATGCTGCTCAGAGAGCCTGTGAGCATCCACGCTACGGCGCGGTAGATGTATCGTTTGTCCTCGCCCAACAGGCGCAAAAGCTGTTTATCCGGCATGGGCGTTTCTCCTTTTTCTTCGCATGGTTTCCGCCATATGGCGCAGCACCAGTATGGGGTTGCTCAGCAGCATCCGCGGCCCCGCATAGCGCATCACGGCGCGCATCTGTTGGCGCATTTCCGGCTTGTAGCAATGGATGGAGCAGTTTGAGCAGAAGGGCTTGTTGTCTCCGTGCGGACACCGTTCGCGCTGCTGTCTGGCGTATTCCAGCAGTGCATTGCACGCCGGACAAAGCGCCTCGCCCCTTGTCCCATGCACGCCCCAACAATACCGGCGCACCATGAGGGTAACGGTTTCGATCTCCTTTTCCTTGTTCAAGTTCTGAAGTCCTTTCTGTTTTATACGCAGTTAGTCTACTCTAATCGTCTGGTGGAAGAAAAGGCAGGCCACCTGTATGCAGTCTGCCTTTTGCCTGATGCGAAAGCCCGCAGACGCGCGGGGCTTACAGCACCAGCGAGGGCGCGGTGTAGACCCGTGCCTTCAGCTCGCTGTTGAGCATATACAGCCCCTTGCTGTCTCCGCCAAACAGCTCCATCTTGGTGATGAGGTCGGCGGCGTTCTTCTCCTCCTCGCCCTGCTCCTTGATGAACCAGTCCAGCATCTGCATGGCGCGGAAGTCTTTTGCCTCGTATGCGGCGGCGTAGATGGCGTCGATGCTGGAGGTGACCAGCTTCTCATGCTCCAGCGCTTTCTTCAGCGGTGTCATGTGGTCGCCCCGTTCCCACTCCGGCTTTGCGACAGCCTCAAAGGTGACACCCTCGCCGTTGTTCTGCAAATACTGATAGAACAGCATGGCGTGATCCCGCTCCTCCTGCGCCTGTACCCGGTACCAGTTCTCAAAGCCGTCCAGGCCGACGGAGGCATAGTAGTTGGCAAAATCCAGATACAGATAGGCGGAGTAGAACTCCTTGTTGATCTGCTCGTTGAGCAGCTTAGATACGTTAGCGTTCATCGTGCTCCTCCTTCAGTGTTGTTTTCTTCCTGTTCCCTGCAATCGGGACAGATATACCGGATTTTAAGATCATACGAGAGGATCTCCCGTCCCAGCGCGTGCTCGATCCGGCTCTGCATATCCGGCAGGTGAATGTCCGCGATTTTCCCGCACCGGCTGCAAATCAAGTGATCGTGCCGTTCCGTCCGGTCGTACCGGTCCGGCGACCCGGGCTCGGTGATGCGGTGCAGCAGACCCTCCTCCGCCAAGGCGTTCAGATGCTTATACACGGTGCCAATGGCGATACTGGGATGCTCCTTTTTCATCTCCATGAACACCTGCTCCGCCGTGGGATGCCGCTGAAGCTCCGTTACGGCGGCCAATATCTCCTCTGCGTATTTCGGCATACTGCCAACCTCCTAAATACAAGAATAAGTCTTATTCTTCTGCCTTTATTATACCCATATTTCTCTCTTTGTCAACAGCCACAAGGGTCTTGCGCCCCAAAATTGCTTCAAAAAGCCTTGACAGCTTCAACTGTATCCGTTATAGTCACAGTATAAACTGTATCAGTAGTGAACACAGTTACATTGGAGGTTGATTATGCGTCAGATATTACTTTTTGCGGCCCTGCTCGCCCTGCTGCTCGCCGGCTGCGCGGCCCCAAAGACAGACCCCGGCCCCGCGGAAACCGAGGCCGAGACCGAAACCGAAGCGAAAACCGAGACGGAGGCCGATACAGAGGCGGAGGCTACGGCGGATTACCATAGGATAACCGCCGAGGAAGCCTATGAGATGATGGTCTCGCAGGAGGTCGTGATAGTGGACGTCCGCACGCCGGAGGAATACGACGGCGGGCATATACCAAACGCCATACTCGTGCCAAACGAGAGCATAGGCGATGACATGCCGGAGGCGCTGCCCGATAAGGAGGCTACGCTGCTCATATACTGCCGCAGCGGCCGCCGCAGCAAGGAGGCCTCCGAAAAGCTGCTTAAGCTCGGCTATAAAAGCATATACGAGTTCGGCGGCGTCATCGACTGGCCCTATGAGCTCGTGAAAGAGGGATAGCCATGGACAGCTCCTTTAACCTTGCGGTACACGCGCTGGTATGCCTGAGCCACAGCGGGCGCTCGTTGAGCAGCGAGGCGCTGGCGGAGAACATCTGCACCAACCCCACCCGCGTCCGCCGCGTCATGGTGGGGCTGAAAAAGGCGGGGATGGTGGAGACCCGGGAGGGCTTGGACGGCGGCTACCGTCTCTGCGCCGACCCCGCAGCCCTTTCTCTCCGGCAGGTGGCGGAGGCGGTGAATACCCGCTTTGTGGACTGCGCGTGGTACAGCGGGGACATCGACCAGGACTGCGCCATCTGCTCCGGCATGGCGGGCGTGATGGACGGGCTGTACCGTCAGCTTAACGGGCAATGCGCCGCATACCTTTCCCACATCACGGTAGCGGATATAGAAAACAAGCTCTTTGCCAAGGGCAGCGAATAGCTGCCCTTTATTGCGGCTTCCTGCGGAGCAGGCCGTATAGCGCCCAGGCTATGGTCATGCCCGCCCCGGCAAACGCCCCTATGACCGCCAAAATGACGGCAATGAGCTGCTGGGCGGAAATATAGAAATTCGTGTCATTCCAAATAAGGCCCGTAAGCGTCAGCAATACAAACAGCGCATATATCCCTAAAAAATATAGCGGTATCAGCTTGACGCAAAGGCGCGCTCTGCTTATGCACAGCAAAAGCTGGACGATGAACGCGCCTGCCGTTATGGAGAGCCCGACCCACAGCAGGGTATTTTGAGATTCAAAAAACAGCATAGAAACACCTCGCCTGCTTTAGTACACATCCATGCCCGCAGGCATACTTCCTTTAAAGATCCGCCGCTCCTACCCCATGAGGGCTATTTTGATATCAAGAGCTCCGCGATCTGCACCGCGTTGGTCGCCGCGCCCTTGCGGAGCTGGTCTCCGCAGCACCAGAGGGCTATACCGTTTTTCAGTGTTATATCCCTGCGTATGCGCCCCACGGCTACCGTGTCCAAGCCGCCGGTGAAGAGGGGCATGGGGTAGATGTGCCTTTCCATGTCGTCCTCCAAAACGCAGCCGGGCGCGCCCGCTATGGCCTCCCTTACCTCATCGACCGTAAGCTCGCGCTCTGTGACTATGCTTGCGGATATGGAGTGGGAGCGCATTACCGGCACCCTCACGCAGGTGCAGGTCACGCGCAGCTCTGGCAGGTGCATTATCTTGCGGCCCTCGTTCTGCATCTTCATCTCCTCCGAGGTATAGCCCTGCCCGTCCGCACCGCCTATCTCGGGTATGAGGTTATAGGCTATCTGGTGCCTGAACACCCTTTTCTCCGCGGCCTCGCCCCTTTGCAGCGCGGCTACCTGTGCTTCCAGCTCCATTGGCCCCCCCGCCCCCGCACCGCTCACCGCCTGATATGTGGAGACCACCATGTATTCTATGGGCGACAGCTTATTTATGGCGTTGACCGCCGTAAGGGCGATTATCGTCGAGCAGTTGGGGTTGCTTATTATGCCGTTGTGCTTCAATGCGTCATCCGGGTTTATCTCCGGCACCACGAGGGGCACGTCCGGATCCATCCTGAAGGCGCTGGAATTATCCACAAATACGGCTCCCGCCGCCCTTATCGCCGGCGCGAAGCGCCTTGCTATGTCGTTTTCCGCCGCCCCCAGCACTATGTCCGCCCCCTCAAAGGCGGTCTCGCAGGCAAGCCCAAGCTCCGCATTTCCGAACGGGGTATCCATCCTGCCGCCCGCGCTGCGTTCGCTGCTGAGCAGCCTGAGCCCGCCTATCGGGAACCTTCGCTCCCAAAGCACCCTTATCATCTGCTCGCCCACCGCACCGGTGGCCCCCAATATCGCCACATTGTACCTTTTCATGTATTCGCTCTCCTTCCGGTCAATAAAATTCGATAATGGCCCGCGGTCTATTTTTCCCCGTTGGGATTCGCCCGCCAGCCCTCCATGAGCTCGCCGTTTTCCATTATAAACGGGCGCGCCGTATCCTGCCCCCATGAGACATCGTATTTGCCCATAAGGTAATCGCTGAGCTCCGTCCTGTCGGCAAAGCGCAGCAGCCGGTACGGCTCCTGAAAGGCCACCTTCTCCACAAAGTAAAGCGTCCCGTCCTCTGCCGTCAAAAGTACGCCAACATGCCCGACAAACAGCAGAGATTCCTCCTCGGTCGGCTTATCGTGGAAGAATACCGTGATCAGGCGGATCCGTTCATTCTCCTGAAAGGTAACGCCGCGGGATGCCCATTCCTCTTGTACGGTTTGTACATGACGCTTAATCTCCGTGGTATCCTCCGCCTTCATAGAGGAATACAGTGCGCGGAAATCTGCAAGGCTGCTTCCGCCCAGCGCGTCGGGATCTGTTTTCAGCGTCTCCTCGTCCACAAACAGCACATCTTCACCGGCATTGATTTGAAAGTCTGCGCTCACGGAGAGGAAGTCCCCAAACAAGTTCATGGCGGTGATCCGGCAGTTATAGCCCGGAAACGTCCCGTTCTTCGCCGTCCATTCGTCCTGCATCGCGTAAGGGTCATATTTCGTATACAGCAGTTCCGCTTCCTCAAAGCCATCCGTAAGCCATTCCTGCTTCACGCTGTCATTAAAGTGGTCCACACGGCGGAAAAAGCCCTGAATACGCCCATCTGACACGCCTGCATCGGAGAGCAGCTCCTGCAAAAGCTCCCTCGATCCACTGTCGTTCAGGTTCGTGTATTCAATTTTTTCCAATGCAGGACGCTTATCTGGCAAATCAGTATCCGCACCGCAGCCCGCGAATGCGGAAGCGATAAGAATAACACATATAGCCAGTATTGTCTGCCGAAATGATTTCATAATCTGCTCCATCCTTTCCTTTGACCATCGACCATTTTTCAAAGCTTATTATACCATTCAAGCATAAGGTCTATGTTAAGCAAGAGGTCTTTGGGGCGATTGGAACAGCGAAAGGCTGGCTTTTACTACCCGGCTGACAAAACGGATCATTTCCTCTTTGCTGTACTTGTCGTAGCCCTCCACGACGACATGCATCAAACCGTTTGACAGATGGGTATACATCATTTCAAGCTCTGTCCCACCGGCTCCGGGCAGCTCTTTCCGCCAGTAGGCAATGCTGCCCTTCTTGGCCAAGGCAATCATCCGCAAGAGGACCGTTGAGTTTGTATTCCCCAGAATCAGAACCCGGCAGGCTGCCTGATTCTGATCGACCATATCGTAGATCGCTTCGATCAGAGCCGTCACGTCAAACGAATTGACATAGCGAAGGGATTCCTCAAATGCATCGATGAGCTCGTTCTCGATGCTCTCCATCAGGGCAAAGCAATCGCTGTAATGAGCATAGAAGGTGGCACGGTTAAGCTGCGCCAGCGCACAAACCTCCTTCACCGTAATTCTGTTTACAGGTTTTTCCTTCAGCAGCTTCAGAAAAGACTGCTTAAGCACCATTTGCGTATAGCGTTTCCTTGCGTCCATCTTCTCCATATAGGGCCCCTCAAAAAAGTTTACAAAGATTATCAACACTTCAACAGACAGTGTTGCTTTTCTTTCGGCCGCATGGCAAGTGCTGATTGTTTCTGTCTTTCCCCTCAAGTATACTGTACTCGTGAAAGATAATCAACACTTGTATGCTCATTTGAGAGAGAGGAGGCTTTTTGAATGTATGATAAATACCTTGTTACAGGCGCCACCGGCTTCCTCGGCAGAGCTGTTGTAGAAGCACTGGTACGCCGCGGCACACGAGTGCATGCGCTTGTACTGCATGATGACCCCTATATCAATTTGCTCCCCAAAGAAGTCCATACCGTCATCGGTGATGTGTGCGTGAAAAACTCGCTGACAGACTTCTTTGCGGATGCCGACAGCCATACATGTGTGATTCACTGCGCCGGTATCGTCTCCGTCGCGTCCAGACCCGGTTCGAGGCTCTATCAGGTCAATGTAGGGGGGACATGGAGAGTTCTCCGGCAATGTATGGAGCATGATGTGGGCAAAATGGTCTATGTCAGTTCCGTCCATGCCATACCGGAAAAGCCGAAGGGCTGCATCATTACGGAGGATTGCGAATTCTCTCCGGGGCTTGTGGACGGAGATTACGCCAAGAGCAAGGCAACTGCAACAGAGTTGGTCTTCGACGCGGCGGAGCGCGGGTTGAATGCCAGCATTGTTTTCCCCTCCGGCATCATCGGGCCGGGCGACTTACAGGGTGGGAGCTTCACCTCAATGGCAAAATCCTTTCTTGCCGGGAAGCTGCCTTTAGCCGTTCGCGGCGGATATGACTTTGTGGATGTGCGGGATGTGGCAAAAGGCATTCTCGACTGCTCCGAAAGCGGAGAACTCGGTAAAGGCTACATTTTGTCCGGCCACTATGTCACCATCCGCAAGATGCTTCAGCTTGTAGGAAAGACTGCAAAGCTGAAGTATCGCCCCATCTGCCTGCCTCTGGGTCTTGCAAAGCTGGCCGCTCCGTACTACGAACGCCGGAGTCTGAAGGATCGAAAGCCTTTGTTTTACACCCCATATTCCGTTTCCGTTCTTGACTCAAACGGCCGCTTCAGCCATGCTGCTGCGTCGGAACGCTTTGCATATCAGCCGCGCCCGGTGGAGGAGACTTTGCGGGACATGACAGCCTGGCTTTTGGAGCAGAGGAGAAAGGACGAAGTGTGACCTCACATCAACGAAAAGCACCTTGGGCAGGCTGTGCATGCTACTGATATGCTCCGCAATCTCAGTTGTCATCAACACGCATTCCATGATATTTAATAAAGGGATTAAAAACTCGCGAATGCAGGCATTCACCCATTGTTTCATAATATTTCAGCTCACACTTATGTACCGTTATTATTGCCCCACTTAAAAGGTTTTGCCGGAAAGGAGCACGATATGAATCGGATCATCACCATCGGCCGTGAATTCGGCAGCGGCGGCCGCGAGCTTGGATACCGAATTGCGGAAAAGCTACAGATTGCCTACTACGATCAGGAGATCATAACAGAGATTGCAAAAAGAACCGCTTTTATCTGACCTCAGAGCCCTCGTTCTATCCGGAATTCTCCATCTACACAAAGCAGCATGAGCTGCTTCGTGAGCTGTCCTGCAAATCCGACTGCATCATCGTCGGGCGCTGCGCGAACCATATTCTCCGGGAGCAGAAGCCTGTGCGTATTTTTGCTTATGCAGATATGGAGAGCAGAATCAAACGCTGTATGGAGCGCCGTCCGGAGGACGAGAATCTAACGGAAGCGCAGATGAAGAAACGAATTACGGAGATCGACCGCAACCGTGCAAAGTATTACGCTTTCTTCAGTGGGCAGAAATGGGGTGCGCGGGAAAACTACGACCTTCTCGTGAATACCTCCGGCGCCGACATCAAAGAGATGTCCTCTGCCCTTTGCGGTTATTTGGAGACCCTGTTTGAATAAACCATTTGCGCTGCAGAACAGCACACCCGGTTTTAAACAATCGGGTGTGCTGTTTTTCATAACAGACTTCATTCTTCTCCTGCTCCTTGTGTTTCTTCGGATATTCGTATATAATGTATCGTGTTGAGTATTATCCATGCGGAGGTGCGGTATGAACGGGATCAAGGGCTATATCTCCATTCGGGAGGCGTCCTACCGTTGGGGCGTGTCAGAGCGGCGGGTCAACCAATATTGCGCCGAGGGGCGGATCCCCGGCGCGTCCCGGTTCGGGCGCTCATGGGCGATCCCGGAAAACGCGGAAAAGCCGTCCGACCCGCGCTTTCAGGGACAGCGCCGCGATTCCGGCAGGGCAAGCACCTGACGGATACCCCTCTGCATTGGAAGCATCCGTAAAAAGGAAGTGAACGCTATGACCTGCGATGAAACCCTATACCGCCAATATCTGAGCGGCGACGACGAAGGGCTTAATGCCCTGATGAAAAAATACGGCGACCCGCTGACCCTGTACATTGACGGCTATCTGCACGACGTTCACGAGGCGGAGGAACTGATGCTGGACGTTTTCGCCTATCTGTTCACGAAAAAGCCCCGCATCCGGGACGGCGGCTTCAAGGCGTATCTCTATAAGGCGGCGCGGCACATGGCGCTGCGCCACAAGAGCAAGCGAAAACCGCTATTCAGCCTCGATGCGCTGACCGGCGAGCCGGACGGACGGCTGCTGGCGGAGGAGGTCATCCGGACGGAGGAGCGAAACCGCATTCTGCATTTCTGCATGGATGAGATGAACCCGGACTATCGGGAGGTTTTATATCTCACCTATTTTGAGGATATGAGCTACGCGCAGGCGGCGGAGGTCACGGGAAAAACGGTAAAACAGATCACCAACATGGTGTATCGCGGAAAAGAGAGCCTGCGACGGCTGCTGGAACGGGAGGGGATCACAAATGCGGAGTCATGAGGAACGGGTCGCTGAGACCAAGCGGCGCATCGCCAAAATTGAGCTGGAGAAACGGCGGCGGCACAATACGATCACCATAGCTTCCTCTGTGGCGGCGTGCCTTGCGCTGCTCATCGGCGCGTCCTTCGCCATGCCCGGCATTGCCGCACACATCCAGACAGGCAATTATTCCGGCTTTGAAACGGCGGCCAGCATCTTTCACGGCGGCGCTGCTTTGGGATACATCGTCATCGGGCTGCTGGCGTTTTTACTCGGCGTGTGCGTGACCGTTCTGTGCTTCCGGCTGCGGCAGATGAACCGGGAGGACGATCAGAACAAAGAAAGCGAGGGGATTCATGGAGCTGATTGAGAACCTGCTGCAACTGCTGGTCACATTCGTTGGCGCGGTGCTTTCCGGCATCGCCTACCGCAAAAGCCACCGGCAGGCGTACTTTCTGCTGCTGTGCTTCTACGGTTGCTTCGCCCTCGGCGCGCTCTACTGGACGCTGTATCTGCTGCTGTTCGATACCACGCCCCGGGTCTTTTATGTGTCGGAGTTCGGCTGGGTGGCCAGCGTAATGTTCCTGCGCATTTTGCAGGCCACGCTGGCCGGAACAGATGAGCGAGGCTTCTGCTGCCGCAGGGCGTGGCTCGCGCCTGCGTTCGGCGTGCCGCTGCTGGTGTTCTACTGCATCTTCGGGGATATTCTCTCCAACCTGATCTGGTGCGGCATGATGATATGGCTCTCCTTCTGCGCCATTCGTGGGCTTGTCTATGCGAAAACGCAGACGGGCGCGGCGCGGAATATGCGATACTTCCACATCGGCGTGCTGTGCTTTGCGTTTGCGGAGTATCTGCTCTGGACAGTGGGCTGCTTCTGGCCGGATACCTCTCCGGCAAGCCCCACCTTCTGGTGTGATATGCTGCTGACGCTTGCGATTCTGGGGCTGCTGCCCGCCACGAGAAAGGCGGTGGAAGCATGACCTACATCGAAAACATCTTCCTGTGCATGGTGTCCCCGCTGCTGGTGGCCGCTTTGTGCATGGGCAGGCGGCAGCTCCGCTTTTTCCTGTTCTGCATTGCCGGGATGGGGGTGTGCCTTCTTTCGGCTTATATCAACACATTCCTCGCGGCGGTATGCCGGGCGGACGCCCTTGCCGCCACGGCGGAGATTGCGCCGGTGGTGGAGGAAATGATGAAGCTGCTGCCGCTGGTGTTCTATCTTCTGGTATTCGAGCCAGAGAGCGATAAGATCAAGCCCGCCGCCATCACGGTCGCCCTGGCCTTCGCCACCTTTGAAAATGTGTGCTATCTCATCCAGAACGGTGCGGACCGCTTCTCCTTCATTTTCTTCCGGGGCTTCGGCACGGGAGCGATGCATGTGCTGTGCGGTCTGATCGTGGGCGGCGGGCTTGCATACACATGGCAGCAGACATGGCTGAAGATCGCAGGCACCTGCGGGCTGCTGGGCGCAGCCATCACCCTCCACGCTATCTATAATCTGCTCATCGCCTACGGCGGCGCGGCGCAGTACATCGCCTACGCCCTGCCGGTGCTGCTGGTGGCGGCGGGAAGATGGTCCGCTTTCCACTTATCGCGGATGAAATAACCGAATATCTACTCCCTGAGAGCTGCTTTTTGGCGGCTCTCAAATTTTTTTGAAAATTTTTTCGTTTTGGGTGAGAGTTTTTTCGATTTTTTGTACCTATATAAAGTGAAAGGGTTTTTAGGCCACAGTTTCAGACAAACCAGAAAGGGGGTTCAAACGATATGTACGATACCGCAAGACGGGTCGCACTCGTCAAGCAGCGGGTGCGGGAAAACACCCGCCGGAGGCAGCGGCGCGGCATATATGGACTGAGCGCTATGTGTATGCTGCTGTTCGCGGCACTGATGCAGGCGGCGGGCACGGTCGTCGGGCCGGGGCAACCTGAAGCATGGGGCGTGTTCGGCGCGATGCTGCTGCGGGAGGACGCGGGCGGCTATGTGCTGGTGGCTGTCGTCTCCTTTGCCGCGGCGGCGGTCATCACCGCGCTGTGCTTCCGGCTCAGAAGCAGGGAAAAACAGAAAAAAGGCGGGACAGGCAAGCCAGACCCGCAAGAACAGGAGGAGAAAAGCCAATGAAGAAACGAATCCTTAGCATCCTGCTGCTGTGCTGCATGGTGCTGACGCTGCTGCCGACAGCGGCCTTTGCAGCGAATGAGCTACCGGATGTCAAGCTTTCCGTCCCAACGACGTTTGACAAGACAGTGGACCTTACGAAGCAGAAAAAAGAATTGAAAATCACGGACAGCAAGACCTATCTGATTAAGGGCTCCGAAGATCCGAACTGGTATTTTCAATACCGGATCAAAATCGATGGCAAGCGCAAGAAAATTACGCCGCACATCTTTCTGGACGGCGTCCGCCTTAAGGCGCCCAAGGACGGCCCTGCCATCGAGCTTTACGAAGGCGCCTCTGCCTGTCTGTACTTTATCGGCAACGACAGCGAACTGATCGGCGCGGAGAACTTCGCCGCGCTGCAGAAAAACAAAACCGATGGTTATCTCCGGGTTCTGGTGCAGACGGGGATAAAGCTCACGTGTCAGGGCGGCAAGTATGGCGCTGGCATCGGAGGCTCAAAGGTCGGAATCAAGAATTTCTCGCAGGGACACGGCGTGAACCTTCATTTCGGCTCTCTGGCGACGAATATCTATGGCGGTGAGATTTCTGCGATCAGCGGCGTATACGGTGCGGGTATCGGCGGCGGTCAGGGCGGCGTCGGCGAGTGGATTTATGTGTATTCCGGCAAGCTGACGGTGCGGTCCGTTTCGGAAGGCGCAGGGATCGGCGGCGGCCAGGGCGGCCCCGGACGCTTTATTTATATCAAGGGCGGCACGGTGAATGCCGGCAGCGAGTCAGGCGGAGCAGGAATCGGCAGCGGCGATCAAGACGGACAGAACAAGCCGGAAGATGCGCATCATATCGAGATTTCCGGTGGAACGGTCGAAGCCTGGAGTAACTATGCCGGCGCAGGAATCGGTGGCGGAAGAGACGGTTCGGGCTATGACATTTCCATCACTGGCGGCGTGGTGAGGGCGCAGGGCTACTATGGCGCAGGCATCGGTGGCGGCATGAACGGCGACAGCGGGAACATTCTGATCAAGGACACAACGCTGACTGCGCTGGCCCTTCCGCTTTATCCGAGCTCCGATTATACAGAGCTGTCTGCATCCGCGGTCGGAAGAGGCTCGAACCTGTTGTACTACATGGCAGTGATGCAAGATCAGGAATTTGCGATGACTATAGAAGAGAACATCAAAATCGGAGCCTCGGACGGGAAGTCCGTGTGGCTGAGCGCGACAGGGTGGCAGTGGCGCCGCAACCAGAAACCGTATAAGAAGTACTGGGGCACCACAACGGAGCTTCTTATCCCCAACGAAAATGGGCGCGTGGACCTGCAGCGGTTGAGCCTGCCATATGCCTACAATTACGGCAGAGTAATTAGCGAGCTGGAGCTGCGCTGCGAGGAAAGCACATGTAGCCATGAATTTGGCTGGGCGATCAGGGACGACTGCCACATCTGGGCCTGCAAGAAATGCGGCGCACGAGACCCCGCCGCGGAAATGTCCAAGCAAAACGGAAAGCACAGCCCCGGCGACTGGAGCAATCAGAAGCAGCTCTGCACTGTGTGCGATCATGTGCTTGAGAGGGACACGAAAGCCCCGGTTATGGAAACTCTGACGCACGGCGAAAGATACACCGTCGAGGATACTCTCGATGGAAAGCCCGGCGCGTACACCTTCACCGTGAGCGATCCGGCTGCATCGGGAGAGACGTCCTCCGGCATCAAGTCCGTGACCATCAACGGTGTGGAGCAGGCAGTCAGCTCTTTCTATTCTCTTCCCGCACCCGACGGCGGCAACAATGACGCGGGAGCGGAATATACCGTGGTCGCGACTGACAACGCGGGAAATGAGACTAAGACGACAGTCAGAATATACAGGCGGCACCATGAGCACAACTACGGCGACTGGAGCAAGGACGGCACGAGCCACTGGCACGAATGCACCGACAATGACTGCCTGGATAGGGGCGAGAGCATCAAGGACAAGGCCGCGCACGACTACACCGATGACGCGGATACGACCTGCAATGTATGCGGCTACGAGCGCACCGTCACGCCGCCCTCTCACGAGCACAGCTACGGTGACTGGCGCAAGGACGGCACGAACCACTGGCACGAATGCACGGATGCTGACTGCCCGAATAGAGAAGAAAGCATCAAGGACAAAGCCGCTCACGTCTACACCGATGACGCGGATACGACCTGCGACACCTGCGGTTACGAGCGCACCATCACGCCGCCCGCCCATGAGCACCGCTACGGCGATTGGCGCAAGGACGGCACGAACCACTGGCACGAATGCACGGATGCTGACTGCCCGAATAGAGAAGAAAGCATCAAGGACAAAGCCGCTCACGTCTACACCGATGACGCGGATACGACCTGCGACACCTGCGGTTACGAGCGCACCATCACGCCGCCCGCCCATGAGCACCGCTACGGCGATTGGCGCAAGGACGGCACGAACCACTGGCACGAATGCAC
>ERZ1673742.1586-NODE-1586-length-20112-cov-12.258214_pt1 | contig 20112 bp, 13 predicted proteins | sample MGYA00580208_ERZ1673742 | MGnify/ENA primary metagenome ERZ1673742 (study PRJEB41218, sample SAMN15661774) | gut metagenome | host: Homo sapiens | place: Canada: London | collected 2015-08-20/2019-03-30 | study: EMG produced TPA metagenomics assembly of...
AAACCTAGCGTGGCTCTCGGCAATGCGCACTTGTGAGCGTTGCAGTTGCCACAGCAAAAACAGCGAGCGAAAGCGAGCCACAAAACCGCAATTTTACACCCCGATTGGCAAGTGGAATATTCCATTCTTCCTTGTCATTCCGAGGGAACACAGTGACCGTGGGAATCTCGCGGGAGCGTACAATCGGGTGTGGGTGTCCCACCATTATGTCATTGCGAGGAGCAACGAATGTTGCGACGTGGCAATCTCCCGGGAGGGAAACGAAACAACTGCCCACACAACAAAAACAAAAAAAATAAAAAAATAAATATAGGGATAAAGTTTTTTAGAAAGGGGCTTTATTCCGACAAGGAGAAAAACGATGAAAAAGAAAGGTTTGATTATTTCAACAGTCGTGATGGTTGTTGTCTTGATTGCATCTCTCACCACCGCTACATACGCTTGGTTTACTCAAACAAGTACTGTTACCGTCGATAGCATTGGGTTTGGCGTTAATGCTGGTGCCGATTTGGTTATTGGTTTGTCAAAAACTAATGATTTTGTAGCAACCCCGACACAAGCTGCATTTTTCAGCGGTGCTACCACTTATAAACCTGGCGCCGATTTCAATCAACAAGGTGAATGGACTGGTGATGTAAATGCACTCGCTAGCAATATTGATCTCAATGGTCTAACCCTTCAAAATATTAAAAAAGCTGTTGGCACTGGCACATTTACAGGAACCGCTGGCTCAACTTATGATGAAGGAACAGACACAATTAAAGACGGTACAAATTTGAATGGTACGGCTGACATTTCATTCAATAATGCAAATTACAAAACCGGAATGATTAAAGCAGAAGGACAAGCAACTTCTGTTGACGCTAATACAATCGATAAAGCTTGGAAGCAATATGATTATCTTGATGTAGTGATAGGTGTTCAAGCTGCAAAAGCAAATCTTACATCAATGACTTGCTATGTAACAGTAAATCCCGGTACCGCATCTATCATAGGTATGAATGCTGCAATTCACGTTGCATATGAAGTTGTAAAACCAGGCGCAACAGCTACAAATACCCTTGAAGATAAAGATATTTACGGAGAGGCTAAATTCGGTAACGCTCCCAACACAATTACAAACACCGTATATAATGAAGCAAAAACAGCTTATGACACCGCACATGAAACAACTTCTACTGGTATGTTGTGCCTTGGTGGAGATGCTGCTGTTACGCTCAATCAAGGAGCAATCACGCTTCCGATTACAATTGATACTTCTGCTGACGGTATTGATGTAAATGGTATCTATCAAATTCACCTTGTGATTTATATTGCAGGTTTTGACGGTGACTGTTTGGAAGCTGCAAAAGGTGTTTCATCAACCATCTATATTACTTTTGCTGGAGTGCAAAAAACTGCATAATTGATCAACGAGTAATGCAATATGAAAAAACCCTCGGCAGTTTTGCCGAGGGTTTTTCAATTGTAAATTCTGTTACAAACCACTCTTGAAAAATTTTTACATGTATGTTATAGTATGTATGATAGTAATTTGGGGAAAAAACAATTCTAGAGTATTCTTATTCAAAATTATGCATTTTTCCATTTTACATACACAAAGGAGGAATAATATGGCATATCATTTTGCAAAGAAAGCAGATGTAAAAGAAACCAACAAATGGTGTGTTGGAATTTTGAATGAAGTGCAAACCATTGTAAAAGATTATTTTACATTTTCGTATGAATTGATTGGAAGTGGTGGCAATCGCCTTGTAACATACAATGACGGAAATCCATTTGATTTGGACTACAATATTTTTATCCAAAAAGACAAGCAACATTTGATCCAACAGCCAGACCAAATAAAAGATATATTCTTCAAAGCGTTTCAAAAGGCTTTTGGCAACGGAATCGAAGCCTTTAACCCGTCAAGTTATACAAAAATTAACAATTCAAAATCAGTTATAACTGTTAAAAATATTGAATATGGGAATTTGGCATTTTCTTTTGATGTCGCAATTTTGAGGCAACATCCAAACGGATATTTGGAAAAAATAATTTTTGATAAAAAGAATAACCGCTATATCTGGAATCAAGTCAAGGATTCAAAAGATTTGAACGATATGGTTTTGCTTGTAAAACAAAGACTTGGCTGGAACGCTGTGAGAGAACGCTATCTTGACTTGAAAAATGATAGTTTAAGCAACAACGATGAAACAAAATCGTTTTCGATATTCATACAAGTCATAAACGAATTTTATCAAAAACTTAAATAACGCTCAAATCTATTAGATAACCACCAACGGCGCGGAAGATTCCGCGCCGTTGATTTTATAGTGGATATTCGGTGGCGATTCTATGCCACATGCGCACATAGTTTCCAGCATTACAATGATATATACCCATAAAAACATATTTACCATTGGCATTTCTTGCAAATACTATTCTTTCGACATTATGGTCAGGGCAATAGCTTGAAGGAATCTGCTCACGGATACTGTCTCCGTCATCAAGTATTGTATCAATCGGTTTGTTTTCATTGTCTTGTACATGAACGAGTTTAAGATTATAATTAGGTTTTGAAATAAACCACACGTCACGCTTACGTTCAGTATCCGCATATTCAGCACACAACGAGTTGCCCCATCGAAAACAGTCTTTTTGTGTTTTATCCCACCCAAAACTCTCGCACATATTCAGAAATATATTCTGCGAATTTGTGCCATATTCTCTGTTCATAATGAGTTTTGAATAGATGATTTTTGTCGAATAAGCTATTGTATTTGTCATAGCAAAATCTCCCCTTATTAATATAATACATACAGTGTATCACAACAACAGATAAAATTCAAGAGTGAATATAAAAGCAAGTCCCGATTCACACCGAATCGGGACTTGTGTTTTTTATTCCTCTTGAAACATTGGCATTTTAATGCTATACTGTTTGTATCAATTCTTAAGGGAGAATTTTTATGGGGATAAAACCAGATTATGAAAGCATGCCTTATACGGAAAATTATTATGGCGTTTTTGAAGAAAACGATGGGATAAAAGTCGATTTTGATAGATTCCATAGCAAAATCGGTTTTAATAATGAGAGGTATGAATATTTGTGTAAACTTGTTGATAATGACGGTTATTTGCACCCGAAAAAAGAAATTCCTAGGCATTATAATGCAGTAAACAATAGTATGAACGAATTGGTAAGTATTTGGCATCAAGAGTACGTTCCAATTTTAAAACATATTAAGACACCGCAACAAGTACAAGAAGAAAACAGACTTGGCGCATTGTGTTACACCAGCAATATGGATGATTATGACGATATATGTGTTGATAGCTTTTTAAATGGCGTACGGCGAATCAACGCATACAAAAATGTTATGCGTATGATATACTTGCAATATTTTTGCACTGTTATTGCGAAAAGCGAACATATTATATATCAACTTATGTCGGATTTTGGGTATACTTCTCCCGATTATACCGTAAAACTGCAAAAAAAGTTTTTGAAAAGCAAAAATATAAATTTAGGCAAGTTGGAACAATATAATGAATACAATAGCTTGCGAAAGATTTACATCTTTTTAAAACACGGCACAAAAAGCACATATGACAGAATGATTAAAGACCAATGTGCAAAACAATTTGTTTTAATGCAAGATTATGACAGTACAACAACCGCATTTGAGTATATAACCAAAGTAGATACTCTTTTGGAGCAATCATTTGGCATCTGTGATAAATATTTAAAATCAATATGTTATGCTTTGTCAGGTGAAAATGAGTTTACAGAACTCGAAACAGAAGAATACTACTTAAGACGTGCCAAAGAACAACTTGAGATATGATAAAAGCAAAAAAAACGCTCCGATTCGAAATGAATCGGAGCGGTTTTTATTAAAAAATTAATTATGCAACTTCAAAGAATTTTTCGTTTGTGATAGTAGTGCCATTGCCAAGTTTTGAATTATCGGTTGTTGCATCGAATGAAATGCTGATGTTGCAGCTTCCTTGAGCATCCAATACACAGTGTTCATCTGCACCGTCAATATATGCAAGGATTCTAAAATCTTTGATTTCTTGTCCGCCAATTGCAAATGTTCCAACTGTTTTCTTTGCAATCCAGACATAGAATGTAGAAGTCAAAACATTGTCATTTCTACCAATAACTGCACCAGAAGTAGGAATAGATGCTGTTGACTTTACGTCTTTATTTGACATTGTTGCAAAAGGTTCAATATTGATTTCTTTATCACCAATTTTGATTACAAAGTGGATTGCTGCATTAACGCCAAGAGTAACATTTGTGTCGGTTGTTGTGACAACAAATTTAGCATACATACCGGTCATATTTTGTTTTTTAGCTTCAATACCTATTGTAGCATCAAGATAATCTTTGTTTGCAACTGCAAGTTCAACTGAACCATCTTCGTAACTGACGGTGTTATTTACGGAACCTGCACCTTTTTTACCATCAGCTTTAATAATGTACTTTCCGGCGCCAGTGAGGCTTGTAGTGGCATCGACACGTTTTCCATCGGTATCAGCCCAACCAGATCCAACTGAGCTTGAACCAATTGCTTTGCTACCGCCCAATACGAGTTGTTCAAATTGAAGCGTTGAACCAAGACCTATATCAGAGCCTTCTGCCCATTGAACTGTATTAGCGTTTGTGTCATTAACATTAGGTGTCACAGAATTGTAGTAGTAATTGTTCGCATTGGATTCTGTACTGTCAATGTTTTGGAATTTTACACCAACATTTACGTTTGTATCAGAAATAACAGACAATGAAATATCATTCACTTGAACTGTACTTGCTGCCGTGAACCAAGCGTAAGTAGCGGTGGTGAGAGATGCAATCAAGACAACAACCATCACGACTGTTGAAATAATCAAACCTTTCTTTTTCATCGTTTTTCTCCTTGTCGGAATAAAGCCCCTTTCTAAAAAACTTTATCCCTATATTTATTTTTTTTTGTTTTGTTTGTTTTTGTTGTGTGGGCAGTTGTTTCGTTTCCCTCCCGGGAGATTGCCACGCTTGCGCTCGCAATGACACGTGGTGGTTTGTGCGCTGTACTTGCACTTTCCCTTATGTCATTCTGAACGCAGTGAAGAATCCAGCCGTCAGGCGCATTTCGCTCCGCTAGATTGCCACGTCGCAACCGTTGTTGCTCCTCGCAATGACATAATGGTGGGACACCCACACCCGATTGTACGCTCCCGCGAGATTCCCACGGTCACTGTGTTCCCTCGGAATGACAAGGAAGAATGGAATATTCCACTTGCCAATCGGGGTGTAAAATTGCGGTTTTGTGCAAAAATCGTCGCTGTGGCAACTGCAACGCTCACAAGTGCGCATTGCCGAGAGCCACGCTAGGTTTTTGCACCTCTACCGCGCAGAGAATTTGTACTATCAGTTCAAGCACGGACAAGAACTCCTGCCACAACTTCGTCAAATTATCTGCTTGGTGGCTCGCTTTCGCTCGCTATTTTTGCTGTGGCAACTGCAACGCTCACAAGTGCGCATTACCGAGAGCCACGCTAGGTTTTTGCACCTCTACCGCGCACAATTGCTTAAACTGCATTGCGGTGAAGGCAATCGCCACAGTTTGTCATTCCGAGGAGTGAAACGACGTGGGAATCCCCTAAATAGAAACGAGAACACTTTTGGCGATTGACAAACACCGCATTTGTTCTCGCAATTTCTAACCGCTCAAGCACTCTTCTCTCTCAAAATAGGAGGGACAAAGGCTCAAGCCACAATACCGAGCGCGTGCTTGCTTGGTGGGCACACTGCGCATGCCATGTCTAATCATCTCAAGCACGGATAAGAACTCCTGCCACAACTTCGCCAAATTATCTGCTTGGTGGCTCGCTTTCGCTCGCTGTTTTTTAATTTGAGTATGCTCGAAAAAAATGAAAATGAGAAAAATGTAATAAAAAAACCCTACTGAACAGTAGGGTTTCAAGGTGTTGGCGGAGAAACAGGGATTTGCTCAACAGCGAAGTGAAAAAAACTTGTTTTTTGAAAACGGAGCGTGCAACAGGCATTCGGGCGTCATTGCGGTCAAGACAGTCGTCATCATGTCATTCAGAGGAGCATAGCGACGTGGGAATCCCCTAAATAGAAACGTAAACTTTTTGACGACTGCCGCAAACCGCATTAGCCCTCACGCCTACTACCGCGCAGAGAATTTGCACTATCATCTCAAGCACGGATAAAAACTCCCGTCACAGTTTCGCCAAATTATCTGCTTGGTGAGCGCACTGCGTGCGCAAATGTGTAAAAGTCAGGGTTCGGCAACGACGTTGCCCCGTGCAAAGCACGGAAATCCCTGCAAAAAGACAACAAAAAACCCTACTGAACAGTAGGGTTTCAAGGTGTTGGCGGAGAAGCAGGGATTTGCTCAACAGCGAAGTGAAAAAACTTGTTTTTTGAAAACGGAGCGTGCAGCTGGCGGTGACAGGGTTCGGCAACGACGTTGCCCCGTGCAAAGCACGGAAATCCCTGCAAAAAGGCAACAAAAAACCCTACTGAACAGTAGGGTTTCAAGGTGTTGGCGGAGAAGCAGGGATTTGAACCCTGGCTACGATTCACTCGTACTACTCCCTTAGCAGGGGAGCCCCTTCGGCCTCTTGGGTACTTCTCCAAAAACCGCCGGTTTACACCGAAATAAATATTGACGTTCACGAGCTGTTGCCCGATTGACTTGGTTATAATAGCATAACAAAATATTTGTTGTCAATGATTTTTGAATAAATACGGCTTGCGTTTATGCCGAAAAGTAAATATACGGCTTACGCCTAGATTCCTCGGCGTTGCACAGGATGACAAGCCGTGAGGTTCGCTCCTGCGAGATTGCCACGGCACTTTGCGGCTCGCAATGACAACGAAGATAGAAATAGCCTAAAAGTAAATATACGGCTTACGCCTAGATCCCTCGGCGTTGCACAGGATGACAAGCCGTGAGGTTCGCTCCCGCGAGATTGCCACGGCGCTTTGCGGCTCGCAATGACAACGGAGATAGGAATATTGGAGCATTGAATGATTTTGGGGCATATTTGCTATTGACACGGAGGGATTTTTCAGCTAAAATACATAGTGTATATTTATAAATATACGTTACAGCAAAATCATTCGAGCAAAGCGGTGCGCTATCGCGTGCTGTCAAAGGGCAATAAGCATGGCTCGGTGACGTCAATAGTCATTCGTTTTCTTCTCGGTCGCGCTCTTGGCGCGGGGTGGGGCAATAAGTCGTGAGTGGAAAGTGAAGAAGCATCAAAAGGAAGACATTATGAACATCAAGGAAAAACTCGCTTCCGCATCCAAAAAGGAACGCACTCCTCAACAACAGAAAGCTATGACCATCCTCAATTGGGTGGCTACCGCCGTGTGTATCGTGGTTATCGTTTTTGCGCTCGTCGTAGCAATTTTCACCATCGCAGGCACAACCAACGACGATCACCTTATGCGTTTTGGCGATAAGATTTATCTCAACGTCGCGTCCGACTCAATGGAGCCGACTTTCAGCACAAGCGACGTGATTATCGCAAATGCGTTCAACTATGAAAAACAACTTGCAGAACTAAAAGTCGGACAAGTCGTCACTTTCAAGACTACGGTGCGCTCGGGCGGAAATACCTATGAGGTTTTCAACACCCACAGAATCGTCAGAATCAACTTTGAAGAAAACGGCACGACCGTAAGAAACTTCACCACGCGCGGTGACAATTCAAAATCCGCAGACAAGGATAATTCCAAACTTTCATGGAAAGACGCCATTGCTCAAAACACGCTCGGTCTCACTGAAACAGTGGCTCCGTCCAACATCGTTGCCACTTGGGGTAGCGTGGACGCCGACGGCAATTTCACGTCAGGCAAGATGCTCAAGGGCGTAGGCGGTTTCTCCAACTGGATTCAAGACACCGCAAACTTCGGCGCACAACAAAAGACACGTTTCTTCTGCGTGGTGGTGCTGCCGCTTATTTTGCTGTTTGTTATTTACGCATTTATTTTGGTGCGTACTCTCGTCATTGCAAAACTCGAAAATCAACGCAAAGTGCAAGCCGAGCAGGTCATCACGGTGGACAGCCTTTCCGACGAGGAAAAACGTCGTCTTGCCCAAGAGTATCTGGCGTCTTTGCAGGCGCAGACAGGCGGTGATACGTCCGATACAAAAGCCGACGACGCTAAAACCGACGAAACTTCAACCGACAAGTCGGACAGTTCGGACATCAGCGACGACAATGCAAGCGAGGATAAACCCGAATAAACAGTTTTGATTTTTCCGAATTTCGATTTTGCGCATTGCGTATGCGCAAAATCGAAGCATCCTTTTGCAAAGTCGATACGTTTATCCGTTTTTAGGATAGGGGACATCGCGAATCGGACTGACTTTGCAAACGTTCGCATTGTGCGGGCGTCGGCTATCGCGGGAGGCGAGATGCCGAATATAAAATATATTGACAATAATGAACATAAATTTAGTGTTTGAATTTCTCAAAGCCTTTCTCGGCGCGTTTTACGACAAGGGTATCGGCAGTATTTTCTGGGGCTTTTTGCATATCTTCTACAACGAAGGCTATGCGGACGCTTTCAAGAACTACACCGAGTACTTCGGCGCGGGCGAGTGGGCTGTCGCAATAATTTTTATCATTCTTATCGTTGCGGTTATCGTTGCGATTATCGTTTTGATTGCACTTGGAATCCGCAAACTCGCAAGGCTGCAAAAAGCCAAAGTTTTGCCACAGGATCTCGTTGAAGAGTGCGCAAACCTCAAAAAACAAATCATCAAAATGTCCGCCGAAAAAGACCGTATCCTCGGTATGCGCGTGAGCGATATCGGCACTTACGAGGGCGAAGAAGAGGGCGCAGAGGGCGAAAAGAAAGAGGAACAATCCCCGACAGGCGAATCCCGTTTCTACAAGCTTACCGAAATCGACAAGATTTACGAAAATTACGTTCCGCCCGTATATGATGATTCTATTACGTTGCCCGAGCTGTGCGATCGCTTCCGCAACTTCGCTTGCTCTCGTATGCGCCTTTACTACAATCCGCGTATCATAAGGCTGTTTATCGCAGGTATGTCCACGTCGCGTCTTATGATTTTGCAAGGTATTTCGGGTACAGGTAAAACTTCGCTTCCGCACGCTATGGGTATATTCCTCAACAACCCGGCGACGATTGCGTCCGTTCAACCGTCCTGGCGTGACCGTACCGAGCTTTTCGGGTACTTCAACGAATTTACCAAACGCTTCAATGAAACCGAAGTTTTGAAAAAGATGTACGAGGCAACTTGGAACGACCAAATTTACCTCACAGTCCTCGACGAAATGAACATCGCGCGTGTCGAGTACTATTTCGCGGAAATGTTATCAATTCTCGAAATGCCGTCCCGCGACGAGTGGATTGTCGACCTCGTTCCGTCCGGTTGGCCCAACGACCCCAAACATATCGACAAAGGTCGTTTCAGACTTCCGCAAAATATGTGGTTTATCGGCACGGCAAACAACGACGACTCCACGTTTGCAATATCGGATAAGGTTTACGACCGTGCTATGCCTATCAACATCAACAGCAAGGGCGTGCCTTTCGACGCACCGTGGGCGGATAACATCTTCATCAGTTACAAGCACCTCGAAGCAATGTTCAAAGAATCGCAAGAGATATACAAGGTGTCGCAAGACGTGCTTGACAAAGTCAACAAGTTGGACGACTACGTCATCGAGCACTTCCGCCTCGCGTTCGGCAACCGTATCGTCAAGCAGCTCAAAGAGTTTGTCCCGTCATATGTCGGATGCGGCGGAACGGAGCTTGACGGACTCGACTATGTGCTTTGCAACAAGATTTTCCGTAAGTTCGAATCACTCAACTTGTCATATATCCGCGACGAAATCGACGGCTTGATTTTGTATTTGAGCGAGCTTTTCGGAGAGGAAAACATGCAAGAGAGCAAAGAGTATATCAATCGACTTAAAAAATTGTTCTAAAATGAGCGATGAAAGAGAAAATATAATTGCAATTTTCCCCTTTCCTCACGTGTTTTCCCTATCGCCGTTCCCCTTTGAAAGGGAACCCACGGCGACCGCGTAGCGGGGGACAACACTCGGCACTCGCATAGATAGGTATCGTTCTCTTGTTGTGCCACTCGTTCGCAGACGAAAAAATTCCGGCTCGTCTGCTCACTTGTACTAATCGTCAAGCTCGGCGCTCCAAGGCTCGCCGCCACTGCGGCTCGAAATCCGTCTTCGGACAGAGGAAAACACAAAACAAAGCTCGTAAAAAACATGGCAGACAACAAGATTACAAGAGAAGTGTACAAACAGTACGCAAATAAGATTGTTTCCGTCCTCAACAAAGAGGACTTTTACGAGCAATTCAAAAAACGCGTCGACAAGGGCGCATCGAGCTTCAAACTCGCAAAAAAACGCCTCGTTCAGGATATTTCGATAGACTGGATCGATACGATCGAAAGCATACTTCCCAACCTCGATACCATCGTCAGAAACCCGAGAAAATTTATCGTTCAGGAAGAGGACATCGTTGACGTGTCGCTTGCAAGAAGTATTTCGACGGAATCCGTCAAATACCTTGCGCAGCACACCAATATGATTTCAAAAGTCGACGAAAAGACGGGGGACGTCACGCCGTCCAAAATCCTCAATATCACAAAAGAGGAATCTTTCGAGATTTACGAAAACCGCTTTATTTACACGCTTTTGCTCAAACTCAAAGATTTTGTCACCATGCGTTACGACAAGATCAAAAAGGCGTCGGCAACGCAAGACGTGCTGGAACTCGACATTGAATCGAGGTTTAATCTTCCGAGCAAAAAAATCACTTATAGGACGGAATATTTTGCGCAGTTGAGTTTCGACGAGGTTATGCGCCTCGATCCCGACACGCTCACAAAAATCGAGCGCGTTGCAAAAATCGACCGCATTATCACCGACTTTTTGTCGTCGTCGTTTGCAAAATCCATGCGCAATTCCGCTCCCGTGCGTCCGCCTATCATGCGTACCAACGTCATCTTGAAAGAACCAAACTTCAAGAAGGCACTTACGCTTTGGCAGTTTGTCGAAACGTATCAGCAGACGGCAGGATTTTCAACGTCCGACGAGGTTGAGGACTACGAAATAGACGCCGAAAGCGCGCAAAGGCTCAACAGTATGATAACCCTCAACACAATGGTGTTCGAGAGTTTGTACGACCAATGCGAAACGGATATGGACATGGAGGACAAGCAGTTTGCCGACTTCCTCCGCGTCGGTCAGATGGATTTCGAAAAGGACAAAATCGACCGCGACGAATACGCTCAAAAGCTCGAAGACGAAAAGGAAAACGAGGAAGAAAAGGACAATATCGAAGAGGTGAAACCGCAAGAGGACGCCGAATCCGAAAAGGAAATTCCCCCCGAAACTCCGCCCGAAGAACAAGAACCGGAGCAAGAAGAAAATCAACCCGAAACTCCGCCCGAAATCGAGGAAAAAGAGATAGAAAAAGAGGTTGAAAAACCTCAGGAAATCGAAAAAGAAGTCGTTGTCGAACATCCCGTCGAAGTCGAACGCTTCAAAGAGATGCCGCCGAAAGCGGATCAGGAAGAAGTGGATCTCGAACCCGATGCGGAAAAATTCGATCAGCATCTTTTCGAGGTGCGAAAGATCTTCAAACGTCCCGACGACGACAAGATCAAGCAAGAAGAAATCATCAAAGCGCGCGACGCAATCGATCGTTGCTTGACGTCTTATCGCAGAATCAAGCAAGAAGAGCTTGACGAGCGCGACAGACAAGAGCGCATACGCCGTCGCAGAGAAGATATCCAAAAACGTGCCGAAGCGTTCAGAAAACAGCGTGAAGAGCTTGAAAAGAATATGGATTCTTCAAACGATTCCGCATATTTCGGCATGGATCCGTTCAGCTTCCAAAAGGCGAAAATTCAAGAAAAGAAACGTCTTGAAGAGGAAGCAAAACGTAAGGAAGCAATCAAGTTCGACAAACACGAAAATCTCGAACTCGAAGATAAAAACACCGACGATATCAACAAATCCATTGACGAGATGGAAGAATCTCGCAGGGCAAATGCCGTTCGAAACGCAAAAATTGATCATGCTCTCGACGCAATCGATTCCGTTATGCCAATCGAAGGAGAAGTTTTGCCCGCTCAAAGAGCGAAATCCAAGCAAACTCTCGACGCGCAAGGTCAAACCGCAACCGTCGCAACGGATGAAGAGCAGAATAGTGAAGTCGCAATCGCTCTAACTGCCGATACGCAAGCGGAGCAAGCCGCCGACGAAACGCACGGAAAGAAAGGCAAATTGCGCCTTGCAAAGCAACAAGATATAAATCCGTGGGAAGAGAAGCCTCACAAGAGCGTAAATCTCACTCCCGTTGACGAAAACAAAGTTGCCGTCGGTGACGTTCACGTCAAAGACAAGGACGAAGTTGCGCCGTGGGGTGATAATGCTCAACTCGGCAAAATCGAGCACGAGGAAGAAAAGAAACCCAAGCGCAAATACAACCGTAAGCCAAAGCAAGAGCCTGAAAAAGAGCAATCCGCAACCGAACAATACAAGGCGGAAGATTCCGCTCAAAGCAACGAATCGGCAGAGGACGTGAAACCCGTTTCCGAGCTGCGCATAAACATCGGCACCAAGATCGAAGACACTGCCGGTATGGGCATCAGTTTCAAGAGCGAAGATAAGGTTACACCGTGGGGTGAGGGCGCAAATCTCGGAAAACTCGAAGAAGAAACGCAAAAGCCCAAACGAAAATATACGCGCAAACCCAAAAACGTTGAACAAGTTGACGAAAACAAGCCCGAAACCTCTCAAAACGCCGTTGAAAGCGTGAAAGAGGATGAAAACAAGGGCGAAAACGCAACGGAAACGGTAGACGCGGTTGAAAACGCACAAAACGCTTTGATCAAAGACGACGTTGTACAAGAGGACAAAGAACCTCAAAAAGAGGAAACTGCCGACAAGTCCGAGGAAAAAGCGGAAGAAAAATCCGAGAAAATCGACGAAAAAACTGCCGAAATAGCGGAAGAAATACCCGTCAAAAAGCCTAGAAAACCGCGCAAAAACAAGTGGGATTTGAGCGATACGACGCTCAATCAAAAGTACTCGACGCCAAGCGGAAAGAACAAAGTTTTCGGCAAGGTTGACGAGGACAAAGTGGGAGTTGGCGAAATACATTTCAAAGACGGAAGCGACGATCCGTTCGGAGACGTGTTCAGCGTTGCGTCAAAGGCCGAACATAAAGACGACGAAGAAAATTAATAATATTTATTATTAAAATCGCATACCCGCACGGTTTGCGCCTGAAAACTATGAAAAGCAATCAATCAAAAGCCAAGAAAATTTACAACGCCGTATCGACCGTGATAGTGGCGTTGATTTTCGTATTTATGATTGTCGTCGTAGCGGTGATGTTGGTGCAAAAAAACAACGGCGGCGAAACCGAGCTTTTCGGATATCGCATGTACGACGTTCTGACGGACAGCATGAGCGGTACGATAGAGCCGGGCGACGTGATTATGTGCAAGAGCGTTGAGGACGTAAACGCTTTGCAAGTGGGGGATATCATTACTTTCAAAGCTCCCAACGGCAACTACAACGAAACCCATCGCATAATCGAAATCGTCAAAAACGACGACGGCACGGTCAAGTATTTCAAAACGAAGGGCGACAACGCAAAAGAGGCGGACAAGTGGGAACTTGCGCCCGAAAACGTCAAGGCAAAATACGTCAAAAAATCGGTTTTTATCGGCGGTTTGCGCAGGTTTATGTCCCATTGGTACGGCTACGTAGCGGTGGTGGTGATTCCGCTTTGCATAGTGTTTGCGCTGATAATTGCATCCTTTGTGCGCGATAAGGTCGCAATCGAAACGGAAAAGAAAAAAGAGAACAAAAAACTTACGCTCGACGATATTAGCGACGAGGAAAAATTGAAACTGCTCGACAGTTTGAAAGACGAGAATAATTGTGAAAACGGCATGACTATTCAAGACGATATCGTCGAAAAAACGGGTGAAAACCTGTCGGAAGAGGCACCCGAAAGCACGTCGTGCGACGACAAAAAAGAACAATAAATCTCGTTTAATCGTTTTTTAAGAAAAAAACACGAAAAAATATTTTTTTACGGTATCTAACCGAATATATCGCGCTTACATATACGCTTTGCGTTTTGGGGTGCGATAAATTTTATTGCGTTTTCGAACTTGCTATGATAATATAAGTAAACTAATAAGTATATAGGGGAGAGTGTTATGCTCGCAAAGATACTCAGTTACGCCTTGGACGGACTGACGGGTTATGCCGTTGACGTTGAGGTCGATATCAACAGCGGTTTGCCCGGTTACGATATGGTCGGGCTTGCATCGACGGCTACCAAGGAGAGCAAAGAGCGCGTGCGTTCGGCGGTGAAAAACAGCGGTTTTCAATATCCTGCAAAGCGTATTATCGTCAATCTCGCGCCTGCCGACACAAAGAAGGAAGGCCCCGTGTTCGACCTTGCGGTCGCGCTCGGAATTATGGCTGCGACTGGTCAACTCGAAAACAAAGCGTACAAACAATACGTTATCATAGGCGAACTATCCCTCAACGGCGAACTTCGCCACGTCAACGGCATTATGCCGTTGCTCATATCCGCAATGCAGGCGGGACATCGCAAGTTTATAATCCCTGCGTCGAACGCGCGAGAAGCAAGTTTTATCGAGGGTATTGAAGTTTATGCGCTCGAAACTTTGCGCGACGTCGTGGAAATGCTTTCCGGCGTTCACTACGACAAAGTGCCGTCTTCGACGTACGAATCGGCTTGCGTAAACCACGGCTACGGCGTGGATTTTGCCGACGTAAAGGGGCAAAGCGTTGCAAAGCGCGCAATGGAAATTGCGGTTGCTGGCGGACACAACGCTCTTATGATCGGTCCTCCCGGCGCAGGAAAAACCATGCTTGCAAAATGCGTGCCTACGATTATGCCGGAAATGACGTTTGAAGAGGCAATCGAAGTGACAAAAATCCATTCGGTTGCAGGCATATTGGACAGCGACGTGGGCATCGTAACGACAAGACCGTTCAGGACGCCGCATCACACCACGACTGTTCCGGCATTGGTGGGCGGTGGAGCAAAGGCAAAGCCGGGCGAGGTGAGCCTTGCAAACTACGGCGTGTTGTTCCTTGACGAAATGCCCGAATACTCCCGTCGTGCGCTTGAAACATTGCGTCAGCCGCTGGAGGACAGAAAAGTCACGGTATCGAGGGTGCAACAAACAACCGAATATCCCGCAAACTTTATGCTTATTGCGTCGATGAATCCGTGTCCTTGCGGAAACTACGGCTCGAAGAACCAAATTTGCCGTTGTACTCCCGCTCAAATACACAATTATGTGTCAAAACTCAGCGGTCCGCTTATGGACAGAATAGATTTGCAAATCGAAGTTGATAATATCTCCTATGACGAATTGCGCACAAAGCAATCGGGCGAATCGTCTGCCGAAATCAAAAAGCGCATCAACAGAGTTCGTGCGTTGCAACGTGAAAGGTTTGTAAACGACGGCATCTCGACAAATGCCGAGATGGGCTCGAAAGAACTTGCAAAGTATTGCCAAATCGACGAAAACTGCGAAAGGTTGCTCAAAAAAGCCTTTGAAAAGCTCAATTTGAGCGCAAGAGGCACGACGAGAATACTCAAAGTCGCGCGTACAATCGCAGATATAGAAGGCTGCGAAAACATCCTTCCCGCGCATATCGCGGAGGCGATTCAATATAGAGGTCTTGACAGGAAATACAGCTGATGGACAGATTTGACGACACAACAAAAACTCTTGTCGCGCTTCAATGGGTTGACGAGCTTGCAAACAAGAAAAAAGCCGCTTTGCTCGAACAATTCGACGAACCGTGCGAGTTGAAAGAGACTTTTGCAAGAGGAATAGTCGAAAAAACATTGGGAGACCGTTCAAACGAGTTTTTTGCAAATATCGACAAAATAGACTCTATTTTGGAAGATATGCAAAAGAGAGAAATCCATTGGATAACCTATCTCGACGACGAATATCCTCAAACGCTTTGCGACGTGTACGACAAGCCTATCGCGCTTTTTGCAAAAGGCAACGTAGACGCTTTGAAAATGCGTATAATTTCAGTGGTGGGCACGCGTAGGCCTACGAGATACGGCGCAAAAGTTGCCGAAGAATTTTCAAGAGAATTTGCAAGGGCGGGGCTTTGCATAGCGTCGGGACTTGCAAGAGGCGTGGACGGAATCGCGCACAAAGCGTGCGTTGACAACGCATCGCCCACAATCGCCGTTTTTGCAAGCGGACTCGACGTCGTGTATCCGGCGGAGCACAGAGGGCTTGTGGACGGCATACTTGCAAACGACGGGTTGATTTTGAGCGAATATCCGCTCGGCACAAAACCGCTTCAATACCATTTCCCCGACAGAAATCGTATTGTCAGCGGAATATCCGAGGCGGTTTTTCTTCCGCAAGCGGCAAAGAAGAGCGGCTCGCTCATTACGATGAGGCTTGCAATCGAGCAGGGCAAAGAGATATTCGTAACGCCCGGCAACATCTACGATGAGGAAAACGCAGGCGGCAACGAATTGTTGAGAGAAATGCCGCATGCGCTTGCAATATCGCCCGAGGACGTTCTCGACGCGCTTCACGTGCAAAGGGAAGTCGTCGAAAAACAGCCCGTGCAGCTTGATCTTGTTCAAAGCTCGATTATCGACGCTTTGCACGACGGCGAAAAGCATTTTGAAGAGCTGCTTGCTGAAACGGGACTTGGCGTTGCCGACCTTACAAACGTACTTTTCAACCTCGAAATAGACGGACTTGTAGTTAAGACGGCAGGAAATTTTTACGCCTTGCCTTAAGCAGAGCGTATGATATCGCTACGGCGGTGATATCGTGCGTTGCACAATGATATCGCTACGGCGGTGATATCGTGCGTTGCACAATGATATCGCCTGCGGCGGTGATATTGCACTTCGTGCAGTGATATGCACGCAAAGCGTGCGTGGAGCGGGGCGTGCTTATACACGGAATGTGCTTATTCGGAGTGCGCCTTACGGCTAGATTCCCACGGGCACTTCGTTCCCTCGGAATGACACGGGTGGGACACCCACACCCGAACGAACACTTATTCATAGCGTGCTTATACACGGTATGTGCAACTTCAAAGACGGAACACGAGCCGCAACGGCGGCGAGAATATGAGCGCCGAGCTTGACGAAAAGTACGAGAATGCGTGGCATTCTGTTGCGTAGCCGCCACGCAGGCGAAGTGGCATAACAAGAGAACGATAGCAATCTATGCGAGTGCCGACTGTCTCCCCCGCGAACGACGGATAATCTTGTAGAGAATTGCCCTTAACTGAGTGGTCGGGCGCGACGCGTTAAGCAACACATCCTGTGAATGTGTTGTAGCCAAAGCGAACGAGGCGGATTGCTTTGCAAACGCCGAAGTGGAAAAGCCCGAAAGGGAAAGAGGGGGCACATCTATTTTAGAGTACACGCCGTTCAACTCTTGTAGAGGAAAATAAAACACGTGAGGAAAGGGGACATAGCATTTAGTGTTCTAAACATTCACCTCTTGTAAAGGAAGAACAAAAGCCCGAAAGGGAAAGAGGGGGTACATCTAATTTAGAGTACGCAACGACAAACTCTTGTAGAGGAAGAACAAAAAACACTGTGAAGGGAAAGCGTGAAATAAGTCGCTCACCCTTACCATATGAAACGAAAACCGAAACTAATAACCAATTAGGAGATAGAATGAAACAACTCATTATCGTTGAGTCACCGCACAAGGCAAAGACCATACAAAAGTATTTGGGTAACGACGCCGCGGTGCTTGCGTCCAAAGGTCATGTCTGCGATTTGCCGACACGCTCTTTGGGCATCGACGTGGACAACGGTTTCAAACCGCAGTATATCGTCACACCGGACAAAGAAGCAACCATAAAACAACTCTCTCAAGCGGTCAAAAAGTATGACAAAGTTTATCTTGCAACCGACCCCGATCGTGAGGGAGAAGCTATATCGTGGCATTTGAAAAACACACTGGGAGTGCAAGGCGACAAAGTGCGTATCGAGTTCAACGAAATTTCGCCAAAAGCCGTGCGCGCCGCTATGGAAAATCCGCGCGAAATCAATATGGATCTGGTCAATTCACAGCAGGCAAGACGTGTGCTTGACCGCCTTGTGGGTTACAAAATTTCGCCGATACTTTCAAGAAAGCTCAAACCCAGTCTTTCGGCAGGACGCGTGCAATCCGCCGCACTCAAAATGATTGTGGACAGAGAGAAGGAAATCCGCGATTTCACGCCCGAAGAGTACTGGACGATAAACGCTATGCTCTTGAAAGACGGCGCAAAAAAGACAAAAGCAAATCTTTTCGTTGCCGCGCTCAACGACAAGAACGGCGAGAAAATTAAGCCCTCTTGCGCGGACGAAGCGTATGCGGTTGCCGACCTTATGAGAAAGTGCGACTATCATGTAGACGACGTGAAAAAGAGCGTGTCTTTTTCAAAACCCGCACCGCCGTTTACCACGTCCACAATGCAACAAGAGGCGAGCCACAAGCTCAATATGACGGCAGAACGCACGTCGAGAGTTGCGCAACAACTTTACGAGGGCGTCAACATCGAGGGCGAGGGACAACACGCACTCATCACTTACATCCGTACCGACAGCGTGCGTATTTCTCCCGATTTTGCAAAGATCGCTTTGTCCTTCATTGCCAAGAACTACGGAAGCGAATACGCGCCTAAAACGCAAAACATTTACAAGACCAGCGACAACGCGCAAGATGCGCACGAGGCAATTCGTCCCATCGATCTCAACCGCACTCCGAAATCTCTCGAAGGCAAAATGGACAGAGACGCGTATAGACTCTACAAACTCGTGTACGAGCGTTTTATGGCTTCGCAAATGACGCCTGCTCAATACAACACGATGAGAGTGCATATTCTCGGTGAAAGCGGCGATGAAAAGCTCGGTTTTGTAGTCAAGGGCAAGAGCGTCAAATTTAAGGGCTTTACCGCCGTGTACTCGGCAACCGTCGAGGAAAACGACGAGGACAAGGAACTCGACACCATGCCCGACCTCAACGAAGGCGAGCATCTCAATCTAGACGACGTGGGATGTGAACAAAAGTTTACCAAGCCCCCGGCGAGATACAACGATGCAACGCTTGTCAAAGCACTCGAAGAAAACGGAATCGGACGTCCCAGCACGTACGCAAGCATAATTTCCGTCATCGCAAAGCGCGAGTACACCGAAAAGCAACAAAAATCAATCGTCCCCACGCAACTGGGCGAGGCGGTGTGCGAATACATGGAAAAGAATTTCCCGGATATTATGAACCTTAACTTTACCGCTCGTCTGGAAGGCGCGTTGGATAAGGTTGCGGACGGCAAGCAACAATGGCAAGAACTTATCGGAGCGTTCTATCCGCGCCTTATGAAGTTTGTCGAGCGTGCCGCAAAACAGGGCGGCGGAAACTATTTGCCCGACGAAGAAAGCGACGTTGTTTGCGACAAGTGCGGCGCAAAAATGGTTGTGCGCCACGGCAAATACGGACCTTTCCTTGCTTGTCCCAACTATCCCAAGTGCAAAAATATTAAACGCATAGTGGAGGTTGTCGGCAAATGCCCCAAGTGCGGCGGCGACGTGAGCAAACGCATTTCGAAGGCAGGCAAGACGTTCTACGGATGCACAAATTATCCCAAGTGCGATTTCATCAGCTGGGACGTGCCGGCACCGTATTTCTGTCCCGATTGCGGCTCTACGATGAAAGTGGTGAAGCGCGACGACAAAACCTACTACGTATGCACCAACCACTCTTGCAAGCATAGAGAACTCGTCAAGGAAGAAGAGTAAGGCACCATTGCTCAAACGGCATTGCGGTGGAATCAATCGCCTTATGTCATTCCGAGAAGTGAAACGACGTGGGAATCCCCTAAATAGAAACAAGAACACTTTCGGCGATTGACAAACACCGCATTTGTTCTCGCAATCTCTACCGCGCAGAGAATTTGTGCTATCAGTTCAAACAAGGGCAAAAACTCCCGCCACAATTTCGCCAAATTATCTGCTTGGTGAAAGTCGGGCGGGACACCCGCACC
>ERZ1673742.1599-NODE-1599-length-19961-cov-4.476741_pt1 | contig 19961 bp, 20 predicted proteins | sample MGYA00580208_ERZ1673742 | MGnify/ENA primary metagenome ERZ1673742 (study PRJEB41218, sample SAMN15661774) | gut metagenome | host: Homo sapiens | place: Canada: London | collected 2015-08-20/2019-03-30 | study: EMG produced TPA metagenomics assembly of...
TTCCCTCTTTTCTCTTAATTTTTTAGTTTTGCATGATATATTAATTTTTAGCCCAGACTCCATGAAGCAGCATATTCATTGCTCCGATTCGAAGCATCGTTCGGTCCATATCAAACCCATAGAACATCTCATGATTAAAATGCTCTCTTTGTTCCGCATTTAAGAATAAATCTTTGTGGTTTTTACGCAAATACTGCTGTGCTGCCATTAAGAATCCTGCTGATCCCATTGCCGGGTCGCAGATGATATCAGATGGTACTGGTTTTACCAGTTCTACCATCATCTGAATGATATGTCTTGGTGTTCGAAATTGTCCGTTCTTTCCTGCACTTTCCAGTTTGGATAACAGATATTCGTATAAATCTCCTTTACTGTCTCCTTCCAGATTCAATCCATCAATCCCATCAATTACTTTGGTAAGTAATGCTGGCGTTGGAATCTTAAAGATCGCATCTCCCATATATTTACTATAAGCAGATTCTCCATCTGGATGTAGACTTTTAATAAACGGAAATACTCCATTCATCATCAGATCATAAATCTCATTCGCATCTCCCAAATTCTTAAATTTACTCCAACGATACTGCTGACAATCAGCTGGAAAGATTCCTTCATATGGAATCCCTAAAATATTCGCATCTCTTTCTTTCCTGGTTTCTACCTCATCTAACTGCTTGATAAATAGTAAGTAATTAAACTGTTCAATAACTTCCAGTGGATTTGTAATTCCACCTGTCCAGAAAATCTCCCATATCTTATCTACTTTGTTTTTTAATTCACCCGTAATCATCTTACTTCCTCTTCTTCATTTTCGTTTTTTATGTGAAAATTATACCATAAAATCACAAAAGGTCACAACCTGTATCTCTACCATGATACGGTTATGACCTTTCTTTAAGCATATATAAAATTATTGTGCATGCCTCTTCAACGCTTCCAGATAAATCGCCCCTAATCTGCTAGGTTTCGTCTTCTTATGTGTCACATAGCCAATATGCATTTCGCCTTCTTCTGCAAGCGGAACTGCGATAATATTCTCTCCATTTAATTCCTTATCGATCACACCACTGCTGATCGTATATCCATTGAGTCCGATCAGTAAGTTAAACAGAGTTGCTCTGTCTCTCACTCGAATGTTCTTTGAACGCACTTCCGTACTAAACATTTCCTCCGAATAATAGAATGAATTATGTTCCCCCTGCTCAAATGACAGATACGGATAATCTTTGAGATCTTCCATTGTGACCTGATCTTTCTGTGCCAGTGGGTTCTTGTCACAGATAAAAATATGTGGTCTTGCAACAAATAGTTCTGTGAATTTGAGATCATTTGCTTTCATAATCTTCTCAAGGACCGATGCATTGAATTCATTGAGATATAAAATTCCGATCTCACTTTTCATTCTGGCTACATCATCGATGATCTCATAAGTCTGAGTTTCTCTCAGACTGAAATCGTAATTCTCGCTTCCATATTCTTTGATCAAGTCTACAAATGCATTGACTGCAAAAGAATAATGCTGTGTTGAAATGCAAAATTCCTGTTTCCCACCACTTTTATGTTTATATTTCTCTTCGATCAATGCCGCCTGCTCCAATACCTGTCTTGCATATCCAAGGAAGATCTCTCCTTCTCTAGATACATGAATTCCCTTGTTCGTGCGGTCGAAGATCGTGATCTGCATCTCTTTTTCCAGTTCTTTTAGAGCTTTGGTAAGACTTGGCTGTGATACAAAGAGTTCTTCTGCTGCCTTACTGATCGTTCCAATCTCCGCAATCGTTACGACATATCTTAGCTGTTGTAATGTCATCGTTTCTTCCTTCTTTGGTCTTTTTGTATCATTATACAATAGTTTATTTTATATGGCAAAGACTGATTGTTTCTTTTAATCTTACTCACGATTCTTTAACGCATCAGAAAGTCCGACTTTGTAAATCTTTCGCACTAATAACTTGTTAATTACCAGGTATGTAATGATAATTCCTGCATAGATCAATGCATACATCTGCCATGTGAAACTTAAATTCATACCACAAGCTATATTGGAAACCATAACTGGATACATTGCATCCATTAATTTCTTAGATAATGGAACACTGATCAGTGCTCCAACTGCGATCATATAGAAATTCCCATCAAGATAAAGCTTCTTAATCTCTTTCTTCCGATACCCAAATACTTTCATCAACGCAATATTTTGTGCAGAACGATCAATCATTACCTTGATCATTAAATACATGACAATTGCAAAGATGATAACAGAAAGTCCAACGATCATTCCCATCATCGGAATCATCATATTGATAAATACATCTGAACTCTCCTCAATTGCTTTTTTACTTGTCGTTGCATATAGTTTTCCAGAGTCAATCGACAGTTTCTTCTTTGATACAACCATATTGTAATAATCTGATGTTGTCTGAAAGAGATCTCTCATGCTGTCGATATCCATAAATGCATATAACCCAGAAGAATATTGTGTGATATCTGCTACCTGAAATGCGTAATCCATTTCATCTTCCTCATCAGACAGTATGATCGAGTCACCTTTTTTTAGATCATATTTCTGTGCCATTGCAGATGAAATAACAACTTTGTTCTTTGCTTTCGGAAGATCTTTATCCTGGCTGAAATATGGATTATCATTTTCTATACCGATCAGGGAAATTTCAAGATCATATCCCCATACTTTTTTATGCAATCCTTTTACAAAACATGCATCCCCACCTTTTGGTACTTTTTTATCTGGATATTTATATGTATACATATATTCAAATTTTGTGTCTTTCTTATTTTCTTTGCTGATATGATCACACATCACATAACAGTCCAGACCGATCATCATAACCAACAGTGCAATAAACATTCCAAATACTACCGTAAATCCGGCTCTTGCCTCACGCAGTGACTGCCTGATCCTGAATTTTGTAAGAAATGGCATATCACCTAATTTGACTTTTGAAATATGACTCTTCTTTTGCTCATTTCTTATCATAGAAAGTGCTGGCCTTGACAGTTTCTTTCTTATAACAAAATAGTTTACGATCACTGCAACAAGTGGCGGCATAACAATTCCATACACCAATAGATAGATTAAAAGTTCTGGACTCAAATCTGGTATAGAAAAATAATCATAACAATCCTGCATCTGTGTTGGAATTCCTATCGGACTATATCCAATGATCGTTCCTGCTAATCCAGCCAGAAATGTTACGATCACAGGAACTGTTAAATAATATTTTAGAAGCTGCTTCTTTATCACTCCAAGCGCATACAATGTTCCAATAATACTATTTTCTTTCTCAATTTCATGAATGACAAAAACAGATATTACATAGGTAAATAAGATCATAATGATGACACCTGCTACCATTCCAGCAAGTTTACTAATGACCTGATCACCTGCCGCTGCTCCAATTCTTATGTTGTCATCTGCCTTTAAAAACTGAGTCAGATTCGATGTTTCCATATCAAATGCTTTCATCAGTTCTTTTGTTCCTTCTTCCAATTGATCAGTTCCTTCTTTTAACTTACTACTTCCATCTGATGCTTTTTTAACACCATTTGTATAAGCCTTGATTCCATCTCTATATGTTTTTAAGGCATCCAGCTGTTCTTTTGCTGATTCTAAGGATAATCTTGTCAACCCATCACTTGACTTTGCGATCAAACTTTTTAGAATATTCGCATAATTATTTTCTGTCAATGATGTTACACCAAAGGAGGTCAACTGGCTTTCTGCTGTTTTTAAGTATGCCTGAAAAATCTGATTGGCACCTTTTTGCAATGTTTCGTTGTTTTCACTTAGTTTGTTTAATCCGTCTGACATCTGGGTACTTGCATCTGTAAGTTTTTTGATTCCGTCTTTGATGTCATCTTTCTTTCCTGCAGTTTCTTCCCAGTAATCTTTAAAATATGGATCATCGACATCATCCGGGTTAAATGTGATCTTCTTTAATTTATTTTTCAACTGTTTCTGAGTCATTGCACCATTTAATCGGTATGCATAGATATATTCCTCAGACTGAATACTATTTTCATTGTCTTTTAGATTTTCATAAGCATCTTCTGTCACAAATGCAAGTCCAAACTGTTTGCTGTCTACAGTACTGTCTGATAACTTTTCATAACATGCATCGTAGTCTGGAACTGATCCGATTCCTGTTATTTTATAGAAGTTGCCGTCAATCGTGATCTTTGATCCTGTTTTTAAGTTGTGTTCTTGTGCATATCGTTTTTCTACAACCACTTCACTTTTGTTTTTTGCTAATCGACCTTCATCCAGATTAATTTTATTGACTTTTTTACGATTCTTAAAGATTCTTAACTTACATCCATCTTTTTGTCTAAAATCAAGATAAAATGTCTCTTCTACTGTAAGCCCTTTCTTTGTAAAGTTTTCTTTTTGTTTTGTTGTTAATGGCACAAACACCTGAAACTGCCCATCTTCCAGCTTATGTTTCTTTGCCTGCTTTGTAGTTCCATCAACAATCGTATCCGCTGCACCTACCAGACTGATGACCAAATACATACTGATAATAATCAAAAAAGCAAGTGCAAAATAGCGAAATTTATTTTCTTTTAAATCTCTCCATGCTCTTTTTCTCAATACTTTTTCCATCTAAAGATCCTCCAGTGATTTTGCTGGTAATCTTGTTTCATTTTCGTAATCTTCACTGATCTGACCATCTTTGATGATAATAACCTTATGTACCATATTGCGGATTGCATTATTATGCGTTACGATCAGCATGGTTGTGCCATATTGCTGATTGATCTTCTCTAATAAGATCAAGATATCTTTGGATGTTTTCGAATCAAGAGCTCCTGTCGGTTCGTCGCAAAGAAGCAGCTTTGGATTCTTGATCAACGCCCTTGCAATTGCACATCGCTGCTGCTGTCCACCGGATAATTGTGCAGGAAATTTATCTTGATGTTCTGTTAGTCCGAGCGTATCTAGCAGTTCTTCCATATCCAATGGATCTTCCGTTAAAAATTGACAGATCTCTATATTTTCTTTGACTGTAAGATTTGGTACCAGATTATAAAACTGGAAGATAAACCCTAGATTAGCTCTGCGGTATTCGGAGAGCTCATCTGCATTTAATCCTGATATTTCATTGCCATCGACTTTGACTGAACCAGAATCCATAGTATCTAATCCGCCGATGCAGTTTAGCATTGTAGATTTTCCTGAACCACTGTTTCCTTGGATAACACACATCTGCCCTTGTTCGATGTTGGTTGTGATTCCTTTTAGTACTTGATTATAGCTTTCGCCTGATCCGAAGCTTTTTTTCATATCTTTTATTTCTAAATACATATATAGTTCCTTTCGCTTCTAGAAGTTAGTCTTCTCTAACGTATAGTTAGTATCATCTAACATCATTATAACAAAAGTCTACAGACTTCACAAGATTGTGCTTTGAATGACGGAAATTATTGGTGGAATATTATAACGTCTAACATACACACCCTTCCGTTTGAAAATTCTTAATTTTATACGAGAATGTCTTCAGGTATTCATAAAAACATAAAAAAGATAGAGGTACGAAATGATAGAATTCCATAGGATTTTTTGCAAAATCGCAGCCAACACGGGCACTGTTTGAACGCAGTGAGTTGTGCAGGAGTGTTGGCGGATCAGCGTTTTGCAAAAAATCCGTCAATGGAATTCGTTTTTCGTACCTCTATCTTTTTTTATGTTTTTATGAATACTCGATACATTTCCGTTATACAATTTAAAAATTTAATTTCCACACTCAATACTGATCTGATTAAACTGATCCAGAAGATCATCAACAACTAATTTTGCTTTCTCTTCTCCAGCTTTATCAAGTACCGCATGTCCCTGATGCATCATAAGAATACGATTTCCATATTCTACGGCATAACGCAGGTTATGTGTAACCATGATCGTTGTCAGTTTCTTTTCTTTGACAACTTTTCCTGTCAACTCCATGATCAGTTCTGCTGTCTTTGGATCAAGTGCAGCAGTATGTTCATCCAGAATTAAGATCTCAATTGGTGCCATCGTTGTCATAAGAAGTGCCATTGCCTGTCTCTGTCCTCCTGATAAGGAACCTACTTTGCTTCCCATCATGTCTTCCAGTCCAAGTCCTAATTGGCTTAATAATTCTCTGTAATAGTCAACTCTCTTCTTATTTGTACCAAATCCAAGTCCAAATTTCTTTCCTTTATTGTCTGCAAGAGACATATTTTCAAGGATTGTCATAGATGGGCAGGTTCCCATTGCTGGATTTTGATAAACACGTCCGATCTTTCTCTGTCTGATATACTCTTTTTGATGAGAAATATCTTCTCCATTTAAAATAATATTTCCTGCTTCCGCTTCTAAGCTTCCGCAGATCAGATTTAACATGGATGTCTTTCCTGAACCATTACTTCCGATCACGGAAATGAAATCTCCGTCATCTACCGTCAGATTGAAGTCTTTGAACAGGCAGACTTCATTGACTGTTCCGATATTATAATATTTGTCGATATGTTTTAATTCAATCATGCCTTTTTCACCTTCTTCTTACGGTCCATACTGATGATCAGAATGATCAGGAATAAGACTGCTGTGATCAATTTTAAGTCTGTTGCTGGTAATCCTACTTCGATCGCGATTGCTACACATGCTTTGTAGATCACAGAACCGATGACAACTGCAGTTGTTGCTTTGATAAGATTTCCTTTAAATACGTTTGTTCCAATGATAACACTGGCAAGTCCGATAACGATCGTTCCAGTTCCCATAGAGATTTCAAAGAATCTCTGCTGCTGACACATAACACTTCCAGCTAATGCAACTAATCCGTTTGAGATCGCAAGTCCTACGATCTTCACAAATCCACTGTCTTTTGCAAGAGATGTTACGATTGTCTCGTTATCTCCAACGGCTCTTAACAGGTATCCTGATTTTGTTTTTAAATATAAGTCTAATAATATTTTGGCAATGATCATGATGATGAAAATAATGATCACCGTCTTATATGGTGCTAATGCTTCTGGGAAGATTCCGTTGATGAAGTCATTATCAAATACGGATTTGTAGTTAAATAATGGAACATTTGCGCTTCCGCCTACAATTCTTAAGTTTAAGGTATAAAGACCTGTCATAACGATAATTCCGGATAATAAGTCTCTGACTTTGAATTTTACATGTATGATTCCTGTGACCATTCCTGCAATTGCTCCGGCTGCTGTTGCTGCAATTAATGCAAGCAGTGGGTTCTTTCCTGAGGAGAGCATGACGGTTGTCACTGCTGCTCCTAATGGGAAAGTACTGTCTACGGACAGATCCGGAAAGTCTAATATTTTGTATGTGATATATACGCCAAGCGCCATGATCGCATAGATAAATCCCTGCTCAAATACGCCTATGATCAATTGTTCCATAATATTTACATCTCCTGATTATTTTTCTGGTGCGCTGATCTTGTCAAATGTCTGTTTTGCCTGTTTCTGCACATCTTTGCTGATTGTCATGTTAATCTTCTTAGCTGCTGCTGTATTAATGATGACATCTCCATTGTTAAATGTTTCGAATTTCATATCTTTTGCTTTTTCTTCGCCTTTTAAGATTTTAGCTGCCATCTTACCTGTCTGTTTTCCTAATTTTACGAAGTCAATTCCGACACAAGCTACACATCCTAATTTTACCTGTTCTACTTCAGATCCGAAAACTGGAATATTTAATTTGTTTGCTTTCTGAAGGTATGTCTGCATGTTGCTGACTACTAAATTGTCTGTTAAGTTTGTGATGCAGTCTACTTTCTTCAGTAAACTGTCTGCTGCCATTGGCATATCTGCGGAAGCTGTGATTCCCTGTGTGATGATCTTGAATCCATATTTATCAGCTACTTTTTCATAAGCTTCGATTCCTGCTTTGGAGTTTGCTTCGTTTGTGCTGTAGAAGATTCCGACATTCTTTGCTTTTGGCATCATCTGACGAATCAGTTTTAACTGTTTATCTGCAAGTACAAGATCGGAAGTTCCTGTGATATTTCCAACATTCTTTCCTTCTTTATCTACAAATCCTGCAGCTTTTGGTGATGTAACAGCTGTATAAACAACTGGGATATCACTGTCTTTTGTTGCATTGTATGCACTCTGTGCACTTGGTGTTGCAATCGCACAGATCATATCTAATTTCTTTGATGCAAAGTTTGATGCGATCTGGTTATCTGTGGCTGTATCTGCCTGTGAGTTTTTGTATGTAATCTTTAAGTTTTCTCCTTCTTTGATACCTTCAGATTCTAAACCTTTTAAAAATCCTTTGCGGCAGTTATCAAGAGAACCATGTTCTGCAAACTGGATGATTCCTAAGTTATATGTTTTAGACGAACTGTCATCTTTCTTGCTTCCACATCCAACCATTAATGACATTGCCATAACTGCTGTTAATCCTGCTGCTAATACTTTTTTCATTGTTCTCATAATTTCTTCTCCTTTTTATTTAAGTTGTACGTTTCTTCAAATAGAAAAAAAGAAAAGCCCCAAGCAAATATGCTTGAGGCGAATTATCCGCGGTACCACTCAAATTGACACTAGGTGTGTCCACTTAAATCATATACTATCATATATGCCCACTCTGGTAACGGGTCGGGTGCCCGGCGATTCCTACTTGTTACTTTCAAAATCACCCTCGAAAGTCCATTCACCAGGGAAATCATACTGCAATCTCACCACCTGCAGCTCTCTTTGAATCATTCTAATCCTGCTTACTACTCTTTCTCAACGGTTTCTTTTCTATTTGTTTAAAATCATAATACTTTTATCTTTTCTTGTCAAGCATTATTTGTAAAAAGAATGTCCTTGATAGGTAAACAATCTGGTAAGTGCCTCATCAAACCATGAAACATTTTTGGGATTTGCCATTGTTTTTTCTACGAAATACAAAGCTCCTTCGGAATAGTCGATTCCATCTTCTAATGCTTTTTTTACGCTTCTTTTCGTACTCTTTGTGATACGAACAGATTCATATCTTCCATCTGCTGTCGGTGAAAACTGCACTTTTCCATAGGCTCTTTGAAACACAACGGATTCAATTGAATTTGGAAATTCTTTACTTCTTACACGGTTTAAAATTACATTTGCTACAAGTATCTTGCTTTTTTCATCTTTATCGGTTGCTTCTGCTTCCACGATCCTCTCAAGAATCGATCGTTCTCTTTGGGTGACTACATGCTTTGTTTTTGGAATATAGACGGGTTTGTCTTTAATCTGTTGTTCTAAATTGACTTTCGTCATAAGCTGTGCCTGCATAAGGTACGCTCTTTGTTCTTCCAAAAGTCTTGTCTGCACCACTTGTTCTACTTTGGCATTGGTTTGGGCTGGTAATCTTAGAAATTCTCCTGCGAAGACATTTTGTCCAAAGCTGCAGATGCCGATGGAACATAGGATGGCTGCAATTTCTATTTTCTTCTTCAATGTCACATACTCTCCTTTAAAAAAGAGTATATGCAGTTATTTTTAGATTATTCATAGAAGTTTCATTGCCTTAGTGTGTTGCAATTGATTTGAGATTTGCTTTTCCTTCCAGATATATGGCGTTTTCTCTTTGCGTAAATCTCCCATGATATATCATTCCTGTATTGAAAAATGATGTTTTACTATATATGGAAACTAGTATAATGGAATCATCATCTTGATTGTATTTTCCTTTTAATATTTCGATACTGGAATCTTTCTTTTTGGCATATTGTTGAAGATATTCTGCATGTATGTAGTCTTCATTTGGAATGTAGAGTTGTACTTTTTGTTGAAATTTGTCTATCCATTCTTTTTTATTCATTATCTTTATTTCAATCTTTTTCGTGCTCATAATTCTCCCTAATCACTCCATTAGAAACTATACAAATATTATGTTAAACATACAAACAAAAATCCATACATACCAACCATTACTTCAAAACAAATTTAGACCAAATGCACCCAGAGTCAAACCAATGCATAACAAAAAATGTCAGTCCATCGACTCCCTTCAGCGATAAAAAGATGACAGGAAATTTTTCCATATATTCTTCACAGAATTCTTGGTTTTGCGAAATATAAAGTCCGTCAAAAAGTGTTTGATCTGTGCCAATTTCAAAGAAATATTTTAACATACTCATATTCAATATCTTTCCAAATCAGCGTGGTATTGTAAATAAATTAACCTTTCCCCACTGTCCAAGGAGCTGTTCGATCAATTTTGTTTTATTAATTATCTTATCATTTGAATCTGCAAATGGCAAGGTATTGATCATCAAACCAAAACCTTGATCCACTGATCCTTCTTCACATACAGATACGTTGGTATACACTTAAACAACTGATCTGAATTCAGCAATAACACAACCATCGGTACTGGCAATTTCCATACAAATGCCCCTAAAAATGAAAGCGGCATCACGATCGCCCAGGTTGAGATCAGATTCAGATACATCATATATTTTACGTCGCCACCGCCTTTGATAATACCAATTCCTGTTGGCATCTGGTATGACATACCAACCATCACGATGGATAAAATGATCAGAATCTGGTCTGCCATTTGATATGCATTTTGTGTCAGATCATAGAGAGATAACAATGGAATCCTTAAGAAAAACAGGCTGAATCCAAGAACGCTTCCTATGATCAGATAAATAACTTGCAGTGTTTTACTGTATTCTTTTACTTTTGTAGTTCCTTTGCCTTCCCCGATCGTTGTTCCGATCAATACAGCAGATGCTGAGGCTTCTCCGATGGTTATAACTTTCAAGTACTGAAACATCGTCGTAGAAACAGAATTGGCTGCAATCGCATCTGCAGATAAGCGGCCTAAGATTCCTGTTTGAATTGGTGTCGCAAGTGCCCATAACGTATTTGATAAAAAGGATGGCCACAAAATCTTGAAAAAGCGTGAAAATGCTTCTTTTGTAAAGTGGAGGAAATCTTTACAGAATAATTTCAATTTATGATCCGCAAAGATTAAGTAGATTACAACAATCACTAATTCTAAAATACGTGCAACCAATGTTCCAACTGCCGCACCTTTAGTTCCCATTTCTGGAAAACCAAATTTTCCAAAGATCAGTGTATAGTTGATCGATACGTCTACGATCAATGATAAAATTGAAATCTTTAATGCGATAGAAACAGTCTCAACGCTTCGAAGTGCCGCCATTAAGATCGTAGACAGCACAAATAAAGGATAGGTAAAACGGATCAGTGAAAGGTAATCCATTCCTTGTATAATGTAACTTTCCTTTTTTGTAAATAGCATTAAAATTTCTCTTGGAAACAATGTGGTCAGTATAAATACAGTCAGTCCAAGGATTAATCCTGTTGCCAACGCAATCCCTGTAAATGTTCGAATTGGTTTCGTCTTTTTCTGTCCCCAGTATTAGGAAGCAATGATCACCAATGTATCCCCGATCGCAAGTGTCATTTGTTGTAGTAAAAACTGAATCTGATTGACCGTTGCTGCCCCAGAAAGAGAGGACTGACTATACATACCAAGCATCAGATTATCTGCCATATTGATGCTGTATGCAATGATATTTTGGAAAACAACAATGATCATTAGATGAAATAAAGTTCTATAGAAATTTCTGTCCCGTGTAAATAGCATAAAAAATCCTTTCTAGCTGATCCTTCGCTTATAAAATAGCAAAAACACCATCTTGCTGATAAATTAATTATATCAGAAAAATGATGTTTTCATCCACTTGATTAAAAATTATTGTATTTCGTTTTCTCTGCCATCACTCACAAAAATTTCATTTTTAGCAGCTCTTTGATAGTTTCTCTTTAACATTTCAACATGTGATAAAAATGCCGGATCATCAAAATATTTTGCTTGTTTTGGACATTTTTTTACACATGCCTGACATTTGATACAAATTCCATCAATTTTACTTGGATCTTCTGAATTGATCGATCCCATTGGACAGACTTTCACACAAAGATCACAGTGATCACAATTACTTTTTGTCTTTGGTTTTGCCTTTAAGAATTTCGCTGGTTTGCCATCAATTCCAAGTGGGGTATAATATGGCGGGATTGGCTCAATTCCTTTTACATGAACTGGTTTCGGAATTTCTCCCAATGTTTGTATCATTTCTACAATCGTTACGATACGCTTAGCAAACCCTCTGATTTCTTCCTGATCTGACTTACCTGGGCGCATCGTTGCTAATTGATCTGTAAAAGCATGCTGTGCTACGAACGCTCCTGCTGCAATCGTATGAAAATGATTGTTTTCTAGTTCATTTCTTAATTCAATCAATGCATTGTCATAGTTTCTGTTCCCAAATGTAACAACTGGTACTGCAAATGCATCATTTCCTTGAAATAATCCTTGTATCATCGGAAGTACTTTGTTTGGAACTCTTCCCGCATACACAGGAGTTCCAAAGATCACTAGTTCTTCTTTTGTAAATTCATAGCTATCTTTATGAGCTTGTGGAAGTGTAAAGTCAATCTCTTTATATGAAAGATTCATATTCCTTGCAATTGTTTCTCCTATTAACTTTACGACGTTCTTTGTATTTCCTGTCGCACTAAAATACACTGTTTTAATAGATTGAATCTTCATTTTTATTCTACATATTCAACTATTTGATCAATGACATAGCTGCTTCATCTGCAATAATTGTTACATCTGGATGGAATCTTAAGATGGATCCTGGTACTTCTGGTGTTACTGGTCCATAAATACTGTCTTTTAATGCCTGTGCTTTTTCTTCTCCGCTGACAACTAATAAGATCTTCTTAGAACGCATGATCGTTCCGATTCCCATGCTGTATGCCTGTTTTGGTACATCATCTGCTGATTCGAAGAATCGTTTGTTTGCTTCGATCGTGCTTTCTTTTAAGTCTACGCAATGTGTTCCATCTTCAAAATGATTCCCTGGCTCGTTGAATCCAATATGTCCGTTTCTTCCTAATCCTAATAACTGAAGATCAACAGTTCCTAAAGACTGTACCAATGCTTCATAACGTGCTGCTTCCTCTTCACTGTTTAAGTTTGTTCCATCTGGAAGATATGTTTTTTCTGGATCGATATTTACTTTATCGAATAAATATTCATGCATGAAATAGTAATAGCTTTGTTCATTTTCTTTTGGTAATCCTTTGTACTCGTCTAAGTTTACTGTTGTAACTTCTGAAAAATCAAGATCTCCTGCTTCGTATTTCTTTACTAATTCATCATATGTTCCGATTGGTGATGATCCTGTTGCAAGTCCTAACATGCAGTCTGGCTTTAATGTGACTACAGATGCAATGATGTTTGCTGCTTTTTTGCTCATTTCTTCGTATGATTTTGTTTTGATAATTCTCATGATCTTTCTCCTTTTAATGCGCGCACAGTGTCATCGTGCATGGTTTCTTTTTTCTTTTTATCGTGTTCTAAATAGTAAGAATATATAAGATCTAACATAATAAGGATTGGAAACTGTGGAGAGATAACATTTCCATGATCTAAATATTTTATTGATGCGATCAAAACTAATTCGTCACAGATATCCTCATAGTCATCCTTATTTTTTCCTGTGATCAAGATGGTGTCCGCTCCTCGTTTTTTTGATTCTTCTAATAGATAACAAACATCTTCACTCTCTCCACTGATACTGATCCCGATCACAAGACAACCTTCCTTTTGGAATACTGCCTGCATCCTCATCAGATCTGGATCTTGAATCGAATTGATATCTACTCCAATTCTCATAAATCTTAGGCGCATCTCTCTTGCTGCAAGGCCGGAACTTCCCTTCCCACATACGAACACTCTCTTTGCCTGTCCTAATTTCTCACAGATTCTTACGATCTGCGCTTCGTCCATCAGGCTGTATGTCTTATTTAACAACTCCTGGTACATATTTAACACGGTTCTTGTATGTCCCGTGAGTTCTTTATTTTTCTCTTCAAATGCTTCCTCGTATTGATAAATAAATTCTCGATAGCCTCGAAATCCACATTTTTTTGCAAATCTTGATAACGAAGCTTCTGAAACAAACAAGTGTTTTGCGATCTCTTTTGCTGAAAAGTCCATTTTTTCTTCATTTTTCATAAAGAAATCCGCAATATTTTTTTCCAGAGCTGTAAAATTTTCATAATTTGATTCAATGATCGGTATGACCGATTTTACATAATAATCCATACATGATCCTTTTAAAAATGCTTTTATTTGATGGCATTTGCAAATGATTTTGTGATGAGCTGTGGTCTTGTGATCGCTGAACCTACAACTGCACAAAACGCTCCTAGTTCTAAAACTCTCTTTAACTTTGCTGGTGTATTGATATTTCCTTCTGCGATCACTGGATGTTTTACTTTGGAAAGGATTGTTCTTAAGATTTCAAAATCATTTTCATCAATTTTAAGATCCTTGCTTTGTTTTGTATAGCCAACCATTGTTGTTCCGATAAAATCAAATCCTAATTCATCTGCATGAAGTGCTTCTTCGATTGTAGAACAATCTGCCATTAGTAGTTGATCTGGATATTTTTCTTTGATCTCATGGAAGAACTCATCTAATTTCTGTCCCTTTGGTCGGCTTGAAATTGTTGCATCTAATGCTATGATCTCTGGTTTCGCTTCCATTAATTCGTCAATCTCTTTGATCGTTGGTGTAATATAAATCTCACAATCATCGTAATTTCTCTTGATGATTCCGATCACCGGAAGATCTACCTGTGTTTTGATCTCTTTGATATCCTCTGGTGTATTTGCGCGGATTCCCGATGCTCCACCCTGTTTTGCAGCAAGTGCCATTCTTCCCATGATGAAAGAAGAATGTAATGGTTCATCTGGCAATGCCTGGCAGGATACGATCAGTTTTCCTTTTAAATTCTCAACTTTCGGATTCATTTTTAATTCCTCCCTTTCCTGCTTTCGTTATCTTTAGTATATCTGTTTTAAAATTAATTTCAAGTTTTTTTGATATTTTGAAAGTTCTTTCACGAATAGTTTGATTTGTCCATTTTATCGTCATTTTTATATATATATCTGCAATTTCTTTCAAGATTTTTCTGGTTTCTGAAAGAAATACATTTGTTATAACTTCTTTTTACATATCAAAAAAAGAAGTTGTAAGATCTACTTATGATTTCTCTTACAACTTCTCTATCATTCTTATTCATAATGCTTAGCCAGACGATAAGCCGGGTTATGTCGTTGAATGGTCATCTATCTCGACTTACTGTTACCAGCAAGCTCCAGCGACCCACCTGAAAACAGATCGGGCCGATCTATCGTTTTCATCTCGGTCTTGCTTCGGATGAGGTTTACATATGCCCTGCCTGTTACCAGCCAGGCGGTAAGCTCTTACCTTACCATTTCACCCTTACCACGAATGTGGCGGTATATTTCTGTTGCACTAGCTTGAGGGTTGCCCCTACCGGACGTTATCCGGCATCCTGCCCTGTGAAGCCCGGACTTTCCTCACCGTTTCCCTTTCGTCTGAAACGGCGCGACCATTTGTCCGACTAAGCGCCAATTATTATATCATATTTTACACTTCAAAGCAACTACCACCGATAAATTCTCTTAAAAGAGATGTTTTTGGAATTGCTTCGCTTGGAATATTTAAGAAATATTCTAAGAATTTTAATAATCTTTTTGCTTCCTGATATTCTGGACAATCTCTTGGAACCGCAAATAACAAAGGTTCCGCATATTGTTTTAAGACTGCGATCTCGTAGATCTGTGCCGAATTAAACATCACGTCTGCTTCTTCCTGATATGGAAAAATATTGTCTTCTTCTCCCTTTCTTACGGAATCCCATCTGGAGATCGTCTCTCTCGCATCATTTCCTCTTGTCATGGCATCTCGCACGATCCTTCGCAACAATCTTCCATCCGAACTTGGTATTCTATTATGTTCATCCAAGTTGATCTGGTTTAATGCACTGACATAGATTCTATATTTTGCATCTTCTGGTATTTCATTCGTAAGAGTACCATTTAATCCATGGATTCCCTCCATGACCAGGACATCTTTTTCTCCAATCTTTAATTTGTGTCCGTGGTATTCTCTTTTTCCCGTGATAAAGTTATAACTTGGCACATCAATCTCTTCCCCATCTAGCAACTGATTGATATGTTTCGTTAAAAGATCCACATCCAATGATGCGATCGTCTCGAAATTATAATTTCCATTTTCATCTCTTGGAGACAATTCCCTGTCTAAGAAATAATCATCCATAGAAACTGGGTGTGGTGTTAATCCAGCAATCTGCAATTGAATGGATAATCTATGGGAAAATGTTGTCTTCCCTGAGGATGACGGCCCTGCGATCAGGATGATTCTCTTGTTCTTGCTTACGATCTCATCCGCAATATCTGCAAGAAGTTTTTCCTGCAATCCTTCTTGTAATAAAATCAGATGATTGATATTTCCATGTGTGATCTCGTCATTTAGGGCACCTACTGTGTCAACACCCATCGTCTTCGTCCATTCTCTGGAACGCTGCATTACATGGAAAAGTTTTGGCTGTGGTGTAAATGGTACGATTTCCTCTGTCTGTTTCCTTTTGGGAATCTGAAGTACTAGCCCATGCTGATATGCAGACACCAAAAATGCTGAAATATATCCTGTCGATGGTGCCATATATCCATAAAAATAATTATCATATCCATCCAACGAGTAGATATTCATCTTTGATTCCCTGCGGAACTGAAATAATTCTTTCTTCCCCTTAAAGCCTATCCTATCAAAATATTTTGCAGCCTGATCTGTGTCCAGCGATCTTTTTGTGATTGGAAGATTCGCTTTGGCTAGCTCTTCCATACGTTTTTGAATAGATCGTGCAAAAGCCTCATCTATCACACGATCTTCTAGGAAATCGCAAAAAATACTATTTCCGATTGAATAATCTAATGCGATCTTTGTCGTTGCACCAGTTCCAAGCAGATCTTCGCATGCTTTCAGAAACATAAGCGTGGCAGTTCGTTTATATGCCATATACCCTGCCTGTTCTTTTAATGTTACAAAACGCACATGGCAGTCTTTTGTCATAGGAGTAAATAATTCTCTTAACTTTCCATCCATATAGGCAAGCAAAATGATCGGCTCCTGAGGCAGCTGTACCTGCTTCGCAAGATCAGAAAGTGTTGTTCCTTCTTTTACTTCATAAATGCTTTGATTCACTGTGGCTTTGATCATACGCCATCACTTCCTTTTTATATAACTACTATTTAAACAACTTTATAAGGGCTTCCTGCCTTATATGTGATCACATTCATATCACTGAAATGAGTCCTGATCAGATCTTTCATATCATCAATAAATACCTGTTCTAATCCATAATGTCCTGCATCGATCACACACATTCCCATATCGACTGCATCAAGGCCTTCATGATGCCCGATATCTCCAGTTAAAAATACATCTGCTCCTGTACTTTTCGCTTCACTGATCATACTTCTCCCTGATCCTGGAACAACTGCAAGTTTAGAGATCTTTGTATCTGGATTGCCAAATACCATGACATTTTCCAAAGAAAATGCTTCTTTTACTTTCTTTGCGTATTCTCCAACGCTGATCTCATCTTCAATCTTGGCAACAATCCCTATTCCTTTTCCAAACGCTTTCTCATTGTGGCTTTTAGATAGCTCAACTGGTCCCTGTATTTCCTTCAAATTCAAGCGATCTGCTACTTGATCTCCCATTCTGCAGACATCGTAACATGTATGCATTCCATATGCACATATATCGTGGCGAATCAATTTTAATAATTTCTTCTGAAGGAAATCATCACTCGTGCATTTGTTGATCTTTGAAAAAATGATCGGATGATGTGCAAGGATAAAATCTGCCTTTTGATCAATCGCATAATCTACAACTTCATTTGTGATATCTAATACAACTAAAACTTTCTTTATCTCTTTATCTTTATCTCCAACAAGAAATCCCGGATTATCCCAGCCTTCTGCTGTCTCTAACGGAACTTCTGTTTCTAAAAATGTGATCAGTTCTCTACAATTCATAATAACAAAGTGCCTCCATGATATCTCCAAGTAAATCTTCCACTTCTTCTTTTCGTCTTCTGATGTGTTCTTTTGAATCGTCTGTAAGACTTTCTTTGATTTTTGAATATTTGACATATTCCTGATCTAAGTACTCAAGAAGTACTGGATGTTTTGCGAGGATCAGTTCTTCTCCAAAACGATAAAAACACTCTTTGTCATACTGTTGCTTTCCATGAACTGCACGGATCACAACGTAGTATTTTCCATCTTCTTTTAAGAATTCTTCTTCTAAAATCCGGAATCCATGATCATTTAAGAAATGTCTCACTCGTTCTAAATGAGACTGTGGGGATAAGATCAGTTCTTTTACATTCGCTAATTTATCAAAGTCCTGCTCTAAGATTCTGACAACCAGATCTCCACCCATTCCTGCGATTACAATAGAATCTACATCATCTTGCGGCAGTTCATGTAATCCATCGGAAAGAATGCAGGATACAACCTCTCCTGCATTCTCTTCTTCAATATGTGTTTTGGCACGGCTTAATGGTTCTTTATTTACATCCATCGCATAAGCTCTCGGGCAGTTTCCATTACTTGTTAAATAGATTGGTATGTATCCGTGATCTGTCCCGATATCTGCCACTACATAACCTTCTGTGACAAAAGATGCGATTGTTTCTAATCTGTTTGATAATTCCATAATCATACCTTAATCTAAATAATCTTTTAACTTTCTGCTACGGCTTGGATGTCTTAACTTACGCAGTGCTTTTGCTTCGATCTGACGGATACGTTCTCTTGTAACGTTAAATTCTTTTCCAACTTCTTCCAGAGTTCTTGCTCTGCTGTCATCCAATCCAAAACGTAATCTTAAGACTTTCTGTTCTCTCTCTGTCAGTGTTCCAAGTACTTCATCTAACTGTTCTTTTAACAGCGTAAATGCTGCTGCATCCGCTGGTACTGGTACATTCTCATCCTGAATGAAGTCTCCAAGATGGCTGTCTTCTTCTTCACCAATTGGTGTCTCTAATGATACTGGTTCCTGAGAGATCTTTAAGATCTCACGAACTCTTTCCACTGGAATATCCATCTCCTCTGCGATTTCTTCTGGAGAAGGTTCTCTTCCAAGTTCCTGAAGAAGCTGTCTGGATACACGGATCAGTTTGTTGATCGTTTCTACCATATGCACTGGAATACGGATGGTTCTTGCTTGATCAGCGATCGCTCTTGTGATTGCCTGACGGATCCACCATGTCGCATAAGTACTGAATTTATATCCTTTGCGATAGTCGAATTTCTCTACGGCTTTAATAAGACCTAAATTTCCTTCCTGGATCAGGTCAAGGAAGAGCATTCCACGTCCAACATAACGTTTTGCGATGCTGACTACCAGACGAAGGTTGGCTTCTGCCAGTTTCTTCTTCGCTGCTTCATCCCCTTCTTCCATTCTCTGTGCAAGTTTGATCTCTTCATCTGCACTAAGAAGAGGTACTTTACCAATCTCTTTTAAATACATACGGACTGGATCTTCGATGCTGACACCATCAGGAACAGCAATTTCTGTTTCATCTTCGATTGGATCATCAAGATCTTCATCATCGTCTGCAACTGCGGCAAGAGTCAGCACATCGATTCCATTTTGTTCCAGATAATCATAGATTGCTTCCATCATATCAGAATTTAGTTTCATATCCTTAAAATATGAATCAATCTGTGCATACTCCAAAAAGTTTTTATTCTTTTTTCCTAATTCCACCAGACCTGCAAGTTTCTCGGTGAACTGTTCCATTGTACCTTCCATAATTCGTCCCTTTCTTCTCTTCCTATTTTAACCAACCTATAATGAAATATGCAGTTTCGCAAGGTTTGCTTTCTCCTTGATCAGATCCTGCCATCTCAAAATATCATTTGTTGCGTTCATCTGTTGTTCAATACTGTCTTCCTTGACCCTTCGCACGATATCATTCAACGCCTTGTCTCGATCTTCAGATAATGGACTGATCTTTAAT